>JAABUJ010004043.1_pt1 | contig 15784 bp, 13 predicted proteins | sample 5559131 | NCBI WGS metagenome assembly JAABUJ01 (sample SAMN10711875, study PRJNA513366) | rock metagenome | isolation source: Antarctica rocks | place: Antarctica: Victoria Land, Mt New Zealand nord | collected 2016-01-07 | reverse complement strand
CACCGTCGCGGAAGAGGAGTGGGTTGCGGGAGTGCTCGTCGCGCAGTTCGCCGTCGGTGAGCTGCGAGCGGCCGATGACCAGGCGCAACTGGTTGAGCGCCAGTCCCTGGCGCACCCGCACCGCGAAGGAGAGGGGCACCACCTCTAGGTAAAGGGGTCCCTGATAACCGGGGGTTATCTCGTCGAAGCGGTAGCTGTGGTCGGTGATGACCCGGGTGAACACGTCGAGCCGTCCGGTCGAGCTCTTGGGGTTTGCCCGGGCGCGGAGGTGCTCCGGCAGAGCGAGGCGCTCGAGGAGGGGGATGAGGTAGGGGCGGTTCGGTTCGAGCACGGCACCGTCGTCGCGCAGGTCCAGCTCGTCGATCACGAGCGGCTTCATCTTGGTATCGACCGTCTCGGTGTCCGGAAGGAAACTGCAGCGCAACCGGTAGGCGCGATCGCCAAGGCGCAGGTCGAGGCTGGCCGGCTGAACCGATGCCGCCGGCACCTTGAACTCACCGGCGTCCAGGTAACCGGCTCCGACCGCCTCCGAGATCATCTGTGACGGCAACACGCCGCGAGCACCCTCCGGCAGATCGAGGAGGGACAAGCGAGAGGGACCTTCGGCCGGCACCTCCAGATGATGGCACCCGTCCAGGCAGCTCTCGCGAGCCGAGCACGTACCAACCAGTCACCGCGCCGGCAACACGCAGGTACCGTCGCTGGCCTCGACCGAGGGGTGCCGGATTGATTGACGACGAAGCCGTTCACCGGTGCGTGCTGGTGCTGGCCCCGATGCCGATCGAGTTGCGTCCCATCGTGCGCCGCCTCGGGCTACGCAGGTCTCATGGCGGGCTGCATCGGGGGAGGTTCGGTGGCGCGGAAGTGACCGCCGCGCTCGTCGGCGTGGGTCCTGGTTGCGCGGCTCGTGTCGTGTCGTCGCTGTTGGAAGACGCTGTTCCTGACCGTGTGGTGATCGGCGGAATCGCCGGCGGCGTCGGGCCCGAAGTGAAGGTCGGGGACTTGGTGGTTCCCGAGGTGACCACCATGTGGGACGCGCAGGAGGCCACCGGCATTGACGCCCGCAGGAGCTACCGAGCCGCGCCTTTGGGTCAAGCCGAGCTGCGGGGCCACGTGTTGACGTCGGGGCGGATCCTCGACCGCTCGACCCTGGAATCGCTGGCGTCGGACGGAGTCGACGCCGTCGACATGGAAACGGCGGCGGTGGCCGCAGGCTGCGCCGGCGCGGGCGTGCCGTGGACGGCGTTCCGGGGCATCAGCGACCACTTCACCGACAAGCTGGTCGACCAGTCCACCGTCGCCCTGGTGGGCGCCGATGGCCGGCCGGACCTACGGGCTGTGGCCGGCTTCGTGGTGCGGCGACCGGGGAACGCGGTCCGTCTTGCCCGCTTGGCCCGCGGTACCGCGGCGGCCACCTCGGTGATGGCCGAAGCCGTCGCCTCGGCCCTGCTGAGCGACCAGAAGGCGAACTCCTGACCGAACGGTGGGCGCTACGCTGCCGACCGACACACGGAGAGGTGCCGGAGTCTGGTTGATCGGGCCTCCCTGCTAAGGAGGTGACGGGTACTCCCCGCCCGTGGGTTCAAATCCCACCCTCTCCGCTCCGTGAGGTCTGGTCTTGGCGCCGGACCTCGCTGCTTCCGGCGGGACCTGATCGGTTGACAGCTCGCAGCGTCTGACAACCGGTTTCGCAGTCGTCGGCCGCCGCTTGCTCAAGGCGTGGATGGGTCGAGCCGATGAAGTTCGTGTCGCTCTGGTTGCGTTTTCGTAACCGGTTCGTCATACTGGCCGCTCGCCCAACCAGCCAGAGGCTCTGCGGTGCGCCGGTCACCCACCATGGGATGACCCGCTGAGTGATCGCAGCCACGGCCGTCCGGTCCGCTCCACTCCTCCGTCGCCTCCGACGAGCAAACCGGCACTCTGGCCCGAGAAGGAGAACTCCCACTTGAAGATCACCCGCATGCTCATGGCCACCACGCTGGCTGCCCTCATCGGATTCGGCGCCTTGGGGTGCGGCACCGCCCAGTCGGGCGACCCCGTCCGCGACGCCATCCACCAAAACTTCGGTGACTACTCGGCCATGGAATCCAAGGCGTTGTCCGTGGTTCAGTGCGAGTCGGGCATGAACCCGAACGCCTACAACCCGAGTGGCGGCTATTACGGCCTGTTCCAGCTCAGCAAGTACTGGCACGAGGCAACCGCCAACAGCATGGGCTACAGCTGGAGCCAGATCGACGACCCCTACGTCAACGCCCGAGTGGCACGAGTGGTGTTCAACCAAGCAGGCGGTTGGGGCCCCTGGCAGTGCGCCTGACGCACCTTCCAACCTGATCGACGAACGGCCGCCTACGGGCGGCCGTTTCGCGTCCCAACCCGTTCGATCCCTTGTCCGGTGACGGCTACGGTTGACCGACCAGCGCTCGTAGCTCAATTGGAGAGAGCATCTGACTACGGATCAGAAGGTTGGGGGTTCGAGTCCCTCCGAGCGCGCTAGAGAGGGATCGCCACCAAGGCGGTCTGCGTCGGTCCCCTCGCCTGCAGGGCGGTGACCCGCTCAACTTCGACCTGTCATCAGCTCCGCCGCCGCCGTCGACCCTGAAGGGGTGCACTCGAGGCCAAGCTCGACCAAGCCGGCGTCAAGCGCAGCATCGCCGCCGGCGCCCAGACCGTCGTCCTCGGTGCCGTCGCCCCGAGCTCGATGCCCGAGCCGTCGCCGCAGCCTCGACCGGGAGCGACCGACCTCCTGGTCACTGACCTTGACACAGACGACAAGCGACTGGAGCCCTATCGAGCGCTCGTACACATCCGCTGAGCCAACTGCCGAGAGGCGACGGTGCGCTCGTCGTCCGAGTGGCCGGACCAGCTCACTTGAATCCGAGCCACTTCGGCCGCCGGGCGGGTTGCGTCAGGGAGCGAGGATGTACGACAGCCCGGGTACCGATTTCAGGGTCCGGATGTCCCATTGATAAGGCCCCTGGTCCCAGTTCATCTCCATCACATCGACGTAGATGCCGTCGGCACGTTGGGAGACGCCGGTGACCCAGGCCACGTGGCCGGTGTCGGTGTGGGCGCCTGCGACACCTCGGGGGAAGACAACGATGGCCCGATTGCTCGGCGTCGAGGTCACAGTCCACCCGAAGCTGGCGGCGTTAGCGGCCCACTCCCAGGCGTCGCCGGCCTCGGCGAGGTAGGAACCTGTGGCCTGGTGCCAAAGTTCCTCGACGGCCCAAGTGCACTGCCCGGCGTAGGCGGGGTTCGAAACGGGGTTGGCACTGCGGGTCACACCCGCTGATCGAACCACCGGCGAGCAGGCCGTCGTGAAGGCGGCTGCAACAAGCAGCGCGAGGACCAGATACATCTTGGCGTGCTTGGGCCTTCGTTTGATCTTGTCCTCAACGAGCCCTCCGTCCGCTGCCATGTCCGGAGCACTCGCGTGCCGCTCGATCGTGCTGGTTTGAGTTGTGGGGGGTGATTGCATGCCTGCATGGTACCACGCTCCGTAGTGAAATTCTAGAGTCACCACTCAGAGCGGTCAGCAGAGGAAGCGCGGCGAACTGAATCGCCGGTGGAGTGAGAGCTCCTCCCCCGCCCGAGCGGCAAGCAGCCTTGGCTCCCTGGTCAGCGAACGCGAGACCCGAGTGCGCCGGTCCCGCGCGATCCATCCCTTGGCCGCAGGGCGGCCCGGCTCTCAGAGAGGTGAGGACCTGGAGCCTTCTGACCAACCATGCCCGAGCTCTGGTCTGGATCTCCGGCAACCCCGACCTGCGGCTGCGCGACCTTGCCCACGCGCCGACGCCACCGAGCACACGCCCTGAACATCGTGACCGATCTCACGGAGGCGGCCCACGTCGTCAAACGGCGAGAGGGTCGTCGCAACCGCTATCACCTTCAGGCCCGCATACCACTTCCGGACCGGGTGGGCAAGGAATGGACGGTGGGCGAGATGTTGGGCCTGCTCGTGGTGGCCAACCGTCATGGGCCAAACACCTGCCCCTTGACCATCTCAACGCAAGACCGGCCTGCTTTCAGTTGCCACCTCGTCGCACAGACACGCTACGAGCCTCGAGAGAGTCGGGCTATGACCCGTTCCCTCGAGGCTCTCAAGTGCTCCGCCCGACCGGTGACGCTCAGCTTCGCTCGTGGGTGTACCGCTTGCGGGAGATCAAGAGAAGCAGGCCACCGGCGGTCAACAGGGCACTCCCAAGGCCAGCGACGGCCAGTGAGTTGGAGCCGGTCCGAGCCAAACTGGTCGTGGTGCCCATCGTCGTACCGGATGAGCCGCCGCCGCCGCCCGTACCGGTTGAGCCAGTCGTTTCAGTCGTGATGCCGCCGGTGCCGGTTGAGCCGTTCGCCTCGGTCGTGGTGGTCTCAGTCGTGATGCCGCCAGTTGAGCCTGCGGTCCCGGTGGACCCGCCTGCGGTACCCGTGCCGGTGGAGCCGCCTGCGGTCCCGGTGGAGCCGCCTGCGGTCCCGGTGGAGCCGGCTCCGCCACCAGTGCTGGTGGAGCCGCCTCCGCCACCAGTGCTGGTGGAGCCGCCTCCGCCACCAGTGCCGGTCGAGCCACCTGCGGTCCCGGTGGACCCAGTGCCAGTCGTGCCGCCTGCGGTGCCCGTGCTGGTGGAGCCGCCTCCGCCACCAGTGCCGGTGGAGCCGCCGGTCGTGCCGGTGGAGCCGCCGGTCGTGCCGGTGGAGCCGCCTCCGCCACCAGTGCCGGTCGTACCGCTGGAGCCGCCTCCACCACCAGTGCCGCTGGAGCCGCCTCCACCACCGGTGCCCGTTGTGCCGGGCGCCGTGGTCGTGGTGGTGGCCGGCATGGTCGTGGTGGTGGTTTCAGGCGCCGTGGTCGTGGTGGTGGTCGGCTGCGTCGTGGTGGTGGCCGGCATGGTCGTGGTGGTGGTCGGCTGCGTCGTGGTGGTGGCCGGCATGGTCGTGGTGGTGGTCGGCTGCGTCGTGGTGGTGGTCGTCGAGCCGGTGCATGCCGGTCGGCTGATGGTGTTGGAGTCGAGAGTGACCGCTGCGTTGCGAGCGAGTAGCCGCCCGGTCACCGAGGCGCCGGTGTTGGCGGTTATAGAGGTCAGGGCCAGAACGGTGCCGACGAAGTGGGAGTTTGTGCCCAGCGTTGCGGAGCTGCCCACCTGCCAGTACACGTTGCAGGCGTCGGCGCCACCGATGAGCACGACGGAGCTGGTCGAGCCCGTGATGAGCGTGCTGGAGGCTTGAAACACGAAGACGGCGTTCGGGTCGCCCTGGGCGTCGAGGGTGAGCACGCCGTTGAGGGCCAGGGTCGGGCCCGTGTACACGCCGCCGACGAGCGTCTGTCCGGCGAGATCCGCGGTCACGGTGCCGGTGGTCGACCGACCGGCGGCATCGTTGTAAGCGGTGGTCACATCAGCCTGGGCCTGGGACGCAACTGCGTCGGTGGCGTGGGTGGTCCCGTTGATAACAGTGCCGGGCGGGAAGCCAGTTATGGCGGTCCCGGGAGCCAGTCCGAGGTCTCCGCTGATCACCGACGGACCCGTATTGGTGACCGTGGAACCAGCGAGGACGGCGAAACTCGTGGCCGTCCCCAGGCCTACCGGCGGTTGCGCCCCGCCCGCGGGGCCGCCGCCCCCCACGATCAGGACTGCCAGGAGTAGGGCCGCTGCCAGGGCGACCACGATGCGTGGATGGCGGACGTTCCGGGTGCTCATGTGGGTGGTATCGACCCGACCGGCCGACAACTTGAGCAAACAGATTCCAGAATCAGTTGTAGGGAAAGTTGATTCCGCCGTAAGGCTCAGCCGTCCGGAGCTTCAGGCCCGGCAAGTCCTCTGGTGACAGTCCTAGTTCGGCTTGATGATGATGGTCGCGGCATCGACCTCGATGTGGGCGCCGTCCCGGTCGAGCTCGGCAGAGCCGTCGCTGGGATCGAGGCCGGCCGCATCGCCGAACCCGGCCGGGTGCCCGACCAGGCGCCCGTTGAAGGAGAGCTTTTGACCGGGCTGGATCTGGACGGTCGGACGGGTTCCGGGCAGGAACTGGACCCAGATGCGCTGCTCGGGTTTGAGGCCCACCCAGAACCCCTCGGCCGCCGGGACCGTGAGGACGGGCACCTCGCGCGCCACGACGCTGCCCCCTTGCAAGCCCGTGAGTGCGGGGCTGTTGGCGGCGGGCAGCAGAGGTTGGCCGTTGATGTCGAGCGGGGAGGGGATCGACACCGGTTGAGTGGTCGGCGCTGACGTCGGGAGAGCAGTCTGGGGGCTCGCCCCACCGAGGGACATCGCTACGGCAACACCGACTGCGGCGGTGGCCGCAGTGAAACCCCCCGCAGCGGTGGCCGCGGCGGGATGGGCGCTGACGAGGTAACGCAAGCGTCCAAGCGCGACCGCCAGAATGGGCAACGGCACAAGTCCGACCAGGCGGTGCTGGCGTTCGACCAGAGGAGGGGCCAGCTCCGCGCAGGTTGAACAGTCCGCCAGATGCCCGGCGGCCCCGACAGCCCGCTGCCGTCGATGGTCGCTGGCCGACAACGCCACCAGCACCGGATGGCAGGAGGTGGTGGGAAGTGTGACTCGACGCGCCGCCACGACATACTCGACCCGCATACGGGCTCGCGCCCTGGAGAGGCGAGCGGCCACCGCCCCCGACGTTGATCCCGTGGCGGCAGCGAGGGTGGCAACGTCGTGGCCGTCGACCACGTGATCGACGAGGGCGGAACGTTCTTGTTCCGGCAGCCGCGCCAGGGCCGCAGCCACGGTTCGTTGATCCTCCCTGCGAAGCAACGCTTCGTCGGGACGCTCTGGCGAGTGCCCGGTGTCCAGATGATGGAGGTGGCGGCGACGGACATCGTCGGCTCGCGCCTTGTCGATGACCAGGTTCTTGGCGATGGCGACGGCGTAGGACACCACTGCTGCGTCGTCTAGGCGGTCGCTCGAGTCGAGGACACGCACCATGGTCTCCTGGCACAGGTCCTCCACCAGCTCCCGATCCCGGAGCCGCCGACCGAGCACCTCCCTAACCGCTTCTGCTCCGGCCGACAGGGAGAGTTCGTGTTCGTCCCTCATGGCCGTTCGTTGCGAGAAATGCTCCGGCCGTGCGTCATGTCGCGGTCCTTCGCACGTTGACTAAGGCAAGGGAACACCGATCGACGTTAGACGGCCGACAGGATGCCAGTGAACGCAAGCGGACCAACGCCTGAAAGCGAGGGAGCTCGCGCCGCGCCGCCCTCGGACGGTCCGGAGGTGGCGAGGCCCTCGCCGGATGGCGCGGATCGACCGGGCGGCGGTTCGGAGAAGCGCCTGGCCCGTGAGCCCGAAGGCCCCTCCCACAAGGCCAAGGGTGGGTTCTTCCAGTCTCTGAAGCGCTCAGTTACGGAGTTCAAAGAGGACAACGGCACCGACTGGGCAGCTGCGCTCACCTACTACTCGGTCTTGTCGATATTTCCCGCTCTCATCGCCATGATGTCGATCGTCGGACTGGTCGCGGATCCTAAGAAGATCACCAAAGATCTAACCGAAACGGTGAACAAGTTCGGTCCGTCAACAACCGCCAAGACCTTCCAGGGACCGATTGAGAGCGTCACCGCCAATCGTGGCACCGCTGGGGTGTTGTTGATCGTGGGCATCGTCGGGGCCCTATGGACCGCCTCGGGTTATGTGGGCGGGTTCTTCCGCGCGTCGAATGTGATCTATGAAGTAGAGGAGGGTCGGCCCTTCTTCAAGCTTCGTCCCTTGCAGATGCTCGTCACGCTTCTGCAGGTGTTGTTGTTGGCAGTGGTGGCGCTGTCTGTGGTGGCCACCGGGCCGGTAGCCAAGAAGATCGGTTCTGGCTTGGGGATCGGGAACACGGCGGTGACTGTCTGGGATATCGCCAAGTGGCCCGTTATGGCCGCCCTGGTGTTGCTCGCCATCGCGATCCTCTACTTCGCCTCACCCAACGCCAAACTGCGTGGTTTCGCCTCGGTGTTCCCGGGTGCGATGTTGGCCATGGTCGTCTGGTTGGTCGCGTCGGCGCTCTTTGCGTTCTACGTAGCCAACTTCGGTTCGTACAACAAGACATACGGCGCGCTTGCCGGAGTCATAATCTTTTTGGTGTGGCTGTGGATCACGAACGTTGCGATCGTCCTGGGAGCCGAGCTAAACGCGGAACATGAGCGCAGCAAACAGCTGGAAGAAGGCACGAGCGGTGCAGAACGCGAGTTGCAGGTCGATATGCGTGATGAGCCCAAGCACAAGAAACGTTCACGCACAGCGTGATTCAGACGATGGACGACTTGACGAAGGTTGAACTGCGGGTGGCGGTACTCACCGCCAGGGGATGCAGCAACAAGGAGATCGCCGCCGAGTTGTACGTCTCGGTGAACACGGTGAAGACTCATGTTCACCGCATTTTGCAACGGAGGCGGGCCAAGACCAGGGCCGGGTTGGTCGGACAGTTGATGATGGACGAACGTTTCCGTGACCTCGTCGCCAGCTGCACCTGTGCGTTGGACGTCGCCGCCAGCTAGACGCCTAGAGGCGACCTAGCAAGACCCGATCAGTTCGCCGCTATCGAATCGGGGCCGCGGGCCGCTGGGCCGCGGGGCCACACTGATCGGATGAAGATGGGTGTGGGGCCGTCGTTGACCCCTGGTCATGACACCTTGTCCGAGACCCCCACGGCAAGGTTCCCCGTCAGCACTGCTCTGGCTCTGAGCTATGTGCTGCCGTTGCACAGTGAACATGTGGTCCAGGAGCTGACCACCTACCTCCATTCGATCGCGCTCCATGTTGAGGTGATTGTCGTCGATGGTTCGCCTGATGCGGTGTTCGAGGAGCATCACCGCCAATGGCGCGACGTGATCCACATCCGTCCTGACGAACGCTGGGACTTTCCGTTCCGGAAGGTCACCGGTGTCCTCACCGGCCTCGGTAGGGCCACCCAGCGCCGTGTCGTGATCGCAGACGACGATGTCCGGTGGACCCCTGAACTGCTCGCATCGGCTGGGGACCGGCTGGGTGACAACGCCGTGCTGCGCCCGCAGAACTACTTCAAGCCCCATCGATGGCACACCCGGTGGGACACCGGCCGGATCCTTCTCAACCGGCTGTTCGGCGGGGACTGGCCGGGGACATTGGTGGTGGACAGGAACCTGCTGTTGGCAACTGGCGGGTACGACGGTTCGGCGATGTTCGAGAACCTCGAGCTGGTCCGGACCCTCAAGGCCGCAGGAGGACACGAGGTATTGGCGCTGGACCTGTTGATCCCCCGTACTCCGCCGGACGTGCGCCAGTTCCTTGATCAACGTGTGCGCCAAGCCTTTGACGAGTTCGCTCGCCCATGGCGGCTGCTGCTGGAGCTCGCAGTCCTGCCCGCAGTGATCGTCGGTCGATGGCGTGCCGCCATCGCGCTGGCGGCTGCGTCGATCGGGTTCGCGGAGCTCGGTCGCCGCCGAGGGAACGGCTCGAGTGTGTTCGGTCGGTTCGATGCAGTTTGGGCACCCGCGTGGGTTGCGGAGCGATCGATCACCGCGTGGTTGGCAGTGTGGGCCAAGGCCCGTCATGGGGGCGTCAGCTATCGAGGAACGGTCATCGGCAAAGCAGCCACCGCGCCACGTCGATTTCGGGTGGCTGCCGCTATCTCTTCACCGTCGTGATAGGCCAAAGGTGATGGCCGATGACATCGCTGACGTGCTCGCGGAGATCGCCCGCAGCCTGGTGGCCGAGGATGACTACGACGCCACGCTGTGCAAGGTCACCCAGCTTGCTGTCGCGACCATCGAGGGCTGCGATCACGCCGGGATCACTCTGGTGCATGGCCGACGGTTGGAGACGGTGGCACCCACTGGCGATGTGCCGGTGGAGGTCGACCGGATCCAGTACGAGGTGGACGAAGGGCCGTGCCTGTCGAGTATCCGCGATTGCGAGATGTTGAAGTCCGACGACCTCGGAAACGAAGAGCGCTGGCCGATGTTCGCTAACCGGACAGCCGAGACCACCGGCGTCCTCAGCATGTTGTCATTCCGGTTGTTCGTCGAGTCGGACACCATGGGGGCGCTCAACCTCTACTCCAAGCAGGTGGCGGCGTTCTCCCAAGGCGACTCCGAGCACATCGGGGCGTTGTTCGCCGCCCACGCGGCCGTGGCCATGACGACGGCGAGGGAGACCCAAAACTTGAAGGCCGCCCTGGTCACGCGCAACGTCATCGGTCAGGCTCAAGGGATCCTGATGGCCACCCAGAACCTGACGAGCGCCGAGGCCATCGAGACGCTCAAGAAGACCTCTCAGAGGCTCAACGTCAAGCTGCGTAGCGTCGCCTCCGCGGTGACCTTTACCGGCGAGATCCCCCAGACGCCGGACGGTTGTTGATCGACCGGGAGATTTCTCATCGGGTTCCAACGATTGGACCCCGGCGGAAGGGGGAGGGCGGACCTCGTTGCGCCGAGGTGGTACCACTTCAGCGGAACAGGGTCACGGTCAAACTGGCGGCCGTGACCACCCCCAAACCGTCAAGTTGTGACCACGCGCCAGCGGGGTCAAGCCGCTTCTTGACCGGACTCCGCTGCGGCCCCACCCGAGGGCCGCGAACGGCCGTCCGAGAGACTTGGGGACCATAGCGGAGCGGCCGTAGGACCGATGGGTTCACCTCTCCCTTCGATTGAGCGGGGTGCCATCGTCGCGAGTATCTTTCGCTTGAGGCCGCTTCCTTGAAGCCAACAGGGGCCACGCTCCACCTCAGATGGACCGTGCATGGCCGAACCGGCCGATCCCTTGATCGACGTTCTCGCCGGGATGCACCGGGCGCTGGTGGCGCCTGAGGAGCTCAAGGTGACGATGGAGCGCCTGGTCGGACTGACGCCAGCCGCTGTTCCCGGTTCAGATCAGGCCAGCATCACCGAAGCGTCCGCGACGCCGAGCACCGTCGCACATATTGGCAATGACGCGCTTGCCATCGATGATGCTCAATATGATGGTGGCGGTCCGTGTTTGCATGCGTATGAGCACCGCGAGGTGGTGGTCATCGACGAGATCGCCGAGGACGACCGGTGGCCCGAGTTCCGAGATGTGGCTACCGGTCGGGGGGTCCATGCCTCGCAATCACATCCGCTGCTCCTGGAGGACCGGGTGCTCGGATCGGTGAACCTCTACAGCGAGACACCCGGTGCATTCGACCAAGACACGGTCCGGCGTGGCAACCTGTTCGCCGCCCAGGCGGCTATCGCGTTGTCGAACACCCAGACCGCGGTGGAGTTCCGGGCGCTCACCGACCAACTGCGTGAAGGCATGATCAATCGGGACGTGATCGGCCAAGCCAAGGGGGTGTTGATGGCCAGGCACCGCGTCACTCCCGACGCCGCTTTCGAGTTGCTGCGAGAAGCATCGCAACGGTTGAACCGCAAGCTGCGTCAGGTTGCCGATGAGGTCGCCCGGACCGGACAGATCCCCGAACGCTGAACGGCGGTGATGACCACCGCCTGCCGTAACCGGTACAGGGCCGGCTCGGACAGGTGGCTAGGTGTCAGGAACTGGCGGTGCGCTTCCAGGCTCTGGTGTCGAGGTTCAGCATCGCCGCGCCGTCCTGCACCCGCACCGACCTCGACCCGAAGGGCTGAGACACCCAGGGGTTGTCCATGCGCGGGTACCCGTGCAGGTCCTCGGGCCGCCCGTCGACGGTCAAGGGGCCGTCGGAAGAAAAGTCGAGCTGGCCCTCGGAGGGGGACCGGTAGGTGACGTCGAAGCCGGCCGGAAGGCCTTGTGCGGTCGGTGGGCGGGGGGTGGCGGTGATCGGTGCGGTCGCCACTGCGTGACGGAACTCGGCGAACGTCTTCCACCGGCTGGCTTCGCCAACTTCGGTGATCCACACGTTGTCGGCGCCGCCATCGGCGACCAGGTCGAAGTCCTTGACCAAGCCACCGGTAGGGACCTGAGCGGGATCGTGCTGTCGCCAATGCACGGGCCGCCATGACCACAGGGCCACGTAGCCGTCGCCTTTGCGGCCGAATGTCCAGTTCCCGTCCCGGACCACCTGGTCGAAACGCTCGCTCGGGAACCAGGCGTGGGTCATGGGCAGGTAGCTCAAGCTTTCGAGGACGCTGCCAGGCCCGGCCGGCGGGTACGCCGGCGCGTAGAGGTTGAGCACCACCCGGCCGTGTTGAGCCGATCGGGGAGCGGCCGCCTCACCGGTCCAGTACATATCGGCGTCGACCCATTTGTCGCCAGCGCGTGGTTCGTTGCCGGGAAGGGTGGTGAACACCACGGCCTCTCCGTCGAGGGTGGCCTGCCAGGAGTGGTACTGGTCACCACGCATGCCAGGTCTGTAGTCCTGGGCAGTGGAGAGCATGGCGTCGCGGCTCCGCCAGGTGTACGTGTTGACCTCCGACAAGAGCCCGAAGGCGAGCTGCGGCGCCAGGCTCTGGGCGAGCTGCTGGAGCCCCTTGGGGTCCTTGCCCAGGCCGCGGAATCCGGCAAACGGCTTGAAGAAGTCGGTGGCCCACAGGCCGTAGCGCTCGGCGGTGGCAAAGGTGGTGGGCAACTCCTGCCAGGCGGTCAGCGCCCCGCGCTCCCACCAGAACGGAACGGTGCTGGCACCGAAGCCGTAGCCGTAGGGCGCCGGGGGGTTGTCGACGACGGGCGCGTTGGCGTCGAGGGGGACACCCATCCGCTCGCGGTCGACCATGGTCTTGTCGCTCTTGGCGATCCGGCGGATGACCTCTGGCAGCCGGTACTTGCGGGCTCGGGCCATGAGGGTGGCGCCGGCGTCGCTTCCCGGCTGGTAGGGCTTAGGCGTGTCGTCGAACAGGAGCTTGGCCAACCCGAAGGTGTCCTCGTCGGTGGCCACCGACTTGTCCTTCATGTACGAGCGACCGTGGGTGGCGCCGAAGTCGCCCTTCTGCAGGTGCAAGGCGATGTCGAGCAGCACCTGATCGAGCACGATCGACGCCTGCCGGGCGGTGCGGGCGTCGGCGGCGAACTCGACCAGCGTCAGCAGCGGTGTTATGTCCTTCTGGTAGTAGACGTCGGAGTGCCACTCGCTGAAACCGAAGCGTGCCTTCTCGGTGAACCAGTCCTCTAGGAGCCGTTTGGCGTGGGCGGCGTGCTGAGCGCCGGTGCGGCCGTCGTTGGTGAACGTCGCTTCGGGGAAGGCCTGGCCGGCCAGCAGTTCGACGGTGTGGAAGATGGCCCGGTGGTTCTCCGACCAGTACCACTTCTGGTCGATGACCCCCTTGGGTGTGGGCTCGGTGTACCAATATTTGAAGGCCAAGATGCGCTTCTCGATGGCGGCCCGGACGTCCTTGGGCAGGTGATCTCTGTCCGCGTACCAGAGGTTGATCAGGTACAAGAGGTCGAAGTCACCGGTGTCAGCGAAGGTGTCCAGCCTCTTGAAGGAGTCGGCGAAGTCGCCTACCCGGACCTTCGCCGCATCGAATTTAAAGGCCTTGTCCCGGTCGGACCGCTCGAACCGGGAGATCAGGTTGAGCGCGGAAGGGGGTTCCCGGGTGGTGGTGATGAACCTCAGGTAGTCGTCTTGGCGCCGCGTCAACCACCCCTCGTTCACGAAGCCGGGGCCACGGTCGGCGGGGATGCCGCCGCTCAGGTGGTCGGAACCGCCGCCAGTGCAGGAGGCGGCCAGGAGCCAGGTCGCCAGACCGGCGATCCCCCAGTAGCGGGCTGCTCGCACGCCCGGCATTGTGACCGTTGGGCACCCCCTTCGCTGGTGATCCCCGCAGGCGCCCGTCGGGTCTCGCTCCTCAGCGTTGGAGGGACTTGACCGTCAGCAGCTCCTCGAGGCCGAGGCGGCCCAGCTCCCGGCCGTGGCCGGACTGCTTGTAGCCCCCGAACGGGGCCAGCGGGTTGAAGGCACCGCCGTTGATCTCGACCTGCCCGGTCTGAAGCCGGCGGGCCACCGCTTCGGCCCGCGGCTGCGACGCTGACCACACGCCGCCGGCCAACCCGTAGTCGCTGTTGTTGGCCTTGGCGACGGCATCGGCCTCATCGTCATAGGGAACGATCGACAGGACCGGTCCGAAGATCTCCTCCTGGGCGATCACCATGTCGGGAGCGACGTCGGTGAAAACGGTGGGCCGCACATAGAAGCCGGTGTGGAAACCTTCGGGCGCTTCGGTCCCGCCGGCGATGAGCCGGGCGCCTTCGTCGATGCCGCGCTGGATGTAGCCGCGGACCCGGTCCCGCTGTACGTCGCTGACCAACGGTCCGGCCACCGCCTCGGGGTCGAGGGGGTGGCCCACCGGCCAGGCTTCGGCAGTGGCGGCGGCGATGGCTTCGACGGTGGACAGCGACTCGCGGGGGACCAGCATCCGGGTGAGGGCGCTGCAGGTCTGCCCCGAGTTGAGGAAGCACTTGCCGACCCCGTCGACCACCGCCCGTTGCAGCAGGTCACCATCCAGATCGTCGAGCAGGACGTTGGGGGACTTGCCGCCCAGTTCGAGGGCGACCCGCTTGACGGTGGCGCTGGCCACCTCACTTACCCGACGTCCGGCCCGGGTAGAGCCAGTGAAGGAGATCATGTCGACACCGGCGTGGGCGGCCATGGCCTCGCCCACCACCGGGCCGAACCCGGTGACCAAGTTGAACACCCCGGGCGGCACCCCCACCTCTTCCATGACCTCGGCCAACACAAAGGCGTTGAGCGGTGTGACCTCGCTGGGCTTGAGCACGACGGTGCACCCGGCGGCGAGAGCGGGAGCCACCTTGGCGGCGATCTGGTGCAGCGGGTAGTTCCACGGCGTGATCGCCCCCAAGACCCCGACTGGTTCGCGCACCAGCAGCGAGTTGCCGATGGACTCCTCCCACCGGATCTCCTGCACCAGGTCGGGTTGGCTGGCGAAGCTCATGATGGGCAAGCCGGCCTGGATGGTGGTCGACAGGGTGATCGGCATGCCCAGCTCGCGACTGATGAGCACCGACAACTCGCCTTGGCGTTCTTCGAGCTTCAGGGCTATGGCGCGGCACAGCTCAGCCCGTTCGACGGGATCGCGCTGCGACCACGGATCAAAGGCGCGCCGGGCGGCGGCCACCGCCCGGTCGACGTCGGCCGCGCCGCTGGCGGGGATGGCGCCCATCACCTCTTCGGTGTCGGAGTCGATGACCTCGATGCGTTCGGCGCCGGCCGGGTCGGTCCAAGCGCCGTCGATGTAGAGCTGACGATGGTCGATGAGGGTTGCCGTTGCCATGTTGTTCAGCCTTCCTGGGCGATGTGCTCGGCGGTGCGGTGGGCGAGGGCCATGATGGTGATCATCGGGTTGACGCCGGAGGGAGTGGGGAACGCCGAGCCGTCGCCGATCCAGACGCCGGGGGTGTCGTGCAGCTGGCCATAGGGGTCGGCCACCGAGGTCTCGGGGTCCTTGCCCATCCGGCAAGTGCCCATCTGGTGGGCGGAGAACAGCGACATGGCGCCGACGCGCAACGGGATGCGCTGGGCCTTGGCGACGAAGGCGTCCAAGTCGTCCTCGCCGCGGTGCCACAGGGGGAAGGTGTTGGCCAGCACAGCCACGCGAGCGGCGCCGGCGGCGGCGTGGCAGCGAACCTGGGCGTCGATCGCACGGTGGGTGGAGGCCTGGTCGCGCGGGTCGCTGAGCGAGTAGCGCACCACCGAGTTACCCGAGTCGTCGATGGTGACCGTGCCGTGACCCTGGTCGCGGACCAGGCCGATGAACGAGGCACCGTGGGAGAAGTCGGCCATGGTCGCCTTGTGCTGTTCACCGGTGACCCACGGAACGCTGTTGGAGGCGACGGCGGTGGTGTACTGCGCCCCTTCGATGAGGAAGCCGTAGCCATCGTTGAGGGGACCGAACTCCTCGATGACGCCG
>JAABUJ010004042.1_pt1 | contig 15784 bp, 16 predicted proteins | sample 5559131 | NCBI WGS metagenome assembly JAABUJ01 (sample SAMN10711875, study PRJNA513366) | rock metagenome | isolation source: Antarctica rocks | place: Antarctica: Victoria Land, Mt New Zealand nord | collected 2016-01-07 | reverse complement strand
TTCTTTGAAACAAAGCAGGCGCTGCTCTCAGCGGCCCAACAGTGTTTTGACCGCTTCAACCAGTGTCCGCAGAACATCCTGTCCGTGATTGGCTCCAATGCCAAAAGAGTTGCTTGATTGTACTTAGGGCATCCGTCGGCACCCACATCACGCACAGTATACCATCAGCGCCCGCGCACGCCTGCTGCCGCTGCAGTGCATCGCATCCACGGAGCGATGGACCAGACGCCCGAAAGGGCCCTTATCTCGCACTACCGCCATCTCAACACGCCATCTACCAACAGCAGGGTCTGAATCGGCCTCGCACGGAACGGATAGAAGCGCTGGCCCTATGTAGCGATAGTGCCCATCGCAGACCTCTTGACCTGTGTACGTACACCCTTACAATCAAGAGAAGGATGAGCGGGTTAGGTCGGGTATCTCGGCATAGGTCATCGGAGGGCCGCATGGTAAGAGACGAGGGTGGCGTTGGTATTGCCGAGGCTGCCGCAGCGCTTGGCATTACCGCGAACGCGGTGCGTAAGCGGGTGGCACTGCCCGCACGGGATCGCCTGCCCGCGCTCGTTGCAACAATGCATCACCGCAGGCGACGGTGACGGGGGTCGCGGGATCATCGAACCGCAGGAGGGCGAGCGTCTGCGTGGCGCTCGCGCCCTCCACGGCGAGTCGCCAGCGCACTGCCGCCAACGCCGCCGCTTCGCTGTCGAACGCGTCGATCAGGTTGCTCATGTCAGTCGACCACAATTGCCAGAAGGTCATCGCGCTCACTCCCGCTCCGGCGTCACGGGCGCAACGGCCGTCACGCACTGAGAGAGGTAGTCCGGATCGCCCCAGAGCGTATGGTGCCCGTCGTTCCTGCCCCACCGCTCGTCTGGTATAGGCCCAGCGGCGGGAGTGGCACGACCGTTCCGCGTGGCGATAGCGCGGGCCTGCGCCGACGTCTCGAACACCGAAAGTCCGCGCCAATAGCGCCCCTTGTCCGGGTCGCGCGGGGGCGCTTTGCCCACCGCCGCGTCGGCGAGGAAATCCGCGCCGGTCGGGATCGGCGCCGGGATGATGCGAGAGAAGCGGCGCGGGGCTCCCGCGTCGCCCCGCTCAGGGGTGTCACGCACCCGCTCCCCCTTCGTCGCGGGCGAAGTAGGCGACGGCATGCTTCTGCACGAGCACGGGTTCCGCCTCCCCCGACACCGCGACAACGATCGTGTAGGTATCCCAGGTCAGGAGCGTGCCGACGAGCGCCGTGCCGTCGGTGAAGCGCACGCGGATCGTCGTGCCGCGGTTGCGGGCGAACCAGTCGTTTTGCGCACTCGGGGGGTGAGCGGCGGGTTTGGCGGGGGTGCCTTTCGTGGCGTCGGTGCTCATCGCTGCTCCTTCGTGACGGGCTACCTGGCGCGCGGGCGACGAGCAGGCAGCTCCTTGGAGGAGCATAGCAGCGGGGGCGGTATCGAGGAAGAGGTGTCCTCTCGGGATATGTTTGAGACCGACTGGTCCCGTCGCTTTCCTCACCTGCCACGCGGCGATCGCCTCAGACGGATTCGTATAGCATTGGATGGACCGCTGCGAGAGAGGCCCCAGCCGCCGCTCCAACGCGGATGGCGCGTCGCGTCCGTCAGTGCCGCGTCATGTCTGCGGTCGTGGCGAGCGTCGCCCGTCCGTGTCGGCTCGGTGCTCAGTGTGCTTCCTCTTCTCCCCCGAGCCGCTTCACCTGCGGGAACTGCGCCGCAGCCGTCCCCACGAACCGGCCATCGGCGGTCCAGTACTCACATCCCGCTCGCTCGGCGAGGGCGAGGTAGAGGGCGTCATACGGCGTTGCCTGCCCCGTGGCGTCGGCGATCTGCAAGGCCCGCACGGTGTCGCGGTCGGGGGCGTCCCGGAGCGCCACGGTGGCGAGCACGAGCCGGAGGGCTTCTTCTGCCTCCGCACGGGTGAGCCCACCCGCCCGCGCCTGCCGGTGCAGGACGTTGGCGACCTCGATGGCGAGGAACGTGGGGGCGATCGGTTGCACGCCGCCGACAAGCCATCCCCGGAGCAGGGTCGCCGCCTCTGGCGAGTCCGCCTCACGCACCACCCACTTCGCGGCAATCGAGGCATCCACCACGACGTGGGCGAAGGCGGGGACGGGATTACTCACGCGCGAGACCACCGTCGCGGGACGCGCGGATGATTGCGGTCGCGTCCGCCGCCTCGCCCCACGTCTTCGCCCGCATTGCGGCGAAGTGGGCGAGGACGACCGCCGGGTCGCTCGTGCCGTGTTCCCGCTGCCAGTGGGCGCCGCGCTCGGTCGTGGGGTGCTCGGTCATTGGTGCCTGAGGCGCCTCCTGTCGACCGAGCACCAGTGCCTTCAATGCTTCGACTTGGCGGCGCAGGTCGTCCATCGCGCGCGCGATCCCGCCATCCACGGTCGTTTGGGCAGCGAGTTTGGCCGCGATCTGCAGGGCCTGCCGTGACTCGTCGCTCATGCGCGCGCGGATTGCCTCCATCTCCTCCGCATACCGCCGCAGCGGTGCGAGCGTGGCCTCCGCTCGCATCGTCTCCCGCAGCGCCGCGGTGAAGGGGGCCGCGACCGCGGCGACGGCGAGGGGCGAGGCCCGTTTGATCGTCTCCTCGAACGTCTTGATGTCACGCAGGACGGTCGGCTCGATCCGCGCGGCGCGGCGCTGCATCTCCTCCGCGAGGTCGTGACCCACGGTGGCCAGCGCCCGCTGATCGTTGATCAGCCGCCGTTCGCTCTTCAAGTACGCCACGGCGTCACGGTCCACACGATACCCGGTGCGCGTCTCGATTGCCGGCACCTTCTGGTCCTTGATCAGTTGCAGCATCCGCTGTCGCGAGATCCCCGCCGCGTGTGCCGCCTGCGTCGTCGAGAGATACGTCGCGTTCCCGTCGTGATCGTCCATCCGTCCACCTCCTGTTGCACGCCGATGATGCGACAATAGCACAGGGCAAGACTATTGTCAACGACGATGGTCGTTGACAATAGATTGAATGGTGGTGGGTATGCGGAGGAAGGGTTCTTATTCTTTATGGCGTGGATTTCCGGATTAGGAAGCACCGGGACGGGATGCACCCTGAGACAGGGTCCAACTCATGATTGTCTGGTCCGTACAATCAATGGATAGCCAGTCGCAGGTTCAACGAAGAGTGGCTCCGACGGGACTTCACGAAGCGAGTTAACAGCGTCACTTCGTTGCTGCACCGCAAAGTGATCCGCTCGCCGATGCGTATGAGAGACGCCCGCGCAACTGGCGGCGGCAGATGGGCGGGTGGCCGAGGAAGCTGGGGACGCCCGCGAAGGTGGCGATGGCGTATAACATCGTACCGGTCGCTGTGTCCTCGCTTCACCCCCGCGTGCGTGGGACGATTCATGGGGAGTGTCCGATGTGTAAGGGCGTCACGGTTCACCCCCGCGTGCGTGGGGACGATAGAATACCGAAGTGTTCCCCCACACTTAGGCAGAACATACCGGGTCTTCCGCAATGACGGTGAACGGATTTGGCCCTCGGACTCGCGTAACGCATAGGGAAATCGACCATCAGCAACAGGCCGCAATGGCGACGCATCTCACGAGGGTGAATCGCCTATCCCTGCCTGGATGCGTCGCGGTTTGAACTTCACCGTCATTGATACTGCTGGCGAAGTCCGAGATGCCGCGAAATCGGCTGGGAATGCGGTCACTTTTCCACGCTTCTCCCGCGTTCGTACGTTGATACAACGACTTCGCCAGCAGTATCACGATCACGGGAGAACCATTTTCACGTCGGAGATTACATTCTGTCACTTGCAGTGATCGACCACATGCGGAATGGCAACGTGCGCGCGTGTCTTCGTCGCGTGCTCTGGTTTACCCTCCTCATGCCGCTCCTCACCTCGCCTGCCCCACTGTGCGAAACCGCGATGGCCGAATATCCGTCTCTCCTGTAGAGGATGCGGAGCGCCTCGCGCCTTGGCAGTCAACCACTGGCGCATCGGACCTTTCGCGAGGAGGAGACGAGATGAGCATCGGGACGGTGGACACGATTGGCCTGGCGGATCCTGGCGCGATCACCACAGGGACGGTGGTCGCACGCTGGAACAACGCCGCACTGGACGCGATCCGGGAGACGCACCCCGGTCCGCCCATCGTCGCGCGCGCGCTGGCGATCCTGCATACGTGCATCTATGACGCCTGGGTGGCCTATGATTCCTCGGCCGTCGGCACGCGGCTCGGTCGCTTCCTGCGGCGCCCTGTGGACGAGCGCAGCGACGACAACAAGATCGAGGCGCTCAGCTATGCGGCGTACCGTGCACTGGTCGATCTGTTCCCCCGCGACCGTTTCCCCGCCGGTGCCACGCCCCTGTACGACACCCTGATGACCGACCTCGGCTTCGATCCGACGGACACGGGGACGGACCTCACCACCCCACGCGGAATCGGCAACGTCGCGTCCCATGCCGTCCTCACCTTCCGGCATGGCGACGGTGCGAATCAACTCGGCGATCTACACCCCGGTCCCTATTCCGATTACACCGGCTATGCACCGGTCAACACCCCGGATGCGATCAATGACCCGGACCACTGGCAACCGCTGCGCGTCCCGACGGCGGCCGGCCCGCCCGTCGTGCAGACCTACATCGCCCCCCACTGGAGTCTCGTGACCCCGTTCGCGCTCACGTCCGGTGCGCAGTTCCGCCCCGCGACGGGTCCCGAAGTCGCCGCGGCGAACGAGTACCGCGTCCAGGCCGAGCAGATCCTCGAATACAGCGCCGCCCTCACCGACGAGCAGAAGGTGATCGCCGAGTACTGGGCGGACGGACCGGCTTCCGAGCTGCCCCCCGGCCACTGGTGCCTCTTTGCCCAGTTCGTCTCGCGACGCGACGGCCACGACCTCGACACCGATGTGAAGCTGTTCTTCGCGCTGACGAACGCGATCTTCGACGCCAGCATCGCCTGCTGGGAGGCGAAGCGCGCCTTCGACTCGGTGCGGCCGGTGACGGCGATTCACTACTTGTTCGAAGGCGAGACGATCACGGCGTGGAAGGGACCGTACCAGGGAACGGGACCGCTGAGTGGCGAGGATTGGCGACCGTACCAGGCGGCGACCGTGGTGACGCCGCCCTTCCCCGAATATGTATCGGGCCACAGCACGTTCAGCACGGCGGGGGCGGAGATCCTCAAGCAATTCACGGGGAGCGACGACTTCGGCGGGACGCATACGCAACTGGCGGGGACGTCGCGGGTGGAACCGCAGCCAGCATCTGGGGAGCCGTCGGTGCCGTACTTCGTGCCGGCGACCGATGTGACGCTCTTCTGGGCCACCTTCTCCGACGGCGCGGACCAAGCGGGCATTTCCCGGCGCTACGGTGGGATCCACTTCGTGGAAGGGGACCTGGTGGGCCGGACGACGGGACGCGCAATCGCCATGCAGGCATGGACAAAGGCCCAAGGCTTCATCCTCGGTGCGCCCGGGGCATGATGTCGCAGATGTCGCGCATACCGCGCACTGGACTTGGACTTATGATCCTGGCTCTTCCGCGATCGGCGTGAATAGGCCCAGTGTTACGGAAGCTGCTACCAAGTGCAAAGTACGAGGCTACTTTTCGGCACAGCGACCCTAATCGGATGGGCCGACGGTTTCTTGGGGACGCTGAAGTGCCGAGAATGACTGAAGTCGGCACTTCCGCACGATATGACGAGTGTACATACGAGCAATGACCGGCGCAATGGGGAGAGAATGGCATGACGTGCCAGTATTCTTGAGCAAATCGGCACTTTATCAGCAGTAACGGCGGCCTGTGAGAGTTCCCCTCACACCGAGCCAATGAGAACGGGAGGCGGGAGGATGACGACCGAATCAACATCAACGGATGAAGCGCGCGAAGAGCGCATCAGCATGGAAATCATTGTCGATGCCTATGGCGGTGAGGAGCAGGCGCTGGGCTGGTATTCCTATCTCGAGGGGACGCTGCAATGCCCGTTCCTCGCTCACTGCACTGCAGAGCGCGCCACTTCTCCTCTGCATGGGGGCGATGAAGTCGAGGTCGTCGGCCTCGCGCCGGAAGAGGAATGCCGACACGAGATGTTTGTGGCGATCCGCTGGGAGCGACGCACACTGGCAGTGCCGTTGTCGCAGTTGGCGGCAATCGCGAGCGATGAGGCGACGCAACAAGCGATCGAAGACTGGCACTACTGGGTCAAACGCGGCTACGAGTTTTGATCAGCCCATGCCGCAGCTCCTCCTTTGCCCCTCATGACAGCTCGTATATTTGGAGTGTCCGATTCCTGGGTGATGGTGAGGACGCGGTGACAGCTGCGGCACCGACCGCGTAGCGAAGATTGTCCCCCATCATCCCGGGTCGGCCAGAGCGTGAACCGTATCGTGTGGCTTCGACCACGTATCACGAGCGCACGTCACGGCCGCCCGTGGAATCGCTCTCGTCCTTCGCCGCGTGGAAAGGAGCCCCCTGTGACCGATGCATCTCCCACCCTCTTCGTCGGGATCGATATCGCCGCGAAAACGCTCGCTGCCGCTTGGCTCCGCCCCGGTGAGGCGGTCAGTCGCCTGATCACCCTCGCGCAATCGCCGCAAGGGTTTGCCACGCTGCATGAGCGGCTCGGTCAGACGGGCTGTGTGCCTGCGGAAGTCCATGTCGTGATGGAAGCAACTGGCTCATACTGGATCGCCTTGGCCACCACGCTGGCTCACACGGGCTACCGGGTGAGCGTCATCAATCCGGCGCAGGCGCACCATTTCGCCAAGGCGCTGCTCAAGCGCGCGAAGACCGACGCCATTGACGCACAGACGCTCGCTCACTTGGCAGCGTTGCTCAAACCCGCGCTCTGGACACCGCCTCCCGCCGTCTATTACGAAGTGCAGCAGCGTCTCGCCCAGCGCGATGCCCTCCTCGATGTGCAGCGGCAGCTCATGAATCAGTTGCACGCGCTGCTGTTCGCTCCCCTCGTCGTCGCTTCGGTCAAGGCACGCATGGAGGAACTGATCGAAATACTGGGGCAGCAGATCACGGCGCTCGACGCTGAGGTGCGTGAGGCGCTCGCTGCCGATGCCGCCTGGGCTGCCTCGGCGGCACGCCTGCAGAGCATCAAAGGTGTCGGATTGATCACGGCTGCATGGCTCCTCGTCACGACGCTCAACTTCACGATCTGTTCGACACCGGAAGCGGCCGTCGCGTACGCCGGGTTGGCCCCGAACCCGTACGAATCCGGTACCAGTGTGCGTGGTCGTGCGCGCATTGGCCATACCGGAAATGGTCGGCTGCGCACGGCGCTATATCTCGCGACGTTGAGTGCCGCGCAGCACAATCCCGTCATCAAGGCCTTCGATGAGCGGATGCGCGCCGCAGGCAAGCCAGCGAAGGTGGCACGCTGTGCTGCGGCGCGCAAGCTGCTGCACATTGCATGGGCGGTGGTATGTAGAGAGCAAGATTTCGATCCGGAGTATGCGCAGCGGCAGATGCAGCCAGTGGTCGCGTGAGCCGGGAAACCGCCAACGAGCGTCAGCGAAATGCCCGAGGCGGCCGATTCAGGACTTGACAAGCGATACCGTATCTTCGCTCATTCTGGGCCTACTCGTTCACGCGCTGTTTTCGGAAATGACCGGTGTGATTGTCGCAATAGTCTCTTCGTCCGGTTGGTCCGCTGAGGTAGGCTTTTCGGAGTGGCTTAGCGCTTGTTCAGATCGAGCGCCAACCGCATCGAACGATATCGCATCGGGTCACTGAAATGTTCAGTTCGATCGGGTTGGGTTGCTGGGTGGTGGCAGCAAACCGAGTTCTGTTTTCAGGCACGTAAACCAATACGCCATCGGCTTGCCGAGATTACCTTTCATCCGCCGCTCTTCGGTGCGTCGTCCCGCCTCGATGCAGGCGCTGTAGAAGGTGCCATATGAGCATTGGGATTGCTCGATGATCTTGCACGCGGTCGTGATATGTGACTTCAGCTCCTCGGCGCTGCTATTTTTACGCGCGTAGTCCTTGACCGTCATGATTAGGCTTTCATACTCGTCGTCGCTCAGCGACGCGGGCTTCCTCCTTGGTCGTTCCTGCCGACGAAGGTCGCTCGTCTTTTTTTCCGTCGCAATCGCCGCGAACCGCTGTTGCAAGTTTTGGCCGATGGACTCCATGCCGGTCGTTGTCCTCGCTGCTTGTCGCTCAGTCGTGTGCTTTACCGAGAGAGGTATCTCAAAGGAAGCATTGATGCGTTGCGAAGTAGTCTGATCGCTTTCTTTTCTCTTTGAGGGTGTGCCTTTCTGATTATCTGAAAGATATTTTTCTTTTTGTATAGAGCTCTTCGTATTATTAAAGCCGCTATTTGCGGTTTCCGGTCGGGTGGTTTTTGCGGTTTCTGGAAACCGCAATTTGCGGCTTCCATTTCTTTCCAAATGGAAGTGGGGGTTATCTCCGAGGCTGAGGATGTAGTAGATGTTCGGGAGATTGAGCCCTTGGCGCTTGTAGTCGATCAGTTGGCAACCCCGCAGTTCTTGCAGCGCGCGCTGGACCGAATCGAGCGAAACGTCGAGGTCGTCCGCCATGCGATCCTGGCCGGGGAAGACATGATCGTCGTGCCACGCGTAGTCGAGCAGCATCCCGTAGATGAGCTTGGCCTTGACGGAGAGGTTCTTCGCGCGCAGGACGAGACGCGGAAGCTGGACGAATCCCCCCTTCAGGTTCTCGTCAACGATTCTGATCTCATCGAGCGGTTTTGTTCGATCCATAGCGTATTCTCCGGGCGCACGGAAGCAAGCCTACTTCTTTCCTTGTTTCTCAGCGAGCTTGGATACAAGGATACTTGTTTCCTTGTTTCCTTGCAGGTCTTCGAAGAGGAGCCGTATCCCCTCGATGACGATGCGTTCTTTCGAGGTGCGGATGCCGTGCTGCCTGCTGAGGATGCGCTTCATGTCGTCGAGGTTGTCGAGGTCTTCGACCGGCAGCCCAAACGTTGCTTTTCGTATCTGTGTCTGCTTGGCAGGAAGGGAACTTGTTTGCTTGTTTGCTTGTTTGCTTGTTTCCAAGTTATCAAGGTTGCTTGCTTCCGTGGATGTGTGGGAAGGCGCATCCTGGGTTTGTCGCCGTGGCTTCGATTGGAAAAGCTGCTGATCTAGCGGTGCGTTCGGCCTCACTTGTCCGACGAGATCAAACCCTTCATAGGGGCTCTTCTTTTTATCTGCCATGCTATGCGGCCCCTCTCTTGACCGGCAGTCTGCCGGTGAGATGCTCGACGCGATCATCCGCTGCATCAATCACGGTCTGTGCGGGGATCTCGGGTTGCTGATTGAAATACCCGAGCAGGAGGGCGTTATCAGCAAGCACGATTGCCTCACGAGGCATACCGCCCGAGCGTTCGTAGATTTCGCGGATGGCCTCGGCTGCGAATGGATGGTTGTCGGTCGTCCCGGTCGCGACGGTCCAGCGGAAACTGATCATCGCGCGGGTCTCTTCAAAGTTCAGCGGTTCGAGTGTCGATGCCATGACGATCCGACTACGGAAGTTTTGCAGCTTCGGCCGTCTGAGTACGTCGCGCAGGCTGTCCTGGGCCATGAGCACGATCTGGATGAGTTTGGTGTCGTTCGACTCGAAGTTCATCAGTTGGCGGAGGACCTCGAGGAGTTGGGGCGTCATCTCCTGCGCCTCATCGATGATGAGCGTCACGATCTGCTCTTCCTTGAGCGCTTTCTCGATGAGGAATGCCTTCAGCACGTCAAGCGTGTCCTTGTAGCTCTTGTGGGGGATCGGGGCACCCATCTCCTGAGCGAGCGTGCGCAGGAATGCGTAGGCCGACGGATACCGGGGATTGGTGATGAGTGTCGAGTTCCATTCGTACTCTTCCCGAAACACTTCGTGGAGGCGGCGCGCGAGACTCGACTTGCCCATGCCGGTGTCACCAAACACCGCAGTCATCCCCTTTTGCCCGCCGACGACAAATGAGGCCTTTTGCAGGGCGATCTTGTGCGTCTGCGTGAGGAAGAGATACCGGGGGGAAGCGACCGCCGAAAACGGTTCCTCTGCCAGGCCATAGTAATCGAGATACGGTCGATCCATGTATTTGCGGGGCACCGTCTCCTCCCATTCTCCCATTATCGAGAGCGATAATGGGGCTTTCTCCAAAGATGCGCCTCGATATGACCAGTGTACGTACTAAAAGGGCCTAATGTCAAGAGGGTAGTCACTTATTGCAGGTAATACGGAATATCTCTCGTGTGCAAGGATACTTGGAAGCAAGGTTGCAAGGATACTGGGAAACGTGGAAACGTGCCTGCCGAGCCGGGATTTTGCGCTTGGGCAAGCCAAAACACGGAAACAAGGTTCCTTGTCTGCTTGTTTCCTTGCGTGACGATGCCACGATGAGCGTGCGACATATCGCAGAAGATTGTACTCTTGCCGTTCTCCCTGAGCCCATTTAGCGTTGAAAGTGACAAGCACACGCACGACGACGACATAGACATCCCGGAGTGGAGACGTAAGAGAGGGGAGCACCATCACCGCTGTCCCTCTCGGCTGATGGTCGCTGGGCAACCGCGACGCTGTACCACTTCTCCGTCGGAATCTACACTGTCATGCGGAGAAGGTATCCGGCTTGACTCCTACTCGTCTGAGGGGTCCTGGTGGCCTGATGAATCGTCGCGCCTCGTGCGGGAAAGGGGATTGCTCTTGTGAAGAGGGTTGTACTGCTATGGAGCGGGGGCAAGGACAGCGCGCTCGCGCTGCACGAACTCCGCATGGCCGGAAAGTACGAGATTGCCGCGCTGCTGACCACGGTGACCGAGGAGTACGATCGTGTGAGCATGCACGGTGTCAGACGTTCCTTGCTTGAGCGTCAGGCGGCATCGGTGGGGCTGCCGCTCACGCAGGTGCCCATCCCGAGGAACTGCTCGAACGACGAGTATGCCTCCCAGATGGCGAATGCCTGCGAGGAGCTGAAGGGCATGGGACTCCACACCGCAGCCTCCGGCGATATCTTCCTGGAGGACGTGCGGCGGTATCGAGAGGGACAGCTCGCGGATGCCGGGATGCGGGGCGTGTTCCCGTTGTGGGGCAGGGATTCCGCGCATCTCGCCCGCACGTTCATCGCGGCGGGGTTCGCGGCGGTGACCGTGTGCGTCGATGCGCATGCCCTCGATGCGGAGTGGGCAGGAAGGATATTCGACGAAGCGTTCCTCGCCGATCTGCCCCCCGGCGTCGATCCCTGCGGGGAGAACGGGGAGTTCCACACGTTCGTGTACGACGGCCCGATCTTCACGGAGCGCATCGCGTGGGTTCGTGGCGAAGTCGTGCTGCGGGATGAGCGTTTCTTCTATTGCGATCTGCTCCCCGCGTGACCCTCACGCGGCACCAGCGCGCGGACGTAGGTAACCGTTACCTTGCCGCCTTTGCGCGGCCGCCCCTTGAGCAGTCCCGCCCCTGCCGTGAACAGCCCCCTGGTGATCGCCCTGCCCACCGCGACGCGCTCCGGCGCCACGGTCGTCTCGCGCACTTCCCAGCCCTTGGCCGCCGCCTCGCGCCCCTCCCGCTCCGCAGTCTCCGTGTCCTTGTAATGGGCGACGTGCGTGGTCTCCTTCTTGTCGTCATACCAGGCCATTCCATTGCCTCCTCATAGATACGCCGTCACAGATTCAGAGAACGGTCCTTCGGGTCGTGCCGGACCAGACGCAGCCCGGTCGGGGCAAGGGAGGGTGATCCGACCTGGGCCTCATGGAGGATCGTCGCGAGCACGAAGCACAAGCCTCGGTGCTCAGTCTCCGCCTTCTCACGCTCAACGTCGTCTTGGGCGGCTGCCAGGCGCGCATCACGCAGCCGATCGATCGATGCCATCGCGGCAAGCGTCGCGCGGATCACCGGTGAAGTCTTGGCTTTATCGCGCATGTTCGTGGACCTCCCCATTATTGTCAGTGGTAAGGTTTGTAGGGATATGTTCCCGACTCGTTCATCGCAAAACCTGTTCGGCGCTCATCAGTCGGATTGGTCTACCAACGGATCTGAGGCGATGTGCAACTGCTTCGTAGAGACGCCGCTGCGGGTGCTGAGGGGGCGGCAGAACGATCAAACTGCTTCCGGCTGGAAAAGATTGCCCGCGATCTTCTCCCATGTTGCCTTGAAGGGCAGCATGTCACCGGGGGGTAGTACCCCAATGAACCGTGGACGGTGTCAGATTTGAAGGGAAACGGGTTCTGTGACACGCTTGCTGATGCTTGACGTCAGCAGGAGGAGTCACATGAACCCGCAGGAACAAGTGTGCCACAATCCGCAGTGTTGGGTCTACGGACGACCGGGAGCGGGACAGATCGTCATCCACTCGCAGCGCGAGCAGCGGTATCGGTGCAAACGCTGTGGGAAGACCTTCAGCGCGACGAAGGAGACCGCGCTCTATCGTCTTCATCATCCGCACGCCCTCGTCGTCACCGTCGTCACGCTGCTCGCCTCTGGTTGTCCGGTGCAAGCGATTGTCGTCGCCTTCGGGCTGGATGAGCGGACCGTCGCTGACTGGCAGCGGCGGGCGGGGCGGCAGGGTGAGCGAGTGCATGGACATCGCCTGCAGGCGGGAGCGGTGACGCTGGGACAGGTGCAGGCGGATGAACTGCGGGTCCGGGTGGTCGGCGGCATCGTCTGGCTGGCGATGAGCATCACGGTCGCCAGTCGCCTCTGGCTGGGCGGGGCGGTCAGTGCGACGCGGGATCGCGCCCTGATCCGTGCCGCGCTGACGCGCGTGGCGAGATGCGGCCCGATGGCGGCACTGCTTTTGTGCCCTGACGGCCTGCGCAGTTATCCGCGTCAGGCGGTGCGTGTCTTCCGCGAGGCCGTCCGCACGGGCGGGCGGGGGACGCCCCTGCCTCGTGGTACCCGACGCGCTGTTGATCGCGCAGATGGTCAAGCGGTATGCACGGCGGCGGGTCTGTGCGGTGGAGCGACGGATCGTGCGCGGCAGTGCGGCGGCGGTGGCAACGGTGCTGACCGCGACGCAGGGGACGCAGGCAGCGGTGATCAACACGGCGTAGATCGAACGCTTGAATGCGACCTTCCGCGCCCGCCTCACCCCGCTGGTGCGGCGCAGTCGGGCGACGGTACGGCAGGTGGCGACCCTGGAAGCCGGGATGTGGCTGGTGGGGACGGCGTACAACTTCTGTACGCCGCACCGCAGTCTGGCGATGCGCACCCCGGCACAAGCGGCGGGACTGACCGATCATTGCTGGACGATGCATGAACTGCTGACCTTCCCGGTGCCGGTGCCGCCGGTGAAACGACGAGGGCGACCGCCGCACTGGTGACGGGAGATACCCGATGCTGCCTGACCACGGTTCATTGGGGTACTACCCACCGGGGAGAAGCGCAATGTTATCAAGATTGGCTTGTCTCATCACCCTTGGAGGTCTCGTCAAGCGATATTGATTCTTCATATAAGTATAGTGTTGAAAGCCTTTCTTTATAAACTCGTCGCCTCCATCGCCTTTTTCGCGTACTCCTCGCTCATGTGCACGTAAATCTGCGTCGTCTTGATATCCTTGTGCCCCAACCAGTACTGCAACTGATAGGGAGACACCCGCCCGCTCTCCGCCTTCACCGAGGCGAAGGTGTGCCGGAAGATATGCGGGCTGATCTTCTTCTCCAAGCCCGCCTCCTTGCAGAGCCGGTCGATCAGTTTGCGGACCCCGCGATCGCCGATCGGCTCGCCGTAGCGATTGAGAAACAGGGCAGGGGAGGCGGTATCGCCGCGATCCTTCAGATACGTCCTCAGCGCCTTGACCGCCTTCTTCTCCAGCTCGATCTCCCGGTCGGCCATGCCCTTGCCGCTCCGGACCGTCAGGGTGGCCGCCACGAGGTCGATATCGGCGATCATCAGGGCGCACAGTTCGCCGACGCGGATGCCGCACTGCAGAAAGACCGTCAGGATGGCGAAGTCGCGCGGATTGCTCCCGGCGATGGAGAGGAGGCGCGAGTACTCGTCCTGGCGCATCCGGGTGCGGGTCTTCCGCTCCTGCCGGGGTGCCTCGACCTTCTCGGCGGGGGACATCAGCAACAACTCCTCGGCGACGAGGAAGCGGAAATACTCGCGGATGGCGACCAGCTTGCGGGCGCGGGTCACACCGGACAGGTCGTGCTCCTGGGCGAGGTGGGCGAGGTAGTCGGTGACGTGCCTCCGTCCGACGGTCGCCGCGCCGGTGACGGTGATGTCGTTCTCCTGTAGGTAAGCGAAGAACTGCACAAGGTTGGTCGTATACGCCCGGACGGTCGCGCCGCTCCGGTTCTTGCCGACGAGGGCAGTCATGAACTTCGTCAGGCCGGTCTCGAGGGATATGTTCGATTCATTCTTCATGGTTCTACTGTAGCAAGCGGGCGTCTCGGACTCAATGCGCTCGGCCTCCAGGAATGTGGTTCCGATAACATGCCGATTTCATTATTATATGGAACCACCACCGACCGTGTCAAAGGGGGGGATCGGGAGGGTGGGTCCGGTAAGAACTGAGCCTGGTGAAAAACCCTCCGTCGCGGAAAAGTCGCCTCGATTTTCGGCTGTTTCGTTCGTATACGGGCACATTTCAAGCGTTTCCGGCCACGGTTCGTAGCCATTTGACGCCCGGATCGGGCCGTACCCGACTTTTTATCAGGCTCGGGCGTTATTGAGACGGGAAGGTTGTCACACAGCCCGCGCTACAGCATGGACCGCTGTCTAAAGATAGGCTCTTGCGCTGGCAAACCCTTCGCCGCCCGTGTACCCTCTCTCTGATCAATCTCGCGGGGCACCCCAACAATCCGCGTCCGGTCGTGCGAACGGGAAGGGGTGGCTACGGCTTCCAACGATGCGAAAAGGGCCTGCGCGCCGCTCGCCCGGTATATTCGGTATCAGTGAGGTGGTCCATTATGAGCCCGAGACCGATCCCCCGACAGATCATCCCCGGCGCGAGGCGACTACGCGCCCTACCCGCTGCGGTGTGCGGGTTGCTTTTCGCGGCGCAGGTCGGTGCCGCCTCCCCCCCGCTTGGGGTGGTCGCGGATGTCGGGCAGAATGCGACGCATGCGGCGGCACCGGTGACCCAACCGGCCGCCGGGGCGGTGAAGAGCGTGGCGCCCGCAGCGGCACCGACGAGTAAAACGGCCGCGCCGGTGCAGGTTACCGCCCCGGTGCAGGACCCGCCGGTACAGGTACCCACGGTGCAAGTGCCGCCGGTGCAGGTACCGCCGGTGCAGGTGCCGCCCAAGAAGGACCCGCCCAAGAAGGACCCGCCGGTGCAAGCTGCCCCGCCGGTGCAGGTGCCACCGGTGCAGGTTGTTCCGCCGGTACAGGTACCCACGGTGCAGGTGCCGCCGGTGCAGGTCCCGCCGGTGCAGGTTGCCGCCCCGGTGCAGGTTGCCCCGCCGGTGCAGGTACCCACGGTGCAAGACCCGCCGGTAAAAGCGCCGCCGGTACCGGTGCCGCCGACGGGGCCTGTCACGGCCCCCGCTCCCCAGCAAGTGGAAGTCGCGCCGGTACCGGTGCCGCCGGTGCAGGTTGTTCCGCCGGTGCAGGTACCCACGGTGCAGGTGCCGCCGGTGCAGGTTGCCCCGCCGGTGCAAGCCGTGCCGGTCCAAGTTCGATCGGTACCGGTTCCGGTCGCGGAGGCGCCGCCAGCGGCGGGCACTATGGCTCCCGCCACCCAGCAAGCCGTGCCTATCGCCGCTCCCGCTCCGCCAGTAGCGCCCGCTACCGACTCTGCTGGTACCGTTCCTTCTATCGCGGCGTCGCCTGCCGATAAGCCACCCGAGCCGGCCCCGGGCATGACCGACGCGGACGCGACGGGTGCGGCCACAGCGGGCGACGGCG
>JAABUJ010004041.1_pt1 | contig 15785 bp, 19 predicted proteins | sample 5559131 | NCBI WGS metagenome assembly JAABUJ01 (sample SAMN10711875, study PRJNA513366) | rock metagenome | isolation source: Antarctica rocks | place: Antarctica: Victoria Land, Mt New Zealand nord | collected 2016-01-07 | reverse complement strand
AAAGGTGTTACAGAGCGAGCGGGTGAGTGACGATGACGGAAGTAGGCAGGTTCGTTGTAGTCGGTGACATTGAGGGCTCTGAGTAGATATCTTAGAAGGTAAGGTAGTAGTGTCGAAGCGAGGGAGAGAGGTAGAGAGACTTGGTTTCCAGGTCGGGCACAGTTGTTTTGATGACCAGCCTGCTTCATCTTAGCTGCAGCAGCAATTCCGCCCACCGCCTCACGTCCGTTAAATCCCGCTCTGGTATTCGTACAACGCTTCGCAAAGGTAATCGTCCAATCACTCGCCAAGAAGCCCATTTCCACTACCCGGCGCGTTCATCTCCTCCATACCCTCATCACTGTCCTCATCATCGTCACTCTCATGCTCATCACTCCCACTATCCTCACCCAAGCTCTCCAAGTCCTCCTCCTGCGCCTCAAGTCGACTACTCCTCGCCTCCCGCCGAGAGGACTTCCTCGCCACCCCACCCCCACCACGCCGTCGGGACTCGCCCAGTAATTCGAGTTCCAGATCATCCAGCTCTTCGATGTCCGCGACGTCGTCATCGACGACCGGCGTGCCGGACCTCTTCCTCCTCGGCAAGCGCTGGGATTTTGGATCGAGACCAGCGCCCTTATAGCCACGACCCTTGACGAACGTTCGGGGTTCGGCGATACCGTCCTCCCATCTGCTGACGCGCCTCAGAGCGCGGTTGAGTATCTTCTGCTTGTACATAGCCTCCTCGCCGTAATCCTCCTCCTCACCGGGGTTAGGGACGAGGCCGCCGGGACCCCAGGAATTCTCGTCTTCGGAGTCGTAGAGGTCGGGGAGCTCGCTGATCCGCCGGGCCGCTTTGACGAGAAAGCCCTCGCGGTGCTTCCGCCTGTTGCGGTGATGGGCGTGTTCTTCCTTCAGCTTGTTGTGCAAGATGTGCTCGACTCTCGCCTTCCTGTTCTCGTTGACGGCTTGTTGGTGGGCGGTTTGTGGCCGTGGGCGTTTCTGATTGACGCCGTCGGGGTTGTTGGGGTGGAGGACCGGGTGTCCGATCCCGGGAGGGACTGGTGATGATAAGTCGGGGACTTGGTCGACTCGAGTCTTAAGGATGATGCGTTGGAAGTTGCCGGCCATCTCGGCTCGGTTTCTGGTTGAGCGTCCACTGGCTCCACGAGAGCGAGTGGTTGCTATGGTTGGTGAATCGTCGTCGTTGAGCAGGTTGTTGATACGTATACCCGTGGGTATAGACATGGGCGACGCCGAGCGAGTGCGGTCGGTGTCAGACTGGTAACGTCCAGTGCCTCCGTCTTCAGAAGGTTGGCCGGTAGGTCCTATAATTATGTAGTGAGTCATTAGTATAGACTCTATAGCTTTGATTAAACCGTGTGCATACGGTTCAGTGAGAGATAAGGTGGAAGCAACTGCTGTAAACGCGGCGGTCTTGAAAGAGGTAACAAGTGAGGGCCAGTGTTGCCCGTGATTGGGTTTCGACTGTACCACCCAGGCTTGGGAATCATCCGTAGACGCTCCAGGTCCATCTTGGCCAAGCTCTTTCTGCTGCTTGGGATAGACGTGTCCAAAGGGCCTCACTTATAATTGCCCTGACAGGGCTGTGAAGAGATGTAAGAGATATTGAAGTGAAGCTGATTGTGGACAGCGAAAAGCAACGAAGCTCGGTTATCCAAAGTGCCCTTATTTGAGGCTAGCCCAGCCCTAATAAGGGTCTTCGGCTACCACCGTGAGGCCAGTATCACAGATTGAAATATCTGGGATTTCTCATGTGTCTCTTGATTTGAGAGCTGAGAATATCACTGACGAGGATACTGTCAAGCGCGCCGCACAGGTACTGGGAAGCGACGAACGAGGGTAAAGAAAAATTTGGATTGAGAAATTGCAACCCACACGATAGTACTTACCTTTCTTGTTGCGCTTCATCGGTGGAGCAACTGCCTCGTCCTCTTCGAGTATACCTGTACGACATCCATTAACTTGTGAAATCTCAACCGATGAGCTAAGCTTTGCTTACGTTTCCGTTCCCTTCGCTTCATCTCCCCATAAGCTATCTCTTCTTCTGTATCGAGATTCTCCGCAGTGGCCTGCTCCTCAGTCAAATGCTCGAATGGCGGTACTTTCAAGGGCAATCCTTCAGTTCCCTCTCCGACTTGCCCTGGTCCAAATGGATTATGCAGAGCTGCGTCTTCAGAAAAGTCACTCTCCAGGTACCACCAGATCAACCACAGGAACGCTCGAGCTCTGCTTCGACTGCTGAGGGTGCTTCGCATGACCAAGTCAAAGAAGTCTCGAGGAGGGTAGAAATGGAGTTCGGAAATTTTAGGGGCGTATTGCTGGAGGACGAATATAAGATTGACGGGGTTCGTGCGTGGAAGAGGGCTTAACCTGATCTTTTCAATGGTGTTTGGCTGGTCAGAATCTTCCGAGGCACCCTTGAGGATTGACTTGAGGCGAGGGGCATCCTGAAGCTGCTTGTAGGCGTTGGGATCTTGACGAGCCTGTAGAGAAGGGATAGAATGGTATGTGCGGAGTTGTGCGCGCATCTCTGGGAAGACTGGCACGGGAGTTAGCATCGAAGTGATCCCACGTTACTAAATACCACCATCTTGCTTCTTACAATTGAGAGTAGTGTTCATTCTTCCCACATTGACCAGCAGGCATACCATAGCCATGTTAACAGCTGCCGTCCTATCACTTAGAAGCTTGTCCTTGAGTATCTTGCTCGTCTTGCTACTCTTAGCCATTGCGTCAATGTAGATATCCGCAAATGTGTGCCCCGAAGTCCCATCTGACGATTTGGTGAAGACCTTTTTGTGATCCTCGAATACCGCACGTAGGAAAGCATACTGAATGTCTTTCCGCCATAGGGGTATGCCATCTTCCTTCTTCAGATGTCTGATCTTGTTGCCCGAGTATACCGACCCAATCGTACCGTTTACCGTTCGCCGAGAGCTGCTGACAGTCATGGTATGCGCTGCGTTGACCTCGGCCCCTCGTGTATAGGAATCGTTGTGAGTGCTACCTTCATCTTCAGTCACGTCTCTAGCGCCTTCGTGAACCCAGTTCGCGGTGTTATGAGCGGGCGTGAAGGTCTTATCCCCTTTGTCACTCTTGTCGAGCATAAGTGGCATCCTTGAAGGCGGTTCAGCAGCTAGGACGTGTTGTAAGCTCTGCCGGGGATCTGGCTCCTCCGGACGCAGCGGTGATGATATGAATGTCGAGTTTGCTGGAACACCTTGTTCCATATCGGGGTCGGGTATCGTCGAGTTTGGAGAGCGAGGCTGTCCAAGTTCCCCACTACCCTCCCCGTGCCGGAGTATGTTGCTTTCGGCATACTCTGCCATGTTATGCGGAGAAGCTTGGATGGCAGCTATGAGGAGTTCCAGGGGATTGTTTCGAAGCTCAAGGGTGTATTCAAGTCTAGTCCGCCTCTGGGACGTATCGGAAATAGCAAGCTTGACAAGCGCGAGCGAACTTGGTCAGCGCCATTGCTTTGAAGCTGATCGGGAAGTTAGACTGGCCCGTGCACTCCAACCAAGGGACAAGCTCAGACCATGTAACTTTATTATACATTCAGGTAAGCGTGGAGTGGTTTGTATAGCGTTTACATGTGCAATCATTTCCAGGTTGCATTTGACTCGATTAAATGTAGACATCATGGTCATCCATCGGTTCACTTTATCACTTCAGGATTGATGACATCAATGGCACGCGTTGCAGTAGATTGAATAGTAACTACAGAAATGACTTTTTTTGGGGGACCCCAAAGTCTCAGATCATCAGATCCATCCGCCCAGGTAGGATCTGCTAGGCTAATTTCCAGCAATGCCAGATTCCTTCGCTCTCTATAAAGCTTCGAAGAGGCACAAGAATAGCGACATGCGAGGGCATCGCTATGGTATTATGAGATGGCACAATTCGCCATGGCCGTAAGGGAGAGCAAACATGCCCTCTGGAACGCCATGCATAATGCCACACCCATCTATATCGCCCAACAATCTAGATCTCTCCCATAGCGGCCTCTGGCAGATTCAGGCCGAAAGAACAAGGGAGATCTATGACAGGCGTACGGATGATCGCGACGGCAGGGACCTATTTCGGCAGAGAGATGCATAGCCGAGGCAAGAGAGCAACGACGAGATGATGCAGAAAAGGCTAAAAAGAAAGAAATCTATGTGGTAGCAACGTTCGGAAGAATCGCTGAAACCACTGAGCGAGATAGATAACGAGCAGGCCGGCAGAGGATGAGCTCAGTCTTCTCAAACAACACCTGGGCCAGTCAAATGGATGGCGTCCGAAGGAATGGCCAGTCCAATGTCTCTGGCGAATGCCGTTCCGCACGATGGCAGCAAGTCGAAAAAAATCATCGCTATCTATGATGTGCTGTTCGATGCAGCACCCAGATATGGTCTCGATGGGTGATGTATGCACAATCGACGCTTTGATGATGCCGATCCGAAGGCATCCGAAGCCGGCCATGCAAAGTACTAGAACTCCGAAAAGAGAAATGAAATCCGTTATGAAATGAAAGTGAATATGGCTTTGCTGAGAGGAGTGGACCGGGAACGCGAGAAGAGATGCTAGGTAGGCCGTGAGGTGTCTTTGTCCAAGACGTTGAGCTTAAAACCCTTTTCCGAACCGTGACAAACACGACGAAGGGCCGGCCCTAGAACACCAAGGAGTTTACCACCAGGAGGATTGACCGCTCGGTCCCGACGGGTTTCCGTAGCTTCCCCCGTAACCGCCACCATACCCACTTCCGTAAGCTGCGGGTGGACCTCCGTAACCACCTATAGTACAGGGGTCAGAACATCTCGGACAAGATATGAATAAGGTGAACATACCACCATAAGCGGTCGGACCACCAAAGCCACCACCATAGCTTGGCGCTCCACCCATACCGCCGCCTCCCGCTTTGCGGAAGTCACGGTTAGCATTCCCGCCACGTCCTCGACCACCACCTGTTCTACCCCCTCGAGCGTTACCGCCTCCAAAGCCACTGCCCTCGCGTGCAATACCCTCTAAGAACGCAGGAACCTCTTGATGGGCTTCTTTGAGGAGATCAATCAAATCTCGAACAACGCCACGGTTACCACGGTTGAAAAATGCAGTGGATATTCCAGTATTACCGGCACGACCAGTACGACCAATACGATGGACGTAGTCGTCGATATCCGTAGGAAGGTCATAGTTAACAACATGAGTGACGTTGGGTATATCAAGACCACGAGCTGCAACAGCAGTGGCTACCAAGATTGGGCAACGAGCGTTACGGAACATTTCCAGAGCACGCTCACGCTCCCGTTGAGTACGATCGCCGTGGATCGAGGTTGCAGGGAATGCCTGGTTCTGAAGGAAATCAGACAGCGAATCTGCCATGCGTTTCGTTTCGACGAAGATTAACGTCAATCCCGCCCCGTGCGTGTGCAATATGTCGAGAAGAACAGAGCGTTTGTCCGGATCTTCAACATATTCAATCTTCTGAGTGATGTTCTCGGATGTAGAACCGACGCGGCCCACTGACAGGAAAACATAGTCCTTCAGAAAGTCCCTAGCAAGCATCTGAATATCGCGAGGGAAAGTCGCTGAGAACATGAGAGTTTGGCGGCCCTGTGTGGATGGCATGTCCTCCCCTTCAACGATTCTGCGGATCTGTGGCTCGAAACCCATATCCAACATACGATCAGCCTCATCAAGTACGAGGTATTTGATGTTGGCAAGAGAGATGCGACCACGCTCGATCAAGTCCACAAGTCGACCAGGTGTGGCAACAAGAAGATCACAGCCACGTTCAATTTGACGAAGCTGAGAACCAATGTCGGCACCTCCATATACTACGCATGGCCGCACCCAAGAACGGTAGGCGAACTTGCGAGCCTCGTCGTAGATTTGGGACACCAACTCACGGGTTGGCGCAAGAATGAGTGAAGTGGGATAGGCCTTGCGCTGACGGCCATAACCGTAACCACCACTAGCTTGTTGTGGTGCTGTAGACGGCCCGTTGATGAAAGCCTGAGAAAGGATTGGGAACAGGAAACCTCCAGTCTTGCCTGATCCGGTTTGGGCACAAGCCATAAGATCCCGACCAGCCATAACAATTGGAATGGAGTGTTTTTGTACCGGTGTTGGCGTCTTGTAGTTTGCTAGCTGAATATTCGAGAGAAGATGGTCGTCTAAGGGAGGGTTTGTAAACTGAGTGGCGGGCTCCGGTACGTCTTGGCCGGAAGCCTCGACCGGGATGTCGTCATAGTTGGAGAAGTTGATGCCAGTCTGTTGCTTAGACGGGTCGTTTGGAACACCGAAAAGTTCACGCTCTAGACGAGGATTCGGGGCACCAGGGATATGCTTTCCATCTCTCCACTGACCATCACCCGATCCGCGCGCGAGATTAGACCCACCACCGCTACCGCCACCAAACGAGCTTGCACCAGGTTTTCCGTAAGCGGTTGGGTCAAATGCACGAGGAGGCGGGCCGTTGAGTTCCTGTTGCCAACCGTTGCCGTTTGTGACGGGAGCACCACTGCCTCTGGGAGTAAAGTTAGGAGCATTCGCCCAGTTGCTGGCACCACCAGGAGGAGGACCAAATCCGTTCCTAAAACTACGCGTTAGTGATATCTCCACATGAGCATATAACTAGATGAAGACGTACGTAGAGGGCCCTGCCCAGGCACTGCCATTCATACTACCGTTCATCATTGGTGGAGGTCCATCCATTCCCGGAGGTGGTCCTGCTGGACCTCCCATCTGGCCCCTCAGGTGAGGTGGGATGTAAGCTGATCGTGGAGGAAAACCGTTGGCATGCTGAGAGTCCTTCATGGAGAGAGCAGCCATATTGAGTTGATCCGCCATCTTGAAGGATTGGGGTACGTGTCACGAGGAGTGTGAGTTTTGAGGCTGATAAGGCACGTCGACGCGAGGCTCGTCAAGCTGACTGAAAAGCAAATCTGTTGACTGGCTCTGATATTGGAGATGCTTGAGACAGTTATACCACACGATGTATGGCGTCGAAACAGGTGTTGGTTCGAAAAAATGAGAAGCTGAGTGGAAAGCACGCGAAGGGAGGATCTAAAAACTAGAAGTTCCCTTATCCTATTTGCGATAGACCGTATACGTAAAGACCTCAGAGAGAGAAACTTCTCAGGAGCTCTGTATGTGTGTTGTTCGCTCTAAAACGAGTTCTTATGAGCGAAAGGGTAAAGTGAAAGGTTGGTGTTGGCAAAGTGAGGCAGATGGAAGAGCTATCGAAATTCACAGAGGCGGCAAAATTTGGTGAAAAGTAAGAGTGGACTAAGACCAAAGAGGAAAGGGGTCGAAGCTCGCGTAAAGTCGGGATGAATTCTAATATTTCCAGTTCAGCCTTGTCAATACCAGACTGGTATCCCGCAGAGTCGGACCGCAAGAACAAAGACTTTGATTCAGAGATGTTTTTGGAGCACGAAGTACTGTAACAAGAGACAATCTTGACACTTTGGAAGTTTCCTACAATCCTCCCCACTAAGTTCGTAGGTCTAGGTAGTAACGAGCTACGTGTAGATTGGATATTGACGCTAATGGTCCGAAACATTGGAGGCTTTCAGGGAGTACAGTACTTTGTATTTCTACGCCATACTTTTCTCAGGCAAGACCTTACTGTTCCGAGTTTTGAGATAGAGCAGGACCAGCCCGACGATAACACCAAACAGAGTCAACTTTTGCAGCATGCTTAGCCCAATACCATCCGCCCCTGGCACTTGCCCGTCCGTCATGTCCATATCTTCGGTTGCCTTCGGAGGATTCACAGCGAGCTCATCGCCTTCATTTGCAGGAAGGGCCGAAGCGGTAAGTTCTTCGTTTTGCGAACCCGAATATCAGCAAATACAACGTGTCGGAGTACCGATAGTGGATGAATAATGCACATTCTAGAGCTCCGCATGGGTACCTTCTGGAGCGGCCTCAACGGGCAACTCTCCACTCTTGACGATCTTGACCGTCTGGAGAGGCTTGTCGCCTGCAGCCTTGGGAACAATCTCAATCTGTTCCACAATATCGTAGCCCTCCAGAACCTCGCCAAAGACCACATGGCGGCCATCAAGCCATCTGCGAGTCATCTGTCAGTTACCCGATCAAGCTTCAGATCTATAGAAGAGCACTTGAACATACGATGTAATCGCAGTAGTGATAAAGAACTGGGAGCCGTTCGTGTCCTTGCCAGAATTGGCCATACCTGCAGCCACTCAGTATTCAGAAGTCACGACATTCACCAGTTTTCCAGTTTTGCAACGTACTCAGCTGCCCAGTCTTGGTGTGCTTCAGCTTGAAATTCTCATCCGGGAATTTTTCCCCATATATAGATTTGCCACCAGTCCCTACAGACATGGTATTAGCATCACACCACACGTGGCGAAGTCTAGGGTAAACCAACCATCACCCTTGGTGAAGTCACCACCCTGGATCATGAATTGTTTGATCACACGGTGAAATGCCGATCCTTCATAGCCGAAGCCGTTTTCCCCAGTGGCTAGACCTCGAAAGTTCTCTGCCGTCTTGACGATATCAGCCCAGGGAATTGCAATGTGATCGCTGCGCCGGACTGACCTTTGGGACAGTCTTGCCATAGAGGCCCATCACGATTCTTCCCAGTGGCTTCCCCCCATGCTCGATGTCAAAGTACACCTAGAATTCCTCAATCAGCAGTGGTAAACTCGCAGCTTGGAATATGTTATACCTTGTTGGTGATCTTGGGACCTTTCGCGGCGTGGGTGGATTGTGCGAGGAACACAAACGTCGCGGTCAATATGAGTAGTACAGAAATGACAATACGCTGCAAGTTGGCCATTGCAAATAGCATGAACCAATAGATGCTTCGAGACCTTGTATGTTGACACTCGTGCCTTGCTGAGGTCGATGGGGAGATATTGAGATGTGTCCCGGACATGCGCTACCGGGTAGACATGGACGACATGCAACTGAGCGGGTATTATGGTCTGCCGTAGTAGGGTTCGCTTGAGATATTCTACCAAAGTCCGGGGTGCTCTCTCAATCCCATAGTGTGCTCAACATGGTAAGTCTGATGACTTGATCCAGCTTTCCGTGATAGCATTGATGACAGGACGCACAGGTGTTCATCCTCGGTGTGAACTTCCCAGAACAGAGGCTGGTCAAGGTAAGGGTTGCAGCGGGTCCTCTTCCAGCAGAGAGCTTAACTGGCTGTCAGCGATCCCTCGAAACTTTCTATGGCATCGGTCCTTCCGTCTGTGAGCGACTCATGGCCCGGTTCTACATACATCCGACGGCGAAGATTGGCGGTTTGGCAAACAAGCAGGCCCAGGATCTGACCGCGGCATTATCGAATATGAAGATTGAGAACGATCTGAGGAGGCGGATAAGGGAGAATATTAAGAGACTGAGGGATATGGGATCATATAGGGGAAGGAGACACGCGATGAGCTTGCCTGTTAGAGGGCAGAGGACTCGGACACAGGTACGAGGCTATCAGGCGCTCTAGGGCACTGCAACGTCGAATCATATGGCATGGCTAACATCTCGGACTAGATCACTACGGCGCGGCAATTGAATCGTGTTGATAGGAGAGGTTAAGGCGTTTGGTTTTACTGCACTTCTGTATTACATAGCCAGGGTCCTGGCGAGCTTGGTATTACAAGTCTGTGGTGGCATGATAATACCCTCAATGACATTTTTCCCTTTCAATCGCTGAAGGACGAATTTTTGCTTGTGCACGGTCATGATCGCGTACCTCAAATGTGGCCTTGGCCACGCTGCAGGTTTCTAGAGAAGAGAATTTCGTCTTCAGAGACTTTAAGTGCGAATATTGAAGCTCAAGGTGATTCCTTACCTGTCAGTGACCACGTTCATCGATGCACACATATCAGCAATAACACCATGTCTCTTGCCGTGCGCCGCTCTTAAAAGTCAGCTATCATTCTCAGTTAATACTGCCCTCAAGAGACTACAACACCTATCTACCTCTCGCTGGTTACTGTCAGTCTCGCCAATGTTCTTTGTCTGACACCTTGAGTCCAAATCCTGAATCATTCACTTTTCAGCTCACATCGACTCACAAGCACTCTGAAGTCTCAGATCTTTGGCCTTTTAAGAGCTTGTTCACAAAGCATTGCACCAAAATGTCAGAACGGCTTTGAATTGAACGTGACAACCTCACATATCTACAAGGTACTGCCGTCTCTCACTTGTAACAAAGAAATGGTATCTGATGAATCTCATAGCATAACGCAAGCCTGGGCTTCTTTGGAAATCACATGGCTCCATCGTCGGTTGCTCGAAATTGTGAGCATGACTATCCCACATGTTGTCAGATATCACTCCCACTAAAAGACATAGTTTCGAGGAGATACGATGCGGCGATGCAGAGGATATTAGACTTCTTGAGCGCTGAACAACGCCCAACAATCACTTCACACTTCCCATTTCAGAGGCTCCCACCCGAAATCCGCAACGCAATCTATCATCTTCACCTTGTTCGGGCTAAAGTGACGCGACTCCGCAAATGGGACGACAGTCTCGGAGCTCGCGCTCAGGAAGCGGTCAACGTATGGGAGCGCGACCCCAACCATATGCCCCCACTTTTCGAGTACACCGCACTCTCGATCTTGGCCGCGTCCCGTCAGCTTCGACATGAAGCACTCGGCATCTTCTATTCTCATAACACATTTCACTTCACATACATTACACCCCTGCGAGACTTTCTCAGCAGCATCGGCCCGGAACGCCGTGGCTTTGTTCGCAACATTAGCTTCGGTTATAGAGGGCCCGGTTCACCAACAGCTTTCAAGCTTCTTGCAACCTGTGATAGTCTTACAAGATTGCACATCGAAATCAGTTTTGAAACCATGAGGTGTAGCAGGCGTAGTGGTCTGCTGAACGCTCACGGCGTCGGCCATCTACTAAAAATCCGCGGATTAAAGACGGTGGATTTCTCTCATGGAATCTTTCATCCAGCCGCACGGACGGAAGGGTTTGAGGAAATTGTGCGCGATGCTCTGCTACAACCTAGAGCTCCCAAGAAAGTATCCAAGGGCAAGAAATTCGCCGCAGAGAAGAAGCATACCATTGAGAGCGAGGAAGCACCCAAAAAGAAGAAGACGAAGTCAGTCCACGACGGGTCTCAGATTGCGAATGCGTGAGACGGGATTGAATGAGAGACCTATGTAAGGGTTAGTCACATATGCTTCGTGGATGGTCCCGTGGTTGTTCGCTGTTCAGCTAACAGTTACGAATGAAAGATCCCAGGTGCGTCCCTGAGCTGAAAATCAACCCTCCTCACTCAAGGATTGTTATCATTTTAGGCTCTCTCAAAATGCAATCGAGTTAGGAAGGAGATGTGGCGTATGTCAAGGACAGATGTCAAGTCAGAACAGCAAATCTCTGGGTGGGCAGTCTTGCAATCATTCCATGTATACTGCCGATGGACCCTGGTATTCCCGCACAGACGTCTTACTTTAGAGAAGAATATTGCGAAGCCATTCTATGCAGGTTCTTCTGTCATTCCAGAGGAGGAGATGGCGTGTTCCAGCCTGCCACACCAAAGCCTTACTGAATCTATTGACTAAGATTTGTCTCGTACTTCAGCTTTCCCACATAGACAAAGCCTCCAAATCTCTATACAACAGCCCCTCTATCGACACCACCCCCCTCCTCTCACCTAACAACCTTCTCCTTCACCCTCTCCACCATCTCCTTCCCCTTCTCCACCACCTCCTTCCCCTCCGCCTTCAACTGACCCAGCTCCATCTTCGCCCGCGCCTCCAACGACTGCTCCCTCCCCCCATAACTAAAAACCAATTTCCACCCGGTCAGCCTTCCGTCCATACACAAAACACCAGCACCAACCATCCCATCCTATTCCCCTCACGCACGACAAAACCCCTCCAACCACCACAAGCCCCAGCACCAACGCAACGAAGGTCATACGTACTGCCAATAGCTCAAATACCGCCACCCCTGCGTCAGCTGCGCGCTGAAATTCACCACGTGGCAGCCGAATAGCAGGTAGTTCTTCGGCGTCACGGCCAGGGCGTAGCGCATGAACGTCCCGGAGTAGAGCGTCAGGGCCAGCGTCATCTTGCCGGAGATACTAGCGCACCGAACATCTCGTCAGTCCGACCCGTGGAAGCAGGTGCTAGTCAGGGGCTGGGGCAGGGGTCGTGTGCAGCGGCTGCTGGGGCCACGGAGGCGGGGAAAGGGGAGAGGGAGAGGGAGAGGGAGACGCACATGTCCGGGTCTTTCTGCGTGTCCATGACCGCCGCGATCGGGATGCCGAAGTTCGAGACTGGGCCCCAGAAATCTGCGTGTGGTGGGAGGGGAAAGGTTAGCGGGAGGGGTTTGACGGGCGTTGGGTGCCGGTGGTGGTGTTGGTGAGTGCAGACACGGGGGAAGCTGGTGGGGAAAGGGTGCGGCCATTGGGTGGATGGAGTACTTACGGGTTGAGCAGACATAGTTGAGGACGGGCTGCGATCGGATTTTCGCGTTCAGAGCTGAGATCGCGGCCGCCATGGTGGTGAGTGGTAGTAGTGGTCGGGTGTCTGCTTACGAGATTCGGGAGGTTCCTGGAGTTGTCGGCGGAGTTGATCCGGTGGTTTGAGATCCGAGTCACGTGCCAAAATACCTTTTTGGAAATTTGAATTCACATGTCGTTAAATGGACATACGCATTGGAAATGGCAATCATCGCATTGACTAGATGATTTTGGCTTCTCTCTGATGGGTATGTAGAGGGGTTTCGAAGTACATTTAACTCCCCGACGCCTGTGCATTAGACAACGCCCGACAACATCTAATTCAAGCTCTCCCCATTGACTGCAGCTGCACGAATTTCTACTTCTGTTCCACACCGTAGCTTTTGCTGCTGCGCTGATGGATTGGAGCGGTTGATTTGAGGGACACCTTTATCTATCTGCCTCCAAAACCCGGTGGGGGAAAACCTCTGCCAGAACCTGGTGGTGCTTGAAACCCTGGCGGTGGCTGGAAACCTTGCGCTGCAGAGAGAACAAGAATTAGCCTCTTCAGCGAGATTGAAGAAACAGAGTACTTACGTGGACCTCCTGCTGCGGCAAATCCTGGTGGGGGTGCAAACCCAGCTATAAACGTAAATTAGATCTACAGACGACACGGCGGAAAAGAGAAGCTCACGAGGTCCACCAGGTGGCCCACCACGTCCACCGAAACCAGGAGGAAAGCCGCCAGGAGGGAAACCAAAGCCACCGGGCGGTGCCGGTCCACCGACGCCAGCAGCTGGTCCAGTCAATCCAATCGGTAGGCCTCTCCCAGCGGGTCTGCTAATCCCAGGTCCAGCTGCAAGAGTGGGTGGAACGATACCGGCTCCCCCAGGCGCACTTGTTCCTAACCTCGCCGAAGGGTCTGCGGGTGGAGGGCCGTCGACAGAACAAGAGACGATGTGCGTGCCACGAACGATGGTCAGACCGAGGGTGCGCTTCTCTTCGGACTCGACGAGTGCGGGTGCTGCGCTACCGGGGGCAGATTGTGCGCCCTTGGTCGGTTTGCGCTTGACGCGGCGGAATTCTTCGGTATCGGCTAAGACGAGGTTCATGTGCTAGAATGAGACAATGAGCTTCTTCTCTTGAAAGATCATGATTAACGCGCTTCACACCTTGTCGAACGCTAACATTTGCCCAGTCATCTGACGCCCGTCATTCAGTGTGACTCTCATTCGGTAGTTGATCTAGACGCGCGATTAGAGGTTGATTGGATATTTATAAGCGGACTCCGTAGAATGAGCGGCAAGAGGAGAATACTCACGAGGGTTTGCTGCACTCAAGCATTAGCTGTCACGATCACGAACGCCTGCATCTTCGGTACCCTAGGAATGAGACATACCATCTTTCCCTGCTTGTTGGCCGCCATCTTCGTTGAAGTGTGCGCGAACGCGACTTCTTGATAGTCCAAATATTGTCTCGGAGTATTTGTACTCCTGAAAAATCCTGTAGCAGCTTGTCGCCAAGCTTGGATTCAACGTCTATGTGCAATTGAAGGAAACTTTGGAGGTGTCAGTCAAGGTAAGGCACTTGTATGAGGCTCTTCGCTTGGCCCTGTCACAGACGCTAAGGGCACCCACTAGCTCCGCCCACACTCAATTTGAGCAACTCCATATCAACGTCGAGAACAGCAAACACACACAACTCCAGCGACAACACAATGGTGAGATTACCCGATTCCTACGTCTGTGTCGTCTATCAGAGACGACTCGTGGTGCACATGGCGAAGTTGTGGCGAGCAGCAGTGCCACGCGGCTCGATCGTTTTTGTCGTGAAGAATTGTTACTATAGTATACGTGCCAAAGCTGACTCGAACCCACACAGGCCGAGTCGGGGAAAGACAAGAGCGCGAATCCCATGCGGGAGCTCCGCATCCAGAAGCTGGTCATGAACATCTCCGTCGGCGAATCGGGCGACAGACTCACCAAAGCCGCCAAAGTGCTGGAACAACTGAGCGGACAAACACCAGTGTACAGTATGTCGCGGCCGCTCCAAACCGGCTCCTCGAAGCTCTGAGATCTCCAAGATCCACTCACGGGGATTCTGGGCTGACATAAGATCCATCAACAAAGGCAAAGCACGCTACACCGTCCGAACGTTCGGTATCCGTCGCAACGAAAAGATCTCCGTCCACGTCACCGTGCGGGGCCCCAAGGCGGAGGAGATCTTGGAGCGAGGACTGAAGGTCAAGGAGTACGAGCTGCGGAAACGGAATTTCTCCGAGACGGGCAACTTTGGTTTCGGGATCAGCGAACACATTGATCTGGGGATCAAGTATGATCCGGCGATTGGTATCTATGGGATGGACTTTTACTGCTGCATGTGAGTGGATCCGATTTTCCTTGGTTTTTGTGAGGCCGAGCAGGGGCCCGCTTAGTTTGATCTGGGTCCTATCTAGAGGGTTAGGCTGATGTTCGCACACAGGACCCGACCAGGCGAGCGTGTGGCCAAGCGCCGGAGGTGCAAGTCGAAGGTTGGCGCATCACATAAGATCAACCAGGCCGAGACCGTCAAGTGGTTCAAGAACCGGTTTGAGGGTATTGTGCGGTAGATGATGGAGGAGACGGTGCACCGATTGTCGATGAGTTGCATGTTGTGCTGCTAGCTTGCGCTGAGAGATATCTCCTTTCAGGAGTTTGCAGCAATCAATCACAGTTCACAATGGAGGCTTCACTTGGGTGTTGTACCGCTTAACCATTGCTGACGAGTGGCGTCACCTGCCCGTTTTATTGCTCCCTCTATTGATCGTGAGGAGTGTCTATGGAATCAGTCCCGCCACTGCCCGAGACTGTGGAAGGACCACCACCATTACCTCCCGAGCAAGTTGCTCAGTCCGGTCAACGTCGTCTGCTCTCGCGTAGGTGCCGATGAGACAGGTTTGGATGCACAGAGAAACCATCGAGACCAGCTTGACTGTGATTGCTGGAATAGCCATTACACTGACACAAAGCTTTTCCCCACCAATCTCACCAGCAGCACAGCACATCACCCCTTCCCAAGCCCAACGCCCATAACATGCAGCAAAACCAGCTCCCACTCCCCTCCCTCTCGTCCCTCTCGTACCCCCTCCATCACTTCCCCTTATCCTTCCCATAATTCATCTCATTCCACGCCTTATCGAACCCACTCGGCTACACCACCCACCAACACCGTCAGCCCTCTCTACTCTCCCCTCTCCACTTCCCACTCCCATACAACCCGTTACCCCCCAGACCCCCGTAACCAACCCCCCCCCCTAAAAAACTAAAAACAAAGAAGAAAAGAGAAAACTCACAGCCCCATGCTGCCC
>JAABUJ010004039.1_pt1 | contig 15789 bp, 18 predicted proteins | sample 5559131 | NCBI WGS metagenome assembly JAABUJ01 (sample SAMN10711875, study PRJNA513366) | rock metagenome | isolation source: Antarctica rocks | place: Antarctica: Victoria Land, Mt New Zealand nord | collected 2016-01-07 | reverse complement strand
TTCGTTCGCCGAAGCAACCGACGTAGACAAGAGCAGCGAGCCGAGCGTAGCAGCGGCGATCCGAACCAGCATTCCATAAACTACGATACCGGGCCGACTTCCGCTTTTTTATCGAGGGGCTCGGCTTGAGAAGTTCGCGGTTGACTTGTCGACGTCGATCGTCGTTGCGACGTCGAGGATACTCGAGTTTCGACCGGAGAGTCGCATGCACTTTTCGCCGACCGGGTCGACCACGCCGCCAAGTCGGCGCAGCCGCCCGTACCGAGAGCGACGTCACAGCCGGTACCGCCTGGCGACTCGATCGCCCGTACCGATGCGTCCGATCGGCACCTGCCGCATGGATTCCCGCTCGCGCGGATCATCGAGCTTGCCGCGGCGGCCCATGGGATCGATCCGAAGCTGTTGGCAGCCGTCGGCGAACAGGAGAGCGGCATGGGTCGTCGCCCGCCTCATCGATAAGTGCCAAGCGCCCAGGGGTCAGGCCCAGCGGGTTCATCTTTGATTTTGCGTCACGGCGCGTCGGCATGGCTACCGCCGCTTCTCTAAATCGAGCTGGGCGTGTCGTTCGTCGACGAGCGCAGCGATGCCGGCGGGGCCAAGCTCGAGAAGCCGTTGAAGCGCAATATCGACGAATTCGGAGTATGACGACGGCTTGTCATCGAGATCGAGCGCCGCAAGCGTCTTCCGGACGTTGCGGTCGACGCCGACGGAAACATAGACGCCTCGCCGCACTACTTTCGGCGCGTTCTTGTCTTTTTGCGGCTCGCTTAGGGCGAATGCCCCAGCTACATTGAGTCGGGCCTTTGGCTTCTCGTAGCTTCTCTGTGGCATGTGTCGTGATATGACACTATAGGATATAGTCCTGGCTGAAAAGATCTCGGAAGCAACAGCTTACCGAGCGATACTCGTTATCGAGCTATCCGTGAAACTTGCACTCCTAACTTCAACACTCGACGCGCGAGCCATGACTTTGGATACTGTTGACTTTCGCGAGCAGCATAGCTTGCAAAGCCAGCGTTACCCGAAACATCGGCGAGCTCGATCGCCGCGGCCGTGGCGCGCCACCGAAAGCCGACTTCACGCCATATTTCGTAGGCTTTCGCAAGGGCATCGAGACCATAATCACGCCTTCCAGCCGCGAGACCTACCAGACCGCTTGAGTACTGAGCCTCCGCAAGAGCGCGTTTATCAGATACGTCGAGTGGGTTCGCCCTTGATTCGAGTTTCAAATAGTGATTCATATAAGCGGATGCGCGCGATGAATCTATTACCGATAGTTCTTGAGCAAAAGCATGAAGCGCGTAGCGCTCGACATCGATCGACTCCCAATTGATAAGATCCGCGATCCTGCATCCTTCGGCCAGGTTTCGTATAAAATGCTGGGTAACTCACGTTGCCTGGAGATGTACGCTTCGTCGGAAATTAAAAGCAACCGATTCGCATCCGAGACCGTGTAATTGGACGCTTCTCGAAAGCTGGAGATGGCGGCTCCGTCGTCACCCTTTAGAGCATATAGATAGCCCAAACTTCGCGCGATTTCGAGACGAGATTCGGCGATGTCTTCTGGCCAGGGCTCATGCCGAATGGCTTCGAACTCCACGATTTCACTAAGTACCCCTAAATCACGAGCGTAAAAGCTTCGATTCGCATGCAAAACTCCGATGAGATAGAGATCTTTCGCTGGAGCGATCCGGAGCAATACCATCGCTTCGCGGAGGAAGCGGTATTGCTCGTGATACCGCTCCTGCGACGCTCGGATGAGACCTAGAACCACGAACGCGCGCGCTTTCGTCGTCTGGATTGGCGCCATCAGGTTGTTCGTCTCCGAGGTGCAATGTCCGAATTCAAGATCAGCGTAGATCGCGTTCCAAGCTGATCGTTCGCTTTCATGAGAGCGGCCTTGCGCAAAGAGAACCACAGCGTCACCAAACCATAATTCTGATTCAAGTTCGAGCGTCATTGTAGTTTTTCGAGCGAGTTGCTTCGTCTCCTGAATGCAACGATCCGCGGCTCCGACTCCGCCGGTCCGGGCAAGTAAGAACGACAGGAGTATGCCTGCTTGGATGCGATCTCGCAGCTCGACGTCGCCCGACGCCAACAGGTCCCGGGCGAGTTCAATCGCTCCGTTGGCGTTGGTCGTGTCTCGAAGTCTAGTGTGGATCCGCACATATAAGAGCTTAGAATCAATACCTTCGAGCATCGTAAGCTTCTCACGCGCCGCTTTTAGACGGCCGCTTTGATAATCGCGGATCGCTTCGATAAAACTCATGTTGCAAAAGGTCCTGACGAAAAAGAGGCAACCGCGTTAGCAGTTGCCTCCCATGTTCGGCTTCTTGCAAAACATTCTTGACTACGTTCGCTCAGGCGTATTCGAACATGCGACTGCTCACGCTTTTACGGCAGCCGTGTCGTTTTACCCAGGGACGGACCCGTAGTTTGAGCCGGGGACGGACCCGTGATTCGAGCCGGGGACGGACCCGTAGTTCGAGCCGGGGACGGACCCGTAGTTTGAGCCGGGGACGGACCCGTGATTCGAGCCGGGGACGGACCCGTGGTTCGAGCCGGGGACCGACCCGTGGTTCGACAGAGCCGCGAGGAGGAGGGCTAGAAGGGCGGTCATTGCGCTGTGAACTCCTATGTGAGATCTAGCTCACAAAACGCCGTCGACCCCTACTACAGAGAGGAGTGATCGGCATAATCCTCTGTTTTGGGGATTGACGGCTTTCCTTCCCGAAAGACGTGTCGTAGTCGCCCAGGAGCAGGCCTGCTCTCGTTCGTGCTCTTCTCAGGCTCGCGCGCAGACGCGGCGGGGTCCCCCGGTGGGGTGATGCGTTGAGCACGGCTAGTGGTGCGAGGCGCACCGGGGGATGGAAAGAGGGTAGCACCGAGTCGAGCGAATTCGAGGTGATCCCGTGTACAAAAGGCGAAAAGTGCGAGTCGACGGAGACGCGGTTATGACGTGCGATAAGTACCCTTGACGCACGTCAGGTCGCATTCGGGTCGACGAACGCCCTGAACCCGCGATCACCAAATCGAGCAAACTCGATGGCCGCTTCTTCGGCTCCGCGATCGGTCAGCGCGTACATCCGAACCATCTCTTCGAAGTCCGCCGCGCTCGAGCTCTTGGGCGCATAGAATGTCGCGGCGATGAGATGCTCGTCGCCCGCGTCCGGCCGCGCGACATAGCGGACCACGATCATCGAGTTGTTCTCCCCGACCCACACTCGCGTCGAACCTTCGGTCGGGACGCCGCGCTCGTGGGGAGGTGGAAGCTCCCCGTGCGGATGACCGCCGTTCGTCAGGATCTCACCGACGCGCTGAACCCAGGTCGTGAACTTGTGATGTTGGCCGATCCCCATGTCACTATAGAACCGTAGCCCTATAGAATCGGTTCCCGGTCGGACTTCAGATTTTCAGCGCGTCAGCAAGGTCGCTATACGCGGCCGCGGCGGTGCTCCGCGGTGCCGCCGCAACTACGCTGCTGCCGGCAAATGGCGCCGCCGCCACGGCGATCGCACGCGGGATACTCGGCAACAGCCGAAGACCACGCGCGATTATAGCCTTCAGCTGCGCTTCGTTGAGGCTTGCGCGTCGCGCGTCGACGATCGTAGGGACGACGCCAGCGAGGCGCTTGCGTGCATCGAGTGTGTCGAGCAGCTCCAGGAGATAGTCGAGCGACCGCGTCGCCATCGGCTCTACGGTGACGACCGCGACGATCGACGTCGCGAACTCAATCGCTCCGCGCACGAGCCCTCCGAACCCCGGCGGCGTGTCAACGATCACAATCTCCGCTTCGAGCGTGGCGAGGCGGTCCGGAAGCGTCGCCTGGGCAGTTGCCTCAGCCCGGAGTAACGCCGCCGTCGCCCCGAGTACTCGGAAGCCTTCGATTCCGACGACGAGCTGCTCGTCGACCCGGCCGCCCGCGAGGGCGACCGCGAGACCGCGGCCGGAGGCCGTAAGCGAGACGACGTCGATTCCACAGCCATCCGTTGCCGCTCCGATCGGATCACAGTCGACGAGCACCGTCGAGTGACCACGCCGATGCGCTTCCGCTGCGAGTGCGAGCGCCGTTGACGTTTTCGCGACGCCCCCCTTGCCGGAGACGATCGCGAGGATTCGACGCTTTCGGCTCACAGCCCGAGCCTCGGCAACGATTGCCAGGCACCGGTTCGGCGATAGCGGCCTCGCCACGTCGCCGTCGCCGAGCTGGCCTTGAAGTAGGAGGCCAAACGAGTCGCGTATTGCTCAGGCAACTCGAGATCGAGGGGCTCGTCATTGACGATCGTCGCGGGGGTTCCGGTCATGGCGGAGAGATAGTACTACGTCTCTACGTCTCCCTATCACTAACCACACATTGGCTCAAGCCGTCTTCGGAATTCGACTCAGATTCGAATCCTAGTGTAGCCGAGACCCGGATGAAACGCCGAGACGTCATAACCTCGTTTAAGATAAGAACACGGCTTCAACCTAGCGCTATGTCACTATCTCTCTATGGCGCTAGAAGTCTTCTTTAACGGCTCTGATAAGAGCGATCACGTAGAGCGGCGCCTCAGGCGACAGTCGGATGCCCGCCGGTCCTCGAGCTGCGAGCTCGTGAAGCCGAGCCCGAACGTCCGGCGGAAGAAGCTCGATCGCCGCAAGCACCCGTGTTCGTTCTTCGGCCCACGCTGCTCGTTCACGGGCGCGAGCGACCTCAGCTTGCCTGTCACGCTGCCGCTCTCGAGCCTCATCTCGATCGCGCCGGCAGACCCAAGAAACGTCCCGCCACCGTTGCGGCTCCTCGATGATCCCCAAGACGTCGGTAGTGCCACATATTTGGCACTGCGGCGCTTCATCGTCCCGCGCCGCAGTGCCATCGCCAGCTTCGCCCGTGCCGAGTCAGCCGCACGGGTCGCCTCATCGCGCAGGACGGCCGCGTCGCGCCGACGCGTCGTGAGCTGCTGGGCGTGGCGATCACGGTAGCGCTGGACCGCCCGAGCGTGGCAGACGAGGCAATGCCGGCCGCCGGGCCGCGCCGTCCCGCGGCAGGCCTTCGTGCTGCAGATCCGCCGCAGCAGAAGCGGCTTTGGAAGCTCGATTTCTTCGAGGTCGTCGAGCTCGTCGAGGGGCCGGAGCGGCATGATTCGTGCGTACCGGGCGCGATCGGCGGCGTCCTGTCTCACACGTTAACGTGGCTCTCGTGCCTGAGAAGAATCCCATCTCAGGCACGGGAACACGACCAACTCCGACGGAAGAAGCCGGCGCGGAAACGGTCATAGACGGTTCCCAGGTCAGCCCGATCGCTCGAAACGGCGCTGGCGGACACGCGCTGACCACGATCGAGCCGCTCGAGCGTGGGGAGCTGTCCTCGCTGAGCTCGCCCGGGCCGTCGAGCACAACCTCGCGACGCCGGACCACGCGCCAGCTACCGAGCGGGCCAACGCCTACGACTGGGCCGACTTCGCGGCGTTCTGCGGCCGCCATGGCCTCGCGCCGCTCCCGGCGGCCTTCCGCAAGACCCTCGCGCCTAATCGCAAGCCCTGGAGACCAGCGGAGCCGGGTCGCCAGCTGGTTAGCGCCCGTGACCATCGGGCTCTCCCTCCCCAACGCTACGGCCGCGACTCGCCGCGATCGCGAGTCGCCATATGACGGCCGGACGTCGAGATTTTTCGCGCCAATTCATCACTCGCAACGTGTACGTCTTGATGAGAACAATTCCAGATGCGAACAATCATCAGTAGCAACAGCACCAAGATGTGATCGTCGGCGGCATTCATCTATAGATGGAAACGACCCTTATCTTACTCCAGGAAACAAGAGCGGACATAGCGATATCTCCGGTCTTTATTTGTTGCCATCGTACATGTTTAGTGCAGGAAAGCTATACCCGGGCGCCTACTACTTCAGCAAGCCGACCGTTTAGGCCACTACACGAAGCTGCCTTGGAGACTCGTATGAAATGGTTTTCGAGCTCTGTACTAGCCGTACTAGCAATCCTTACGCTGTGCGACATCGACGCTTGTGGGGCGTATGATAATCAGTCCGTAGCTCCAGTTGGAAAGACTATATCAAGCGTTGTTATTGAAAACAATGATCCTATCCAGGCAAATAATCAGATCGCCGGCAGTTGCTCAAGCTCAAATGAGACACCGCACACTACGTGGCGTGTGAATTATAATGACGGATCAGCTGGGGACGTAGCCTTCGTTTGGCCGAAGTATGTGCAGAACGGCGGCAAAGCAACGATCTACTACTATTTCGATCCGTCAATGCCCACAAACGTAATGCAGGCCGGCTTGAACGCGTTAACCCAGTGGAATACCGCGTTGTCTAATAATAAAAGTACGGGAGGGTATGTTCAGATTAATCTTGCTCAAGGCGATTCGTACTCCGCGGTAACTATTTACGGCTCGAATGATCAGCCTTACAACATGTCGATCGCTCCAAATGAGGGCGGCGACACGCTGATCGGTGATATACCGTCGCCCTATGAGTACATAAAGAGCGTCCAGCTTTTAATAAAGAACACGCAAGCCGACCTTTTCGGAAGTTATCTTCATGAGATCGGCCATAGCCTCGGCTTGAACCATAATCAGTATCAAGGATCCGTCATGTGGCCGACCGTCAGTAATTGCTCCGACGGTGGCCCTTACAAGAACGACACAATTTATCTTGAGGAGACATACGACCCGGAGCTCGTCCTTAGTACGACGACGTACTCTTTCGTTGGCTGCCCCTATGGTGGTTTCTCTTATGATCCGGGCCAACAGGATTACTGGGGTAATGACGTTCCTGATTATACTCTCGAGAAATTTGCAGTCAAACGACCGGTCGGCCCTTGTACGGCCGCACAACCGACACGGCCGGCAAACATCGTAACTAGAACATCTAGCGCCTCCTACAAAGCGCCAGATCTCACACCAAGCATTGAGATGAATCGGTCGATAGGTTCAAAAGCGTCCATTGCTTTCGCCGAACGGAAGCTGTCGAAGTCGGCAACCCCGTTGTCGGGGCGATTCAACGTATATCCGGAACTACGTCTTTCCGCTTCCTACCATCCCGATCTGCTCTTCAGCCTGGACGATCATAGTGGAGCCGCTACAATGAGTCTGAGCTCGTTATACTTGGCCTCAACGCTAGTCGCTAAAGTCCATGTCGGTGGCGTAGTTAAGTATGTAGTGAACGGCCCGATTCGATACGCTATTAGAAGTGCAGTGATAACTTCGCTAATACGACATGAACTCGGACCAGACGAGAATCGAAAGGTCGGACAGTCAATACTCATCTCTGATGAAGAGGGTGCTAAAGGACAACCTTTCTTAGATGATCTCCCCCTGCGAGAGGCCAGCGATGCGGTAGTGTTTCTTCAGATGTCAAGCCGGAAGCTTGCGACGGCCTCTGAGCAGCCTATCTACCGATTCACTGAGCCCCATATCAGCAAGCTGGCAGTTGACGCTTCTAACATCGTTGAACCATATTCAAATTATGACGCGTCAATTGCCGGCGATCTCATCGGAACAGGTGGGGCTGAAGTTACCAACTTACTACGCTTAGACCCCGTCCGAGAAGCAAGCACTGAAACTGCTTTACTGACTCGCCTACTCAATTCCCGAGGCATTTCCTCGCAAACCGCAGTAAATGCATATACTCAATCCATGAAGCACGAATCCTGGAATGCCGTAAGATGGGCTAAGTCTAGCCAAACGAAGTCGCGTTAATGCTGAGCCGTAACCGATTCTCACAACGCAATATGTGAGCATGCCGTTCTAAACTGTCGCGGCGTTAACCGAATGCGAATAACCTAAAGAGACTTGAGGCTCGTGTGCGTGCAGGACAGGCCGATCACCAGTCCTGCGCTCACCTCGCCGAAAGGGAATGTGACCGATGCCGTATATTGACCGTTGCAGCGAAGGTGTTGGTGCAGTTGTAAGGCTTGCTCTCACATTCTTGTGCGTCGCGATAATTTTAGGTTGCTCTTCAAGAACGAGCAGTCTCGGAAACACAAGCAGATCGTTCGTCGTGTCACACGTCGGTCCTGATCCAGCGTTCTACTTTGGGGAACAAAGCACGTCATGGCAGATTACCGTTCGTCGTTCCGGTGCGTACGAATTCATTTCGGCTAATAAGGCACTCCAGAGCGGGTACGTAGCTTACCAAGAGTTGTTTCATACTTTCGCCGGCGCATTAGCTTCACGGTATAAGAACAACGCCTCTGGCGATAATATTATTCGCGTCGACGTGTATGGCGGCGACGGCATCACGACGTTTTCGTCGCCTGACTCGGAGAAAAACGATCTTACTTTTTTCGCTTCACATCTATTCAACACTGTTGAGTTAGATCAAGCGCATCGTGCCAACAAGACTTCAAGGCTTCTAGGCGATTTTTCAAAACTTCGTTCACTTAATCTGACGGATCGAAGTGGTACCATGGTCGTTGGTACCGAAATTAATTCAAACGGAATCGCAAAAATATTCGTGCGTAAAAAAGTAGCCATTCATGCTATAAGTTTGCCTATCGATTGGAGGAAGGTACAACTGATCTTGATCAGTAGCGGTGTAGCGGCTGACGTTTCTTTGGATTCGCGCCGGTTCCCAATATATTCGCCAACGACGTTGACACTACAATTCGAAGGCTCAGCTTTCAGCCTACGCACGAGTTCAGCGACTCCGCATCCTTGTTCACTAAATAACATTGAACGTGGGATCGCCGTTCTATTACTAAGCGAGCATAAGCAGTCGGCTCTACCGGTAGATATTGGCGACGACTTACGGGCAAAGATATCAAGTGAGACTTGCCATTAACTAATTACTCCGTATTAGGAACATCATTGAGGAATGTAAGCGTGAGAGAGCAACGAATCGAGATCCCAGCCCCAACCCCTGCCAGCCATTGCATAAACAATCTCCTCTTGCGCTATCGGCGCCGCGGTTCGTCGAACTGATCCATGGACGTTCGCGGGCTATGAACTGATGCGAGGTTCTACGGTATGTCCGGGTCGTCTCTCCGGCCACTCGCGCTCAACATAGCAGATCCGTTAGCAGCCTTTCTGAGGGCGCTCCGCAAGATCCAGCCAGGACAACTCGTCGCAAAGGGGCTGCCGCTCGATGAAATCGGTCTTGTATGAGAAGGCGATCAATGATGACATATTTCGGTACCCGTGGTCGTCAAGGTTTTCGTCTCGATGTGGACCCCTTGTGGGACGATAGTCTAACTCGGTCCACACTGACTACCGCGTCCAGAAAGACGTCCTGAAATCAGATTTACTCGCGTGGATGTGTACGTCTTTGGTCGCTAAAGCGCGGTGCCTGAGAGGCAGCCATTCTCAGGCACAGCAGCTGCGACGATTCGCAACGGAGAAGAAGGCGCGGAAAACGCTTCCGGACGGCTCTAACAGGCTGCGGAATTTCGCGATAAAGCCGTTGAAGAATAAGGGTTTGCGAAGATCCTCCACCCCGTTTTCATCCGTTTTGGTCTCTTTGCTCGATTCGCCGAGCTCTTTTTTCGAATTTTGCGCATGACGATTCCGTCGTCATGTGGCGGCTTTCATGATGTTACGGATGCGAACGATGTTGTACGCGGCCATCGCGAACGTGAAAACAGCCGAGACACGAGCGTGACCGCGAACTTTTACCTTTCGTATCGTCCCAACAACCTTTGCCCAGCCGAAGACCTCTTCGACCCGCTTCCGTTTACGCTAACTGATCTCGTACCCCTCATGGCGAGTCGTGCGACCATCGATCGCGCTGCGCCGCCGCGTCGTATTCTGAGCGATGTGCGGCGTCACGTTTCTTGCGCGTAGCTCCTCGATAAACGCTGCTGCATCGTAGCCCTTGTCGGCGCCGAGCGTGATGCGCGAGCTGCCACCCTTGCGCTCGATCATCGCGAGCGCTGCCTCGCGCTCGGCGGTCCCCGTCGCCAACGTCAACTCGGCGTCCGTGACCAAGCCGTTTCGATTCTCCGTTAACGCGTGCCCAAGGTAGCCGAGTCTCGATGCGCTGCCGGCACTCTTCTTGTAGAGGCGAGCGTCGGGATCGCTCGTGGAAGCATGAGTGTCGTTGGTGCGCTCGTTGCCTTTGAAGTCGACCTCCGGATTCTTGCCCCCAGAGCCGCCCGTCGGTGGCTCGACGTCATCCTTGGGCTTGAAGCTCTTGTGGCTCGCCCAGGCTCGACGAACGTGCCGTCGACCGTGAAATGCTCGTCGCTCAAAAGATTGGCTGCGCGCGCTTGATCCAAGACCGCGGCGAAGAACTTCTTGGCGATGTCGCCCTCGAGAAAGCGCTCACGGTTCTTCGTGAATACCGTGACATCCCACACCGGCTCGTCGAGATTGAGCCCGACGAACCATCGGAAGAGCATATTGTAGTTGAGCTGCTCCATCAGCATCCGCTCGCTGCGCACGGTATAGAGCATCTGCAAGAGCAGGGCGCGCAGCAAACGTTCCGGTGGAATAGACGGCCGGCCATTGGGCGAGTACATCTTACTAAATTCTGGCGACAGCTTGCGAAGCGCCACATTCACCAGCTCCCGCAGCGAGCGCAGCGGATGGTCCGCCGGAACGCGCGCTTCAGGCGAAAGGTAACTCCACATCGCCGTGCTTTGTACATCTTTGGACCGCATCAGCCGCTACCTCAAGATATCGAGGAACCTGCTCCAATTATAGCGGGGAAAGTCCAGCAAATCGACCCTGGCGGCGCGACTTTTTCCGCACCCTTGCTGCTAAGGTCAACTCGTCCGCTGGAAACTGCGCTGGCGGCGCCGACTTGGCAACGATCGCTCAGCTTGAGGGCGCCTGATTATCCTGGCGGAGCTAGCGTGGGCGGTCGAGCTCGATCTTGAGACTCTGGAGCATACTCCGGCCGCCGAGCCTCGCCTACGCGCACGATTGAGCCGACTTCGCTGCACTTCTGGAAGTCGACCAGTGGGTGCCCCCACGCCCACTGGAGACCCTCCTTCTGGCCCTAGCATATGGGGTTCGCGTTGTCAGTGGGTCGCCCGTCCACCGTGCATCGGATGATCGTTGAACTGGGTCGTAAACCAACATGTCATCACCATCGGTCGTCGGACCGCTTAACTTTTCCGATTGGCTTCCCCGGCGTGGGAATGAGCGCCAGAGCGGCTGGGTGGTTGTCGGCGAACTCTGGAAGACCGAAAATGCGCACCTTTCGACGTTTTCGTATCTGGTCTCGACAGATCGCTTCGCATTACAGCTCGCGACGCAGCAATGTGGACTCAGCAGTAGCGACGTCGTTCGCGAGATCGTCGATGCCTATCTGGAGGATCGCGCGTATGGCGCTTCGCCCGTCGTTCCAGACTCACTTGCCAGCGACGCGAAGCGCGGAAGCACGGACGGTGACGATTACTTAACCGCCAACGATCCGGTGGGGCCCGGGAAACGTCCCTTCGTCATCGAGACCTTCCACCATGGATATCGCGGGAACGAGATCGACGTCGTGCAGGCCTTCAGCTTGTATTGGAACGCCTGGCGGGACGGGGATATGCTGCGCCGCCTCGACAACGATGGAGTCGTTCATCACGTCGCTCGTCTGACTCGTGACAATAAGTCGATCCGTCTCGAAGTTGACGCGCATCATCTGCGGGCGTTTCTCGCGGTGGCGGAAGCCGGACTCTTACGCATCCACGATCACATTCGCTATGGCAAGGACCACGTTGCCGCCGATGCCGAAGATGCTTATACCGATAGCTCGGGCATATTTGAATGGTATGCGCGGAATGAAGCTGTTACAACCTCGTACGCATCCTTCGGCCGCGTTCTAGGCAAGGACATCGTCGCTCCGTACACAGGCCTTACTGGAGATCCGCGTGAGTCGGTAACGGGCTACGAGAGCTTTATCGTCGCGCGCAATTCTGATGGTACCGAGCGCGTCGCGTCCGCTGAAGAGTCGGCCAAAGATGCGCCGTTTCTAACAGCAGTCTATTTTCGTCCCGACGTCTTACGCAGATACTACGATGCACCGGACCGCTATTCGATCGATACGGGCGTTTTACGCTGCCTCGACTTCTGGGACATCCCATTCGAACGACGTACGAGTGACGATCTCATTCAAGTTTACCTCGGTGATCTCGGGCGCATCCCGCACGTCGATCAACGGCACTGGCGCCCCTTCAACGTTCAGCCGCCCGGTACAGGAATCAGCGACGTGCGATTTAGGCGAGATTTCAACGCTGAGTGGGTGAACCCGGAGGGCGACGTTGCATTCGAATTTAAACGCGCGCTCGTAGCCGTTAACAGGTCGTCCGTGAAGGTTCTCGGTTCTCCGCTCTTCCAGGACCTTACCGAGCCAGATCAGCACTTAATAGACAATCTTCGCGTGCCGGTGTCGGACGGCCCGGAAGAGAGCGACTATCAGATCACAGGATTGGCAAAGATTACCGTGGACTCGATCGACAGCGATCTCATCAAGCAAAATCTCCCGCCGGGAACGGAAACGACCAACCTTCGCTCTATCGTCCTTTTGCACAAGGTCCTCGAGGGTTGGGGCGTCCTAGACACGGCCAAGATGGTCGAACCGTTCAGCGCGCTGTACGCGGTACGCAGTACGGGAACGGCGCACCGGCGCGGCTCAGGAGCGGAGAAGGCGATACGGCGCGCGGGTCTTCTCGACTTGGGCAACAAGGAACTCGTCACCGAGCTGATACGTCGGCTAACCAATGCGATGCTTCAGCTTGAACAAGAGCTCGGACGGCGCTGGCATCCTTAACCTTTCTAGTACGTAATATATGAGGTTGCCGCGGTGAACCGCTCGTCGTATAAATGGTGTCGAGAACCGTACATTATCGAACACGCTAAACCAAGCAAATTGCAGAAGCTAACGACCGAAGTGCGGTAGTTGCTTTTCAAAAAATTATACGGTAAGTTTAAAGAAACTATATACATCGTTGAAAGGCTAACCTCATGGAAGACACCCTCCTCGTTTTCAGTAGCCAAACGGTCGAACGCATGGCGCGGCAAGGCGGATCACAAGCTTGGGTCGTTGATGCCAAGCGCGTTCGCACATGTCGCTACCTCGTATGCTCTTGGAATCCCACGGGCGAAGGCGCGCAGACGACTGAGGGACACCAGCATGGCGAAGCGTTTCTCGTGGCGAGGATAACGTCTGTCGAGCCCGCAGCCGCGCCCGAAGAAGCCGGCCGCTATGACATTCGCTTCATCGAATTTGCACGGGTAAACGTTCCTAACGTTTGGACCGGAAAGCGGAATCCCGTGTATTACGCCTCGCGCGATGCACTCGGGATCGATCCAGACGCGTTAACCTTCGAACCCGTTTCGGAGCCAACCGCACCCGAGCTCCTTGCGAGCAGATTAGCGTCATCGAACCTTACACCGCTTCCAATCAGCGCGGCAAAACCCCGGCTTGCGGCGTACTACAACGTCCCTGTGGAAGCAATTGAAATCGTCATCCGGGGCTGACTCACCGTTGCACTGTAACCGCTCGTGACGAAACCCCTCTTAATCGCCAACCGAGGATCAGTTATGGCGAAAATCAGCACGTGCGCAGCTATCGCTATTGTTGTAGTTCCTGTCGACGCTGCGTCGCCGCCTCGCCACGAATCGCGCCGAATGTCGCCCTTGCGAATGCATACGCATAGAGCTTGCGGATGTGATTAGAGAGATCGCTCTTGCCTAATACTGGCGACAAAATCCGGCGGCTCAGAATCCGTGACCATGTCGAGTCTACGTGCATTCAAGTGGTAAGCGAATGCGGTCCGGAGCCTATGAAGGCGCGGTACGAACGAGCTTTGCAAATCAAGGTGAACGGCTATGCCCTCGGCGACATTCCTCTCGGCGACCACAAGGAAGAGATAAAGCGCGTCAACGAGCTGTTGGGCGCGGCATGGGCTCTTGTCGGCGCAAACGTCGAGTCCGAGATCTCTGAACTCTATACGATTCCGCCGGGCAACGATCTTCCAACGCCTGACCTGGACGCCGTCCTCGTTGATGGTCGTCCGAATTGAGATATGCACGTTGGTCGATGAGCGCGAGCAGGTTTATGTCAACGTGCTTGCGGACGCGGAGCACCGAACGAACGCGGTCTTGGCTGCGCGCCCGAACACAATGGATGTGATTGGTAGTCACGGGCCTATCTACGCGCGATTCTACGGCACGCTTCCGACTCCGCAAGACATTAGCATAATCGCACAAGAGCTATCCGCATTGGTGATCGCTGAGGCGGCTGACATTCCGCAGACTCGGTCCATGCGGAAGGTCGGGCACCAATACCCGACGTTGCACCGCCTTGGGATGCACTGGGCGCGGCCACCGTCGGAGAAACCTGTGCGCGTTGCGATTGATCCTATGCGGCACCTCTTCGGGCGACCGCAGCCTGGCGAGTCGATCTCACGTATGCTCGCAAAGAAGGCGGCGAAGTGCTCGGCGTATGCGGACGATGGCGTGCCGATTTGGGAACGAGCCCCCAACGCAACGCTGAGACGGTGCGCTCGTCGTCGTTAATCGCCGCGAGGATCGGCTGAGTCGGCGCGACGTTGTAGTGTGGCTGGAAGCCCGCCTCGTCGTAGGTCGCGCCGAGCTTCTCGGCGATCTTCGCCGGCGAAGGCGTCAAGCGAAATCGACCGCACATGACTTCGAGCGTTCGCGATCCCCGTGCCGATCCCGTAGCGATCCCCGCGGCGACCGATAGCGAGTCGCCGCAGCTTCCCGGTGCGATTCGCTCGCGATCATCGCGAGATGGGGATGCCGACGGGCGTCCTGGTCCAATCATGCGCGTCGCGCGCTGCGCAGCAACGACCGTCAGGTGGACGCCCGGATAGCAGCGCCCGTAGCACACAGCGGCATGTAGCGCATCCTCGACGGCGTCCTTATGTCGCGCCTCGACCTTGGGCTGCGGCCAGACGTTTCGGAGATCCCAGCGGCCGTCGACGACGCCGAATGGTTCGCCGCCGAGCTCGATCGGCACGAGATGGTCGACGGTGAAGTTCCGCCAGCGCTCGTTCGGGAGGCCGTACTCGCGGAACTTGGCGGTTTCGATACCGGAGCCACTCCGCGTCGTAGCGGTGTCGGGCGGCTCGAGCGTAGCCGGGAGCGCAAACGGCGGCGCGGTCGCGGGTGATGACGGCGCCGGGCGTGACGGCTCGATCCCGTAGCTTGTCGGCTCCGATCGGCCGAAGGTCGGCAATGAGGATCGCGGTGAGGGCGATGCCGACGAGCGCGAGAGCGCGTCGTGCTCGGCCCTCTCCCGACGGCGACGGCAGCAGCTGATTCACGGGAGCCTAGCCGAGGTCGCGACCGGCTTCCGGTCCTCGCTGCGCTCCGGTCCACGCCTCGCCAAGCCGCGTCGTCATTGCCCCGCTCCCCGATCGTCGCGCTTGCGGTTCCCACGAACGCTGAACCGTGATCGTCGGTGTCGAACTTGGGCCCAGCCACCGAGGTGAGAGGTTCCGACGTGAGTGATCCGGCGAAGCAGGTCGTTCAGGTTCTCTATCCGGCCCTGCGCTACGACGACGCGCGGGCAGCGATCCGCTGGCTCGGCGAGGCGTTTGGATTCGTTCCGACGCTCGTCGTCGACGGCGAGGGCGAGCAGGTCGCCCACGCGCAGCTCGAGCTCGACGGCGCCGTCCTGATGCTCGGCAGCGCCAGCGAGTCCGGCATCTATCCCGCGAAGACGCCGCGGGCGCTCGGCGGGATCACGGGCTCGGTGTACGCCTAGGTCGCTGATCCCGACGCGCACTGCAACCGCGCCCGCGCCGCAGGTGCGAAGATCGCGAGCGAGCCCGCGGCTACCGACTACGGCTCGCGCGAGTACTCCGCCGTCGATCCGGAGGGGTACTGGTGG
>JAABUJ010004037.1_pt1 | contig 15807 bp, 19 predicted proteins | sample 5559131 | NCBI WGS metagenome assembly JAABUJ01 (sample SAMN10711875, study PRJNA513366) | rock metagenome | isolation source: Antarctica rocks | place: Antarctica: Victoria Land, Mt New Zealand nord | collected 2016-01-07 | reverse complement strand
CAGGACAGCCATAATGTCGGGAGGCAGGGTAAGCACAGATCGTTCCTTTAGCATGAGGTGGGTCTGTCTTATTCTGCCTCTTCTTCCCTCACCACTACCCCAAATGGCCAAAGTCTAGGCCCGCGGGCGAGGGGGAGTTTTTTTCGATGCTGGTGGCGAAAGACCTTTCCCCTCGCCCCTGATAGGGTCATCGGCGGACACGTTTGGAGGGAACGAGGAAATGGGCTGCGGCCGAGCATGATGTACTGGACGAACCGTTAGCAAGCACTCACGGCACATGGAGGCTAGCGAAAGAGGTCGGCGACCGCGACGGCAAAGCCGGGAAGTACCTCCTCGCCGGTAAGCTCCTCCTCGTCGGTCACAATGCGCGCCAACCCTCCAGCACGCCGCACCTCGACGATACGAGCCTCTGGCGCCACGATCCAGACTAGCTGCACTCCGGCCGCTCAACCACCGCTGCGCCTTCGCTCCCATCTCCGCGCGTCCCTGTGAGGGTGAGACACCCTCCGCCACCAGGTCCGGCGCCAGGTGAGGATACCCGTCGGTCCCGGCAGCCGGCTCCCGTCCAGCGCGCACAAAGGCGAGATCCGGCGCCAGGACGGTATCCGGTCCACCCTCCGGCGAGATGCGGAATCCCGTCTCGGCCGGGCATACGTTTCCCAGGTGATGCTCCTCGACAAACCGATCAACGGCCCGCAACAACGCCATATCCACACGGCCGTGCCTCCACCCGGTGGGCGACATGCGTACCAGTCTCCCTTCCACCAGCTCGTAGCGCCATCCGTCGTCGGGCAGCCGGAGGAGTTCCGCAGCGGTCATCAATACCGGCTCGGCCCACGGTGCAAGCATCTCCACTGATCATCGCTCCCAGAGGGTCACGGTTTGCGTCTCCGCCCTCACTCTGGTATTCCATTCTTTATAGCTCAGTGAGACCACCTCACATGAATGCTGTGAATGGCACGAATACTCACACAGACTCCCGGATCCGGCGCGGGTTTCGTATGACTTTTGTGAATGGTGCGAATAGTCTGAATGCATTCCGTCACACGCGGTGAGACGAAACGCCCTCGACAGGCCCTCCGCGCCTGCGATCGTCATGATCGCCTTGGCTAAAGGGTCCCCGTGACCGGCCCGCGAACTCAAGGTACCCACGTGCCGACCACCGGGTCCCACTTTGCGCCGCCGGCAACCGCTGCACCGAGAACAGGGTCGAGGAGCGAGGCAGCCACGTTGTAGCCCGATTCGATATCCGGGTCCAGCTCCACCTCGACAGCCAGCTTCCGATATGCGACCGCCCAGTTGAGTGGGGGCGGAGAAAGAACAGCAGGGAGCGGATGGCTCCCGCGACGTTCGAAGACCACATGCAGCGACGTGCGTAGGCGCTCCACCTCGACCGTTGTATGCTTTGCAATCAACACTATGTCGACCAGGTCCTTCACTCGCGTGCTGCCACGCGTTCCTCCATATCGCCGAGTATACGCGTGAACTTTCTCAGCAATCTGCTGCTCAAGGGGCAAAGCGGGCACCGTAATCCGCTCGATGCCGGCGAAGCGTAACACATCTGGCGCCGGCAGCGCCTCAGGTCCAATTATCAGGGGTTCGCCGAAGCCCACGTCAACAATCGCCTCGTCAAATAGACGACCAGCGAGCCCCGCGACGATATGGTAGCGGACGGCGGCTCCTTCGATCAACGCATCCAGCTGGCCTGTCCTCTCGATGTTAAAGGTGAAGTAGTCGTCCAACTCGACCGACTGGGCGGCGATGAAGTCGGCGGTGGCCGCATGTTCGCTGTCTTGCCGAGCCAGATCCATGTCGTTGGTGGTTCGAGACCGCCCGCCGAGACGAAAGTCGAGGGCAAGCGCGCCCTTCAGAACCCACCGATCGGGGGCAACGATCAGCAGACGCGCCAGCAGGCGTTCGAAGACGAGGAGCTTTCTTAACCTCACCACTGGGTCATGCCTCTCCCTCGCTTGTGCTAGGAGTCGCTGTTCCAATGCAGCCCGGAACGCTGCAGAGGTCGCGTACTTCACGGAATCGCCTGGTTGAGGGCACCGGACATGAGCCGGGAAACGCGCTGGCTGCGCTCTCCGGCATCCTGCAACAACTGCGGGGCGGTGGCCAGACCTCGCTCGAGTGCTTGGAGTACTGCCATCTCGACCTGCTCGGGAGCGGTGCCGCCCTCGGCTGCGTCAAGAATGCTCCGGGCGGCACTGGTGAGGCGCATCCCCTCCCGGACAATCACATCCTCTCTCCGGAGCGACCTGCTCGTTGTGTGGATGGTGACGCCCGATAGCGCCGGCAGGTGACGCCGGGATCGCGGAATGGAGAGATGGACGGCGGACGGGATGACGTTGCTCAGGCCAAGCAGGTCAAGGGCGCTTTCGTGGGAAATGACCGCCTGGTCCTTGCCGACGGCTAGCCAGGCAGCCATCACTTCCTCGTACCTCGAGGTCGGATAGTCACGCAGGCGGTAGAGGCCGCGGCGGAGGCGGATAAAGCGGCCACGACGAGCGTGATAGGCGAGGAGATCCCATCCGAAACGGCAATCCCGTGCCTGCGCTGCCGTAAAGTATCCCTGTTGCTCGGAAGCGATCGCAAAGAGACACGCATGGTCATGTAGCAGACCAATCTCGTCACCCATACCTCGAATATTACTCAAGGTATGGGTGACGCATCAAGCGCAAGCAGCCGCGCATCGCTATCCTTATTGTGCACTCGCCGGAGCTGATTCCGACGTCATTCGACCGCCTCCGGCACACGCGTCGCCAGCCGTCCCCCCAGATGCACGCCGTCAACGACACCGTTGGCGCCCCGCGCGAAGTATCCCTTCATCCCTTTGGCCGGGCCTTCTGGAACCACAAAGCCATCGCCGTCAGCGGAGAGCAGAGCTAGTGGGATCGGCGGCGCTTCCTCCGGTTCCTCCTCGCCGGCCTCACGCATCACCGCAGCCGCCTCCGGTTTGGTGCGAATCATGACCAGCAGCCGGCCTCCCTCCGCTGTGACGTTGCAACTCGCCGCGATCGTCTCGTACTGTCCGGCGTACTGCCGCAAGGCCGCGTCACCCAACATAATCGGTTCCGGCTGCTGCTCGACGAGGTCCAGATAGTGTTCGAGCGCCCATGTGGCCAGTTCCTTATTCAACTGCGCGCCATTCGGGCCACAGTTGGTCAGCGAGGTGAAGGCGAAATGTCGCTCGGGCGCCATGATGAACTCTGAGTGTTGCCCGATCGTCGTGCCGCCATGCCCGACCAGTCGCACCCCGTCTACCTCGCGCAGCAGCCAGCTAATACCCACCTCGTCGCCCAACGCGCTGCCGTGCATGGAGGCCGTTGACTGCTGCATGCACGCCAGCAGCTCGGCACTGAGCAATCGCGTCCCATCTGGCGCGGTTCCATCGCCCAGGTGAAACCGTGCCCAGGCGAGTTGATCGTGGGCGGTGGCCGACATGCCGCCCGCCGGGCTGTTTCCGCGGGGCATCGCCCATGGACGCGACACCGTGATACGGCCGTCCTCGTGCCGTGCGTGGCCGGCGACGAATCGACGGGTCATGATCTCAGTCATGAAGAAGAAGGTGTGGTCGAGGCCGAGCGGCGTGAGGAGCAGATCCCGGATGGCCTGCTCGTAGGTTGAGCCGGTGACCTTCTCGATAATCCGTCCGGCCAGGGAGAGCGAGGCATTGTTGTAGCTGACGCCGGCACCAAGGGGCGTGATCTGGGCCAGCGTTTCCATTCTGGCGACGTATTTCTCCAGCGCATCATCGCCCGCGCCGGTGTCGTCCATCAAGTCACCCGCCCAACCCGCTGTGTGGTTGAACAGCTGCAGGACTGTGACGTGTTGGGCCACATCCTCGTCCTGGAGCCGCAGCTCCGGCACATAGGTCCGTACCGGTGCGTCGAGATCGACACGGCCCTGATCGACCAGCCGGAGCATCGCGGTCGCGGTGAAAGTCTTGCCGGTTGATCCGAACTGGAAGAGCGTTTCCTCCTGCACCGGCAGTGGGTTCTCCACGCTGGTGACGCCGAAGAAGGCGTACTCTTCTTCGCCGGCCAGGAGGACCCCGGCCGCCACGCCCGGCACCTCCAGCCTGGTCGCCATTTCCGTCAGCGTTTCCTGCAATGCGCCTGTCATAAGCGGTCCCCCTTCGCATAACCTACCTAAGTTGACTATAGGACCGAGGGCGCCCTGGACGCCTTCCGTCGCGCGGGACTCTTCTCGGTGCAGGCGCGACGTGCCATACGAGGGGACATCTCTGGCAATACTCGGCCTCGCCTTGAACGAGTGCCCCCGATCGGGCCCTGGACCAAGCCGGACCTCACCCACCGGACTCGAACCGCGTTCCCACGGCTGAACGAGTTGGCGGCGGTGGAGAACGAGGACCCAGACGCTCTCTGGGATCTCGTGATCGAGAGCCTGATCACGGGCCTCGCCGTGCATACCCGAACACGTCGGCAATGCGGCGGTAGAGGGAGTATCGGACATGGATGTGGGCATTATCTTGCCCATCCTCATCGCCGCTCAGCGTCTCTCGACGGCCAGGCGGAGACCGAGCCCGATCAAGACCACCCCTGTCAGCCGTTCCATCCCCTGACGGACGCGGGCGCCTCCCCGACTCTGTCCCGCTCGGCTGACCAGATAGCCATAGAGGTTGAGCCAGGCCAGGAGCATGACCTCAAAGGCGATGAGCATCAGGACCAGCCGGAGGGGAGGATCACCCGGCTTGATGAATTGCGGCAGGATCGAGACGAAGATGACCCCGGCCTTGGGGTTGAGAATATTGCCCAGGATGCCCTGCTTGAGAGCGCCCCACGCATCGAGCCGCTTCGGTTGGAGCGAGGGATGGGCAGCGGCCGACCGGCCCGACCGGAAGCCGGCAAGTAGGCTGCGCAGGCCGAGGTAGCCAAGGTACGCGGCGCCGGCCAGCTTGAGCACGGTGAAGGCGAGCACCGAGCGCTCGAGGAGGACGCCAACGCCGATGGCCGAAGCGATGGCCCACCCGAGGATTCCCAGGCCGACCCCTAGAGCCGTCATCGAGGCCGTGCGCCATCCCCACTGGAGGGCATTCCGGGTGACCAGCGCCATATCCGGGCCGGGCACCAGGATCAGTAGCGCCGACACGGCGAGGTAGGTGGCGAACCGGGCATCGATCAAGTCCATGGAGATAAGTGGCCCTCTCAGCCGAGTCTACCAGGCGCTGCGCCGGCTCATTGCAAGTGGCACGGCAGAGAGCCACTTGCTGTCGATATGGTGGATCACGTCCCCAAGCGGTTTCTACTCTGCGATCGGACAGTCTCCCGTCATGGCGCCGGGAGACACAGGAAGGGGACGCGCTGGATAGCGCGTCCCCTTCCTGGTACCTATCGAGCTTTGTCTGTATCTCTAGCGGGATCGCTGCTCCCGATCCCCCGAGGAGACCGGTACCGCCGCTGCCCGCTGGCCGTCGCTCTTACTCTGTGCCTGCTTTGATTCCGCCATCTGCTGAATCTTGGGGGCCGCTTGTTTGCCCGACGCATACCAACCGCTGACGATCTGGGCCGCGGTATCGCGGCCGCCCAGGCCGAAGGCCAGACCGAAGGCGAGTGCCAGGGCGGCAACCAAGCCGATCAAGAGGGTATTCACGAGGGTGGCTGCCACGCCGATCTGGTCGAGGGCAACGATAAAGGCGAATCCCCAGACCGCCGCACTGGCGATGCCACCGAGGATGGCCGGACTGCCGAAGCCCGCTTCTGTCGCGGCACCACGCACGATCCGACCGAGCGTCTTCGCCAGCAGTCCGCCGATTACCAGGACTACTATCGCGACGACCAGGTTTGGAATCCAGAGCAGGAGACGCTGCAGCACGGCCGAGACCTGCGGCAACCCTAACGCGTCGAATGCGGCGACCAACACGATCAGGCGGATAAACCACTTGACGACATCGGACAGAACGCCAGATGCGTCGGTGTCGATACCCATGTCCTTGACAAAGCCAGCGACGCCTGCCTTCTCTGCCACGTCATTGAATTTGACGGCATGGAGCAGCGCCAGTACGGCTTTGGCGATGATGCTGGCGATAATCCAGCCGATGATCAGGATGATCAGGAAACCGATGATTTTGGGGATGCCAGCCAGCAACACCGCTAGCCCATTGGCGAACGCGCTCTGTACCGCCTGCCCCCAATTCTGTACTGCTGCCATGTTCTTCTCCTTCGATGTATGAATAAGTGCGAGACCGCTCACGCACTATCGCAGTGACCCCGCCTCGCTCTGGGTGAACTGAAACAGAGCCTCCCTGAATGCGCACGGTATATCTGTCCCCGCAGGCGCCTCCACGCCAGACAACTCGACCCGGCGTGCTACGTCCAGCCGCCTGCGGAGATTGAACACGCCATAGCCATGCGCGCGAACCGTTCCGGTCCACGTCCAGCAAGAATCCGGACCCCCTTCCTGGTCGACCTGCACGCGCAGTCGTTCGACCACTTCACCGGCATACTTATGCATCTGTTGTGCATCTAAAGAGCCAAACACATCAGCATCGTAAAAAGGTACGCCCGGTCCCTGCAGACCATCCGGCATTTAGGCGAAGATGAAGGTGAGGTGCTGCTATCAATGCATGAAATAGGACGGACGTCTATGGACGCGGAGGCCCCGCCGGAACTCATTGCACGCGCGCGCCACGACCGGGCCGCCTTTGGGGACCTCTACGATCAGTACCTCCATCGCGTGTACGGGTTCTGCCGCAAATACAGCCGGACGCGCGAGGAAGCAGAAGATCTCACGGCGGAGACCTTCGAGCGAGCACTCGCCGGCATCTCCCGGTACGAGGATCGCAACCTTCCCTTTTCGAGATGGCTGCTGCGCATCGCGCACAACGTGATTCTCAACCACGTCCGGCGTGCCGGCCGGACCACCGTCCTTAGCGACGATCCAGCGCTGCTGGGTGATGACAGCCATCTCATAGACTGGACCGAGGCACATTGGCTTCGCATGCACGTCCAGCATCTGTCGGACGATCAGCAAGAGGTCGTGCGCTTGCGCTTCTATGAGGATCAGCGCTTTCGGGATGTCGCGGCGCGCATGGACCGAAGCGAGGGCGCCGTGAAGCAGCTCCTGCGCCGCGCATTGCAGGAGCTGCACCGGCAGATCCAGCAGGAGGCAGTGTTGCATGAATGACGACCAGCGAGACATCCCAGGCCTCTCTGACGCGGAAGAAGAGTTGGCGCGCGAGCTCGCGAGACTGGGTCCGCTGATGCGGGAGCACGAAGCGGCCGAGGCTGACATGAACCAGCTCTTTGCCCGCAACCTTCGCGCGCAACTCGTCTACGGAGAGGAACACGCTCCAGACGCGGGGTTCGCGCGCACGCTGCGGGCGCGTCTGATGCGCGAGAGGTCTGCGCGTCCAGTCGCGAAACCGTTCCAACGGCGACTGACCGTCTGGATTGGTTCGGCAACGATGGCCCTCCTGGTGAGTCTGCTTGTGGCGTTGCTCTTGCCCCGCGGCGCGTTCGTTCCGAGCATCACCGCTCCATACCCGACCCAAGCAGACCTGGTCTTCAGTTTTCCCGCGCCTGGTACGGTGATCCACCGCCTCACGCCCACGATCAGCCTGGTACACCCGCGGCCCGGCGTCCCCTACGCGGGCCGCCTCCGGCTCACTGCGCCCCAGCTACCGCAAGAACCAGCGACGCTCCACGCCTATCGCCTAGCGTCTCCCTCGAATGTGATGGTCGCGGGCCGCCGTCTGCTTGGTATTCGCTCACCCGTGCGCCACACGACCGCTGGCTCCGGGACCTGGGCGGTCGCGGCGGACGGCGGATTCCCATCTCGCCGGCCCTTGCACAGCCTGGCCGTTTCTCTTGCCACGGGAGAGCTCATCTACCATGATCGCCGCAACCTCGTGCTGCCCCGGGCTTCGAAAGCACTGGCTCGTTCGCGTGCTGCCGCCGTGGCACGCCGATGGCTTACCCGGCTCGGTTGGCCGGGCAAGCGTATGCCACTGACAGATGTCGAAAGCGTGCCCACTCTGCCGAAGGTGCAAGAGATCAAATTCGGCTGGATCGGCGTTGGCGCGACAGCAACTGCTGACGCCACTCTCTGGGTCACGCCGGACAGGAGCGTCATCGAAGCGTGGCTGTGGCCGCCGGTGGTTCAAGGAGGCGCGATTCGCGCCCGCTCTGTCTTGGCCGCATGGACCGAGGTGCGCGCGGGCACACTGCCGGTGGCGGTGGAAGGAGTCTCCCCAACCATCCGAACCAACGGAGTCGGCGTGGTGCGGCGCACCAGCCTCGTTTCTGTCCTCAGCGCTGAGGGCGTGGGGGCCCTGTATCTGGTTCCGACTTACCGCTTCGAGGGTAAGACTCACATACCGGGAGCCAGTATCCACACGTGGTACAGCCTGGCGCCCGGCGGTCAGAAATAGTGCGAGGACCACAACGAGACTGGGAGCTAGAGCCAATGGCGGCTCATGATTCTTCCGCCAATGCGCCTTCGGAGGCCGTGGGGCGGACAGTGTCGTGCATGGCCCGGAGTGCGTCCAGGAATACCGGGAGTTGGTCGGGCGCAATGGGGTCCACCAACCATCGCTGGATGACATCGAGCAGCGGCGGCACGTCGGCGCACAAACGCTCGTGGCCCGAGTCGGGTTCGGCCTGGACGTTCGTTCACCCACCTTCAGCGGGCAGCGCTTCGAGATTGGCCCGCTCCCCGTCCTGGTATCCGCCGCGGTCGTCTCGCTCCACTATCTAGCCTCTCCAGAAGCATCCTTCATTACCGGCCAGATCCTCCAGATCAACGGCGGAGCGCTCTTCGGGCGCTGACGGGCCGTTGCTATTCAGACGTCAGGATCAGATCCATCCGCCTCGCCCTCCCCGATTCGGTAGCATAGGTCAATAGCAGAGGAGGGACGGATGGCGCCTGAGATGAACGACGAGTTGTTGGGCGATGCGGTGGCGTACGCGGACCAATGGTTGGCGTTCCAGCAGCGGCTCAAGGAGATTCCGGCAGTCACCATGGCGGTGCGGCACGGCGATGAGGTCATCCTTTCCCGCGCCTACGGCCATGCCAACCTGGAGCGGGAGATCGCCGTGACTCCCATGCACATCTTTCGCGTGGCGTCGCACTCCAAGTGGTTCACGGCCACCGCCATCATGCAATTGAAGGAGCAGCACAAGCTGCGACTGGACGATCCGCTGGGTCAGTACATCGCCTGGCTGGTCGAGCCGGTGGCGAGCATCACCATCCGGCAGGTCCTCAATCATGCCGCGGGAATCACGCGCGACGGGTACGACAATGATCATTGGCAGTTGGATCACCCCTTTCCGGACCCGGAGCAGTTGCGCCGGCTGGTCGAGGAGGGCGGCGAGGTATTCCCTCCCAACCACAAGATGAAATACTCCAACATCGGGTACTCGCTGCTCGGACTGGTCATCGAGACCGCGAGCGGCCTGCCGTACAACCGGTATGTTCGTGAGAGCATTGTCGACCGGCTGGGTCTGCGAAACACGGGACCGGAGACCAATCCGCAGGCCCAAGCCCGCATGGTGACGGGCTATACCTCGCGCGCTCTCCTCTTGCCACGCATGCCGCTGCCCGATGTCGAAACCGGGCAATGTCTCCCGCCACTGGCTTCTACTCCACCGCCGAGGATCTGGCCCGTTTCGCGGCCGCGCACTTCTTCGGGAATGACGAACTGATCGGCGATGAATCGAAGCGGGAGATGCAGCGCGCCTACTGGCCGGTGAAGGACATGGACAGTTATGGTCTGGGCATGCAGGTGACCACGATCAAGGATCGGCGGATAGCGGGGCACAGCGGCGGCTTCCCGGGCCACACCACCTACACCACCCTCGATCCTGAGGACCAGCTGGCGATTTCGGTGTTGACCAGCGAGTCTGGCGGAGTGGCCAGCGAGCTGGCCAAATCTATCATCAAGCTGATTGACCTCGCACTCGATCAGAACCCGGTGGAGGACGCGACCGCCCTCGACCGATACACCGGCCGCTTCACCAGCCTATGGGGCTATACCGACATCGCCCGCCTGGGAGATCAGTTGTTCCTGATAGCACCGAGTTCCGATGACCCGGCCACCGCCGCCGTCAAGCTCGAGGTGGTGGACGAGAATACGTTGAAGATCGAGGAGAAGGATGGCTACGGCTCACCCGGCGAATCTATCCAGTACACGCGCGACGAGGACGGGACCATCCTCAAGGTCACCGTTGCCGGCAGCACCCAGTACCCGGTGGGTTCCACGCAGGGATATCTACAACGCCGTCGCGAGGAACTGAGCGCCCGCTAGACGCCCGGGGGGATGTAACTCCCTTAGTGTGCTCTTTGCGCCCTCGATTTTGTTGACATATTGTGTCAGACACTTCTATGATAAGGGCTGAAACGGAGGTGTAGCATGGCATTGTTGGATCTGCAGCCGCGTGTCGCGGAACTTGAGAAGGACCTCGGTATTTCGCGAGAAATCCTTGCGCAGGCGCTCGAAGTAAATCCCCGCACGGTCACTCGCTGGCACGATGAAGGCCGGCTTCCCGGCGGTGAAAATCGGAAGCGCTTCAATCAAATGTGGGACCTTCGCGAGACGCTCTGTGCCATGTTCCCAAACCGAGAGGCAATCCATGGGTGGATGGATTCCCCGAGTATGTACCTCGGGGGCCTCACACCGACTGATGCGCTCAAGGCTGGTCGCATCGATCGCGTGCGCGCGGACCTTGATGGAACTGCTGGGGGCATCTATCTCTAGCTGTTCGTGACCCCTCGGCTCGACCAAGACCTCCACGACGCTGTTGCGGCACTCCCCTTTCAGCGCTGGAAAGGTCATGTGTGGCGGACGCATTGGAGCCAGCTTGCGGCCACCGATTGGAGCCCATCTCTTCGAAGTACAGGACGCTACCATCGGGCAGCCGACCGCTTTTCAGAGGGGCTGACGTGGCCGGCACTCTATACCTCACTCGCGCCACAGATAGCGGTATGGGAGATGGTGCGTAGGAGTGTTGCCCGCGACATCAGATATTTAGCAAACCAGCAGTTGACCGAACTAGAGATCGCCGTATCTTCGGTATTGGACTTTCGTAACCCTGCTGCGTTAGGCCTGACTCCCGAAGATTTGACCGGGCCAAGCTCCGAGATCTCCTGGTCCCTTGCACAGGCGGCAGTTGAGCGGGGTGCCGGCGGCATTCTCGTCCCTTCCGCTGCATTGCAAGGCAACAATCTCGTGCTCTTCCCGTCGAACCTGCCGAGCGTCCTCCCTGTTCGTATCGTCCGCAGTGAGGCTATGCCTCTTGACCTTCCAGTGAGTCAAAAGTAATAACCCAATGACCAGTGGTGCGCGCGTTCCGTCCACGGTGTGCGTGCGCTGATTCCCCCGCGTAAGCGTCCCCGCAAGCGGCGTATGAGCCTAGATCCCCAGGTGCTCCACAAACCACCGCACAATCGCCACCGTCGCCGTGATGCGGTTGGACAGCTTGCGGAAGCCGTGGCCCTCGTCGGGGAAGAGTATGTACTTGACCGGGACGCCTCGCCGCTCCAACTCGCCAACCACTTGCTCCGTCTCGACGACCGGCACGTTCGTGTCGTTGGCGCCGTGCAAGACAAGCGTGGGGGCGCGGACCCGATCGATCCGGTGGATGGGCGAGAGGCGGCGCAGCAGGTCGGGCTCCGTGTCCGGATCGCCGTACTCGATCTTTGAGATGGCGGCCATCCAGGGCTCGGTCTGTGTGAAGAACGTCTCGAAATTGACGATGCCGAACAAATTGGCTCCCGCCGCGAAGCGATCCGGGTACTCCACCAGTCCCGCCATCGTCATATAGCCCCCGTATGAGCCACCCATGATCCCGATCCGGCTCGGATCGGCAATTCCGGCTCGTGTCACGAAGTCGAGGCACGCGGCGATGTCCCGCACGGCGTCGAACCGCAACGGACCATTATCCAGATTTACGAAGGTCTTCCCCTGTCCAGTGGAGCCGCGCACATTGGGCGCGAACACCGCAATGGCCTGGCTGAGCAGCGCCTGATACGTGGCATTGAAAAAAGGACGAGACTGCCCCTCCGGGCCACCATGAAAGTCCAGCACCATTGGTCCCGGCGCCTGGTAGTTGTGTGGCGTATAGAGCCAACCGGATAGCTCGAGGCCATCGTGCGCCGAAAAGCGTACCAGCTCCGGCTGGATCAGTGAGGAGAGATCGATGCCCGGGTGCGGACTGTGCGTGACCTGATGCCAGCCACCGGATTCAATGTCGAGGATCCAGATGTCGGCGGGCATTGCCGCGCCCGAGACCGTCACGGCAAGCTGCGCTCCGTCGGGTGACCACTCCGCGTCCAACACCAGTTCCCCCGGAAGGGTCTCGATGCCACGCCGTCGACCGGTGGCCAGGTCCAACAGCTCCAGTTCGCCGCGTCCCCGGCTATTCCAGAGCAGCGCGGCAGCCTTTCCATCGTGCGTGAGCCAGAGCCCATCGGCTTCGGCGTCCGGCCGCTCGGCGATGAGCTCGATCGAGCCCGGTTGCCCATTCACGACGGGGATGCGAGCAAAGGCGGTGAGATCACGCCCCAGATCGGAGGCGAGGTACACGAAGCCGTCCGCTCCGAATTCGCCAAAATTGAAGTTTCCTGGAGGGTCATGAGGTGTCAACAGCGTCCGCGAGCCTGTCCGCAGATCGACCAGGAAGAGGTTATTGTCGCTGCGATTCTCGACGCGCGCCAGGAGCGCGTACGTGCCATCCGCACTGAGATCGGTGATACGCCCGGTTCCTGGATTCTCCGCGACGAGACGCATCTCACCTGTTGCCACCGCAACCAGATAGGTATCCATCGCGCTCGGATCGCGCGCGCTCGATGCAATCGCTAGCTCCCGGCCATCCTCCATCCAGTCGCCCAACCAGTTGTTACTCGTCCCTCCCGGCGTCAACCGCCGTAGGTCCGTCCCATCCGGCCGCACCACATAAATCTGCGAGTTCATCCCGCCGCCGGGAGCCACCGAGATTGCCAGCCACTCGCCCTTCGGTGACCACCGGACGCCCACGATTGGATCCTCCAGGGCCGTCACCAGATCCGGCCAACCGCTCTGCGTGTCCACCATCCAGACCTGTGGGACGCCGCTCAGAGTTGAGATGAACGCGATCCGCTTGCCGTCCGGCGAAAAAGAGGGAAACGCACAGGAGCCGGCGCGGCTGAGCAGCGCCACCTGCTCATCAAGGGCAGGATCATCGGATTTGGTATGAATCATGCGGCACACCTCCACGCCCTTCACTGGAGACACCAGCCCGTTTGACTGATCCTTCGCCGGCCCGCCGAGTGGCGATGACTGCTGTTTACGGGGGCGTCAGGTATCAGACTAGCTCACCGGGAGGCGGCACGTCACCGACGCGTCCTACCCCGGCCGTTCTAATTGTCCTTACACAGCGCTCGATTCCCGCGGTGGCGGCGCCGGACCTGTCGTGCTTCTGGGAGATGTTCAACTGGCTACTGGCACTGGCCCGGTGAAATAGGGGGCGTCGTACCGCAACTCGCGCAGCTCGATACCCACGGAGCGACATCTCGCATCGTTGACACCACCTTTTTGATTAGACTACGATTTGATCGAGACGCCCACGTCATGGCGAACCGTGACGGGTACATGATATTCCACGTTCTTGCGCGTGGCCGAGCTTTGACAACCCCGTTGCCGGCCGCCACGACGTGACGAGCTTCGCTTCCGTCATCCGGCCGTTCAAACCCGAGAGGACCGCGGCATGAAGATCACCCGGAACCGGCCGGCTAGCCGCCAGGCGCCGTCCGAGTACTTCACCGGCACTGTATGGATCGATGAGATCGCCGTGACCGAACCACCCGCACGGCTACGGGCATTTAGTGTGCATTTCACGCCGGCGGCCCGCACGGCGTGGCATCATCACCCCTATGGACAGGTGCTGCACGTGGTCGAGGGCGCCGGACTGGTCCAGCGCCGCGGCGGGGATGTCGAGGAGATCCGCGCCGGCGACACCGTCCGGTTCGACCCGCACGAATGGCACTGGCACGGCGCCGGCCCCACGACGTTTATGACACATCTGGCCATGCAGGAAGCCGGCGACGATGGTGTCGATGCTCACTGGGGCACTCATGTCAGCGACTATGAGTACCCAACCCGCGCGGCTGACTAGTGCTCAGCGTCTTTCTTGTTGCCGTCTGACTGGTGGAAAATCGCCGCACCCTGCGCCGTCAGTTTCTGGAAATCGTGGCACGGCGACAACGGCCGGGCGCGGGAAGCACGCTGGCGGCACTGGACCAGCGAAGGATGCTGATGGACTGGTGGGATGAGGCTGACCGGGTGCTGCGGGACGTGCCGCATGCCGTGGGCGGCGCGGTGGCGGCAAACGCCTACGCTCCCGAGAGGAGCACGCACGATATCGACCTCATGGTGCTGGTGGCTGACGCGGAGCGGGCTGCTGCGCTGCTGCACGATGCAGGATGGAGGAGGATTGGCTCGCTGGCCGGCATCACGGGTTCGTCGTGGAAGGACGGAGACGGGCACGATCTCGACCTGATCGAACTCGTCGAGCCATGGGGCGTCGAGGCCATAGGAACGGCGCAGGCCAATGTCATCGCGGGGATGCCCACCCTCACCCTGCCGTACCTGACCTGGATGAAGCTCTCCGCTGCTCGCACGGTGGATCTCGGCGATATCAGCCGGATGCTCGGTCGTGCCTCACCAGAGCAGACGGCCGAAGCTCGTGCTGTGGTGGCTCGTCTCGGCATCCCCGACGATGTCGCGGACTTCGACCAACTCGTCCAGATGGGCCGCCTGGAGCGCTCGTGAGAAAGCGGTGACCCAGGTCACGAGGCCACTGTTCAATTCACTTCCCCCCGACATAGCACACAGACTTCTCGAACGGAAGAACGGCCACACTCACCTGGCCGGCTGCCTGCAGGCGTTCGAGGCCGCTGCGCAGCTCTGCCTCTGATAGGCCGAGGTGCTTCGCCAGCCGGTCGGGCACGGCATAGACGGCGTGGGGAAGATAGGCGGTAAGAACGCGGCCGAGTGCTTCCTCGCGCGTCAGCCGCTCGGCAGCCTCGCTATACTTCCGATACTGCTCGGTGACCAGTGCATGGTGCATGTCGTGGTCATTGGTCGAGAACACCTTGGCGAGCAGCAGCCGTGTTTCTAGTTCGTCCACCGCTTTGAGATAGGCGGACCGCTGTTCTTTTCCGGTGGGAAAGCCGGCCGCACGCCGGAGTTCGCCCGTGCTCAGCGCTCCGTGGGCGCTCTCCAGCACCTGCGCGATACGGTACGCGCCGGGCGAAATCACACCGCGATCGGCGAGTTCATCGAGTGCTCGCCTCTCGGCGAGGAGCCGCAGTACTGCCGGGAGCAGCGACCAACTCACCCACGTGGGCCGACGGCGCACGATCGTGCTGTAGAAGGCTGCACCAGCGCGTCCCAGGTCCCAGCGCCAGCCATAGACCTGGCCGGAGGGGCTGCTGTGCCCGGAATCGGTCTGCGCCGCGGGATCGCCCGTGAAGGCGTGGAACAGGTTGGGAATCTCGGGCGACGCCGGGTACAGGGTGGCGATGCCCACCTGATCGATCAAAGCAGCGGCCACGGTTGCATCCGGGATGCGAGTCGCCGGAGTCTGTCGCCAATTGGTGAGTCGCCGGCGGTAGAGTAATGACTCGTCGCGCGAATCGGGTACGTTGGTCATTGGTGGATACCTCCCGGCCTCCGATCGCCTTAGGCGCATTATGTGAATTGAACAAGGTTGAGTCGGAGCAGGGTGTGGGCAAGCAGCGTGGCGCCGCTTCGGGTGAGCAGCCCAGCGAACGACCTGGCTTGATGGCGGACCAAGCCGAGTTGCT
>JAABUJ010004036.1_pt1 | contig 15809 bp, 10 predicted proteins | sample 5559131 | NCBI WGS metagenome assembly JAABUJ01 (sample SAMN10711875, study PRJNA513366) | rock metagenome | isolation source: Antarctica rocks | place: Antarctica: Victoria Land, Mt New Zealand nord | collected 2016-01-07 | reverse complement strand
CCAAGCTTTTCTGAGCCACGGTCAACCTGCTCAGCATTGGCGACTCTCATGATGATCTGGCGCCTGTACATACGCAGAATGTGCAACAAGTAAACCCCCCTGATCGCCCGGCCCTGCGTTCGTCTTCTTCACTCCAAAGCTAAAGTAATGAGGAAAGGGGGGTTGAGATTCAAAGATGACAACTTCAGGTCAAAACCTGGCGGTCGACCTAAACGGGGATAATGAATAGGTCTTTCGTACACCTCCATGCACATCTTCGAGTCCTCACTCTGACGGACCGGGGCATTGCGGAACAGACGTCCTAATAAGGCTCGGCACCGTTGCCTGCAGTTGCCGGGTAGACGTTGCCGTAAGGGCTGTTGTCTTGCTCTGTCCCCTCAAGACCATGCGGACTCAAGATGTGGTTGACGCCCTCGGTCGGTTGATGATAAGCTGTGGAAGATGGAGGTTGACTAGGGGCGCTGGCACCGCTCCCACCGCTAGTGCCTCCTTGGGGTGGAGCACCGTATCCACTTCCAGGGCGTGGTTGATTATCTCCTCGTGTCGATTGAGTCTTAAAAGAAGTCAATACCTCGAGGCAGAGAACGCTGCCAGAGCGAGGAGGAGGCTCAGAGCTGTACCCTCGGCGTAGTAGACGAGTGAGGAGAGCATGACTTACTTCTCGGTATTTGGCCAGATAGATTTTGAGTGCTTCTGCATAATTCTCGAATCCAAGTGATGTCATGGCGAACAGAATGTCTTCCCCATTCACCGTCTTCCGCTTTTCTTGCTGACATTTCTCCGAGGCTAAACGGACGTAAGAAGAGGGCCAGATGGGTGCCAGACGTCGCAGGAGGTGGATGGAGGGTGCATACCTTCGCTTGTGATGAATGATATGAACTCGCTCACGCATTCTTGCATGCATTCTTTGGCTTCTTTGGCTATTTTGGCATTTTCTGGCAGAGCCGTCTTCATAATCCGAGCAACTGGAGCGAAATTACGAATATTAGCATCAGATTCAGGCCGTGTATGTCTCGAACCACGCGGTGGTGAAATGGATTGCGGGGATTTGCGGGACATTGCGCTCTCACTGGCTACTGAGATTGGGCCATAGAGAATGAAGTAGAGAATGCCGGCGTAGATCGCTTGACCATATTGTGAGGGCACAAGCCAGTCAGCGCGCGTGTGAGGCTCAGAAGCGACGAAATCCGAGGCTGCCATCATTGTGCAGCGTCGGGAGTCCGATACGCGTCAATCATAGGGTGAATCTGCATGGGTAACCAACCATTTGCTATCGGCAGCCATCTGTCCTGCTCCTTCACCTCAAATTCATAAGCAAGTTCACGCGCTTGTGCTTCGGTATCGCCTCTATCCATAGGCTCCGAATTATCTGGCGACGGGTCTCCTGCTTCGACATCCTCTTTGGGAGGGGATACCGACATGATGTATATGGACGCCTACAGACCTTGCCCTAGGATATTCGTTGGCTAGTGGGCCTCAATTGGGTACGGGTGACCACGTCAGTGTTGGTGAATACGGCGCCGAGTCGGTATGCGTCAAAGAAGGCGGTATGTCTTGCTTCACAATGGCCTAACGAAGGGTTCTGCGCGAAGGCGCCGAAGCTTCTCTAGGGCACGAGCTACTGATGCGCCAATTGGACTAGGGCATTAGGATTGTATATGGTTGCTGATGCAGGTCTTGACGAGTTTCCGAGCCACAGTGTCCTGGTGTTCGCACGCAGTATTGTGTCACCAACTTTTCAGACGTGACTAAACACAATTCACCACGCCGAGTGGGATGAGGAGCGGATAGCCGCAGCTGGTGCACAATCGCGACTGGAAGGTCTCGAGTTGTGGGGTGGTACGAGGGTCAATTGGGCCTCAATGGCTGCCAAAGAACTGGAGCAGGGTTCAGCTAGGTGGATCGAGGGAGGCGCATCAGGCACAACATACCTTGATCGCGCAACGTTCAGGGCCCGTGGAACTTTGGGAAGACCTTTAGGCGCACTTGTGGGGCATGCGCAAAGCTTGATCCTCAGAGGTTGGGTGTTGTGGAAGTGGAGGTGAGTGTTCTTAGTGCGGGTGTGTTTCAAGAAAGACGGCAGCCACCCACGCAGGATGACTTAAAATTGGAAACAAACCACGGACGAGCACGCGGTAAGCGCGGCAAGGACAGTCGTGTGAAGTTGCGTCGAGCAGGAGTGTTGTAGCTATTGGCCGAGTCTTGTGGGGAAGATGAAGGACCAAGTCATGTGTTCTCCACTGTTTCCAACAGCCGCCGACTCACGCGGTTGGGCTATCCCACGCAAACTTCCAATGAGAGGTCGGACCCTGCTCGTTGAGAAAGCAGTATCAGGCAGAAGAGGTCGTCGTTTCACCGGAACGGTAAGGCAATGATCAGGGACTACCAATGGGAGGAGCCTGACCCATTAGTATTCGTCTTCTTACTGCATGAGGAAGCTCGACTACGGGGTGGGCGGAAGCACTACCATACAACCTTTGTCCACGGCGGGGCTGGCTCAGGCGTCAACGCTTGATTGGTACACCCAACGTAGGTACGTACTCCCCTTGTACCGAGTATAATTGTCTACGAGGTCACTGTAAAGGATACGCATACGGAAAAGTCTTAATAGAAAATACGGCCCTCCCTATTTCTCAGCTCTGAACTCTCCAAGACGTAACAGCCTCTCCCTCCCAATGTTGAATATGCATCCGGAAGGAAACCTGCTCATCTGCATCATGGATTCTTAGGACATTGGAATTTGTTCTGCAAGCGTAAGGTTGGGACTATTGGTAGGCGCCGTAGTCAGTGATGACGTCTTCTGAAACATAGAGAAAGTTCTGAGTGCATCTGACATTGGCGGTGATATGGTAGCCTTGAATGGGTAGCAGCCCAATGGGCTGGTAAGTTCACGGCTACGGTACGGTTGGGCATAGGCGATTGTTAGGTATCGCATCGGATCTGAGATCTGTGAACGTAGCATCGCGGCAGGGTTGGTTGGGGCGCAAAAAGCCCGACGAAGCTGGAGGCATACATCTGGCGGTAATTTGATATATATAGCTTGACGACCTGTTCACAATGTCGTGTCTGTTGCAGATGAGGTCACAACGTCCAGTCAGAGTTCGATCCTTGAAACGGTACCTTACTTGGGTCCACGCGAGAAATCATCCTATGATTAATGCGCCGACACCCAGCGGGCGTCACCCTGCATCCTAGTTACGTTAGGCCTCGACCTACGTATGAAGGTGCATGAACAGCCTAAGAGGCCACGCCTCGATCCTTAGCGAAGCCATGCCAGCTCATCGTAGCCACACCTGCCGTATGCTTATTCAACTTGCATGACCGATGTTCCTATGGTTCTTGCAGCATCAGAAACGGTGTCGAATAGCCATCCCGGCGGTAGTTCCGAGGCTAGGTGGCGCTTTCTAGTGTCTTTGACGTCTCTCATCAAAACGGCTTCTCCAACATTGGACAATTTATCCCAGACCTTGGGTATGGCTGCAGTAGATTCGGGGTTTCTGACGACGTTGACGGCTTGCAAAGAACGAGATAAATGTGTGTATTCAGACAAGCCTTCAGACCAGTGACAAGGTTGTCTCAAAAGTTGATGCGGCATTCGAGTGTGTTATGTTCAGTGCGGGCTCACATGGGAAAAGTCGAAGATCGCATCTCGGGCTTGAATGTTGTCAGGCCTCGCGCGCGCCATTCTTCTGATCAATGGGGTGCCGGCACTATTGTTGCACAACCTGGATGTTGTTCTTTTTCTACATCGGAGCACGGTCAGCTGCCGTTAAGAGTTGAAAAGCGTACCGTCTCACGCAAAGCCGCACCCCATACTAGCTCATAATCCAGCAAGGGAACTTGGAAGGCGGAAGCTTTACCTTCCACTTCTCCATTTCTTCCTGCTGCCTTTTGTACTGCTTGACTAGTTCATCTAGTACTTTCTTCAAGCCATCGGAGTTGGTTGCCAAAGCAGGCAAGACATCGTTGACCGTTCTTTCAACCAGAACCCCGTTGATCATACGAAAACACTTTCGATCTTCCGGAAGTGGCGTCAGAGTTTCTAGTACCAGTCTGTCGTGGCGGATGAGCGGTCAGCGTGGGCTCCAAACCTCGACTACACAGATAGTAATAACGTGCGGACTCGCAATGGTAAGGGCGGCGTCGAAGGAGCGAAGGACAATCAGCTTCTCACTTGTGCTCTTCTGCATCCTGCTCGACGTCCCCAATCTTTTGAGCCAGCTGCTGAAGGTTGTTCTTGTAATTCGTGTATTGCTGCTGAAGCTCTAGCTCTTATGTCAGGGTCCTAACACGGACAATTATGATAGCCTCTTACCCTGTTGCTTCTTTGCAGTGACCTGTGTCTGCGCCATGAGAAGCGGCGGTCAAAGTCGTTGCTTGTCGTAGCGCAGAAGTGGAAGATACATTCCGTACTTGTGCCGGATCAAAGATCTGCGCATCCGGCGGTCTCGGCCACGTGACTAGAGTATGCTCCGAAACATGAAGTACCTTGTGCAAATGTACAATCCAAGACGTTCAGAACACAACCGCTTTTGTTCCCACCTGTGCCACCCCCTCCATGCAATAGTTCCGCGCAACAAGATGCATCAACATCTCCACACCAAGAACAATAGAGGTATACTCATCTGCATTCAGCTGACGCATTTTATGATCGTGCTGATGTAGTGTAGGATGTGAAGATGTCATGGCGATGCTCGATGAATGCCACGCCCGCGGGTTCATGCACAAGGTTTTCGGCGGTTGCAATGAGGCCAAGAGAGATGTCAACGCTTGCCTACGAGCCGAGAGACTGGAGAGGCAGGCAACAAACAGAGAGGTCGCCAAGCAGAAGAGAGCAAAGATAAAAGCAGTGTGGGACGAGATCGATCAAAATTCATAACTCCGAGTATGATCGCAACCAACGAACCCGACTCGCAAAGATGAACGTGGGAGGGGGAGGTGGTGTGGTAGGATTATTTGAGGGATGCATAGCGAGGCGTTGGGAGAGAGTAGAACACCACAATGATTGAACACACAAATCCTCCTAGGTTTGACTCGGCCAATTTGGCAACAAGCCAGAAAATCTTCTATGCAGCATAATGGTTTATTCGGTCGAGTCACATGGTTGCACTTGTGATTCGTAACAGGCAGACTTGGATGAAGGAGCCAACCTGGTACAGCAAGATTGGTACACTGTGTGGGTATCACATAAGGATCAACTCGACCCCTCATCGATGGCCTCCGTTTCAAGCAGCTCCGCCAGTTTACTCGGTCTATGCTTGCGTTTCCTCTTTCGCTTTGCAACAAGATCAGCTCCTTGGCCTTCGATCGGCTCCACAATGTTCGCGACATCGTCTACTGGTCGGATTTGTTCTTCCATGGGTTCCTCCTCGAGGGCTCCCAGGGTACCCCGGGTCTTCGCAGCCTCCTTCTTCTTTTGTGACTTCTTCATACTCAGAGGATTAGGACCCTTCGGACCCTTGGATTTCTTCTTCTCCGCCAATAATGTCCCATCCACCTTGCGATCGTCTCCAACAGTCTCACGACCTTGTTCGTCCCCAATTTCCTCCTCACTGCTCTCATCCTCAGCCCGCTTCCTCTTCTGCCCTACATTGGCACCTCTATTTCTTATCCCAGCCCTGAACTTTCCTTTCTCAAACCCTTCCCTGGCCCCAAGGCTGCTCTCTGCCATGGGCTCCATCACCATGACACTCCGCTTCACATAGACCAATGGAACGCCTTTGATAGCCCTACAATATTTCCGAACCTCCTCTTCTTGACTGGCAACCACGTAGCGATTCTTGTTCGTCTGGGAATTTTTGGGGTCAACGACACTAGAAAGGCACTCCAGGGTCGACAGTGGTTGTTCTAGCGTGTGGTGATTGCAGCGCCGGCGCTCCATGCTTTTGGCGCGCAGGATGAGAGCGTCCTTCCGCGGCTGAGGTATCGATGTGAGCGTGTACAAGTGCCGTATTGAACATTGGGTGATCACTACCGTGCGTAATTAGTATCAGTCTACGGTCTTGCTTTGCTCGGGCGCGATATGTACTTGGCTTGACTTTGCCATGTAGGACTCGCTCCAGACCGCCGATGAGATCCATCGTGAACCGATCGGTATCCTGAACCATTTGCGCGTCGACTATCCAGACTATGTTAGCCCGGATAACGCTGAACGAAAGCGGCCTTGAACACACTGAGGACTTGATATGGCTCCCGGAAACCGAAAACGAGTCCATACTGCTGCATGAGCTTTTTGTACTGCTTGGAGCGCTTGCCTCTCATCTTTACAAAGAAAATCAAAGCTCTAAATTTGCAGATTGGTCCGACCAATGTTGTGAAAGTGTAATTGCTCTGCGGGGAAAAGACCTAAAGTCCGACGCTTGCGACAAGAATTCTAAATCCCTGCCCTAGATCATCTCAATGCAACCGCGGGGATAGTCGGCGAAGGTTTCATCGTCATCACGGAGCCAAGAACTGAACATCATACCAGTCACTATTTCTCGAATTGAAGGGGGCAAAGTCTCATGTCAAGATCCGATGGCCTCATCCTGAGGCAACTCCAGCTAGAGTTGACACGGTATTCTACATCCATTATCTAGTTCCAGCTCTTGGACTGACTTGAGCGATCCTACTCTAGGTGACACACGTTATCTCGGTTAAGCTGGAATGCGCCCTTTCAGACAACTAGGTTTTCCTCCAATTGTTCGGCAAACTTTCGTCGTTCATCCTCGATTGCAGCGCCGACGATGGCGGTCTTCGGCTCCGACGGTCGCTGGTACAGAGACACCCTTGCCGGACGTGGTAGTTGGTCGAAAGCCCAAATCGCCGTTCTACTTCGATACAGGATACGCATTGTTTGCTAAGCGGACCTCTCGGCCTTTCCCACCCCCCTTCCTGTCAATGCCATCGGCTTCCTTCTCAGACCCTTTAAGTACCCACAATCGCAGCAGAGACCGCAGATCCTATGTCAATGGGGAGATGATAAGGGGTATCACCAACGGCGACGACGCTGTTCTTGTGGAGGAGAATTTCATTGTAGCCAACGATGGAGTCGGTGCTTGGGCTACAAGAGAAAAGGGTCACGCTGCGTGAGAACTCCCTTGTCCGGAGGCAATCACCAGGCGCTGACAGTTACAGGTTATGGTCGAGGCTGATCTTGCATTTTTGGTCCTTGGAAGCGGAGCGCGACTCGACTGTGAATTCGTCAGTGAACGCCTCGTCCGAGCCCAATCCTGTTCAATATCTGCAGAAAGCCTATGAGCAGACAGTTGAGGCTACTTCTTTACCGAATGAATGGCACGGCACGACTACTGCCTGTGCTGCCTTATTACATCACGATACCGCATCTTCATTGACTAGGCCGGTACTGTATGTCACCAATCTCGGGGATTCACAAGTTCTGGTTATGCGACCGAAAGCCAACGAAGTCATCTACAAGACTACCGAGCAATGGCACTGGTTCGATTGTCCACGGCAGCTTGGAACTAATAGTCCAGACACTCCCAATTCAAATGCGGTGATGGAGAAGGTACATATACAGGAGAACGATGTCGTTATTGCCATGTCCGATGGCGTGGTGGATAATCTATGGGAGCATGAGGTCCTCGAGAATGTCATCGAAAGTATCCAAAAGTGGGAAGCAGGGGAAGGCGGAGAGGGTAGTGAGGATCGCTCCGGAGGCGCAGGGGGCGGTATGCTCTACGCTGCCGAACGATTAGTCAAAGCCGCACGGGTCATTGCCGAAGACCCTTATGCCGAAAGCCCTTTCATGGAGAGAGCGGTTGACGAAGGTCTGGCGATGGAAGGCGGTATGGTGTCGTTCCCGCATTGAGATTGATGGCGATCATTGACGCACTCATAGGGAAACTGGACGACATCAGTGTCGTAACTGCTCTGTGCAGAAAGCGGAAAGGATGAATGGTTTTTAAACCAACATCTAGCGTCCGCTCGAAACGCACGCGGTGTGTTTTTATCAAGCCGCTGTTGCATCGGAACAATAGGGCATGATTGGGCCTTCAAGATGTCCTCGCTCCCTCTTCTCAAAACGTCAGCAGTGCTTCTTAAGGATTCCTGCCGTGGAACGTTACTACCAAGAAGTAAAAAGGCCTCAAAGGGTCGCGGGGCACTTGAGGAGATTACGAGAGGATGACAGTCAAGAGTCACGGTACGTTAGGCAAGAAAACTTCGAAGTTGCAAGAGCCGAAGACCGACATATTTGGCCGGTATCATGATCCCATGTACCGTTTGAGGAAAACTCAATACTTGCAGAAACGCGTGGGATAAGGAAAAGGGGCGAAGCGATGAAGAATTTGTAAGTAGTTTCATAAGCTGCTAGAGATGAGAAGCAAGATGTCGGAAATACTGTGGTACGGCGATCAAATATTTCACGCCAATGGAATCCGTTGCTGCGTCCGTTCATTGTTGGTTTCAGTAATCCAAAAATATCCGATGCGCCATAATATATAGGTGCTTTTTGTTTAATGCGCCTCCACCTTGGGGGTCCGTTACTTGCTTACTCTATGATTCTCCTAGGCAAATAAGGTAACATTGTTCAATGAGCCCGACTCCTTAACGGATTGACGAACGGGTCGGCGCTGGATGTCAATGGTCAATGATAACCAGTAACGTCTGCGACACGGTCAATTGCTTCATCGTCCGCCCGACCACATGCCGCGGTTGAGACGCTTAATAAAGTAGGAATGTAACATACAAATTGCAGGTTGTATAAGGTACATTAGATGGCCAAGAGGGTCAGGCGGAGTTGAACGCGTCAGCTTCGGGACCTCGGGATGTAGTGCCATAGTCGTCCGAAGAAATTGTGCGTCTTTAACATGTTCCCAAGCGTTACAGTCTGTTCATATGTAAAACAGTGTCGCTTTGCGCATCAACAACACCAAGGAAATTCCAGTGTTCCAAGGAAATGTCTGGCAGCTGAAGTAGTGGCAGCCACTAGTCACAAGTACCTGCACCAGCCTGAGAGGTGACGGCATTGGCCGGACAAGGATCATTCCGCCCTGGTAGGCCCAGATCTCGAATACATCTTGCCGATCAAAGACCAAAGACGGTTTTTCATCACCAACCTGCCTGCTGCTTCCCCCCTCAATTCCTACGACGACTCTCTCTCTACCAGCCCGTCCTATGGCATCGGACTGATAGCTCCTCAACAGCCTCGGCCATGGCGTTATAGCTTGGCTTACAGCTAGACCCCTGTCAATTCACCCGTTTTTCCAATGCTACGAACATAAATCATCCGCGACAATCCGATTCTCTTCATCCGTCTGGGAAAAGTCTTACGGCAGCTTTCATTGGGGGGACAGGTCAGATATAAAGCAGTCAAAATGGGTCGTTCCAGAGGTTTGCCTCGTGCTCCTTACCATGCCTCATGCACCTCTAATCCCTTGCATAGTACTGTCCTTCATGTCGGCCTTTGGAGCCCCGAAGTCTCCAACATCAGCATCACCATTAGCAAAGGAGCCGCCGCGACAAGAGACATACACCTCTTCATCTCCTCAACACTCTGCCGGTCCGTCGAGGGACTCTCCAGCTCCTCGTACTAGAACCGAGCGTGCGTCGTCGCGGCCTTCGTCCATGATACAGGCGTACCAGCCACCAATGATGGAAATTGCGCAGGATACTGTGCCTGAATTGCAGCCTATCTTTACTTTCCTGAACAGCCATTCCAACAAGCTCTACCAAGAAGGGTATTTCCTAAAGCTCAATGATCTTGACACACGTGCGTGGCATCCAAGATCTACAGTCCCTTGAATTAAGACTGACTGTAGTGTAGACGGAAGGCCGAACGCGGACAGATCATGGACAGAGTGCTTCGCTCAGCTGGTCGGTACGGTCCTGTCATTGTGGGATGCAGCTGTGCTCGACGCAGCAGGCCAGGACGGCGAGGTTGCACCTAGTTTCATCAATCTTGCAGACGCATCGATCAAAATGGTATACCGATTCTAAATTGTTGCAGCGTACCCGCCTAGCTAATAGTGTTTGTAGATCGAAACTCTTCCAACGAGGTCGCAAGACGTCCAACCTCTCCAAAATGTTCTCAGCATTTCGACAGCTGGGAAGAACAGATACCTACTCCACTTCAACTCCCTCCATTCTCTCACACAGTGGACCGCAGGTATAAGACTAGCCTTGTTCGAGCATGCCACCCTACAAGAAGCGTACACTGGCTCGCTCATTGCAGGAAAGGGGAAGAGCTTGAACAACATCAAAGTCATCATGGAACGAACAAAGCTCAAGACAGAAGACTGGGCGAGGGTACGCTTTGGAGCAGGGACTCCTTGGAGGCGCTGCTGGTGTGTGATCTCGCCACCAGATGAAAAGGAAATCCAAAAACAACAGAAGTCTCTCAAGAAGAAATCCGCGTACGACAGGCCTGCACCCATTCTGAAAGGCAATGTCAAATTCTACGACACCAAGAAAACCAAAAAGACCTTGCCCATAGCCACCATTAATGACGCATATTCTGCATACGCTATATATCCACAATCAAAGCCACTGATTGACCAGTCCACCCTTGTCAAGGTTGAAGGTATCATAACGATCCATTCGACCCCTGAGACCACCACTGAAGGGTTTCTATTTGTCATGCCAGAGGGACGTCCAGCAGTATCGGGTTTCGAAATGATGCTGAGATGGCTTTTTCCGTTGTACGATGCATTTGGGCTGTACGGACGTCCAACCCGCCTGATTGCAGACACTCTGGATACAAGGAGTCTCATGTTTGCGCTGCCTCAAGAGAGGAGGTATGGCTATCTAGAGATCCTTGATGTCGCCGGCTTGATTCACGAGCCTGGCAGTCAAGATTGGAAAGAGAGAGATTGGAGGAAGAAGCTCAAAGAGTTGACTTCCTCCCGTATGAGTGCTACGCGGGCAGAAGGGGGTCGGTCGAGGAGCCGTGCTAGCAGTTATCGTGGTCATCGAAACAGCGTTCCGTCTCGCGCAGGTACGCTCCGCTACGAGGATGGCGCATCGACTAAGTCAACGCCATCACTACACAACGGATATGCCCCGTCGCCTCCTCCACATTCATCCGGCTCTGCTCCCCTCACAGATGTGCCATTCCATCCTCCGCCTCCCAATCGAATGAATAGCCACCAAAGATCGATTTCAGAGGCTTTGCCTTACTCAACGCCCAAATATCAAAAATCTCAGAGGTCTGTCCATGACAATCAGCAAAACTACACGCCCTCGCAATTGTCGCATGAGGCTCCTCCGCCAAATGAGCCCTACGGAGCATCCCCGCCACCACCTCCGGCCCATGGTATCCCCGTCGCTGCAGGTGTACGGAATCCTCAAGTCTCGAGATACGCCGAAATCGACAATGCCTATGACCGCAGTAGTTCTGAAAGCGATAGGAGGCTTCGGAATGGCGCTGGCGTTAATTCACAAGACGTCCTCACGGACGTGCGTCCATCCTCACCACCAGCGCCTGTTGCCCCACCGCCTGCTTTTGCCCACGAACCTGGTGTCAAGCCGCAAAAGAGGCCACAGGCTTCACCTCAGATGATTCGAGCTAGCAGCCGGCTTTCTATCTCCACCCTTTCTCAGCTGGCGGACTCGGGAGGGCTCGTGTCAAATGACAACGTTGCTGCAGCTGGTGCATCAGCCGCTTGGCGAAACAGGAGCAACACGGTACAACCGAATGGTACCGCTTTCGATAACCAGAGCCGGCGCGAGATAAGTGAAAACCCACACGGAAATGGAGGGTATTCGGAGGATCAGGGGCAACGTGGGGTAAATGACGGCTCCAGCAGGACTTTGGCGATTGCTGATCAGTCTCCTGCTTCTGAAGGCATGGTACTAGCGAACGCCGATCGCCCAGCAGCCTATCCACAGACATCAGAAATGCCATATAGCGCCAATTTGACCAGCTCTCCGATTTCCAATGGTGCCAATGGTCACTCAACACAAGCCCATAGTGGCTTAGGTGTCCCAAATAGAAGCTCGCCACTCTCAAGGTCTCCGGCACGAAATCTTTCGCCTGCGCATCCGGTGCCATCGGAACCTGAACTATCAAGGGGTTCTTCGGAAAAGCAAGCGGCATCGCCAGAATATCAGACAACCTCTAGCCATCCGTATGGCGAAATGGCTGTGCCGACAAGTTCCCCACCACCAATACCTGTTGACCCTCATCGTCCCGAGGTGAGTCGAGCCAACACTAGCCGCAGTACAACAAGAAAACCTGTACCTAATCGTGAGCGATCGCTCTCACAAGTCTCCAAGGCTCCTACAGTGGCAACAAGGTCAAGCTTGGAGAGTCTACAACGGCGCTTCGTCGATGAGGACGCGCTGAATCGAATTATTGCTCAACAAAACAGTCGCACAAGCACCTTAGACAGCCAAGCTCAACGACATAGCGATGTGGGGAGTGCCTATGACGACGATTCTACAGCTTCACCGGATTATGCGAGCACGCGCAAGTCGACCGAGACAAGACGCTCGGAACGATCGCTGGAAAGACCTCGTGCAGGAGTGATGAAGACTGTCGGCACCATTGAGCCTGTACAGAAGGAGGTTGTTGTTGGCGATACACTCTACCGACCGGATGCACCCCCAGCGCAAGCTAACCATGACATTCCCTTAGTCGATTTCGGTCCTACTCAGGCCTTGACCCCGGGTTCGAATAGTCGTCCTAACACAAGTGGCACCATGACGGCAACAATGCAAGAGAGGCCAAAATCATCCGACCGAATGGCTACAAGCTCGCGGAACCAAAGTCCATTCCCAGATATGTCTCAGAACGATAGGAATTCGAACTTTCTTGGGCGACCCAACGAGCCCTATGACAGGGCGCCAAGTAGGAATTTGACGACTCCAGAATTAGGCCGTCGAACACCCTCTGCTAGTTCGGACCAGGAACGCAGACGAAGCGTCGCCTGGCAGCCAGGTGCTACCATGGGCGGTGGGAGTCCGGGTTCGAGACAATCGATCACCCCTGAGCAGTTCGTTCAACAGCGTGCTGCAGCGAGCCGTGCGACACCTGTATACGCCCATGGTGCAAAGGCATCCGGCTCAACTCCGCCCCCTATTTCAAGAAATGTCTCTGCTGAGATGCCGGGGCAACAGCACGCAAGAAAGACTTCGTACGCACGAGAGCTTCAACAGAGTCCGCGTGGTCAAGGAACACCTAATGCCTCCAACGTTCAAGGAGACTACTCTGCTAATCTCTCGGCACGAGAGCAGGAGCACGTCGCCCGAGTTACAGGATCGCCCCTTATCAACATGGCTGCCAAGTCCGGGAAACAAGCGCCTCAAGGTGGGGGCTTGATCGGGGCTATTGAAGCCCGTGAACAGGAAAGGAAGGACATCAGGCAGGGCATGACTAACCAAGCTGTCCAGCACGCTATAGCGCAGCGAAAACACCACGCTCAAAGTTCCCCGAGTAGACAACAGTCTTACAGTGCTCCTGCTCCTACTCCTATGATGCATATTCCTGGACAGTGGCCACAGACTCCCGGTGTATATGCGCAGACCCCTGGACAGTACCCGCAAGCCCCTGGAAACGGCCAGTCTCAGTACGGGTATGGCATGCCGCAGCAGCAGGTTCAGACATTTAGTCAGCAGCAATATCCACCCCAACAACGTCAGCAACAGGGGACGGCACCAGCTACTCAACAGTACATACACAATCAACAAGCAGCGTCGCCCTATCAGCAACAATATCGGCAATTCCAGCAGACTCCACAACAGTATCCACAGACTGCCTTCCAGCAGCAGCAAGCATTACGCCAACAGCAAGGTTTCTACCAGCAAGGCCAGGGGCAACAGCAGTACTATGGGCCCTACTTTGGCAACGGGCAAGGTCGTTGACTACCAATCATTAAATTACTCGATATCTCAAGAATTCTGTATGGCATAGCGTGGTGGATTTTTCACTGCCCAATTGTTGATCGAAGGGGGCTGTATCTTCTGTGCTGCACGACATTCTACGGTAGATAGCCGTTGTAGGAGGTCCTCATCTTCGTTTACGCGGTTTCGCGAACGGCTTCAAGCCAATCAGCATTTCACCAGTGGCATCAGTGTGGCTCATTTATTGCATACATGTACAAAGCAGTTGACCAGTTCTCTTAGATGGACCTAGAAAGGCTTCACTTTGTTTGATCGCCCATGATTGCCCGTGTCAATAGCATTAAGAATGTCCTCTTCCCTTATCACTTTCCGTGCGGCTAATAAGAAACGCCAAAATGTTCCCGTTGCTCCGACCAACCTACTTCAAGGTTTGCAGCATATTAAATGTGCGTACTCAAGATACCTTAAGTACCTTAGACTCAAACACGAATATTCAGGGCTGCTGTAGGGTTGAAGCGCGATTCTGAAGTCTTCCCACGCATTGCCATCCACAGCTTGTATGTATAATCGCCATGTCAGGTGTACAGAAATACGCTGCTTTGCCCGACCTAGTGAGTACGAGTGATCTTTCTCCACCGCTCTAGTTGCTGCTAACAATGAATGATTGATAGGATGATGCTGCACCAGATATTTATGAGACCCCTGATCTCACGGATGATACCTCTACTTTGCCAGTGAGCATCTCAACAAGCGCCAAGTGAAGCTTCCGAAATACTGAGATCATAGAAGGCATCGACGATTATTCGCTCCGGGTCGCCTGCATCTTCCCATGACGATATTGACGACGGTAGAGTGAACGGTATCATTAAACGACGACTGGATCCAGATGAGGCCCGGACCCATTTCTCGTCGAACGACGCCGAGGATGGAGCTGGCCGCCAATTCGGGCGAGTCACAAGCAAACGGAAGTCGTACAGATCAAGCAGCCGGAGGGCTAGGGCGAACGATGCTGAAATTATTGAGACGGAAGAATTGAGTGAACAAGATGACGAGGGATTCGAATCCAAGCTAGCAAGGTTGCGAAGAGAGATAGCAGAGGTGCAAGCTGAGTCGGAGAGGAGAAAGGCGCAGGATCAGGGCATACCAGAGAATGAGCTCCAAGTTGACGTCGATGACCTTGACTCATTGGGGCGAGTGCTGGATGAGATCGGCACATCGAACCACGAAGGCGGCAGTGCAGCCGCAACTCGACTAATACAGAAGATAAATGTAGTACCGGAGAGCAGGAGTTCTTCTACAAACGGTGCCACTGGGGCTGTACGAACGCCACAGCCAGACGTGGCATACACATTGAATTACGCTCCGACTTATTCGAGGGATCACACTCTGGCCAGAATTGCCGACTTTGATAGGCGCTTGACGCTCTTAGAAACTATATTAGGTGCTGATACTATCCCACTAGCGACTCAAGACAGGCCAGACGTCAAACCAATCTTACCCACTATGGAGTCTCTTCAACGGCAGATCTCTGTGGTGTCAGACTCTTCAGACTCATCCCTTGACACCACAAATCGTAGGGTAAAGCAGCTTACGCAGGATGCCGAAAAGCTGACCGAAGCTCGGAAGTCCGCAAAAGCTGCGATGGAGGCTCTAAGTGACTATGAATCGGAGTACTCGGGGCATAATGAAGCCAAGGATGAGAGGGGGGCCCAAAGTATCGAGAACCCTGAACAAATATCCAAGATTAACGCGCTTTATGGGGCCCTTCCAACCATCGAATCTTTGTCCCCTTTGCTCCCTTCCTTATTGGACAGGTTGAGATCTTTACGGTTGGTGCATGCCGACGCGGCAAATGCGAGCGAGAGCTTGGCGAAAGCGGAGAGCAGGCAGCAGGTCATGGCAGACGAGCTGAGGAGTTGGAGAGAAGGGTTGGAGAAAGTCGAGACTGTGTTAAAGCAAAGTGAGCAGACTTTGAGCGGCAACATGAGCACGGTCGAAGGCTGGGTGAGGGAATTGGAAGAGAGAAT
>JAABUJ010004035.1_pt1 | contig 15812 bp, 6 predicted proteins | sample 5559131 | NCBI WGS metagenome assembly JAABUJ01 (sample SAMN10711875, study PRJNA513366) | rock metagenome | isolation source: Antarctica rocks | place: Antarctica: Victoria Land, Mt New Zealand nord | collected 2016-01-07 | reverse complement strand
CAAATTGTTGACAACGATCATCTCTTGATTCTTGTTCGACATCAAGAGGATTTTGCATTATTGTATTGGCGTACAACTACTTAGAAGATTAGACGATGTGCAACGTATTAAGAAAGAGATTTAAACGCAATTATGAAGAAGAAAGTAACTATAAGCTAGTCGTTTAATGTAGTTAATTTCTATAAGCGAAGAGAATAATGTTGTTAAGACTAAACATAAGCATTCGCTATATTTTAGTTAGCTACATTTATTAGTCATTAATAGATTAAAGACTTGCATTTAGAACGTGTTATAATATGATTAGTTCTAAATCTTTCTCGATAGAATTTAATTCTTTAAGCAACATTTTGTCGTTATATATATTATTTTGCCAAGTTTTGTTGTTGTTTTTGAATTAATCGACGACTCGACGATGTAATCAACGATAATATAATTACTTTTAACGAAGCAAATTAAGAATTAAAGATAAATAATTTAGAGAGAGACAAAAATAAATTAAGTTTCGTGAATTGCTACTTTTATTTGTAATCGTCCTTTAAATTATCGTGAATACAAATGTTAAATGCTTGTAAATCTTAAAGACGTTTAAGTTCTAAATTTGTTGCATTTTAATAATAAGTGTTTTCTCGTAAACGAAGCTTACTACATATAAAAGTCTTCGAAACGCAAACTTTTAAGCTTCTTAAATTCTAACATTTTTTTAGCTAATCGTTCAATTGTCTTTCAAAACTACGAGTTAAGAGATAACGTTATAGAACTAAAATGCAAATATGCAAGAACAAATTAAAAATTAAGTTAATGAAGAATCTAGTGATAACTCTTGCGTTTGCGAATTTTTATGTCGTTTAATTATAGTATATCGAACGTGTTTTTAGTCGAGTTTCTTTAAAGATTTCAAGAATTTCACAAATATTATAATAATGATCGTTCGAGTTTGTTAAAAAGAACGAAGATAACAAATGTTGATAAATTTTGTTTCGAATTTCGTCTAAAAACAATAAGTTAATTAACGAGTATTTTAACATAACAAGTCTTAAGATTTGAAAGTTTTATTGCGACGAACAAGAATTTCGTAAAAGCGAAAGACTATTTCTAAAGTAATAATCGATTGTGTTTAAAATTCGAGAAACGAGCTTATTATCTATAAAGTAATCTTCGTAGTCTTAGCTAAAGCAACAACTTGTCTAAATTATGTTAGTCTCGAAATTTTAAACTAGTAAGCGAACAATAAAGAGTTGTTTATTCTTTTATTAAATAGTTGTTTTATGTTCTTGTAAAAGATAATTTTTCATTCTTATTAACAAGACTTAAGTTCTACAATAGTGATAATTATAATAAAATGAGAACATTATTCTTTAATTTTTGATTCTTAATTTTATGTTGTTTTGTCTTAACTTTACAAGATCGAAAAAGTGATCGTTGACGTTACATTAACTTAAGGGACATCGTTAACAACATTATAAGTCTTAAGTTAACGATAAACTTATTATTGTTGTCATTATAAATGCTTTTCAAAGTGTTTCCAAGCATTTTTCTAAATGATGTTATTGGGCATTTCTTTTTACAAAGTTGAAGAAATCAAATTTTAATACATGTAGTAATTGAAGAGTATAAGTACACGACTTACTACATTAATTAAAAATAAACTATGTGAACTTAAATTGACTTCTCTTAAACGCTACATTGTTGTAATAGATTTCATTTGCGTTATATCTTGCGTCAACATTTTGATTGACGTAGTGCTTTAGATTATTCGACGTCTATCGCATTACTTAATGACGAACTTATTAAACAATTTCTTTGCTCTTAAATTATTAAAGACACTTATATCTATAACATTATCGCAATCTTTTATCAAAACAACATCGAACAAATGCTAGTATATATTCGACGATAAGTTTTTGCTAATTTAGATCGTCGCTCTTTCGATTGACGAAGCTTTGATTAATTAGCACAACTTGATTGCAAGTCTTTTCGCTTCAAGAATCTTTATTCTTGTCTTAACGATTAGCATCGCATTAATTTTGACGCGAATGTTATTTGCGCAAACATGTTTAATAGCGTTCTAATCTAGACTCTTCTTTTTATACAACAAAATATCAAGTCGTAGTTGATCAAAACTTAGTGCTCGTTTGCCTTGAATAAGACGACATTCGTTAACTTAATAACAAGTTAAACACAAAAAAAGAATTAAGTCTTGCAAGAGCTCTACAATTGTGAAAAATAATGCGTCACACTTGTAACAATGCATAAGATTTAGTCGATTATAAAGATAAATTGTCGAAAATTACGATTCTTTGATTTGCATTCTTAAATTTTTTTTTTTCAAATTTTAAGCTTAGAACTTTTTGACAATAGATAGCGAGAAAAGCTAATTCTTGATTTAGTTCACGTTTTGCGAGTATTAACGTACAAGACGATCTTTATTAAGCAAGATAATTAATATAACGATGAAAGAAACTTGTAGTGATTGACGAACATTGCTATTATAATTTCATAACTATTGCGAGAAAACGACGCGTGAAATCTTTTGTGTTAAAGATAGAGATGTCGAAGACGTTTCGCATTCATCGTTTAAAGACAAAAACTATGAAATATATAAACGTTAATAATCGAAAACGTTAACATCGTAATATATTTTTAGAATTTATAGAAATGTCGACGTCGTTAAGAATTACAATTTTTTTCTTCGTTTCCAAAATATTTCTCACGATGTTTAATTGATTTTGTTAATGATTTAAAAATAAGAAGAAAAGTTACAACGAGCTTTGCGATCTAGCTTTAGCTACAAAAAGACGCTATTCTATTTAAGTCAAAAAGACTTTTTTAGATTTGATATAACGTTTACGAACATTCGAGATATGACGCTTTCGCATTGCACATAAGCGTAGAGTCTTCGTCATAATATCACTACACATTAAAAGTGAAAAGATTAAAAATAAGCAAACAATGACGAAACGACATGTCTCTTTATGCTATGATAGACGAATTTATAAAGACAAATAGAAATTAATTAGAAATAGAATGATGCGAGAAGCATTGTCGCAAAGCTAGTAACATAACTTAGTTTTCTTTGTTAAATTTGTTCGCATTTCTTTACTACTAACACTTTAAAATGTCTCTTGACAAATTATTTAATGTTGAGAGAATTTTGTTTCTTCAAATATAGAGAGTCTTTTCTAGCGAGACGTTCGAAGTGACGAGACTCTTAATACTTATAAACTTTTGAAAGATCTTAGCTAATCGTAGCAATTTTGCGCCTCTAATTCATGGAACGTTCGTAGTGACGAAGTCATTAATGCACACAAATTTCAAGACATTATTGTTAATCGTAACGTCGAAATATTTCTTTTGCTCAAAACATTCGACGTACAAACACGCTCATAATGACGAGATTATCAACGCGCATAACTTTCTAGAGGCGTCGATCAATTGTAACAACTTAATATCTTGCATAAATGTAACATTTGAGCTAACAAGACGTTCGTAATAATGAAATCGTTCATATATACAACTTTTAGAAAATCGTTATCAATTGTAACGCCAAAATATTTTTCTTATTTAAAACGTTCGACGTACTAAGACGTTTGTGATGACAAAATTATCAATGCACATAGACTTTATGAGATGTCGATTAATCGTAACAATCTAATATCTTGCAAGCATAAAACGCACGAAGCGACGAAACGTTCGTAACGATCAAGTTATTAATGCGTAAAAATCTTCACAAATAATATTAAAGAAGCTTCGAATAAACGATGTTATTAAATCACACAATTTAAGAAAGTTATGCATTGTTAATTGTGTTAAAATTAGCGATTCGACAATTATTATTAAAGTTATTGCGTCGACAATGCTTCGACACAATTAATTAACGTTAGAACTCGAGAAAATCGATCGATGCTTAAGCTAAATTTTGTACGAGTTAACTCTTAGAAAGTTAGTCAACGAATTATGTCTTGCATTGTGAATATAAGAACAAATGTGCTTCTTCGTTAAAAAGCAATTGCATCGTTTTTTGTCTTATAGCTTCTATTTAATTAAGCTTAATCTCTTGATTTTCTCGAAATTCTTGCAAGAATCTCTATTATGTTAATAATACTTAATGATTTAGAAGATGACGCTCTTGTCTTTAGATAATTTTCTAGTTTTTCTTGTTCGAACAACTTAGCAAGTAAGATGATTGCACCACTTTTATTACTAGTCTCTAACGATAATATTAAAGAGTGCTATGAAAATCAAGAAAGACATAATAAATATCGACGCTAAAGTTTAGAATTAAGACATTATAATTAGACATCATAACATTCGCAACGACGTTTAACAACATAATGACAATTTAGATTACAACAATTGCAATCACAACAAATTTAATATCTCGAATATAAAACTAAATCTTTGCTTGAATCATTTTTTTCTTTATTGTTATTTATCTTATTTTGATAATAAAGTCATTTATTAGAATTCGTATTTGTTTGATTAATTCGTCGATACGCAATAGATTTAATGAAGCAAACTAAGACAATTAAGCAACGACTAAATTCTTAATCTTGTACAACTTCTATACAAAGCAACAATTTCGACGCAACGAGAAAAGCGTAGACTTGAACGTGATCTTGACAAGATCAAAATAAATTGTTAATAGAATTAAGCTAAATTATAAGTTGTGATGAACTTAGAAGTTAAACACAAAGTCGAGCAAAACAAAAGATACTAGATTTTTCAAAATCTTATTATTAACAATTTTGCTTCTTGCGTGTCACAATGTTTCATATATATAATTAACAATAATAATATGTCTTTAAGATGTGATCACTTGTATTGCGTAGACTATATGAACGATCAAGATCAATTTTATTGTTCATTTTGCAAGAAATTCAAAGACAAACTTTAACAATTCTACTTCTCTTAATGTCTTTGTGCACAACATATTATTTGATCGTACAAACTACAATTTTGAATCAAAAATAAAGTTAGATTTAGCTTCTCGTTTATTAATCTAATTTAATACAATTCGTCTTTATTTTATACAAATGTTTTAGTCTTTTTGCATCGATTTTTTCGTAATCAATATTAGCGACTTTATGTTACGCTAGTACTTTCGTAAGAGATATTAGAGCGAGTTATGCTATTGGAAAGATTTGTAGACGTCTTTAGACAATGCAAGCAATCACTTAATAACAAGGATTGCAACTATAGACAATTTTATGTTCAATAAATCTTCACAAGTAGTTCAATGAATTAGAGTAACAATAAGTAAAGACTTAAGATAAATTGAACACGATTCATAAGAAAGTCGCGTTCGAAAGCTATATACTTTTTTATCATCTAAGATTCAAGGTGTTCAAGATGTTCAAAATCTTGATTATCTTAATTATCTTAATTCGAAATTCAAGATGCTTAAGAATCAAGCTATTTTGATTATCTTGATTTTGTTAATAGATTTTTTCTTTCTAATTACTTTATGAAGAGCGATGCGCGACGAATAATATCTATTAGCACGCGACTCGTAACACTATCTCCTCTCTTCAAGAATTTTCGTCTCGAAATTATTTATTCTTTTCTTATTATGCTAATCAAGTTAATCATTGAACAACGTCGCAATTTCGTTGTTGATCGTCGCTATAAGTACGCTTTTCTCATAATGCGTTCTTGTCGAGTCTATGTCGCATTTGACGTATCTTATCAAGTAAATAAAGAATATCTCAAGTGTAAGAAGTGTTATCGAAAGAATTGGAAATGCGATCTAACTCTTGACTATCAAGAAATGAATAAAATCATTCAAAAGACTAAAAAGTTGAATGATAAAATAACAAAGTTGCGCCTAAGGATTGCGCGAAAGACGAAACAAAGAAAACACTAACTTCGTCGTTTAAAAAATATAAGTGATGCGAAGTCGAAGAATATTCTAAAGATTAAGAAGAATAAGAAAGAGATCGAATGTATTGAAGAGGCGCTTAAGACTTTATTCGATACTATTATCAATTCTTTTTTGTTCGCTCTCTTGTTTCTCAATGCTTTGTCGACTCTTATGAGTGAATTTGTCGCTAGCGAAATCGTCGTAGTTTGTTAAGACACTTCTTCAAGTTCTTGAGTAACTCTTATGTATTTTCGAAGATAAAATATTCTTTTCATTTGATAAAATATTTTTGACCTTTCTATTGTAGAATTTTCTCAATCTTATATTGTTTCTCTTTTTGTGAATGAAAATAAAATGTGTCTTATAGAGGCGTAATTGAATTCGCTAGTTTCAACAATGAGATATAAAATACTAGAAATACTTTGACGTTCTTAGATAAGTCGAGTTCATAATTGATTGATCTCTTTGTCTTCTTAACGAGAAACGATTCGACTTTGACATAATTCAATTTCTTGTTTGACTTTCTTGTCTTAAGATTTTTCGTAAAAAGATATATTTTATTCTTCTTCTTTAGCTAAGATGTTGTTTTTCGTTTTTTGTTTTAATATTTGATCGACTTCTCTTGCATTCTTAAGATGTTGTCGTATATCTTTTTTAGTGTCGTTATTCTTTCGATGGCTAACTAAGCTAACAAATGCTTTCGCTCTTTCTTGAAGAGATTAAGTTCTCTATTATAGTTAACGAAGAATAAAGTTATCTTAGTGATATTCGAAACCTTTGCATTTAGTGCTAGTTGGGCCATAGATAGAAGTGATACTTAATTGCTATAAGTATTGTTGACGTAGTGTCTTAGATATTGCTTTAGACTCTAGTTTGTTCGTTCTATTTAATCATTCGTAATCGAATGATAGACAATGAACATTCTAAGTCTCGTTTCTAACATTGATAGAAGCGTCTTTCAATAGTTAGACGTAAAGAGCTTGTCTTTGTCATTAATTAATTCTTTAAGTATATTGTGATATCGTATAAGTTGATTTAATACAATGTATTCTAGTTGTTTTGCTATGAACTTCTCTTTGCATGCGATAATATGTGAATACTTGATAAGTTTGTCAATCATTATTAGTATTAAATTATATTTGTCTCTAATTGTTGAGTTCGTCAACTTAAGCAACTTGATAATAAAGTTCTTTGTGACTTTATTCTATGACAATTTAGATAGTTTCTAATATTGAATTTCGTCATAGCTCGCATGTGTATCATGTTTGTTTTGTTAACAATTAAGACATCGTTTAACGTATATCTTGACAACTTGTCTCATTTGAAAAAACTAATAGTGCTAGCGTAAAAGCTAAAGGGTTTTGGTCACTTCTAGGTGCTTTTGCAATGATTTATTATGATGTTTCTTTATACATTTGTCGATTTTGTCGATAAATATCTAGAGTTTTTCTTTCTTAACTAGAAATTCTTTCGTATTGTCTTTGAGTATTCGTAATGTAGCATTTAGCTCGTACTTGTTTGCTAATAGTGATTCGTTCTCGTTGACCTTAAGTATGTTATAATTGAACGATTTTTTCGTTTTTATGTGATCATTTCTTTTGTTAAGTGCGTTTGCTTTGTCATTGTCTTTGTCTAAGATATATTGTATTCTAAACTTGTACTATTCGAGTCGCTCTAATTATTGCATTTGTCTTTTGTTAAATTGTTTAATAGTAATGAAGTGTAGAAGATTCTTGTGATTTGTAAGAATTGTAAGTTTTGATAATTCTTTAATGTATACTCTTTATGATTTTAGGAAGACTACAATAGCGAGTAGCTTCTTGTTGTGAATATCGTAATTTTGTTCGACTAATAAGAGTTTTCTCGAGAGATATATTATTAAGTGTTATATGTCTTCATGCTCTTAACTAAAGCATGCATCGATAATTAGATCTAATGCATCAATTTCAATTCTACTTAACAATCGTAGATCGTACATCTTTAATATTGATTTCTTTAAGCATTCTAGCTTAAGATTCTAAAATGATTTTTCTTTTGTTAATTCTCATTTTTATGACGTCTTCTTCTTCGTAAAATTCGTCAATAATATTGCATTAATTAAATAGTTCTTAATGAACTTCTTGTTGTAGTTTATGAAATCTAGAAAGAATTGAACTTTCTTAACATTAATAAATGATTTTCATTCTTTGATTGCTCGTAGCTTCTTGGAATTTATGCGTACTTTATGTCGTTTAATGACAAATTTAAGAAAGTCAACTTCTTTTTGATGAAATTCGCATTTCTTTAATTTAAGATATAAGTTTCTCTTGTTTAAACATTCTAATACTTTGAAAACATGATCTACATGTTCTTTCAAGATATTTAAGTAAATTATAATGTCGTTCAAGTATGCTATGACAAATCGATCCAAATATTGTCGTAGTGCATCATTGATCATTTTCTAACACGTCGTCGAGGCGTTCGTAAGCTCGAACGACATTATCGTGTATTCGTATAATTTATATCGTGTGCGAAAAGCTATCTTTTACTCTTTCTTTGCTTTCATTTTAATCTAGTTGTACGCTTCTTGTAAGTTTAATTTGATAAAGTACTTTGCTTCGAACAATCAATCTTGAAGTTCGCTAATGTTAAATAGTGAGTATTAATTTTTTATCGTAATATTGTTTAGCTTTCGATAATCGACACATAGGCGAAGAATTTCGTTCTTCTTAAGTACAAAGAGGATCGAGTATCTTGTCTATAATTAGAATTTTCTAATAAATTCTTTTTTTTTTCGTTTTTTGCCAAATATTCGCGAAAGGTTTTTAGCTTCTTTTTAAATAAAGCATATATAGATTCAAACGTAAATTGCTTGTCTAGTTCAAGTTTAATCTCGTAATTTCACGATTAATGTTTAGATAGAATCTTTGTCGTTTCCTCTTTCTAAAATAGATGCTTCCAATTGTTGTATATTCGTGATATGTGCTTTAGCGATTCTCTCGTTGTATCAAATAGTTTAGAGCTCTCAAAAAATTCGCAATTTTCTTCAATTACTTTGACTTTATGATTTAGCTAATCTTTGTCGATGTTTGTTAAGTCGAACTCTATTAAATCGTTCTTTTGTAAAAATGCAAACTCGCTACTTGCGATTAAGTTTCGATTTAATCTTTTATTTATTATCGAACGCTATCGATGCGTAGATTGAATGTAAATTGCGTGAATACATCGTACGAATCTAAGTACTCGTATATTCTAGTTAACTTTTGAATTGTGTTGCTTTAATTAAGGCATTTCTAGAACGATATTGTGAGTAATTATTTTCACTATATCAAAGATTAGTTTCTCGTGATGTTGCTAAATAGCTATCAATAGTAATTTCGTTTCTTTGTTTACTCTTTCATTTTCTACAAGTAATGAATTTTCATTTACAATTACTAGATTGTAAGCGTTAGACTTCTTTTGAATAAAATATTCTTTCCTCTTTACAAGAGCTTTGATTATAAAATTATCTATTGCATCAAAATCGATCATTGCAATGAGTCGACAATCATTAATTTTAATTGATGTAATAAAACATTCTACGTGCGCTATTAAGTTTAGTTGCTATTGTTAAGCTAACATATTGCATTTCTTTAGTATGCTCTTTATTAAAAAATTTGAACTTTTTCTTGCTTCTATGTTGTGACTTTTGCTTCGAACGTCTATCTACGCTAAGCTTTCTTTTGTTGCTAAATTGCTAACTTTGACTTTCTAGAAAATCAATTAACTTCTTTTTTCTCTTCTAGATAAGTTTAGCATGAGTCGTCGTAACAAGTTGTTCAATCAAGATCTACGTATGTTGTAGAGTTCAATTGTTTCATTATAATGTCAAGTATGTTCTTTTTTGTAATGACATTGCTTTCTAGTTTCTTCTCGCATTTATCTACGATCTTCGATGAGCTAACTAAAGTCTTAAGATAATTCGTAATGTCTTTTATGCATTCGTGAAAGTCCTTTTAGTTATATTCTTCGTCTAAGTTGATAACTAGACTATAAGGTTTAATAGTTTTCTAAAGTGCTTAATTGACTTTTTGCGTAAATGCGAGTGCCTTGTCTAATAATATTTTATCTAGGACTTTCTATAATTGATCTAGATTCTTCATTAGATAGTAATCGTCGTTTAATCTAGTCTTGAGGGTGTTCGCTTCTATGTCGATTTGCTTTCTAATGTCGTTCTAGCTATTAAATATCTTTCTTAACATAACATTGATCTATCGACGATTTATTAAGTTTCGTGATCGACAATCTCTTGCGAAGTGACCCAATTTGTCACATAAATAGCACGTTTTTTGGAATTTGTTATTTTGCTTTCTTCTAGAGTTCTTTTCTTTGCGTCGTTGAGTAAAATTCAATTTATAGATGTAGGCTCACAATAGTCTAGATTATTGTACTTCTAATTAGAACGAAATTCTCTCTAATAATATTTGATCGTTGATTCAAAGAAGATTCTTGCTCTTTCGTGAAATTGATCGTATCGCTTTTTCATAACTCTTTTATACAATTTGTCGTCGAAATCGATAATTACTTCGATGAGATCGAACATGTCGCTAATGAATTTGTCGTCGCGCATAATTTTGTCCTTAAGATTGTTCTTAAAATCTTGTCAAAACATTGTTATAAGTGCGACATCGTTTCACTTAATAAAATTAACATATTTCTAGAATCTTGCTACGTAGTTTGTTGCAAAAATTCGTTAAATTAAGTGCTAAATCACTCTTTTTGCAATTTGTTTCTCGTTGAATGTTTCGAAGATTCTTCGAAGCTCTCTTTTGAAGTTATCGAAGTTCGTGAACATTGCACGAGAATTTTCGTCATAATTCTCTAGATACTTGCGTAAGTTTGGCTTGAGCTAGTGCTAAACTCTTTCTTTAAGAAATGTTGATGCGAAAATCGTCTTTTTGTTCGCTAAAACAAGATAGAAGATGAAATAAATATTCACTTGCATAAGTTAGTTCTTTAGGTCGATACGATCTTCATGATAGACGTTAGACTTGTTAATTCTTATCTTGTCGTCTTTATTAATAGAGGATCGACATAATGCTATTAAGCTATTGCTTAAGATAGAGGCGCGTTAATCTAATACAAACATTCTTAGAGTGTTCAAAGTATTACGTTAGTACTTTCGTAAAAGATATTAGAGCGAGTTATGTTATTGAAGAGATTTATAGACGTCTTTAGGCAATGTAAGCAATCATATGGTAACAAGAATTACAACTATAGGCAATCTTATGTTTAATAAATCTTCATAGATAATTCAATGAATCAAAGTAATAATAAGTAAAGACTTAAGATAAGTTGAACACGATTCATAAGAGAGTCGCGTTCGAAAGCTATATACTTTTTTATCATTTAAGATTCAAGATGTTCAAGATGTTTAAGGCCTTGATTACCTTGATCACCTTAATTCGAAATCTAAGATGCTCAAGAATCAAGCCATCTTGATTATCTTGATCTTGTTGATAGATCTTCTCTTTCTAATTACCTTGTGAAGAGCGATGCGCGACAAATAGTATCTATTAGCACGCGACTCGTAACACTTTAAACAATGATTGCTTGACGAAGATTCTAAAAAAAGATTCTAAGATAATTAGCTTAACGAGATAAGATCTTTTCTAAAAAGATATTATACACTTAAGAGTATTTACAATGTCGAGACAAAAATCATCTTAAGAAATTGTCTAACTAATAGATTCTAGACATTAGAATTAGTTAGACGTTGAGCTTAGAAATGCTTAAAACTTGTCTTAATTTTTATTAATCAAATTACTAGTCGACTTATAACGTTAAGATCTAGGCGCTTATCATTCTTTATTGCGATATTTTGTAGCATACTATGTTTAATGTTTACTATACAATGTTAATCAATGTACGATCTTTCGATTATAATTATCTTGCAAATTTTAATTTGACTAACTCTATTAATTATAACATTATAAACATTTAGTGCATTATACATAATATGAAGCGCCTCATAAATGTATTGAAGATCTTGAAGAATCTAGACACAAATTATTAGTTCTTAATCAAAACTTTGTATTGCGAACAACTTTATTTCTTTACAAATAACAACAATATAAAAATCGAATAACTTTTTAAAAGATATAGACTAAATCTTGATCAAAATAACATTCGTTCATTCGTATGTTATATGAACGAAATCATTATCGTAAAAAATCTTTAACAAATTTACAATGTTTATATAATTGCATAAAATAAGTCGCTTCACTAATTCGTTAATCTTTAATTAATGTTTTTTGATCGCTACAATTATGTAATGCGACTTGTTTTAATATGTTACGATTATGCGACTATTCTTATTCATGTGCGTTACGATGAAAATAGCGTAATAACTTTCTCATGAGCTCTTTAAATAACATGTCAAATTTCTAGGTTGTTTAAGAGACGAGACTAGCTAATATTGCTAGAAATTAAGATTTGCTTTTAGCGAAAAAGTTAATAAACGCAATTTAGAATTAATATATACATAATTAGAAATATCGAGAACATCGCGTATAAATCGTAACTCTTAAGTGTTTACGTCGTTAAATCTTTTGCTAAAAATATTTCGATTAACGCTTTCGAAAAATTTTGTGAGTCGTTTTTTCATTGTTGCGAATATAAAGAATTTGAGAAAAATATTAGTAAGCAATAAGAAAATAATTAAGAACTTCAAGTACATCGTTGCTAAAGTGTAACAATGAAAGCGTCAAATTAAGATAATGATCGTTCGCCTAGAAACCTAAATTTGGAATTGAACATTTAATCTCTTCTTGTCTCTTTCTTAAATCTATGTACACTCTAAGCGCTTTCTCGTTAGCAAAACATTTTAAAGCATGTATTACTCTTCTTTATGTAAACATTTTAACTTAATTTTAAAAGTACTTTAGTGCTCTTTAATTGCTAGCAATCTTAAGTTAATCTTAATTACGAATGATTTCTTCTTGCTAGCTTTAAATTCTTCTTTATTATAAGTTGTCAACATTGAAATTAAAGTTCTCTTAAAATCATTGATCTCGATGCATGCATTGCGAAGAGCGACGAAATCTTCTTTAGTTTAGATTTGCTTCTTGTTAATTTTTACGAAATAAAAGATTTTCGTTGTCGCAAATCTTAAAGATTCGTCGATAATCTAATACAAGAGACTAGATATTTATGTCAAGAAATCGTTTACTATAAAGAGTCACGCAACGTTATATTCGAATTTCACAATAAAGTAATGAAAGCATTTTAGATTATGCAACGTACGACGAATGTGCTTTTCAAAAAAATGACTTTGTTAAAGAGAAAGATTCTCAAGTATTAAGACATAGACTTGAACAACAATAATAATAATGATTTTATTGTATTGTAAAACAAAGTGCAACTTTAGTCTTCATAATTTATTAAGAATTTTATTTGACCTCTTACGCAAACAAGATATTGAAAATAAGTAAAAATACGAAGAGCAAATTGAATTATCTCAATTTGTCTCTAAAGAGAGCGAGGTCGTCGTTCTACTAAAAGAAGTGATTTTCTAGAAACGAATAATAATTGTAATTTTATAATTCTTAAGAAGTTAAATGTTTTGAACGTTCGTAAGAATCAAACATTGCGATCGTACAAAAAGTTGTTTCTCGTAAGACTATAATAATTATGAACGCTACTAAAGACTAGAAATGAAAAAGATTAAGAAATTCAAGGATTTAAGAACTTTACGAGATCAAACTTTGCTAATGTTCTCACACGCTAAATTTCTAGAACAAACTAATTTTTGATGAGAGAGTTTAATTTCATTTAACTTGTAACACACGTTTAATGATTCATTCATTTTTAGTTGTAAACGATGCGCGCGTTTCAATTTGCCAAATAGACAATAATATAATATAAAAGAGAAGTGCTTTCGCTCTTTATCTTTGTGCTATACATCATTATGTTTAATCTTAAATTCATCATATTTACGTATTTGACTTCGCTTAACTATGTTATTAGTCACTCTTAAATAGAGCAAGTCTCTATAATCGATTAAGATAATCAAATCAATTAGATTGCAAAATTTTCTCGTAACAACAATTCGTTCATCTATAGATCAATATTAGACGTAAGCTAATTAAAACAATTCTTCGCATCTTGTTCGAATTTGGCGACAAAAATATGACTTATCTTTTTCTTTCTAACGATAGATTAGCGCAAAAGATTTTATTCACAAATTTAATTTGCATAATGTCTTAACAAATTCATAATTAAACGAAGAGCAATTCGACTTTGCGAACGTCGACTAGAACTTATGTTGCGCTTCGCTATTAAGAGAACGATTATATTACTTTAACGCAAAACAATTCTTTGAGCAAGTTGTTATTAAGTACGATTTCGACTTATAAAACGATAATTTTACGATCTTAAGATACGATGTTGAAGACTTATGATGTGTGAGATAGTGCAAATTGAGACGAAGACAAAAGACAAAAATTACTTTTTTGATAAAATTTCGATAATAAACGATGCTATTAGATTAACGACAATCTCTTGTTAAGAAAACGTTAATAACGATACTCTTATACTTTTAATTTACTTCAAAGATAAAATTTGTGATATGCGATTGTGATAATTTTGTCGCTTGATCTTGTTCTTGACAATATATATACGCTATATTGGGTATAAAACTAATTTATAGCTCTCGACACATTAGACTTTTCATCTAGCAAGACTTAAGTATATAAGAATTTTTCGAATTAAAAGAAAGATATAGATATTGTCGACAATCTTCTACAACTTTTTAATCTTTTTTATTTATAATTTAATTAATTATTAAGTTAAGTTAAATATAAGTTAATTGTATATATCTTTTTTAACTAATTAAACAATAATACAATTGAATTTACTACAATTGCGTCAAATAAATAGAATATTTTTTTCTATCTTAAAATTGTTCTTTTTAAATATCTTAATAGTATATTTTCTTATTCTAGTATATAATTAGTATAAATATAGCTTAGAATAAATATAAGTTTTATCTAAATATAGAAGCAAGTAGTAATAGTTTTTGTTTTGCAAACTTATTGTTTTAAAAATAATTGCTTTTTTCTATATTAATATAATTACAAGTTAGTATCTATTAATATAAAGAAATCTTTAATTTCTCTTTATATAGTTCGACAAAAATCTATTTTGTTTTTTAATATTAAATTTATATTTTAAACTTAAAATATAATATACTTATACTATTTATATATTGTATTAGTTTGTTAACAATCTTGATTCTTTTAAATTAATTAATAAGATAGATTATTAAATAATTAGAATAATATTTTCGAAAATTACATTTAGAATATACTCGACAAAAAATTAGTATATATTTAAAATATTTAAATTACTCTTAAAAGTTGTTAAGATTGTAAAAATATTTTCTAAATTTTTAAAACAAAATATTAGTAGTATTTGTATAATTCTAATATATACTAAGTATATTTCAAGTTTGTTTTTTATCTATATCTATTGTAAAAGTTTGCAACTTTATATTTCTATAATTGATATAAAAAATTTAAATCGTTTAACAAGCAACTTCTTTTAATACTTTAAATATCTTAATATTTATTATAGATTAACTCTCGATAATCTCTATATTCATTTATATATAGTAGTAGATATTCATTTCTATTGCAATTTGAGTATATACTTAATATATATTGTGCCGAAATATTGTATTCGATTTAATCTAGTGTTAGATACTATTTAACTCAATACTATTTAATTTAATATTACGTAATTAAGTCGAGTAACATTAATCAATATATATAGTCGAGCAAGTTCTTTAGCTTCTATATAGTAACTAAGCGTTCTATTATTTATTATTTTGACAAATTATAAGCTCAAAATAGGACGAATAATTTATTTGCTTATTAATTAGAATGTTTGAAGCATAGTTGATAAATCGAGTTAACAATAAATTTACGATTAC
>JAABUJ010004033.1_pt1 | contig 15815 bp, 15 predicted proteins | sample 5559131 | NCBI WGS metagenome assembly JAABUJ01 (sample SAMN10711875, study PRJNA513366) | rock metagenome | isolation source: Antarctica rocks | place: Antarctica: Victoria Land, Mt New Zealand nord | collected 2016-01-07 | reverse complement strand
GAACCGCACCCCCTTCCTCCCCTCCACATCGATCATGCCCCCCCGATAACTACCCCTCTTCTTCTTATTCTTCTCCTTCGTGAAGCCCTTCCCCTTCGTAACGACCAGGTCGCGATGGGCGCGCTCCGCGTAGTCGTACGGCACGTACGCGTTGGACGCCACGCGCGGGTCGATGGCCGTGCTGGCGGGGATGCGGCTGAAGGGCGTGTTGGCTTTTTTCTTGCTCGGTTTTGGCTCTTCTGTCTTTTCGTTGGGGGTGTCGTTGCTTGTTGGGGTGGGGTCGGGGTTGGGGTTGGGGTTGGAGTTGGATTTGGATTTGGATTTGGACTTCTTCTTGGACTTGGACTTCTTGGGTGGGGGCGTGCTTGCTGAGTCTGAGTCTGAGTCTGAGGAGGAAGAGGAGGACGAGGAGGTTGACGAGGAGGAGCTGGAGGAGGCCGTGGCTTTTATGGGCTCGCTGGTTTCGAGCGTGGCGCTGGAGTCGGTGGACGTTTTCCTCTTGGTATCTCCGGGGAGGGCTGGGGCGGACGGGGAGCTGGCGGTTGGCTTCTTGGCAGACTTGGGTTTGGAGGTTGGTGCCCGTTCGGGGTCGCGGCTGGAACTACTGTCTGACGACGAGGAGGAAGAGGATGATGCGGGAGGAGGCATCTGCGCTGCATCGTGCGCCGAGTCCAATGCTGTCTTGTCGGGAGAGGGCTCGGGACCTGGCGCCGCTACGGCGGGGGTGGAACTCGTCTCCTTGCTCGCCGATGCGTCTTTCTTCTTGGCTTTCTTCGCTTTTTTCTCCGCTTTGGTGGGCTTGGGGCTGTCTACGGGGTCTTCTTCCGCTGATTTCTTGTCACCCTTGTCTGCCTTCACTTTTTTCTCCACCTTGTCTGCCTTGACTTTCTTTTCACCCTTGTCAGCCTTGACTTTCTTTTCACCCTTGTCTGCCTTTACTTTCTTTTCACCCTTGTCTGGCTTGACTTTCTTGTCGGCGCCTGCTTTCTTGTCCGACTTGGTCTTGTCCGAAGTAGCGTCCAGCTTAGCTTTCTTTGCGAGGGGCTTGTCTTCGCTGGCGACTTTGTCAGTCGAGTCGGAGGCAGCCTTGCGTTTTAGCTTGTTGATGAGGTTGTTGACAGTAGGCTTTGGTGAAGGTACTTTAACGGGTCTAGTATCCTTCTCATCGTCGGCATCGCTCTCGGAGCTTGATGATGGCGAAGACGCCGAAGAAGATGCTTTCTTGCCTTGCTTTGCACCCTGTGCTGGTGGTGCGTCTTTCATCTCCACATCCCCTCCCAAGGCCTCGTCGTTGCTTGACTCACTACCACTGCTACTCGTTTGCTCATCTTCCACCTTGATTTTCTTCTCCTTGGGATTTGCTCTTCTTTGGATCATCTTTTCTCTCTTGGTCGCGGCATCATCTTCCTCGTCACTCGTCATGTCCAGCGCCCTCCGCTCTTCCCACTCCTTCAACCAGTCCTTGTATATCTTCAAAAGTCTTGGCGTTCCCTTCTCCAGCTTCCCTCCCAATTCGTCCGCCCATCCATTGAGTTTCTTGCGAGCATTGCGTTCGGTCGTGAACATGCGGCATGTGCTGCTGAAGCCATATTCTGTTAGAAAAACCGCAATGAGACTCAGTAGCTGCGGGTCTGGAGGCGGCCTGTCGGGAACGCCGTAGGCTCGACGTTTGAGAAAGTCAATTGCGTTCTGGCGATCAGTTTCCGCTTTGCGGACTTCATCTTCCAAGACGGGCTTCGGATTGAGGATTGGGTTCTCTTCTTTGGATGGGAACAGCCACGTCGGTTGCTGCCTGTCTGGTGGGTTTTTCTTCCGCTTTTTGACCTGGTCGCCAGCCATTGCGGGTAATGGTAGGCTTCGTGGTCTTGGGTGTAGAAGTTCTCAACTCAGAATGTTAAGGCAGCTTTGACACCAGAAATTTGCGGTGTGGTTTTTGGGCGCTAGGCAAGACGGGATTTCTAAGGTAGGTAGCGGTTTTCCGGCACGCTAGCACGTATTGAGTAATGTCAAACTTTCAGCCTCATTTCGTTACCTTAGTGGTTCGGAGCCCTACAGAGGTTTCAGGAACATGTGGAGTTTGCTAGGGCAAACAGTTTGCTACAGATAAAAGTTTTTTCTTTTGTCAATTAAAGATCTTCTTATAGAGTCACATTTCCATAAAGTAGCTAAATACTTATGATTACACATTCATTTCATTAGTTACTTCTTCTATATTTGACAGATTATGAGCTTGAATGTATATTGATATTTTTTGAAATTCATTCATTAAGTCATTTGTTTCTATTCAAAATGATGAAAGAAAAAACATCTCATTATTATTGTTATTTTATGAATGTTAAAAAGAGTCTTAAGAGATAAAGTGAGTTCAATATATAATAAGAAGTTATTTACATCAAACTGTTATAAATTCACAGATAAAACAGTTAAAAACAATTTTTACAATCATTTTAAAGTTAAATCTTTACATTAAAAATAACTTCATTGTCAATTTAGATGTTCTCATTATATAAAAAGTTACAAAACTTAAGAGGTCAGCAGATTATTCATTATGAAGAATGTTGATTAAATACAGTTTATAAGATTTAATAGTAAAAAGTGATGTTAAATTTTCATTAAAGTTAGATGTTTCAAGTTAGTTAGTAATGACTGAAGAATTTATATCTAAAATAATAATAACTACAGCAACAGTCTTAGCTGACATTACTTAAGCTAACTGAATTACATAAAATAACAAGATTACAATCATTATTATTTTTATTGTTAGCTTAAAGGTCACTGTCATTATAGACAATATAAAAACAGTAAAAGAGATGTAAAATTATCTTATATATTTTTATTTATTTCATAGATTTAATCTTAAATATATTTTATTCAACAATCTATATATCTGTCAACTCAATCAATACTTCTCTGTTAATGCTTATGCTCTGAAGTATAAGACACTTTTATAAGAAATTGCAGTCTTCAGTCTCATTATTAATAAAATTCTGAAAATCATTACTTTTTTATTAAATCTAGAATTCTTCTATTCTCAATAAGTAATGATGAAACACTTTAGAGCTTATAATATAATTTTATTTCTCAATAACTTAATTGTTAAACTAATTAATGAAGAGTGTCTCAAAGAAAGAAATGAGAAGCTTGTTTTAATGAGTAAAAAGAAAAACTATAAAGATAAGAAGAAGAAGAATAAGAAAAGAAATGCTGATTAGACTGAGTGTATAAGTTGCCTATAGGTTACATAAATTAAAGTTAGATTCAGGTATCAGGTTGAGTTGAGCTAACTTTTATTTAGCTAAGTTGAGTGCAGGTTAACCTGACCTGATCTGTGTAGAGTTACAGGTTTTTCATGAGTTATATATAGTCTTAGTAAGCATGTGTATGTGCTTACTAAGCACATACACATGCTTACTAATGTGTGTTTCTAACACGCACCTTCACAAAAAGTTATGATTTTCATAACTTATTCAGTAATATATCTTGCAACTGTGTAATTTATCCCTATATGGCTAGTTAAGGTGTAATTTATTATAACTAATATATCAATAAGCTTTCACATTTTTGAGCTCTAGCCCTGACCTTACTCATAATAGCTAGCTTCACTCACATGTGAGTATCTGCACAGATTGTAAATAGAGTTAATCTGTATATAAATCTGATCTGATCTGACTTAGACTCTAGTGCAGGTTCAGGTCAGATACACTTTTTTTCAATCTGACTTGACTTTACACTCAGCCTAATGCTGATAAGAATAAAAATGAAAATGAGATATACATTTATTATAAGAAAGCAGTTCACTCTGAGAATAATTGCTGAAAATTACATCTGAAAAAGATGTTTAAAGAAATAAAGAAGAAGCAAGAGACTAAAAAGAAAAAAAAGAAAAAAAAGAAAAAATTTTTAAATTTTAAAGATAAGCAATATAATAAGAACACAGTGATCTTAACTATGATAGAGAATTATAGTTTTATAATCAATAAGATGTTATAAATAACTGATTTTAACACAATACAATATATGTGCTGTGATCTCTCTGCATTTAATTTAATTAAAATATTCAATAATGAACTCTCTATAAGAAAAGTGTCTGAAGTGATATATACTTAAGAAATAGAAACAGTTAATTTATAGTTAAAGAACAGTAATGAAAAGACTTAAAATATTATTTTAATAAATATTTATTTTATATTTAATATAGAGCTCAATCTCTTCTTAATTGAAACAGTTAAAACAAAAGAAATATTGATCAAAATTAAGAATAGATTATTACATTTAAAGAATAAAGTAAAGAATATACTTAATTATATAGTATACAAAAATAAGTTATATTATCTTTAAACTTTAATAATGAGAAAATCTGTGAACAAGAATAAGATTATGTCAGTTATTAAAGATAACAAGATCTTAAGAGTTACTTAGTACTGATATCTTAATTATATAGAGAATTTAAGTCTTAATAATGTGTTAAAGAATCTCAAAATAGTGAGACTTAACTTATAAGAATTTATAAAAACATTATTACATTTATGTGATGTCTGCATGAAAGCAAATCAAAAGAAGAAGATCTTAAGAAAACTGTAAAATTAAGTTATAAATGTTAGATATATAACTCATGATAGCTATGCTATTAGTGTGGTGCCACCTTTTAACAGGTTATGAGCTCAGGTTAGTGTGTGATAACTTGCATAAAGTGGCGCCTAGGCCACCTCTGCCAGTGGTTCAAGTCCATAGTGAGAAAGTAAGTCCAAAAGGTCATGAGTTTGAACTGCTGTCTGTGTGCACCCTTTACACCTGCAGGTCAGTTGCGGGCCGATCGCAGGTTAGGGAAAGTGTTAGATATATAACTCACAATAGCTATGCTATTAGTGTGGTGTCACCTTTTAACAATAAAGATAATTAAATTAATTTACATCAATGTTGTCAACTTTGTCACATTAAAAGTATATGATAAATTCTTGTAATATATAGTCTTCATAAATGATTTTATTTGCTGATGATACATTTGTAATATGAAAACAAAAGATCAGATAAAAGACAAAATTAAATAGTTTCTTAATATGCTTTTTACTCAGATGAATCTATAAATTATATAAATACAACTTAATAATGAAAAGAAATTCAGAGATAAGCTCATCATTAAATAATTATGAAGTCTAGAAATTATCTATGAAACAACAGTTTCTTATGAACTGAAGCAGAATAAGATGACAGAAAGAAGTAATGAATTTTTGACAGTAAAAGTTAAAATTATAATTTTAAATAATGAAGTCTTTAAAATTCTATAATTAGAGACTGTTAAAACAGCATGCTATCTTCTTAATTAATTCTCAACATCAGCTTTTAAAAACAACAAGATCTCAATTCAGCTACTATTTAAATCTTTTAATAAGAATAAATTAGCAGATCTCATTAATCTTAGATATCTTCAGTGTTTTAAATGCATAATATATATATATATTTTAAAGAAGATCTAAACAATAAGAATTAAATTTGAATCTTAAAGCAATAAGAAGATTCTTATTAAATATAAAGAAAGAAATTAATATAGAGTATAACTTTCTGAAAAGAGAAAGATAAATTAAGTAATTAAAGTAAGAAATGTACAGTTTAATGAAGATTTATCAATTTATAATATTAAAGTTGCAGTTTCAATTTCTAAAGTCACTCAATCTCACATCATTAATGCAGAACAAGAAGATGTACAGTTATTTTTTTTATTTTCTTTTTAATTTTCATCATTATCATCATCTTCAGAGTATGTATCATCATACTTTTTCATACTGATATTGTTAAATCAGTTAGAAGAAATGAAGAAAGAGAAAGAAGATGTTATAAATATATTTTTTATAATTAACAGATTAGTATCAGCTAAGTCTTAACACTTTAAAAGAGAGAGACAATTTTCTATAAAGTTAAAATTTAAAGTAATCATAACTTACTTAATCATGTTCAATGCAATTATTGATGTCATAAAAAAGAAAAAAGACTCTGAGAATGAATCTTAGACATTTAAACAGATAATTACAAGTTATAAGTTAAAAGACTGAAAGAAAGCAATGAATAGTGAGTATAACTTATTAATGATTAACTTTATATAAACTTTAAAGACATTATTATTTAATCAATGAGCTTTAAAGAATAAATGAATCTATTATTACAAAAAAAAATTTAATAGCTTAATTCTATGACATAAGACTCAATAAGTAGTTAAAGAATTTAAATAACAATTTAAAATTAATTATAAAGAGATCTTTGCAATAGTTGTTAAATCAATGACTTATAATTATAGTTATGTTTTACAATTATAAATTGAAATAAATGAACATTAAAATGACTTTTTTACATAACAATTTGAAAGAAGAAGTCTACATAGTTTAACTTACTGAATATGAAAAAGAGAAAGACAAGATATATAAATTAAAGAAAGCTTTATATAAGTTAAAATAGTTATTTTATCTATAATATAAGATAATACATTGCTTTCTTGTCAGCCTCAGATACACACAGATTTACACAGACAATAATATGTTTAGAAAGAGAATTTTAATTATTGCTGTTTACATTAACAATATTCTTATATGCAGATTAAATAAGAACAAAATTCTAGATCTTAAGATTAAATTAAGTAATTATTTTAAAATGACTGACTGCAGAACATGTAAGCATTACTTAAAAATGTTAATTACACAAAATAAAACTTTATAAACACTTATTTTATCTCAGAAAATCTATTTTACAGAGATACTTAAAGACTTCAGTCTACAGAATATTAAGATAGTTATAATTTCAATGAAATTTAAGATCTATCTTATAAAGACTATCAGAACAGCTGAATCAGAGCTAATAACTTAATATTAAAAGATTATAAAATCTTTTATGTACATTATAACATAAATTTAACTCAACATCATATATACAGTGTTAACTCTTAGTCAGTTTGCACATAATTTTAACAATATACATTGAAAGACTTTAAAATGAATGTTTTAATATGTGTAAAAAACTTTAAACATTGTTCTTAAGTACAAATTAAGTAATCAACTCAAATTGCTGAGATATTTAAATTCAGACTGAGAAAGAGATCTTGAATTAAGAAGATTTACATTAAAATATATATTTAAAATGATTAATAAATCAGTATTTTAAAGTTTAAAAAGATAAAGAACAGTTATCTTATTCTTTTATAAAGTGAAGTACATAATCTTAATAAAGATTACAAAGAAAGCAGTGTAAATGTAGAAATTACTTAAAGAGCTAAAATTAAAGAAGTTTAAAACAGTTACAATTTAAATAAACAATTAAAAAGTTATATTTTTAACTAAGAACTCTGAATTTTATGTTTATACAAAGCACATTAACATACATCATCACTTCATAAAAGAAGTCAAATTCTGCAGACTTATTCATTTTAATTACATCTTAATAAACAACATAGCTGTTAACAAACTTATAAAGTCACTTTTAACACTGAAATTTACTCATTTTATAAATCTTATGAGCTTCATTAGTCAGTGAAAGATCTTATGATTTAATGATATGACACTTGAGTTTAAAACTTAAGAGACATTCATTCAAATTGAATTAGAAACATAACACATCTTTTTTAACTTTATGAGTAAAGAAAGTGTGTCTTCATTTTCTATCTCATTGTTGCTGAAACAGACTGAGAAAGTGTGTCAAACTTTTAGTCTTGTTTTGTTATTTTAGTGATTCAGAGCTCTACAGAGATTTCAGAAATATGTGAAGTTTGTTAAAATAAATAGTTTGTTATGAATAAAAGTTTTTTCTTTTGCTGATTGAAGGCCTTCTTATAGGGTCACATTTTCATAGAGTAGCTAGACACTTATGATTACATGTTCATTTCACTAGCCACTCCTTCTATGTTTGACAAGTAACATGTGTTTTGGTCAAAATTACAGTAATTCATGAGGAGATTTGGTATAAATACTAAGGTAAATACCCATTGGTAAACCATCGGCGTTCTCGGTGCCCTCAATGAAGACTTATTTTGAGGTCCAGAGAGTTCTATAAAGTTACTTTGTAGAACTTTTAATGTAAACATAAATGTTTAGCGTATGTGGCGGATCTGGGAACCCGTATAGATACTCAACTGTGCCTCACGGACAGGGCCCGACATCTGATCCCCGTCTAAGTTAATGGAGATGCGCATCGCAGATCAATTTGCAGCATTCAGCAACTCCCAACGGCCTATCCCGCATATCTGGCAGCGTGTACTTCATCCGACTTCATCCAGAACTTGAGTATCCCTCCAGCTTTCACTCGTCTTCCCGTACTTCATGACCCATCATGCAGATCAGCAACGTCTCGGAGCGACACCGTGGTCCGTCCAATGGTGCAGGTCCAGGCGCACGACCACCAATGCAAAACAGAAACGGTGGTGGAGGATCAAGTGGCATGAGCAAGGCCGAGAAGTTCGAGAATGAGAAGAAGCGAATCATCGAGAGCTGCTTTGCGAAGAAGGACAGTGATGGATCTGGTACGTTAGATAAGTCTCATAAGCCCAGGCCGGTGGCCCGCGCAGGAGCAGTCGTCGGTGACCTAGAGAAATACTCTGTAGCGGAACAGGTGCTCCGCGCTGGCAATAAAATGGCACCTCCTCTATTATTTTGCTGAGAGCCCTGTGCTTCAAGCTTCATGCCATGTCACTGCACTGTAGTTTGCTTCGTGACGCTGACATTGGGGGTAAATAGTACTCGAGTCATATATCACTCACATACGGATTGTCGAAGATGCAGCTCATCCATCCTCTCCGCCGCCGCCTGACTCTTCCCAGGAGAACAAGAAACCGCGACTTATCATAGTGGCAGTGCGCAAGTCCGGTCGTGTGCGAATGCACAAGGCGCGGGAAAATTCCAATGGTACCTTCTCGATTGGGAAAACATGGGTGCTGGACGACCTCACGTGCATCGACTCGTTCGCCGGACCTGCGCCAAACGATGCAGAAGAGCAATTACGGAGGCAATGGGCAGATGGAGTCGGCTTCATAGTGACTGTGCAGAAGCCATACTACTGGGAAGCGGCAACGGAAAAAGAGAAGGATTTCTTCATCGGAAGTTTGATTAAGATCTACAGAAAGTATACAGGAGGAAAACTCCCACAACTAGTCGGCTTTGATCCACAAATCTTAGAACAGGTTACAGGATCACCGAGCGCACAGGCAAGGGTCAATGCGACGTCTGAAAGGTCGGAAACCGAGGCTCAGCAACCGCTTCTATCAGCGCAAGGGAGGCAATTATCGTCGACATTCACAACTCGGGAGATGGGTGGGGATGGTACTATCGAACCGGGCAAACAACCCCAGGGAGAGCGCTTCGTGTCCACGTCAGAACCCCAGGAATCGGCTCAAAGGCCGCACGGTTTCTTTCCTGGTTCGGATTATACTAAGCCTGCAAGTTTGCCAGAGTTGCAAACACAGCCCAGGACACCTCGCGACGGTTCTCCAAATAAAACAAGCATCACCTCTGCCATTCGGGGGAATTCTTCATCATCACACAACGAGCCTGGCTCGAGGAGACTTGTCAATGCTCAAAGTGTAGGGTCGTTTAGGAACGGCAATCAATCGTTAGACGGTAGACTCGCATCAAGTCCCAGCCTTGACCAGTTACGGTCGACTCGTGTGACATCCGGGAGCAGAGGTGTTCTGCCTGGTACACAGAGATCCGAGTCACCGGATCAGCAATACAGCTCACCCACAACGAAGAGCAGCATATCTTCGCCTTTCTACACCCAACAAGACGTCCTGCCAGAGAGGAGGAGACCACCCTTATCTGGTTCAGCGAACAGCTCAAGACAGGACCAATCTGGTGTCGAGATTCCAGAGAACTCCATGGCCACTACAGCAAAGACGGATCTGCGGCGAGAAGAGGATAGACCTCCTTCAAGGTCTAGAGAAAGACCTAGAGTCGCAGCATCGAATTCTTCAAACGCTTCAGGCTCTGGCGAGATCTCTCTTCTAGCGACACAACAAGGAAAGTCGAGTTCGGTAATAATTTCAGCAGCAACACCAGATACAATGGACAGTGCGTCATTGACTTCGACAAGAAGTGACAAGGGCCCCCAAACAACTGCAGTCTCAAACATCACGCCATCTCTAACACCTCCACCAGAGCCACCGGCCCAATCGGAGGAAGAGGTGCATCGACCGGGGCTGGGGCCAATGATCAAAAAGAAATCTCACAAAGAGATTGCTAATGCTTTCCGCAAGGCGGCTACAGCCTATACCGCCTTCAGACCTCGACCTGGCGGAGCTGGCGATAAACTTCGTGAGGAGAAAATCACGCCTCCTAGCGGGCCTGACGGGATCACAGACGTCGTACCTGCCCCGTCGATTTCGAGACCTACAGACGGAAACAGCGTCAAGAGATTAGCGGTCGAACAAGGGATGGGAGACCTGCCAACGCCTTTGGAGATTACATTCGAGATACCAGCCGTGGAGGTTACAGAAGCGGTTGGCGAGGTGCCAGAAAGTAACGTGAACAACTCCGCAGAAGCAGTGCCAGGAGCGTGGCCATCAACTCCAGGGGAGTCAGAAGCCAAATTTCCCAAAGTCCAAGATGATCGACGAACCAAGCGCCATTCAGGCCACACTGCGAAGTATGCAACTGCTTTGGGCATTGATCCGAGCCTCCTTGAAGGCACGACTGTAAATTTAGAAGCCGTTCTAGCCGATTTTGGTTGGGGCCGTGAAGATTTGAGTACGAAGAAGGTGGACGATCTACAGGCGGATATTCGAAGGGAAATTGGCAGAGTCGAAGCTGGAAGCTGGCTGGGCCATCTAGAGCAAAAGGACGAGAGAGTCGAGATGGTTGATAAGATGTTGGACAAGGCAATTGAGGAGTGTGATGTTTTGGATGGACTGCTCACACTCTACAGCGTAGAACTGGGAGTAAGTTGATTACGTGTTGTCCTCTCGACAGAGTGGGCAAGTAAACTAATCATCTCTGAATAGACCCTCGGCGAGGACATTGCCTACATTGAGGCTCAATCACAGGGGTTGCAAGTGCAAGCAGCGAATCAGAAGCTCCTCCAGAATGAGCTGCAAGGCTTACTTGAGACTATTTCGATCTCTCCATCCCAGCTGAAAATACTCAGGGAAGCTTCATTGGGAACACCGGAGGGCCTACGGTCTGCAGAAGAGACTTTAAAACTGCTCTATAAAGCAATGCTAAGGATAGACCCGAAACTGCGTCAAGCGGGTAGTCGACCAAACACAAGCGATAAAGTCGCCCGGGACCGTGGTAGCATGGGCGGATTCGTTAGTAGCGAAATTGGGAATATGCGTGCCCTTCAGGAAAAGGAAGCTGTGTACCAGAAAGAGAGCGCTTTATTCCTTCAGAGGCTAAAGCTATACATGAAGATGATCTTTGCGATGGGTGAACGGAGGACAAGTGATGCGCTCGAGAAAGAACGGAAGTCTAATTCAATAACGAAAAATACGAAGCTCGATCCGAGCATACACGAACCGTTCCGGAAGGATGTATGGCCCTACAGTCAACTGCTAATATTTTCTCGCGAGGTAAATTTATTCGAGTGGGAGGAAATGATGCGCCTGTACGAACAGTCTGTGAAGAGGCCTTATCAGGAAGAGTTGCGCGATAATGCTATTGGGTGGAAAAATGTGGCGAAGAAGTCCATCGGTGACGAACAGGACTTGCTGTTCACGGCACAAGAAAAAGAGACCGAGTCACTCGCAAGCACTGCCCGGAAACTGACGGTCAAGAGGGCAAGGACGATGAAATCCATACCTGGCGAGGCCAAGCGCACCTCTTCGGGAGAGAAGGCCAAGGATGGGAAGATGTACGCTTACGAGGCCTTCGGCGGAGCACTGGATGAGATGGTTCCCCTCGTCTTCACGGAGCAGAATTTCTTCGTGGAGCTGTTTCATGCGAGCTCACTTGGCAATGCCGACTTCATGGACGCAGTCACTGCTACGCCACCACGAGACCGAAAAGGGCCCAACCTCAGCAATAAGAAATTGTTCGATCCGGACAGGAATATGGCAAAACGGGTACTTCAAGTCATGGATGAGGTCTTCTCAGGCTGGCCAGCTGACCTACAGAGCCTCGTCGACTGGGCCGTAAAGTCGGATCCTCTGTATGTAGTATTTCCTCCATCGGCAAGTGAACTTGACTGACCAATCCTTAGGCAAGGTGTGGGTATTTTATGCGCCCTCGAGCTGAAGTTGTCGGACCTCGAAGAGACGAACCAGGAGTATATCGTTCGCACTCTTCAAAAGCTTCGCGACCGTCTATCAACCTTGTTCTCCCGCTTCGTCGACGAACAAGTCCGCGGGATCGAAGATACCAAAGTCAAGATCAAGAAGCGCAAAGGCGTCATCGGCTTCATCAAGACATTCCCCACCTTCGCCGCCGCCGTCGAGAACATGTTGCCGGAACGGGAAGCGCTCGATACGCTCGAGGTGCGCTTCACGGTCACCGACGCGTACCAGAAGATCAACAAAGCCATGTTCGAGAGCCTCAAATTCATCGCCAAAGAAACCCCGACCGTCATGACCTCGCAACACGGGCACGGGGGAATCGCAGACCCCGAAGACAAAGAAGCACTGAACTACCACATCCTCCTCATCGAAAACATGAACCACTACATCGAACAGGTCGACACCCGCGCCAACATCGTCCTCGAAGAGTGGCGCGACAAAGCCTCGCGCGAGATGGCCGAGCACATGGGCCTCTACCTCGCCGCCGTCATCCGCCGCCCGCTCGGCAAGCTGGTCGACTTTCTCGAATCCACCGAAGCCCTCCTGCCCCCACCCACCACGCCAGCCTCACCCGCTCCGACGGCCATCGCCACCCGTCTCTCGCATTCCCGCAGCACCTTTAAGAAAATCCTCGCCAGCTACGACGCCAAGGAGATCCGGCGTGGCATCGACGCGCTGCGGAAGCGGGTCGAGAAGCATTTCGGTGACGCCGACGATCCGGGCTTGAGTCGGGGCCTGGTGCTCAAGGTGCTGCGGCAGTGCGAGGTCGCGTACTTGGATGTGGGGGAGAGGACGCGGAGGGTGGTGGAGAGCGTGTATGAGGGCGGGTTGGAGGTGGAGTGGAGGAAGGAGGATGTGGTGAATGCGTTTAGGCGCTGATACCGAGAGGGGGTTTTTCTGGTGCTGGAGAACATTGGGAGCTTCTTGGGGTGATGCATCAGGGATGTAAGTTCGGTTCTGGCTGGGTGGTGAGGTGAGGTGATTGGAGCTTCTTGTACGCCTGTCGTCTTATGTATATGTAGACATACCGCCGCTATGGGTGGGAAGCTTCTCTTTGACTCGTTTTTTCTTGTACAAGAATTCTTACTCGCTAGTTGAGCGCTCATACGAGGCGCTTTTGCTCGCGGGTCTTGGCTGGAGGAGAGAAGGGATGTTCGGAGTTTGGTGCGGTTTCAAAGATGTCTACAATAATACAAAGACTTCAGAACGCACGTGTACTGATTCAGATGACAGCATCGACGGTGTACAAGAGATCGACAAGTTGAAACTACCAATCCATGTCGGCAGTGTTACATAAGATCATATAGTCATATCCATCATGGCAGCACACGTTGCCCCAAAACCACCAACGCAACCCAAGTCCCCCTCGATATACAGACAGACATCACGCTAGTAATATCCTCTCCCACCAACCCACCTCTCATCCCACCCAGGAATAGGATCCCCATACCCCTGCCCCAGCGCCACCGGATCCACCCCAACCTGCACCCGCAACCTCATCGACCCAATCGGCACCTGCTCATACATCGCCAGCTTCAACACGTCGGACTGCGGATCCCACTTCCGCCTCGCCTCCGTCGCGAGCGACTCCGCATTCCCCGCCGCATACCCACGCTGAAACACGGGATCCGGATGCTTGTCCATGATGCCCACCATGTCGAACTGAATGATACTGTTCTCGACCCCCGCGAAGACAAACGGCGAGCACGCGGACGGCGCCGAGAGGGCGTAGACCGGGGATTCGGAGGAGCGGCGGGAGCCGAGGCGGTAGTAGGCCGGGCCGCGCGGGTTGAGGAAGAGGTTCCAATCGCGGCGGTCGTGTTTGTGCTCGTAGTGGAAGTCGCAGCAGACGCCGCTGTCGACGGGTCGGGGGGTCGGTGGCGTGCGGGAGGTGGCGGTGGAGCAGGGCGCCAGGTCGACGGAGTGGTAGGCTTTGCCGCCGGGCATGCGCAGGTCGAAGACTTTCATGGTGGCGTGGCGGGCGCCGCCGGCGATGAAGCGTTCGCGGCCGAGCGGGAGGAGCGAGTAGATGGCGGATAGGTTGTCGATGGGGTCTTGGTATGTGGCTGTGCAGCAGGAGGGGGAGCGCACGTCGTGGAGTCTGGTGGTGCGTGGTAAGCTCCTGCGGGAAGTGGGAGGGGAGGGACAGGGTGAATGTGTGTACTGCGTACCTGACAACACCATCATACCAGCCACTTAGAAATATCTCCCCCTCGCGCCCACCGGCTTGCGAGGAAGTTGCAATGGGTACAATTGGGTATACCGATGAAGTGCCGCTGGTCGTACAGCCACCCGTGTCGACGCGGTCGTCCCCAAACATCTTTACGTCTGCACCTGCAGTGCCGAACTTGCGCAGTGGTTCTGAAGATATGCCAGTTGGGCCGATACTGTACACATGGATAGGCTCCATCGACGGCCCGAGACCGACAGCCAGGCGGTCATGGGTGAGAAAACGGGTGGACCATGTACGGCCAGGCTTTCCACTCGGAATGACTGCGACTTCAGAGACGGGTGATATATCTGTGTCTGCGGACTTTAGGGGGTACAATGCAAGAGCTGTATCTGAGAGACATGCTGCGACGAGTGTATCGCCGGACACGCTGACACTCGCAGACCGAACAGGGCGGCCGTCGGTAATATAATTTTGCCTGATGAAACTTTGTTCTTGCGAAGCTGAAAGGGTGACTAAAGCAAGGCCGCCACTAGCTCTTCCCACCACTACTTCCTCTGTGGTTTTTGAGGGCAATTGTCCTGTGCTCTGCGCAGGACGAAGTATATTGACCGATGTGACATCATCCCTACCCTCAACGTGCCCGTCCTCCTTATACGCCAGCCATTGGATCATGTGGTGATGTTGATCGAACTTTTCTGACTTGTCCGCATCATTCCTTGCGTCTTGCCACATTCGCTCAGCTGCATGGCCCATAGTCTTCAACCGGACTACGAGCTCTGCACCGGCACCCCATGCTAGTACTTCATGCCTCGAAGACCAATCGTCCGCGATCCAGTCCTCGTAGCTGTCTATGACCGGCCGATAGCCCATCGTCTGATACCTCCACCGTCGTTCATGATCCGAACCCTGTCTGCCTCTTGGTAACCGAACTACCGTAGCTGACGGTTCAATGTACCGTGCAATGAAAGCCTTGCGGTCCCACGCTTTCGATAAGGTTGTGAGAGCATGAGCGGCATCGGTCCAATACGGGGGTACGTCGAGGGACGGAAATCGGGTTTGCACGAAAACTCGATAGCCCTCCCTTTCGACATACTCGCGGAGGCGGCGGCAGGTCAAGGATAGATGAAGGAGAGATTGAGCTGTTGGAAGGTGAGTGACAATCAGGATCAGGAGCTCATAGGGAAGTTCAGAGAGCATGTCAAGGTAATCAATTGAAAGATGTTAATGCCGTCTTAAGCCAGGGCTCTTTGCTAATCATGTCATTGCATGGATAAACATGTAGGTAGGTAGGTAATTTATTCCGCCCGGAGGCACTACGCCTAAAGGGCTCTAGCGCTATCATCCTGTCAAAACTATTGCTATGTCCATGTCCCACGAAAAGCCCTTGCTGAAACGTCTTTTCCT
>JAABUJ010004032.1_pt1 | contig 15819 bp, 14 predicted proteins | sample 5559131 | NCBI WGS metagenome assembly JAABUJ01 (sample SAMN10711875, study PRJNA513366) | rock metagenome | isolation source: Antarctica rocks | place: Antarctica: Victoria Land, Mt New Zealand nord | collected 2016-01-07 | reverse complement strand
CGGCGGGCTGTACGCAGATCTCTACCACACCCAGTTCGCCTCGGAGGCCTCAGAGCTGGCCGACCAGCCTCTCTGACCCGCGCGTCGGCTGGCCGGATGCCGCCGGGTCGGGGTCGGGAGTGGAGGGAGTCGGGGGTCCGGGGTCGGAGGTCGCGCGACGGGTGCGCCTGACGGGCGTGCGTTACCGGAGTCCGTTACGCGGTGTGCGAGGCGTCAGGCGTCCTCCTCGTCCCAGATCCGCACCTTGCGAGGCCTCGGCGTCGGCGCCAGCTCCTCGGCGGACTGACCGTCAGCACCGCTTTCCGCCCGGTGCTGTTGGGACACCGGCTCCAGCCGGCGGGCCACCCGCAGCCGGTGGCCCAGGAGCACGAAGCCGAACACGGAGGTCAACCACCACTGGAACGCATAGGCCTGGTGCGGTCCCAGGTCTCCCTGCGGCTTCTCCAGCGGAGCCGGGCGCGGGGGCACGGTGCCGCCCGCTGTCTGCTCCGAGTCCAGCACGAGATAGGCGTCGAGGAGCTGCCCACCGACCTGCGTCTGGGCCTGGGCGATGTTGATGCTCGCGAGCTGCCCGGCGGGCAGAGTCTTCTCGAGGTCGACCTCGCCGTGCCGCAGCCACCCCCGGACGGTGACGGAGCCGTCCGGAGCGGCCGGCACGGCGGGCAGCTGTGCGGCTGAGTCGGCGTTCGCAACCCAGCCGCGGTCCACGAGGAGGCGAAGCCCGTCGGTGTCGAGTGGCACGACCACCTCGAGTCCCGGCGTGGACTCGAGCGAGCGGTTGCGGACGAGCAGCTGCTGCGGCCCGGCATACCGGCCCGTGGCGCTCACCCTCGTCCACTCCTCGTCCTCGCTCGGCGGAAGCCGGCTCAGCACGGAGGTCAGCGGGACGGGAGCGGCGTTGTAGTGTGCCGCGACGGCGTCGGCGCGCACCCGCTTGTCCTCGTAACGCCCCCACTGCCAACGGCCGAGCAGGACGCACGCGACCGCGAAGGCGACCGCCACGAGCAGCGCGAGCAGCCAACGAGGGGTGAACAGCGTGCGGACCACGCACCGACGCTATCTCCGCTGGCGGACGCCTAGAATGGTGGGTATGACGACCCTGCCGACGCCGCACGTGCGCTCCGGGGTTGCGGGCACACTGCCGGACCAGTTCGGCCGGGTGGCACGCGACCTGCGGGTCTCGGTGACCGACCGCTGCAACCTGCGCTGCACGTACTGCATGCCGGCCGAGGGCCTGCCGTGGATGCCAAAGGACGAGATGCTCAGCGACGAGGAGATGCTGCGGGTCATCGCGGTCTTCGTCGGGCTCGGCGTGCGCCAGGTGCGGCTGACCGGGGGAGAGCCGCTGCTGCGCCGCTCGCTCGTCGACCTGGTGGCCGGGATCGCGGCGCTCGACCCGCGTCCGCAGGTCGCCATGACCACCAACGGTGTCGGCCTCGAGCGCGTGGCTGCAGGGCTCGCCGCCGCCGGCCTCGACCGGGTCAACATCAGCCTGGACACGATCGACTCCGAGACCTTCACCCGGCTGACCCGGCGTGATCGGCTCGCCGACGTCGAGAAGGGCCTCGCCGCCGCGGCCCGGGCGGGTCTGACGCCCGTCAAGGTCAACGCCGTGGCGATGCGGGGGATCAACGACGACAGCGTTGCCGACGTTCTCTCGTGGTGCCTCGAGCGCGGCTACGAGCTGCGCTTCATCGAGCAGATGCCGCTGGACGCCCAGCACGCCTGGGACCGCGCCGAGATGATCGGCGCCGACGAGATCCGGGAGCGGCTCTCCGAGCGGTTCACCCTCACGGCCCTCCCGGACGGCGAGCGGGGAAGTGCGCCGGCCGAACGGTTCCTCGTCGACGGTGGGCCGGCGGTGGTCGGGATCATCGCCAGCGTCTCCGCGCCCTTCTGCGCCGCCTGCGACCGGACCCGGCTCACGGCCGACGGCCAGGTGCGCAACTGCCTCTTCTCCAACCGCGAGACCGACCTGCGCGGACCCCTTCGCGAGGGTGCCACGGACGAGGAGGTCGCCGGCCTGATCCGTGGGGAGATGTGGCGCAAGGCCCGGGGCCATGGCATCGACGCACCGGACTTCCACCAGCCCGACCGCCCGATGTCCAGCATCGGCGGCTGACCGACGCCGTCACCCGTGACCCGCTCAGGACAGCCTGGATCGGCTGACCGACCCTGCGTCGTCACCCGCTCAGCACCGCTTGGGTCACTCAGCAAACTTGGGTCGGCTGACCTTGGCCGAGCGGGCTGAGTGTGACCCCGCCGTGTGCTGAGTCACCGAACGTGTGCTGAGTCACCGAACGTGTGCTGAGTCCCCCGGCGTGTGCTGAGTCCCCCGGCGTGTGCTGAGTCCCCCGGCGTGTGCTGAGTCCCCCGGTCGAACTCGACACCCCCGGCCAGTGCTTGGGGGACGGAGACGGCTCAGCCGTGGGCGTCGGTGAGCGCGGCCACGTCGATGGTGTCCCTGAGGAAGCCCCGCACCGACAGGAAGTCGCCGAGCGACGTCAGGTGCTCGTCGCACACGAGCCACACCTTGCGCCGCTCGATGGCGTGCAGCCTCGGGTTGTTCCAGAGCAGCGCCCGGGTGGCGGTCCGTCGACAGCCCTTGGAGCTGCAGACGAGCTCGCCGGACGAGGGGTCGAGCCCCATGATGCTCATCCGTCGTGCGGAGAGGGTGCCGTGTCCCCGTGGTTGCGGGGGTCATGGGCCAGGCCCCCGTCGTGCCCGTCGTTCTCGACGACCCCTGTCAGGGCCGGCCGCTCCTCGATCACGGGGGCCACCGGGGTCAGCGACTCACCGAAGCGCGGCCCGACCGCGTTGGCCAGGACGACGGCGATGTAGGGCAGGACCACGGCAGCGACGACGAGGGTCCACCGCACCCAGCCAGACGTGACGATGGCCAGGACGAAGCACACCACGCGCAGGCCCATGGCGATGAGGTAGCGGCGCATCCGGACGCCTTGGTCGTCGGCGACCGACGGAGGTGCGCTCGTCACGGACTGGACCGGAGGCTGGCCCGAGCTCCCGCCGTAGCCGTGGGCATCGCTGTGCTTCACTCTCCAAGGCTACGCCGGGGCCGGCGGCGCGACGTACCAGGGAGTAGTCGGCTAGCGTCGCTCCCGCAGGGGGCCTGAGCAGGACGACGAGCACCAGGAACGGAGCGACGATGACGCAGCCAGACGCAGCGGCGCCACGCAAGGTCCTCGTCACCGGTGGCAACCGGGGGATCGGCCTGGCCATCGCCATCGCGTTCGCGCAAGCCGGTGACGACGTCGTCATCACGAACCGTTCCGGCGAGCCGCCGGAGGGCCTTCGCGCCGTCCCGTGCGAGGTCACCGACAGCGCGTCGGTCAACGCGGCCTTCGACGAAACCGAGCAGCTGCTCGGCGGCCCCGTCGAGTTGCTCGTCGCCAATGCCGGCATCACCCGCGACGGCCTCCTCATGCGGATGAGCGACCAGGACTTCGACGACGTGATCGACACCAACCTCGCCGGGGCGTTCCGCTGCGCCCGCCGGGCCAGCAAGGGGATGATCCGCCTGCGCCGCGGCCGGATCGTCCTGATCTCGAGCGTCGTCGGTCTCTACGGGTCACCCGGGCAGGCGAACTACGCCGCGAGCAAGGCCGGCCTCGTCGGCCTCGCCCGCTCCATCTCCCGGGAGCTCGGCGGCCGCGGCATCACGGCCAACGTCGTCGCCCCGGGCTTCGTCGAGACCGCCATGACCGACGTCCTGCCCGAGGACGTCAAAAAGGCCTACCTCGCCTCCATCCCCGCAGGCCGGTTCGCGACCGTCGAGGAGGTGGCGCAGGTGGTGCGGTTCGTCGCAAGCGCTGACGCGGCATACATCACCGGCGCCGTCATCCCCGTCGACGGCGGCCTCGGCATGGGCCACTGACCAGGGCCGATCCCCCGCGACCTGCCCAACCGCCTGAACCCCGCACCCCCCGACCAGCAGCACGACGAGAGGTAGAAAAAGACCGTGGGAATCCTCGAGGGCAAGCGACTGCTCATCACCGGCGTCCTGATGGACTCCTCCATCGCCTTCCACGTCGCCAAGCTGGCCCAGGACGAGGGGGCGCAGGTCGTGCTCACCTCCTTCGGCCGGACGATGAGGATCACCCAGACGATCGCCAAGCGGTTGCCGACGACCCCGGCAGTGATCGAGCTCGACGTGACGAACCAGGAGCACCTCGACTCGCTGGCGGAGCGGACCCAGGAGCACCTCGACGGGCTCGACGGCGTGCTGCACTCGATCGGGTTCGCACCCCAGGGTGCGTTCAACTTCCTCGAGGGCACCTGGGACGACGTGGCGACGGCGATGCACGCGTCGGCCTACTCGCTCAAGGCCCTGGCAGTGGCCGCGCTGCCCCTCATGACCGACGGCGGCAGCGTCGTCGGGCTGACCTTCGACGCGAGGTACGCCTGGCCCGTCTACGACTGGATGGGGGTGGCCAAGGCCGCCTTCGAGTCGACGAGCCGCTACTGCGCGCGCGACCTCGGCCCCAAGGGGGTGCGGGTCAACCTCGTCTCGGCGGGACCGATCGGCACGACCGCGGCCAAGTCGATCCCCGGCTTCGAGCAGCTCGCCGGCTCCTGGGACGAGCGGGCACCGCTCGGGTGGGACCGCACCGACCCGGTGCCCGCGGCGCGAGCCTGTGTCGCCCTCCTCTCCGACTGGTTCCCGGCGACGACGGGCGAGATCGTCCACGTCGACGGTGGCGTCCACGCGATGGGCCAGTGACCCGCCCTCCGCAATCGCCCCACCCCCTGCGTATGCCGGGTGGCCGCCGGCCCGGGGACCGGCGCCGCACGCGGGAGGCGCGGCTCGAGCATTAGGCTCCCGCGCATGAGATCGGTCGCCGAGAGCGCCTCGCCGGGCCGGTCCGGCGCGCCGGGCGTCACGGTCATGGAGGTCCGTGTCCTCGAGGGGCCGAACCTCTACTTCTCCCGTCCGGCGGTCAAGGTCAGCCTCCGGGTCCCCGGCTACCTCGCCCTCGAGAAGCGCGCCGCGTCGGACCTCGCCCGGCGGCTCGGGCTCGGCTCCTCCCGGCCCGGAGCGCCCGGGACCGCTCAGCGCCAGCGGTTCGTCCTGCGCCTCGCCGCCCACGTCGTACGGCGGGTTGCCAGCGGCGTCGGCGTCAACCGGCTGGGAGTACGCACCCGCACCGGCAGCACGGTCGAGGACATCGTCGTCGCGCTGCCGTGGCGCCACCGGGGCTGGGGCCAGGCCACGGGCGAGCAGGTCGGGCCGGTGCTGAAGCTTCTGCTCACCGCCGGGGCCGAGCAGGTCGAGGGCACCATCGCGGCCGCCGCGGAGCGGGTCCGGTCCGTGGAACCGGGTCCCGGCTCCACCGTCATCGCCCCCCGGGTGCCGGTCGTCTCGATCACCGGCACCAACGGCAAGACGACGACCACCCGCTTGGTGGCGCACATCGCCATGACGGCCGGGCTCAGGACCGCCTGGAGCTCGACCTCCGGTGTGGTCGTCATGGGGGAGACCATCGAGGAGGGCGACTTCTCCGGCCCTGCAGGAGCCCGTGCGGTCCTCGCGACGCCGGGCCTCGAGGTGGGGGTGCTCGAGACGGCCCGGGGCGGGATGCTGCTCAAGGGCATGGGCATCTCCACGAACGACGTCAGCGTCGTCACCAACGTCACGGCCGACCATCTCGGCCTCCAGGGGATCGACACCCTGGACCAGCTCGCCGAGGTCAAGGCCATCGTCACGACGATCACCAAGCCGGGGGGCTGGGTCGTCCTCAACGGCGACGACCCGCGGGTCTGGCCGATGCGGCACCGCGTCCGCGCCCAGCCGTGGGCCTTCAGCCTCGACCCGGATGCGCCGGCGCTGCGCGAGTCGCTGTCGGCCGGCGGCCGCGGGATCACCGTCCTCGACGGGGACATCGTCGTCCTCACGCCGGGTGCCGACCCCGACCGCCTCGCCAAGGTCGTCGACGTGCCGGTCACCCTCTCCGGGCTGGCGAGGCACAACATCGCCAACGCCCTCGCTGGCGCCGCGGCCGCTCTCGGACTGGGTATGCTGCGGGCCGCCGTCGTCGAGGGGCTGCGCACCTTCCAGCCCGATCCCGTCCTCAACGAGGGGCGCCTCAACACCTACTCGGTGCCGGCGCCCGAGGGCGGCAGCGCCACGGTCATCCTCGACATGGCTCACAACGAGGCCGACCTGGAGGCGCTCCTCGAGGTCGCCCACGGGCTCACGGCCCAGGGTGGCCGGGTCCACCTGGGCCTCGGCGCGACGGGGGACCGCCCCGACGAGGCCATCCAGGGCCTCGGTGAGCTCGCCGGCGGGACCGACCACGTGGTTCTAGCCCACAAGCGGAAGTACCTGCGGGGCCGCACGATCGAGGACATCAAGGGCCACCTCCGGGCTGGGCTCGGCCGGGTCGGCGTCGTTGAGACGGAGTCGTTCGACTCCGCGACCGAGGGCATCACGGCGATGATGCGTTCGGTCGGGGACGGTGACGTCGTGGCCCTCATGTGCCATGAGCAGCGCGCCGAGATCGCGGAGTGGCTGCATGGGCTGGGAGCGACTGCCGACGACTCCCGCACCATCCGGCGCAAGGTCGTCGCCGCCCGGGGCGAGCACGAGGCGGAGGGCGAGATCGCCGCGCTGTGGGCCACTCCCGACGAGGGCGAGCGGATCGCCATGGCCGAGCGGCTGAGGAACGCCCACCCGGCCGACCCGAGACTGGTGTTCGAGCTGGCCAGCGCCCTGGACGCGGCGGGGCGGGAGGTCGAAGCCGTCTCGCTCTACCACCTTGCTCTGGAGGGCGGCCTGCGCGAACCGCACCGGCACCGGGCGCAGATCCAGGCGGCCTCGAGCCATCGCAACCTCGGCCGGCCCGACGCGGCCCTCCACCTCCTCGACGAGGTCGACGCCTTTTACCCCGGCAGTGCCTCCGTGGCCGCGCTGCGGGCCTTGGCCCTGTTCGACTCCGGCCAGGTGCACGAGGCGGTGGCGAACCTCGTCGACGCGCTCCTGGACCATGCGGCGGACGAGGACAGCACGGCATACCGGCGCGCCCTGCACGGGTATGCCGACGAGGTGCGGGCTCGCTCGGGGATCTGAGCCTGCCCGCGGGTCCGTGGTGCCGTCGGCTACTCGCCGTGTCGACCCCTCGTTACGCGACAACTCCGCCTGGTACTCGAGCTCAAACCTCTTGCGCTTCGTTGGCTACTCGGCGGCGGCGGGCTCGTGGTGCTGGTCGAGCCCGACGACGTGCTCCTCCGGCGTCGGACTTGCGCCGATCGCCTCTTCCTCGGCCTCCACACCCTCCGCCTTCGCTGTCACGGCGAGCTCGGCCGGGTCGAGGTCGGGGTCGCCGGCGATCTCGCTCGCGTGGGAGCCCGCTTGGGCGTGCTTGGTGCGGTTCTCGAGCTCGGCAAGCACCTGGGCGTGCTGGTCGACACACATCACGACCAGGTCGCCGGGGTTGGTCCGGGTCATGACGTGGTTGACGGCATCGGCCTCGTCGAGGACCACCTCGACCTGGCGGCACCGTGCTCCCTCGGCCATGGCCTGCCGGACGCCGTCGGCGACGAGGGCGGCCGTCTCGCCCGGCCGACGGCCACGGCGGCGGTTGTCCTCGCGGACGACGATCACGTCGAAGTGCTGGGCGGCGACGGCTCCGAGCTCGCGCATGTCCTCGTCGCGTCGGTCGCCGGCGGCGCCGATCATGCCGATCCTCGACATGTTGAGGTCGGTGCGGCCGTCGTTCTGCTCGGCGTAGCTCTCGACGAACTCACCGACGGCGCGCATGCCGGCAGGGTTGTGGCAGTAGTCGATGAAGACCTCGACGTTGTCGACGTTGACGAGGTTCATCCGGCCGGGCGAGAGGTAGTAGCTCGTCGTGAAGGTGCGCAGGCCCTGGCGGATGTCGTGCAGCGGCGCCCCGGCCGCGAAGGCGGCGCCGGCCGCGGCGAGGGCGTTGGCGACGTTGAACCGCGCGGCGCCCCCGAAGGTCGAGGGAAGCAGGTGGGTCCACGCGAGCTGCATGCTGCGCCGGCCGTGCCGGATGACGATCATGTCTCCGCGGTCGGTCTGCTCGAGGACGACCGCGCGCCCGCCGCGCCGGCAGTACTTCTCGATGAACTCACGGCTCTCGCTGCCGGGGTACTCGAGGGAGAACCAGACGATGTCGCCGGAGCACCGGCGCCGCATCCGGCGGACGAGCGGGTCGTCGGCGTTGAGGACGGCGAACCCGTCGCGGGGGACCGCCTCAACGACGACGGCCTTGACGGCTGCAAGCTGCTCGACGGTGTCGATGCCCCGCAGCCCGAGGTGGTCGGGGGAGACGTTCGTGACGACCGCGACGTCGTTGCGGTCGTAGCCCAGCCCCTCGCGGATGATGCCGCCGCGGGCGACCTCCATGACGGCGAAGTCGACCCGGGGGTTCTGCAGGACCATCCGGGCTGACCTCGGGCCGGAGGCATCCGCCTTGATCACGAGGCGCTCGTCGATGACGATCCCATCGGTGGAGGTCATGCCGACCTTGCGGCCGAGGCCCTTGAAGATGTGGGCGATCATCCGGGAGGTCGTCGTCTTCCCGTTCGTGCCGGTGACGGCGATGATCGGCACCTGTGACGGCGTGCCCGGTGGGAACAGCAGGTCGACGACGGGCTTGGCGATGAACTGCGGGACCCCGACAGTGGGGTGGGTGTGCATCCGGAAGCCGGGCGCCGCGTTCACCTCGCAGATGGCGCCGCCTGTCTCGCGGACCGGCGAGGCGATGTCCGGGCAGATGAAGTCGATGCCGGCGACATCGAGGCCGATCATCCGGGCCGCCTCCTCAGCGATCTCGACGTTGTCGGGATGCGCCTCGAAGGTCCGGTCGACGGAGATCCCGCCGGTCGACATGTTGCCGGTCAGGGCGAGCTTGACCATCTCGCCGGTCGGCGGCACGTCGTCGAGGCGCAGCCCTTGTCCGGCAAGAACCTCCTCGGCGACCACGTCGACCCTGATCCTCGTCAGCACCTTCTCGTGGCCGATGCCGCGGCGCGGGTCGGCGTTCGTGAGCTCGACGAGCTCGCCCACCGTGTGCTCCCCGTCGCCGACGACATGAGCGGGGACGCGCTCGGCGATGGCCTGCATCCGGCCGCCGACGATGAGGCAGCGGTAGTCCCGGCCGGTGACGAACGACTCCACGACCACCGTCCCGCGCTTCGACTCGCCCCGGGCGATCTCGAAGGACCTCTAGACCTCGGCGGCGTTCTGGAGGTTGAGGCACACCCCGCGCCCGTGGTTGCCGTCGAGGGGCTTGACGACGACGGGGTAGCCGATCCGCTCCGCCGCCTCGACGAGGGCCCGCGCGGTGCGGACCGCCTCCTGCTTCGGCACGGGCAGTCCGGCGGAGGCCAGGAGCTGTGTCGTGAGGTCCTTGTCGCTGGCGATGTCGACGGCCAGGGCGCCGGTCCGGGACGTCATCGTCGCCCGGATGCGTTGGGGTGCACTCCCTGGCCGAGCTGGACGAGGGAGGCGCTGTTGAGCCGGATCCAGGGGATGTCGCGGCTGACCGCCTCCTCGATGATCGCGGCCGTCGACGGGCCGAAGGCCGTGCGCTCCGCGAGGCGCAGGAAGGCGTCGAGCTCGGTGTCGAAGTCGAAGCCCTCCTCGGCGCTGACGAGGTGGTTGACGAGCCGGGTGGCGAAACGGCCCGCAGCCAGCCCGACCGTCTCGTCAGTGTAGCCGTAGATGACGTTGTGGCGCCCCGTGGTGCCACGCACCCCGCGGGTCTTGCCGCGGCGCTGGTCGTGCCCGGCCTCCGTCTGCAGCTGGAGGGCCATGTGCTCGGCGACGTGGCCGAGCCAGGTCCCTTCGCGCAGTCGCTCGACGAACCCTCCGGCCCGACCGCGCGAGCAGGCGTGCCGCTGCAGGCCCGGCAGGAGCTCGAGGAGCTTGTCCGTGAAGAGGGGGATGGTGTCCGTGGGGTAGCCCTCGAGGACGCCGAGGTCGACGACGAGATGGATCGACTTCTCGTAGGACCAGACGTTCGGGCCGCGGTAGACGCGTGACTCGACGATGGTGAGGTCGGGCGAGAGCGGTCCGGTCGGGGTGGGGCGCTCAGCGGCCACGGGGTCCTCCTGGAGCGAGCTGGGTCGGCGGCGCCGGGACCGGCTCCGTGGGTCGGGCGGCGGTGGGACTGGCAGGTGGCGGACGGTCGGATAGGGAAGGGTCGGGTGCGGAAGGGTTGGGTGTGGGGCCGTCAGGCCCGCGGTCGCGGCCGGACCCGACGGCGACCTCGAGGTCGGGATGGCGTTCGACGAAGCCCGTCAGACGGACCTCCCGCAGGTCGAAGGTCGCGCCGGTCGGCAGGGAGTGCACGACGGCTCCGGACACGAGCAACGGCGCGCCGCGTCGGGCATCCGGGGCGTCGGTGACCGCCGACCGGGCGTCGAGGATGAAGACGCTTCCGGCGCCGATGATCGTCAGGACGTGCTCGTCGCGGATCTCGGTCGCGGTGTTCTCGTCGATCCCCATGCCGAGCAGGTTGGGGGAGTTCGCGACGAGCGACAGGAGGCGGCCGTAGCGCCCCCGCTGGTCGAAGTGCTGGTCGACGATGACGTTCTCGAGCAGGCCCAGCCCGGCGGTCAGCTGGCTCGATCGCTGGCGAGGGGTCAGCCCCTCCTCTCCGAGGGAGATCATGAACCGGCTCATGACCGAGGCACCGGCCGACGTCCCGGCGATGACGGCCCCGCGCTGATATGCCGTGTGTATGGCGTCGCCCACCGGTGTCCCGACGAGGTACTGGCTCAGCTTGAGCTGGCTTCCCCCGGTGATGAACACGCCGGTGGCGTGGTCGAGGCGCTCGACGAGCTGTGGGTCATGGGCGGCGGCCCGCGACGCCGCATGGACGACCTCGAGGTCGCTCCCCGCCCGGAGCCGGGTGAAGACCGACGTGTAGGCCTCGACCACCTCGTCGACGAAGGAGGAGGCCGTGGGGACGAGGACGATCCGTGACTGTCGGCCGCCGGCCAGCCGGACGAACCGCTTGAGGACGACGGATCGACCGATCTTGTCCTCCGCCCCGCCGATGATCAGCAGCGTGCGAGGTCGCGCCGTCGTCTGCGGGGTGGTCGAGCTGGACATTGACCCACCTTAGGAGTCAGCGAACGGGCAGGGCAGGTGCGGGGGTCGGTGTGCCGTCCGCTGCGTCTGCCTCCTCGATCTCCTCGCGCGTGATCCCGAGGAGGTAGAGCACCGCGTCGAGGTAGGGCACGGTGACGGCCGCGTCCGCCTGCTCGCGGACCAGCGGCTTGGCGTTGAACGCCACGCCAAGACCGGCCGAGGCGAGCATGTCGAGGTCGTTGGCACCGTCACCGATGGCCACCGTGCACGAGAGGGGCAGGCCGGCCTCGGCGGCGAAGCGGCGCAGCGCATCCGCCTTGCCGGCGCGGTCGACGATCTCGCCGAGGACGTTGCCGGTCAGCTTGCCGTCGACGACCTCCAGCCGGTTGGCCTCAACTCGGTCGATGCCCAGCTCCTCCGCGATCTGGCTGACGATCTGGAGGAAGCCGCCGGAGACTAGGGCGACGGTGAAGCCGAGCCGCTTGAGCGTGCGGACGAGGGTGCGGGCTCCAGGGGTGAGGACGACGGCCCGGCGCACCTCGTCCAGGACGGACTCGTCGAGGCCCGCCAAGACCTTGACCCTCTCCCGCAGCGACTCGGCGAAGTCGAGCTCGCCCCTCATCGCCCGCTCGGTCACGGCACGCACAACGGCCCCTCTTCCGGCGTGCGCAGCGAGCATCTCGATGACCTCTTGCTGGATCAGCGTCGAGTCGACGTCCATGACGACCAGGCGGCGGCCGCGTCGCGCCAGCCCGGCTGCGGCGACGGCGATGTCGACGCCCTGGACCGTCGCCTCGAGGGCCAGCTCGCGCCGGAGCCGCTCGAGCTCGGCACCGGAGATGTCGAACTCCACCGTGGTCACCGGATAGCGCGAGAGGCGCCGGATCCGGTCGATGTTGGCCCCGTGGCCGGCGATGCGGGCCGTAATGGCCGCGACCGCACTGGCCCGAAGGGGACTGCCGAGCAGGACGACGGCAGCCCGGCCGGTGCGGCGCCCGCCCGGTTCGCCGGTGCCGCGGCTGACCCTGACCTGCAGACCGAGTGACCGCCCGACGAACTGCACGACCTCCTCGAGGCGGTCGGTCTGCGGTCCCGCCGCCAGCAGCATGGCAAGCGTGAGGTGGTCGCGCACGACGACCTGTTCGAGATCGCGCACCTCGGCGCCGACGTCGGCGATCGCGTCGAAGAGGGCACTCGTGACGCCCGGACGGTCGTCACCGGAGATCGTCACCAGCAGTGTCTGCTCCGCGCCCACCGGGTCCTCCCCGGGTTGCTCGCTCACCGCGCAAGGCTAGCGACGCCGTCCGTATGCCGAGCGGCCCGGTCCGAGATCCGGTCACCTGCCCGCGGCCCGCCGCCCGGACGCCGCCGACCTGCCGTTCGAGTCGGCCACGGGTGAGGGCGGCGTGGTTCAGGAGAGGCGTCCACCGGTCGTCGTCGTGGCGCCGTCGGCGGGAGGCGGTCCGTAGGCGTCCCGCGCGGCAGTCGCCTTGTCACGCCAACCGATCAGCTGCAGTCGGGTCGTCGCGGTCAACAGGTCGGGATGGCCGAGCGCGAGCAGGTCGGGATAGTCCGTCGGACACGGACCCGGCCGGGGTCCGAGGTCCCGCAGTGCCCGGACGACGGGTCCTCCCACCGCGGAGATGGTCGACGTGAGCCAGAGGTGACGTTGCACTACCTTCTGCCGGACGTTGGTGTGGGGGTGGAACCAGCCGTTGGCGCGCGCGACGGCCCAGCAGATACCGCCGGCTGCGTGCGGGGCCGACTTTACGTGCAGGACGAGGTCGGGACTGTCGTTCCACACGTGCAGCAGGGCCTGACGGAGTGCTGGTCGGGCATCGTCTCCGAAGAACTGCGCGGCCACCGAGTCGAGAAGGCGCTCCACGGCTTCGAGCTCGGCACCGTCCGACGGATCCTCGAGCACCGGCCGCGACGGCACCTCCAGGGGGACGTCGTCGAGGAGGTCGAGTCGATGCCGGCCACCGACCAGCCCCTCGAGCCAGTCAAGCACCTCCTCGAACGGATGGCGGCGTGGAGGGGGCGGCGGAGGGGGGTGATGGCACTCGTGCCGGGCATCGAAGTCCCGGGCGTGCCGTTCCCATCGGGTCCCTTCCACCGGCTCCGTCCACGAGTCGACCAGCCGACCGTCGACGAGCACCTGGTGTCTCAGTCGCCGAGGCACATACAGCTCGTCGCGATAGGCGTAGTCACGGAAGTCGTCCTCCATGTCCGGCTCGAGCCATTCCCTGGTGTCGCGGTCGTCGATGTCGCTGAAGTGGTCCACGCTCTGCCTCCTGTGATGATGTCCGATCTGGCGCGTCCGCCGCATCCGCACGGCATACCTGCCGGTGACGCATCTGACGATCACCGTCGCACAGGACGCGGGCGTGGCCGACGCGTCATCCACAGGGGCTGCCTGCGGCCGACCGACGCGCGACGACGCCAACCGGTCCCGGTGGCCTGTCGGCCGTCCCGGTGGCCTGTCGGCCGTTCCGGTAGGCGAGCGCCGTCCGAAGGGGCGGCGAGTTCGCGGTGGCAGGGGTCACACCTTTCGTAAGGGGAATCTCGTGCCCAAGAGAGGCATTCGCGAGCCCGACCGTCGTGCGGTCGAGCGGAGCGTCGAGCTCGTCATGTGGATCGGTCCTGCCGACCTCGCCGGTCGACGCCCTGCGAGGGGTGGACGGTCAGAGACCTGCTGGCCCACATGACCGTGCAGCATGACGGGTTCGCGGCAGCCGCTGAAGGACGAGGCGCGGACCCCAGCGTCTGGGGTCCCCCCGGCCGCGAGGTCGGTGTCGGGGACCGATGACCCCGTGGACGACTACCGACGCGCGGCCGCACGGGTGACGGCGGCCTTCGCGGCGGCCGACGTCGTTCCCGACAGGTTCGCCCTGCACGAGCTCGGCTCCGGCGCGGTCTTCCCGGCGGTGCAGGCGATCTCCTTCCATTTCGTCGACTACCTCGTTCACGCCTGGGATGTCGCCCGGTCGATCGAGGTGGCCTTCCGGCCGGACGAGGACCTGCTCGAGTCGGCCCTGACGATCACCCTCGCGGTGTCGACCGGTGACGCCCGGACGAAGCCGGGCGCCGCCTTCAAGCCGGTGCTGGCCGCGGACTCCGCCGACCCGTGGGAGCGGATCCTCCTGCACCTCGGGCGGTTACCCTGGTGGCCTGCGACGGACTCGACGCCTACGACGTGTTGACCGAGTCCCGCCAGGCGAGGAGCTCGCTCACCTTGGCGAGGTCGTCATGCTCCTCGCCCGAGATGCCGACGGTGAACAGACGCGTGCCGACGGCATACAGGGCCTGGGCGTTCTCGGCGTAGCTGTTCACCTGCTCGGGCATCCGGCCCGGCGTCGGCGCCACGCCCGCGGAGCGGACGATCTCGCCCGGATCGCGGCCGACCTTGCGGCACCACACGTCGAGGACCTCATGCTTGTGGGCGATCTTCTCCGGCGCGCCGAAGCCGTGCCATATGCTCGCGTGCTCCGCGACGATGCGCAGCGTCTTCTTCTCGCCGCCGCCGCCGATGAGGACGGGGATGTCGCGGGTCGACCTGGGGTTGAGCCGCTCCCACCGGGCCTTGATGACCGGCAGGTCACGGTCCAGCGCGTCCAGCCGCCGACCCGGGGTGCCGAAGTCGTAGCCGTACTCCTCGTAGTCGCGCTCGAACCAGCCCGACCCGATGCCGAAGATGAGCCGGCCCTCGCTGATGTGGTCGACGGTGCGGGCCATGTCGGCCAGGAGGTTGGGGTTGCGGTAGCTGTTGCACGTCACGAGGGCGCCGATCTCCACGCGCTCGGTCGCCTCGGCCCAGGCCGCGAGCATGGTCCAGCACTCGAAGTGCTTCCCGTCGGCCTCGCCGCTCAGCGGGAAGAAGTGGTCCCAGTTGAACAGGATGTCGACACCCATCTCCTCGAGCGTCGAACAGAGCCGGCGGATCGCCGTGTAGTCGGTGTGCTGCGGCTGGATCTGGACGGCGATCCGGGCGGCGGTGAAGTCGGCGACAGTCATGTGACGATCATGGGTCACGACTTGCGGCCGCCCCGGAGGGGGTCGTCGGCCTCCCTTCCGGCACGTCCGCACCACGCGGACTTCGGTATGCCGGGTGCCTCGCCGACCGCGGCGGCCACCTGGAGAACCCTGGGGGCACTCGGACGGTACGCCGCGCAAACGTGGACGTCACTGCGGGCACCGCGCCCTGTAGGCCCGGCCCGAGTGAACTGATCGCACCCGGACCGCACTTGGCGGGCACGTCCACACACTGCGGGCATCTCGACAGCACTATGGGCACCACACCGGTGCGCGGGGCGTACGTGAACTGATCGCACCTGTTCGTCGTCGGTCCTGAGCCCGGTTGCGCGGTGGCCGGACCGTGGTCGGGCTGCGGTTGGGCGGTGGTTGTCCATGGCGGCCACCGTGTCCGTGGCAGCTGTGTGTCAATCTCTCGGGGCGTCCTTGTGGATGGTGTGACGTGACGGATACCGCTTGTGGACAACCGGATTGGTGTCTCGGGGGATCGGGGGGCTGTCGGTGGCCGGTCCTAGAGTTGTTCTCATGGAGGAGCAGCAGCAGCAACCCGCGAGCGACGACGCCGAGCCAGTCCGACCATGGTCTTGGCCGGGATCGCCGCCGGCCGGGGTCGGCCTCGGCGGGCTCTTCGCAGGGCTCGCCGCGTGGAAGTCCGGCGCTCCTCGAGACGCGGCCGATCCGGCCGCTCCCGCAGCCACGGAGGA
>JAABUJ010004031.1_pt1 | contig 15822 bp, 12 predicted proteins | sample 5559131 | NCBI WGS metagenome assembly JAABUJ01 (sample SAMN10711875, study PRJNA513366) | rock metagenome | isolation source: Antarctica rocks | place: Antarctica: Victoria Land, Mt New Zealand nord | collected 2016-01-07 | reverse complement strand
CGCTCCCGTCCAGTCTGCTGCCGGGTGCCTAAAGCGAAAGGGGGCGACGGCTCAGAGGTAAGCGTTGGACCGCAACGGAGTGTCGAGTCAGCCCCCTTCCAAACTCACCCTAACATACAGACGGAGTATGCTTCCTCCCCGTTGGCCGCCGCTTGCGTCACGAGGCCAGCGCGTAGCGAATGCCCCGCGTACTGCGCGGGATCGAGGCCCGCCGCCGCTGCGGTGCGCTTGACGACCAACGCCACCGCCTTGTCGGAGAGCCGCGCCTTCCCCAGGTGCCCATGCCGATTGATGGGACGGAAAACAGGGCCCTCCGTAATTCCTGCCATGTCCAACCAAGCGCGGAGGGTTTGCACGGGACAGGTCGCGGGGACGCGCCCGTAATGGATTGCCTTCTGCATGCCGACGCGCTCCTGATCCGTCTTGCTGCGGCGCACCGTGATCGTGATCCCCTCCGGTGAGAAGGCGAGATCCGTCACGTCCAGCGCGACGAGTTCGGCGCGGCGGAAGGCCCCGGCGAAGCCGACGAGGAGGAGCGCCCGGTCGCGCACACCGAGCAGCGATTCGGGCAGGGTGGCGACCATCGCCCGCAGGTCCGCGACGAGGATGGGGGTCTTTTGCACCGGTGCGATCCCTCGCGTCCGCCGGATGCCGCGCATCTGGAGCCGCACGAGTTCGCTCGCCGCAGGGTTAGGAAAGCCTGCGACATGGTGGGCTTTGGCGATCGTCGCGAGTCGGTGTTCGAGGGTACCGACGCGGCGCGCTTTCGCCTGGATGGTGAGATAGGCCGCGACCGTCTCCGGGGACGCCGGCAGCGCGGAGCACCCGTGCGTCTCGCACCAGCGGCGGAAGTCGGCCCAATGGCCCCGATGGGCGCGGCGCGTGTTCGTCGCCACGGCCGCTTCCAGATACGCGCGCGTCTCTGCCGCGACCGCGGCCGCGATTGGCACCATCGCATCCGCAGCCGGGATCTCCATCGTACTCGCCATGCCCTCCCCTTTCTCACTTCCGATCTCCGATCCGTTTGTATATCGCCTAAAAACCTTACGCGCTATCACTGTTCGGCTTCCTCGCCCGGGGGAAGCCGACTAGATCGAGGCATCCCACCACGAGCGCAGCGTGTGGCTCCGCCCGGGGATATAGGAGGCGCGGTCGCGGATGTTCGCAAGCACCGCGCGCAAGGGCACAGATGCGATCTGCTGCTGGAGCGCCCAGTCACGCACGAGGTCGAGCGTGTTCAGGAGACGGAGCCGGGGCGCGTCCCGCGTCAGCACCCGGCGCGCCTTCCGATCATCGGTCGCCACCGCCCCGCCGCGATGCACTGCAATCGCGCATGTCATTGCCTCGCCGTCGTCGAGCTCCGCCGCGAAGTTGACGTAGTCCACGAGTTCCGCGGCCTCCAACGGCAACACGGTGAGCACCCCCGACGCGGAGAGCGGCGCGAGGTCTACCGGGATCTTGCCACCTGCGTCCGGCCCCTGCCCACCGCGCAGCACGAAGAGCGACTCCTCCTCGACCTTCTGCGCGACGGCGCAGGGATGCGGTGCCACGCGGAGGATTTCCTCCATGTGATCGGTCGCGTAGAGGTTAAGCGCGCAGCAAGCATCGAGGAGGAGCCAGGGATTGCCCGCGCTCATCGTCTACCCCCGTCGCCGATCACCGGTTCTCCCCCAGCGAGAGCGCCGCGTCGGGGGAACTCTCGAAGACGAAGGAGATATCTTCGTCGGTATCCTCGGCAAACTGTGCCGCGATCCGCCGGCTCTCCAGGCGATCCACGCGCAGGAAGTCGGCGAACTGCTTCTCCGTGATCGCTTCCCGCTCGACGAGCGCCTCGATGGCGAGGAGGACATAGCGTACCGGCAAGAGCTCGTCGCGCACCGCGCGTGGGGTGAGGCCGAGAATCTCCTGCGCCTCGCGCACCTTGAGTCCGCGCTGCCGGTAGCGATCCCACGTCCCCGATGGCACGAGGCGCAGTTCTTCCAAGCGTCGCATGAGGGCTTCGGCGGAGACGAAGAAATGGTACGCGATCGTCAGGATGTCAGCGAGGGTGGGCTTCCCGCTGCGGCTGCGCTTGACGTCGTTGAACTGCCGGCGCAGTCCGGTGGCCGGCATGAGAAACGCCCGGGCGAAGGCATCTGCGGCACGCTCGAAGAGCGGGTGGCGGTCGTACATCGCTTCCGCCGCGACCTCGGGCTGGTAGCGGCGCGTGAGGAAGTGGAAATAGTCGTGCGCGAGCGACATGCGGCGGCGTTCTTCGGGGTGGTTACGGTTGATGGCGATGCAGCCGCCGAGCTCCTCCGTGTGCGCGAACATGGCGGCGTACCGATGTGGCAATGCCATGTAGAAGACGCGCAGGCCGACACTGCTCTCCAGCATCTCGCGCAGGTCAGGGATCGGGCCGTCGCCAAGGCCGAGGCGGTTGCGCTCGGCGCTGGCGATGTCTTCTGCGGCCTGCTCCGGCGTGACGCCGTCGATCGCGTACGGCTCAGGATACCGGCGCGGTAACGGGGCGCCGCAGATTTCTTCGAGTCGGCGATAGTCCTCGCAGAGGCGCTGAAATGCGTAGAAGTGTGGCTCGATCTCGTCGCCGATCGCCTTTCCGGGCGCGAACACGGCACGAAATTGCACCACGAACGATGGGGATGGGGCACCGCGCCGGAGGAAGTCGCCGATGCTGCGCCCGAGGAGCGCCGCCAGTTGCACGAGTTCGCCGGGTTGGATGCGGCGCTCCCCTTTCTCGATCGCCGTGACGGTCGTCCGCGCCATGTCGAGTTGCGCGGCGATGTCCGCTTGCGTGAGACCGCGCTCCTTGCGCGCCTCCTGGATCCGCCTGCCGAGATCGCGTGGGTCGACCGTTTGCAGAATATCGATATTCATGTCCTTCTCCTTCATGCGGCGAGCGTGCTTGATTGGCGCGGTTCGCCTGCGAGGAAGTCATGCCACTCGTCACAATAGCATTGATAGAGTGCGACGAGCCCCGCTTCTCCACCCGCCGCGTGCCCGAGGGCCGGGGCCGCTCGCACGGCGTCGAGGAGTTCCGGGTATGCCCGCATGAGGGCGCGCCCCGGGTCATCATCCGCGAGGACCTGTTCGAGCGTCTCCACCTGCGCATGCATAAGTTGTAACGGATAGCGTTGCTCGCGCGATAGTGCCACCCCGGGCTGCGTGATGTCTCGCCGATAGCGCGTCAAGCGGTCGACGGCGGCGAGGCCCGCAGCGTGCAGTGCCTGTCGACGCAGAAGACAGGAGGTGCAGGTGCCGCACTGTGCGGTACCCGCCAACCGCAGTGGGAAGCCGTCGCATGAGACAGAACAGCCGACGAGCGTCTCTATGCCGAGCTCGCGGAGGCTCGTACACATCTCGCCCTTCGTCGTGAAGAGGAACGGGAGCCGGATCGCAAACGTCTGCCCCGTCGCGCGGGCGATGAATGCGCTCATCGCGACAAGGAGGCGCGGTGCGGCGGCGCGCGTATGCTGCGCCCCGCGCTCCGCGCCGGTGTACGGCAGATTGATCGCGCCTACGCCGTTCTCGTAGACGGCAAGGCTCTCCGCCCCGGCCATGAGCGCCGCCACCGCGCCGAGCGCGAGGAAGAGGAATCCGCGCGATCGTTGCGACGATTCGTCGTCATCGTACGAGCGCCCGTTACGGTGGAACCCGAGCGGAATGCTCACAGGGATCACACCGTCGCCGAGCCTTCCGCGCAATCCGCCCGCCGATTGCCGCTGCACGTTCGCGAGGCGCGGGTTGGTCACGGCGGAGACGAGCACCATGCTGCCGGTTGGCTGGGCGAGCCAATCGCGGCAGGCCCCGGCGAGCGAGTCCAGCCCGCCACTGAAGAGGGCGACCCGCGCCGGCTCGGCGGGGGGCGTAGAGAAGAGCGCGGGCTGGATCTCAGTCCGGCGCAGGGCACCGTCGCGCGGGACGAAGCGAATGAGCCATTCGTCCTCGGTGAAGTCCCAGAGGAGCGCGCCGAGTGCCGCGATGAGCACCGGGTCGTTCCAACGATCCGGATCGCGCACCGGCACCGTGATCTCGATGCGGCGCGCCCAGCGCGCAATGTCGGTCTGTGATCGCCGTGGCGAGAGCCGGTCGGCAAGATAGACCGCGCGAGCGACATCCACCATATCGGCGAGGTCCGGTGGCAGCACCGCGCGGAACGCCAGCCAGATCGGCGTGTCGTCGAGATAGCCGGCGATCGCTTGGGAGACGAGTGCGGTGTCCAGCAAGGCGGACACCCGCCCGTCGGGCGTGAATGCATAGCGGTACTGTGGGAGGCCAGTCTCTCGCCCGTCCATGTCGTCCCCTTTACAGTGACATCTCGAGCAGTTCCTTCGTGGAGAGCCGTTCCCGCTGCGCATATGGAGCCCGTATGGTGGCTCCACTCGGATCGTCGAGGAGTCTGCGCGCAATCTTTGCCACCCGTTCGTCGGCGCACTCGTGGAATTCTTGGCCCCACCTGCCGATCTGCGCAGTGGTATATCCGGTCTCGTTCGCCAAATCGACGCGCAAATGGGCGAGGAGGCGGTACTCAATGATCTCGTGGCAGAAACGACCCGCAATTGCCTCCTCGCACGTCGTCGCAAGCGACTCCCCTTGGGCAATCTCCACGACGAGCCGCTGTGCCGCCGCGACCGCGAGCCGGACATGCAGATCGCCGCGCGCGTCGCGCACCATGGAGGTCAATCGCACCAAGGTTTCATCGATCGAGCCGCCAAGTATCGCCGTCCGCACGATGGCCGCCACCTCGGCGAGGTGTGGGAAGCCGCCGTGCCGAAGATCATACGCGAGCGCGGTGATCACGGCATCGGCGACCTCACCGACCGGGGCCTCGCCCACGGCCATACGATAGGGAGCCCGCCACTTGCGCGCCACGGCGCGGGTGAAGATGTCTTTGTCGGTCACAGATTTCTCCTTCCGCTCTCCCGCGCGCATATCGTAGCACGGAGTTTGACAATGTCAACAATCAAACAGCAATGTTTGACAATAAAGTCAGGTTGCAGGATACTGCGACTGGCGACGTGTCGGTTGTGTCGCCGCTGACCTTCAGAAGGTGAGCGCGATGGTGTTTCGTGGTTTGTTCGTCGGGATTGATCGCTACGCTTCTACCCAAATTTCTTGGCTCGATTGCGCGCGCCGGGACGCACGCGCCATGCACGCGCTCTTCGCCGACACGCTCGGCACCGGCGCGATACAGCTGCTCGACAGAGAGGCGACGCGGATTGCGATAGAGCAGCACTTCGCGGCGCTCGCCGCCTGCGACGAGGACGACGTCGTGGTCGTCTACTTCTCCGGCCACGGCAGCGACACGCACGAACTGATTACCTACGATGCGGACATCCTCCACCTGCCGGAGACGGCCATCCCTCTCGACACCCTCGCCGAGTGGTTCGCGCGCATCCCGGCGCGCCGGCTGGTCTGCATCCTCGACTGTTGCTTCTCGGGCGGGATGGGCGCGAAGGTGCTGCACGCCCCAGTGCGCCCCCGTACCCTCGCCTCGACCGACACCCTCCTCGATCGCCTCTCTGGCACGGGTCGGCTGATCTTCACCGCCGCCGCCGCGACGCAGGAGGCGTGGGAGGATACCCGTGTCGGGCACGGATTCCTGACCCATTACCTTCCTCCAGGCGTTGCAGGGCGCGGAGGAGGTGGTCGAGGCGGGCAAGATCGACGTCTATCGCCTCCTCTCGTACGTGACCCGGCGCGTGGGCGACGCGGCGGCACAGATCGGCAGGCGGCAGACGCCCACGCTGCGCGGGCAGATCGACGGCGAGTTGACCTGGCCCGTGTTCGCGCCGGGGCCGCGCTACAAAGCGGCCTGCCCCGAGTACGGCGGGGCGGAAGTGACACGGGAGATCGCCTCCCTGTCGGCCTACGGGTTCCCGCAGGAGTTGCTGGATGCATGGGCCGGTGCCATCCCCTCCCTGAATGCGCTGCAGCGGGACGCGATCAACGACTACGGCCTCCTGCGCGGCGAGCACCTCGTCGTCTCGGCACCCACCTCATCGGGCAAGACGATGATCGGTGAGCTCGCCGCCCTCAGGGGGACCTTGGAGCGCAGGCGTGCGCTCTTCCTCCTGCCCCTCAAGGCGCTCGTCAACGACAAGCACGCCGAGTTCGCGCGCACCTACGGTGCCTATGGCCTCGTCACGATCCGGGCGACCGGGGAGGTCAGCGACGATATCCCGGCGCTCATGCGCGGGCAGTACGATCTGTGCCTTATGACTTACGAGAAGTTCGCCGCCCTCGCCCTCGGCAGCCCGCACATCCTCGCGCAGGTGGGCACGATCGTCGTGGACGAGGTGCAGATGATCGCCGATCCCTCCCGCGGGGCGAATCTGGAGTTCATTCTGACGCTCCTGCGCACCCGGCGGGGTGAGGGGATCGAGCCGCATCTCATCTGCCTGTCGGCGGTGATCGGCGATACTAACGGGCTGGAGCGCTGGCTGGGCGCGCGGCTCCTGCGCCGCACCGAGCGACCCGTGCCGCTGGACGAGGGCGTCCTGCGCGGCGACGGGTCCTTCCGTTACCTCGATCCCGAGGACGGGAGGGAGCGGATCGTCGCCCGCTACATCCAACCCGTGTGGAGCGGCAAGCAGTCCAACCAGGACTACGTCATCCCGCTCGTGCGCCGCCTGGTGGACGAAGGCAAACAGGTGATTGTCTTCCGCAACGTCAAGTCGGTCGCCCGCAGCACCGCGCTCTACTTGGCACGGGATCTCGGGCTATCGCCGGCGCACGAGGCGCTGGAGGCGCTCCCGGCGGGCGACCCCTCCAACGCCTCGGCGGCGCTGCGGACCGCGCTCGAGGGCGGGGTGGCCTTCCACACGGCGGACCTCGACCGCGAGGAGCGGCTGGCGATCGAGGCGCAGTTCCGGGCGCCGGGTACGACCCTGCGGGTGATCGCGGCGACGACGACACTCGCGATGGGCGTGAACACGCCCGCCTCGGCCGTGGTCGTCGTCGAGCTCGACCACCCCGGCCCCGACGGGCCGACCCCGTACGCCGTCGCCGAGTACAAGAACATGGTCGGTCGCGCCGGGCGGCTCGGCTATCAGGAGCACGGCGACTCCTACCTGATCGCGCCGGCGCCCCATCAGGAGCACCACGTCTGGGCACGCTACGTGCGGGGCACGCCCGAAGACGTCGTCTCGCACTTCCTCGCGGGCGAGACCGACCCGCGCTCCCTGATCGTCGGCGTGCTCGCCGCCGTGCCTCCGTCAGCGCCGCAGGGGATGGCGGCGGAGGAGATTGTCGCCTTCCTGGAGGGCAGTTTCGGCGCGTATCAGGAACGGCTGCGGGAGGAGCGGTGGCGGTGGGACCGGGAGACGCTCGACCGCGCGCTCGTGGAGTTGGTGCAGCATCGGCTCATCGCGCGAGGCGACGCTGGCGACTACTGGCTCACTGCGTTGGGGCGGCTCGCCGGGGAGGGGCGCGTCGAGGTTGGCTCCATCCTCAGTCTCGTCGGTGCGCTGTCCGACGTGCCGCCGGAATCCCTCACGGATCCCACGCTGATCGCGGCGGCACAACTGACCACCGAGCTGGATGACGTGTATTTCCCGTTCAACAGGAGCAGCAAATACCAGGAGCCGGCCACCTGGCGTGGCGAACTCCAGCGGCAGGGCGTCGCGCCGGGCGTGCTCGCCGCGCTCGGCGCGTTCGGCCCCGACCGGCACGATGGCACGGTGCGCGCCAAGAAGGCGGCCGCCTGCCTGTTGTGGATCACCGACTGGCCGCTCGCGCAGATAGAGCAAGCGCTGATGCGGCACCAGCGCGAGTCGGACGGTGCCGGGGCGATCCGGGCAGTGAGCGAGCGGACGGTGGATCTGCTGCCGACGGTCGCGCGGGTCGCCGAACTCGTGCATGAGGGTCTGGACCTCGCAGAGCGGCAGGTGCGTCTCATCGCGCGGTTGGAGGCTGGGGTGCCGGCCATCGCGGCTGACCTGGCACGGCAACTGGGCAAGAGGCTCACCCGCGGCGACTACCGGCGGCTCTTGACGGCGGACTTGTGCGCCATCGCCGCGATCGAGGGAGCGGAAGATGCGGCCCTGCTCGCCTGCCTGAACGATAACCTCGGCAAGCTGACCTTGGTGCGTGAGGCGGTCATCGCGTATCGCGAGCGGGAAAAGGAGCAATCGCTGCCCTCGCCCGTCCTCCCTCCCTACGAGGGCTAAGCTCACGCTGCGATGTGCGGGCCAGCAGGTGCGAAGATGACGTCGCCCAGTACGGGCGATGTTCGCCGGCGACAACATGGTTCGTTTCTCTGCGATCCCCTTGTTACTTCCGATTCAGTTCATGAATCACTACTCAGCATAGCACAGTCCGCTCCGAGTGACTGACCGGTGGCTTCCTGAACGTCCCGCGCGATACCTCCCATCCAAAAAATATTTCGACATAATGAAGTGACACTTGACATAAAGTGCGTCCGTGGTATCCTCGTGCTTCTCATCAAAGCCATCGCGAGGTGGCGACGCAAAGCCACGGGTCTCCGCCGAGATCGCCGGGTTGCCAGCGCCACCGAGATGGGTTCTCCGTCTGCCCTGTTAGTCTGCTGGCAGGGCATTGCTTTTTGCTCGAGTCGCTCCCTCATACGGTGCCAGGGGAGCGATGAGGATCGAGGGACTAGTGGCACTTCTGTGGACCGGGGACGTCTCAGGTGAGGATGAGCTTGCGCGCCGCCGCAGGATCGAAGGACTGATCTGGAGCACACGCTGGACGCTGCTCGCGTTCGGTCTCTTTCTTATCCTCACTTTGCGGAATCCGCCTATCTGGCTTTCCTTCGCTGCCCTTGCGGAGGGTGTACTGCACAACGCCGTCTTCCGGAGCCTGCTCATCGCGCGCGGATCGCGCGCACAACTGCGGCTACTAGGCGGGGCCCTCTTCCTTCTCGATGTCTTGGTGCTACTGATCGGCATCGAGCCGATGTTCGAGCGAGGGAATCATAATGTACCGCTGTTGCTCCTCGCCATCCCGTTGGAGGCAATCCCGCGGTTGGGATTCGAGCGCCCGTCCGTCTCGATAACAGGCATGGCCATACTCACGCTCCTCATCGGATACTGTTGGCGAAATCGCCGGAGCGTTGAACGAACGCCGTAAATGGGCACGATGCATGCCGAATCTCGCCTGCATCTTGCGGCGATTCTGATTTCGCCAACAGTATCCTCATCGTGCTGTACATCCTCCTCAACCTCCGGGGTATGGAATGGCGGGTTGATGCAACTATCTGGGCGGGATTTTATGGACTGATTGGAGTCTGGGCGGCCTTTGTTAGTCGAGCGCGCTGGCAAGCCTCACAACGGACGCAAACCGGTTTTGTCATTCCCACGGACCCAATCTCCTCAATAACGGAATCAAGCGCTCAGAAAGGCACGTTCCCCAACCCGCTGACCGAACGGCAGCGGGAGGTCTTACGGCTGGTTGCCGCAGGAAAAAGTACGCGCGAGATCGCTGATACGTTGAGCATTGGCACAGAGACCGTGCGCACACATTTACGCGATATCGCCAAGGCGCTGGGCACGCGATCTCGCAAGGATGCCGTGCAGATTGCGCGAGAACGGGGCTATCTCGACTGAGGGGTATCGCCGCGAGTACCGCAGATACTTCATCCCTCCCCTACGCCTACCACAGGAAATCACCCTCCACATACCACAAAAATTCACCCCAGTCTATATTGCCCTTCGCGCGAAGGAAGTTTATCGTCTCACCAATACGCGGAGTCTGGAACGATTCGCCGGAGAACAGCGAGATCGTGTGAACCGATAATCCGCGAACGAAATAATGCGTTCCCAAACTGGACTACTTTGGTGCTTCACACGACTGTGTTCCTCATTCCATCAGACGATCTCGGCTGGAACGACCTTCGCGCCATTCTTCAGGTGATGCCGGAGATCGAAGTCGTGGGTGAAACGCCGACCGCTCGGGAGGCAATCGAAGCGACTGTCTCCCTCCGACCAGATGTTGTGATCTCTACGATGATTATGGAAGGGATTTCAACACTACCACTCCTTGCTACTCTTCGGAGGGAGTATTGCCTCGCAAGTCGAATTGTCGTTTTCGCATCGTGTTTCGATCAATACGAGCTTGCGGCGCTTGCAGATATAGACGTTGCGAGCTATCTCCTCTGGCGCGACCTATCCTGCAAGACCTTGCGTAATTGTTTAGCGATCGTGCTCGGTGGAGACATCGATGTGAGCAGTCACGCGGCGGTACGGGCATTCATCGAAGCGAAACGACAATTGCCCTTCCCTCAGGTCCAAATGGCGCGATTGACAGAACGCGAGCGAACCGTCCTACAACGGTTGGCCGATGGCCTGACTCAGGAACAAATCGCGAAGTCAGAGTGCATAAGTCCACGAACGGTGAAGCGAGTCGTCGCGTCTTTGGAATCAAAGCTCGATGCGTCGTGTCTGTTCGTACTCGCGACGCGCGCCATGCGACTTGGATTACTGGATGGTACTGCATCATCCCCCGATCAGGAGAACAACCGCAGGCGGTGGGGCAGATAATGAGAATCGCGGGAAAGAATCTCACATGTCAACACTGGCTGCACCAGTCCGGGCGAGCGATGATGATGATACGATCACTGTCCACGCCGTACGGATAGCAGGTGACGAGCGTCAGCCGCTCGTCGCCCGTCGTGCCGATGAAGGCCGCGTTCTCCAGCCGCTTGTCGAGGGGTTGGCCCACTTCGGGGAAATCAAGGATTTGATCCACATGGTAGCGCCAGTCCTTGTCGCCGGCCTTGAGGACGATCTGGTCGCCCTGCTTCGCCTTCCATAGATTCTTGAAGACCTCACCCTGCCAGTCGTCGTGGCCGGAAAGGACGACGTTCTCGCCCTCGCCTGGGTTTGCGCTGGAGAAATGATGGCCGACGGCGTACGGCGCGACATCCCAGATATACGCCTGCTGCCCATCGATGTCGATCGGCGAGACGCCCACCGTGACGATGTCCGAGTCCACCTTGATCGAGGAGATGGTCAGGTGCGTCGGCGCGGGCATCTTCTTCTGCTCCGGCACAGGTGTCGGTGTCAGTTGCGGCTCTGGTGTTGCCGAAACGTCCATCGAAGAGTTGGCCACCGGCGTCGCCGTCGGCGCAGGGGGCGGCAGGCCCGCGACGATCTGCCGGTTGGGGGCTTGTGTGATGGCGATGGGTTGCGCGGCGCGCGTCTCGTTGTTCGCGATCGGCGTCCGCGCATTGTTCGGCACCAGCGCACCGGAAATAGTGGAGGGGAAGGGCGTCTGCGAGGGGACACGCGTCGCTGACGGGCTGAATGTGACGGGGATCGGCGCCTGCGCACGCGTCACCGGGCTGGGCGTGTTGACGCGCTTGAGAAATTGCACGCGCTCCTCGCTCTGTTGGTGGTTGTTCCACAGGCTCTCTCCTACCGCTATCGTCGGGATCAGCGCGCCCACGAGGATGAGCAGCGTACCGAAGGCATAGGCGAGACCACGGCGCGATCGACGTGGCGTGGAGTCCTTGTTAGCATCTTCCGTGTTGTCAATCATCATAGGCGGGGGAGTGTCTACTGCGTCCGCTTTCGCCTCTGGTCCCGTTCCCGGCATGGTCGCCGGGGACAGTGCGATATGGTCGGCGTGACCATCGGTCTCGGCGGCGACCGGTAAAGTCTGAGCGAGATCGACGGTCACGCCGGGCGTTCGCCGCCTCTTCTTTGCCAACCGCGTTTCCTCCACCGATATCTCGACAGTCGGAGTGACCCGTGCCGCGCGAATCCGATCTGTCACACCAGGTAGCGGCAGAGGATCGAATATGTCGCCCCACACGGCGTATCGTCGCCAGTATATACGTCTACCCATTTCACGACCACAGTAAGGATAGGTTCGTTCGGACGAATCGCGACGTTATATGCGATGCAATGGCACCATAAGTCCTGCGTAGGGCACAAACAGGACATCAAATCGGCACAATTGTCCGTAGTTTTCGATCATTGCCCCGAGCAGAATGGGGTGCAGACGGCAGGCAGCGGGTCTGCCCAATCGCTCTGGAGGGACAAGATGCAGACTACCGCTCGCCACTCATTTGGCAAAGTAATGGCGGGGCTTTTGGCGTTCGTTCCTGCGACGAAAGCCTTGGCCTGTACAGCATGCCAAAACGTCTCACCCACATGTTACTATCACTGCGATTCGGGCACGAACACATGCATAGTCGATGTGTACTACTATGATACGTGCCCACCATATGACCTCTGCTATACAAATAGTTATACATATGGCACCGGTGGTTGCGGCAGCTGCCCCGGCGACACAGGCGGCAGGTGCGTCTAAGAAGCCGTTGTGTCGGGAACCCCTGTAACAGGGGCTCCCGACAGCATGTGCAGCGAGTCGTCATGGATAGAGGGATCGAGAGGGGATAGCTGTGATTGGCGTTCTCCATATTATCCTTGATTTTTACTTTGCATCCCTCCTTGCTGTTTCCGGGTTCGCCAAAGCATATAAGCCTGCCCAATTTGCTGCTACTCTGCGACAACAGGACATCCTTCCTGTATGGAGTAGCAAGAGTATTGGGTACACGTTGCCATGGATTGAAATGGGTGTCGCGGCCCTCTTAGTCGTGGGTACCATACCGGTGCTTACAGCCGTTACCGTGCTCGTCCTTTTTACCGCGTTTCTTATCGCCGAAAGTGCTTTGTATTTCACGAAATACCAAGGGGATTGTGGCTGCTACGGAACCGCGCGCACACAGCCAGTTACCGAGGCAAGTGTCATCACCTCCGCAATCCTCGTTTGCCTCGCCGCTCTACATCTGTGGATTTCCACTCAAGGCCCTATCGTGGGGTGGCAACTGCGCGCGGCAATAATCGCAATCAGCATCGCCGTCGGAATCTGGTACGTGCGGCACGTTCGGCGACACGCGCGACGACCGCCAAGTCAGGCAATACAACAGACCGCCTCCAGCCTGCAAAACGGGGATCAACTGCCCATCGAGCTCGGCATCCCTCTCGCGCCACGCGCCTTTCTTACAGTGGTCAGCGGGAAATGTAACCCGTGCGTTCGCCTCTGCGAAGAGTTAGTGAGTGCAGATCTCGGCGAGTGGTCGCTCATTATGATGATCCTCGACGCGACCGCCAGTGCACCGAATAATCTCCCTCTCGCTCCTGACGCACGGGTCGTTTACGACCCTGAGCGTCGGCATGCTCGCGCGCTCGGTGTGTTCGCAACGCCCACCGCGCTCGCGCTCGTCGAGGGCCGGGTTGTCGATCAGCGCACAGCCCCGCCGTTGACATGGTTCGCGGGCGGTCGTTGATCCTCGCAAAGAGACGGATCTTTCCTGTGATGGGGCGATTCATCGAACGACTCTGGCATAAGAAGGTGATGCTGTCTCTAGCCACTACGGTGCCGATTCATACTGCTCGTCTTCCTATGCATCCACGACGTTGGTTCCACTTCGTTGTCAGCGGTGCGAGCATGAATCCAAGCCTTCACGAGGGTAACCATCTCCTAGTTAACCCGTTCGCCTATAGCAAGATTCTTCCCGTTTGCGGCATGATTTTTATACCCCCACACCCAATGCGCTGGCGGCGTACGAACTTGCTGCAATGCACGCCGCGGCGTGGCGATATCGTTGTGGTTGCAGCGCCTGCCGTTGGCCTTTCCACCGTGCCGCACACTCCGCTCATAAAACGATTAGTGGGCCTTCCCGGCGAAACAGTCCGCGTTGTGAAGGGGCGCTTGTACGTAAATGGCTCACCGATTGTGGAGCCATATATTACCACATCTCCACTTGGCGATCCGACAGTAAACGATCGAACGTACACGCTCACCGAAGACAAGTTTTTCGTCCTTGGTGACAACCGCAATGCGAGTGCCGACTCTCGTGTTTTCGGCCCGATAAATCGCCAAATGATCCTTGGCAAAGTGTTGCTTGTTATCCAGCAGCGGATCGTCATGGTTCCACCCGAGCGTTTCTAACGCTGGGGATACGCCGCTCAGTTACAAGGAGTAGAGTTGGAGAAGCGGGACGTGCCGTCCAACCTGAAGACTCCGCCCCACCACCACCGGCCTGCCCATCCACCGGAGCGAGAGACGGGGCGCAGGCGCGCCTCGCTCACCTTCCGTATGATCCCCAGGGCGCTCAGCCTCGTCTGGGAGGCCACCCCGCGCTACGCCGCAGCGAACGCGGCGCTCACAGTCTCACAAGGCGTTCTCCCCGCCATCACCCTGTATTTCAGCAAGTTGATCGTTGACGGCGTGATCACCGCCGCGAGCGTGCATACGCGCGCCGCCACGCAGCATGTTCTCACGCTCGTCGTCCTCTGGTTCGGCGCGCAGCTGCTCAGTTCCCTCCTCCAAACCGCCGGCACGCTCGTCACCAGTCTGGAAAGCGACCTGCTTTCTAACTTCATCAGTGTACGCTTGATGGAGAAGGCGAACATGCTCGATTTGAGCTACTTCGAGAACGCGCAATTCTACGACAAGATGGAGAACGCGAGGCGCGAGGCGGGCTATCGCCCCGGTCAGATGATGAACCATCTCTTCGGGCTCCTGCGCAGCGCGATCACGCTCATCTCGGTGATCGGCGTGCTGTTCTCGCTCTCATCCTGGCTCGTGCTGCTCGTCATCACCGTCTCGATCCCCTCGGTCGCCATCCAGGCACGCTACTCGGGCCAGTTCTTTGAATTGATGAAAGGAAGAGCAGGACAGCAACGGAGTCTTACATATCTATCGCATCTCATGGCGACCGACGGAGCGGTGAAGGAGTTGCGCGTCTTCGGTTTACACGAAACCCTGCTGCGCCGCTACCGGGAGATTTTCGCCCGGTTCTTCCGTGAGAATCGTGATCTGACGGTGCGCCGCAACACTTCGTCGTTCGGCCTCGCAGCGCTCTCGACAGTCGTTTCCGGGCTGACGTACGTATATGTCGTCTTGCAGGTGATCGTGGGGCGGATCACGGTCGGCGGGCTGACGCTCTACTACCAGGCATTCCAGCAAAGCCAGTCGCAGGTCAGCAACGTCCTTTCCGGCATCAGCAGCATGTACGAGAACGCCCTGTTTTTGAGCAACCTCTTCGATTTCCTCGCCTTCGCGCCTGAACTGTCCGTACGGCCCGATCCGCTGCCTTTCCCGACGGTGATCCGTGAGGGGATCGTGCTGGATCGCGTCTCCTTCAAGTATCCCGGCACGGAGAAGTGGGTGCTGGAGGGCATTTCCTTCACGATCAAGCCGGGGGAGACGATCGCGCTGGTCGGCGCGAATGGCGTGGGCAAGACGACGCTCGTCAAGTTGCTCACCCGCCTCTATGACCCGACCGCCGGGCGCATCACGATCGACGGCATCGACCTGCGCGACTTCGATCCGGCGGCGGTGCGCGCCCGCGTCGGTGTGATCTTCCAGGACTACGTGAAGTATCAACTAACGGTGCGCGAGAACGTCGGCTTCGGGCGCATCGAGGCGCTGGATGATCAGGACCGCATCGAGCGGAGCGTCGCGGAAGCGGATGCCGCGCCGATTATCGCCGGATTGCCACAGGGATACGACACACCGCTCGGCCGCTGGTTTGCGGACGGGCAGGAGCTGAGTATCGGCCAGTGGCAGAAGGTGGCGTTGGCGCGGGCCTTCATGCGCGACGCGGACCTACTGATCCTTGATGAGCCGACGGCGAGCCTGGATGCGCGTGCGGAGTACGAGGTCTTCCGGGCGTTCGACAAGCTGACGGAGGGGAAGATGGTGGTCTTGATCTCCCACCGCATTGCCTCATCAGGAATCTTACTATTGAGGAGTCGTTGCCTCATGAAAGAATCTTACCCGTGCCCCTTCGCTGGGAGCACGGGAGGAAGACGAGGCAATGATGAGCATGACCAGCAAACGCGA
>JAABUJ010004030.1_pt1 | contig 15823 bp, 16 predicted proteins | sample 5559131 | NCBI WGS metagenome assembly JAABUJ01 (sample SAMN10711875, study PRJNA513366) | rock metagenome | isolation source: Antarctica rocks | place: Antarctica: Victoria Land, Mt New Zealand nord | collected 2016-01-07 | reverse complement strand
GACCTACTCCAACGCCTGGAACAACGCCAAAACGGTACAGCAAGCCCCGCCCAACCCCGAGCGGCCTGAACCCCTGACGAACTATCGAGCGAGACCACTAAGTCGCAGAGCCGGCTCATTCGGCTGCTCAGTAACGGTTCGAGTTCGGCTTTCAGGCCCGGGTGGTCGGGGACCGCTCGGGCAAGTACGTCCAGTGCGCCGGTGAGTATCGTCGGGTCGTCATGGTCCAGTACTGCCGCGATCACGGCCGGAATCGCGGCGAGCTGGGTGGCGACGAGGTGCTCGCCCAGCAGGTCTGGCTGTAGCGGGTTCCACCACCGGAAGCCGGTTTCGGCGTAAAGGTTGTGCGCCCAACGGGCGATTCCGCGGATTCGGCCGGACGGTTCGGTGGCCAGGTCCGGCAGCAGGGGCAGTAGCGCGGCAGCGTCGTTCTCGTCGCGAGCGCCGGCCAGGGTGGCCAGCGCGACGATCCGGCCCTGCAACGTGGTGTCACCATCCGCAAGGCCCGATTCCGCCCATTGCCGTCGCCAGAAACGGCCCTCGTGGCGTAGCAACTCATCCAGCAGCTCTGGTCGGCTCCGCAGCTGGCCGGTTAATTCTGGGTCGTGATGGACGGCCAGATAAGCGGCGATGACCACCATCAACGGGTTGGCGAACACCGGTGACGACAGGTCCGGCTGGACCTGGACTGCCAGCGGCGTGGTGGGACCACCTGCCTGGTCTTCTCGTCGGGACGTTAGACCGGCCACGGCCTGGCGATACACCTCGACGCGGTCATCAACATCTGTAGTTTCCAGTTCAAAAATGTCGGCATCGTCGAGCAGGTTGCCCAAGGCCTCGTCACCGGTCGCGATCAAGGGGGAACGCCAGTCGCGCGCACCCGCAGGGCGGGTCCGGACCAGCAGCAACACTCGGACGGGGAATAAGCGAGTCGCCTGTGACCACACCAGCGGCAGGAGCGACACCAGCTGCCCAGTCCGGGTTTCGGCGTAGTCGATCACGATTAACCGCATCGCCTGCGCTTCGGCCAACGCCGGCAGCGCTGCCGCCGGCGGCTCGGTCTGCAACAGGCCCGCCAGCCAACCCGACGCCTCGGCCCGCAGGCATAACTCCACTGCCAATCGGGTCTTTCCGGACCCGCCCCGACCACCCACCACGACCATCGAGAAGGATTCCTCGTCGCCCAGCCAATCGCTGAGTGTCTCCAAGATCCGGTGGCGATCTACGAATCCGAGCACCTGGGACCCGGCCCGAGCTTGGATGGCCTTAGCCGCCGATCCGTGTCTGCTCAAGGGCACACCAGCGGCCGGTTCCAGGCCGCGTGCCCGCAACTGGTCCAGCGGCCGGGCGCGCTCGTGCGTGGGCAACGCTAGCCGCTGTTGCTCGGCCAGCATCAAGCGTTGGAACGCTTCGTCCCGTCCGGGTAGCAGTTTCGGATTACTCAGCACGGCCCGGTACAGGGCCAACACCGCCTGCTCGGTCAGGTCCGACTCATCCTGCGACAAGGTGCGCATCAATGGGGCACCCTTGGCCAGCTGCGCCCGGGCCGCGGGCTCCGGGTCGAACCCGAGCGCCGCTAGCTCGTCTACAGAGAGCTTGTGGAACTCCAGCATGTCCTGCATGGACCGAAACGCCGTCCGTGCCTGCTCATAGGAATAGCCCCGAGCCTGCGCCAACCCGGTCAACTCGGCCGTCACCCCGGTCAGGGCCACCTTCATCGCGGGATCCGACTTCACCAGCGTGTCCACCAACGCGACGCCCGCCTCACGCAGACCGGCAGTAGGGCTGACGATAAACGCGAGCGCAACCTTCGCCGCCCTCGCCGCCGCCGCTCCAGCCCTCACCGGCAAGAGTCTGCCTGAACTGTCCCCATCGACCACGCCGAGGGCGTTGCTGTCAGGAATCGGTCCAGGGGCAGACCTCCATGACCCACAGACGGTCAGCCGCCCGCTCCGTGCGGCCGATCGGGGCGGCGGTCGGCCATCAGCGACTCTCAAGGGCCTCAAGCTGTCCGCCGGGGACAGGCATCACATCAATAGGGCACAGAGTGACTGTTGTTCTCACCTTGAAAGTGTCACGTGACTCGTGTACGCGTTACAACGTCTCATAACTGCTGCGGTCGTTCGGACACGAGTTACGGACACTTGTCATCTGAACCATCCTTTGCTTGCCGTGTCTCATAACCCGTGTACGGATGCTCGGAAAGGGCAGTTATGGACACGAGTTATGAGACACAGTCGACGCGGCGGACAACGGGCGCACGGACAGGAGCGCCGGGCATTTTGGGGGGTACGGAGGCCAGCGCAGCCCGAAGGGGGTGAGCCTGCAGGTCAACGCCGAGCAGTGCTTGCAGCACCTGGCATGCTTGCGAACATGGTGATCGGCGAGCACCGAAGGACGCGACCACCAGCAGTCAGGGCCGATCACGTGACACCCGGCCGCCGATCCAATACTCTGGAGTTGCCTGTTGCGTTGAGCTTCAGGAAGTAAGCCCGGCAGCCATCCGGACGGTTGGTGAGCCGGGCTTTGCGCTGTTCGGGACCGGGTCATACCGACCGGACATCGGCCACCACTGGTTCGACCCGCCTGCGCCAATCGCCGCCCTTGGCCCAGCACCAGGCGATCGCATCAGGGATTGCGAGCAGCTGCTCGGCCGCGGCGCGGCGATGCTCGTATCGCAAGGTGTCCCGGCAGCCGACCTCCCGAGTGATCTCAACCAGCCGCTGGTTGTCCCAGCGCAGCAGCGAATCGTCCTGTTCGAGTACGAGCATGGCCGCGCCGATGGCGGCCGCGTCGCTGACCAGCGCGTGCAGGCACCCCCTGCGTGCGTCGAGTTCGCTGCGGTTGCCGCGGCCGGCGTTGTAAATGGTCGCCTGCACCCCCGTCTGGCAGATCGCCGCCGCGATCGACCGCCGCCGCGGATCGCTTTCCTTTGCCATGTGCACCCGCCGCTGACCGCCCAACACCAGGCCCCGCATAACCGCGCGGGTCGTGGCCAAGTCGCCGGGCAGCACCACACCCGCGACGAGTAGGTAGTCACGTTGCTTGGTCTCGTCGACAAAAATCTGATCGCCGGTCACTGGCTAGTTGTCGTAGGGGTAGTGGTTTTGCCAGCCGCGCGGTGTCCACAGGAGCACTCGTCGAGCGAGCCCAGGCGCAAGCCACAGGTGCGTGATGGCCGGCGGAAGTGGTGGTGGTTCGGGAGGAAGCGCATGCCAGTCGTCCAGCAATCCATAAAAGACGGGAAACGGCAGAGCGCTCCAATGCACAGGTAAGAACAAGTGGCGCTCATCGGTGTCGGCTCGTGCGGTCTTTTCCAGGTGGCGAACCATGTGCGGCTCTGCGAAGACGTCTTCCAGGGCCTGTCGGAGCCCGGCCAACGATTCATCGACGGCGCCGCCTCGGGAGGCGGGAAGGACCGCGGCACTTCGAATTCGGTTGCCGTCTACGGCTGGTAGCTCGGGATGGCCGACCATGTCCGAAGTGGAGTGCTCCACAAGCCAGGCGATGTCGGGGTCCGGATCCACGCCGATCTGTCGTTGCCACAGCTGCTCAGGTCGGGACAGCCCCGCAGCCTCGCACAGCAACGCGATCCGGGCGTACCTGTCCCTGAGCTGCGGCAGATCAGCCGCCGACCCAACTTCAACTGTCCAGGCCCACTGGCCCGGCAGTGGCCACCGGAACTGGTCCCGACTGAGCAGTGAAAGGGTCTGCAGCGCGCCGTCTCCGGACAGTGCAGTCACCTCGAACGCCGCCCGGCGGCCGGTGGGGTAGGTCAACATGGCATCGACTACGCCTTGCCGCCCATCAACGTCCCACGGCTCGGCGACCACCCCCAGCACACGCTCAGCGACCAGGCACGCCGCCCGCTCCTGCTCACTCAAACCTCGGAACCGATCTGACATGTCCCAAAGCACAGCACGCGGGGCGGGGATCAGTCACCCCCGTGACGTCATGTCCGGCAGCAGCATGCACGTCGATTCCAACTTCGACCTTCTGCATGGTGGCGCTGGAATCAGCTCAGCTCAGCTTCCGTGATGCCGGCGTCACTAGGCTGCGGCGCTGGCTTCTGGCCCCTGCCTTGCTTCCGGACAACGACGTACGCAATCCAACCCAGCAGAAAGATTGCCGCGAGCGCTATACCGATCACCCACCATGGCGCTCCGGCGGCACCGAGCGCCGGCCCGGTGATGAAGACAACGACCGACGTTACGGTCGAGACGCGGGTCACCTGGCGGCTAGTTTTGTCGGGCACGAGTTCAGGATGCCGTAATCCGTTATCAGAGCTCGTATTGACTACCCGAAAATGGGGTTATCGGGTAAGAAGCGGATCATGCGCCGCTAGCGGTGCCAGTGCAACGAGCCGCTCCACGCGAAGCCGGCAACCACCAAGCCGAAGACCATGAAGTAGACGCCGAGGGCTCGATACCTTCGTGCTGACCAAGATCGGGCCGACCCAGCAATCCCGCCGCCTCGGCTTGCCAGACTTATTCGTGCCATCACTTCAGCTGCGATCTTGACGTTGAAGGCGAGCACAGCACCCAGCACGACGATGGCCGCACCGAACAGCCCGACGATACCGTTTCCGGCAACACGCATCTGTAGAGCGATCAGGACGATGGCGGCGACCAGTAGCCCAAATCAGATCGACAACATCAGCTGCAGGATGAGCGGCGCCCGCCGCCACTCGATGCTGATCCGCTCCCACCGACCCGTCATCCGCTGAATAATCCCCTGTCGAGTCGAGGCGAAGGATCAGATACGGCAATTGATCACCCGAGATCGTCGGGGTGCAGGGGGCACGCTGACCGTCATGACCCACACCGCCGAGATCGAGCCCACCCCCTACACCGGTCGCAGCGTCGCTTCGCTGGGGCTGGCCGGCTGGCTGGGCACCATGAGCCCGCACACCGCCCGCGGTATCGAACCAGAAGCGGTGACCCCCGGCGTGACCACTGCGTGGGGCTGGCCGACCTCGCCGCGGTGCTGTCGTTCTACCGGTACGCCACCGCCGAGGGCGTTCCCGTGACGCCGCCGACACCGGCCCGCTGGACACCACCCAGGCCCGCCCGCTGTGGGAAGCCACCGCCGGTCGCCCCGCACCCGCGCCCTATTCGCCGTCCTGCTGTGCGGCCTGCGGATCGGCGAAGCCCTCACCCTCCAGATAGCCGACCTGGACACCCAGCAAGGCGCCACTGTCCTGCGGGTCGCAGGCAAGGCCGGCAAACCGCGCACCGCGGTCCCTGCCAGCGCGCGCTGTCGTCGCCATCTGCCACTGGCTCGAGCACCGCGACGATAGTCCCGGGCCGCTGTTCGCCACCAGCATCGGCGCCGCGATGGACCCTCGAGCTGCGCATCGCCTGCTTGGCCGGCTCGGCGACCGCGCCGGCATCGCAGGGCTGCACCCGCATATCCTGCGACACACCTTCGCCACCAGCGCCGTCGACGCCTGGTCCGCAAGCCGCCAGCCGCTCGGCTAACCGGGAGCCGCGGCGCTACCGGCCATCGGCGGTGCCGCCGATCACGGCGGCGGCCGGCCACAGCACCTCCATCAGGGCTTGAAGCTACCCGCCGGAAACAGGCCGTCATACCAACAGGGCACAGAGTGACTGTTGTTGTCGCAGTGAAAGTGTCACGTGACTCGTGTACGCGTTACAACGTCTCATAACTGCCACCGTCATTCGGACACGAGTTACGAACACTTGTCACCTGAACCATCGTTCGCGGACGTCTATATAAATAACGCATTGCCGCAGGTCTCATTTGTAAAAGAACCTGTCGCGCCTATGACACGATCACCTCCGTCTGCGAGACGTCCTGGGCATGCGCGTCGGCTACGAGCGGGTCTCGACCCGCGACCAGCATCCCGAAGCCCAGCAGGACGCGCTCACCGCAGTCGGCTGCGAAACCATTTATTTAGACAGGGCTGCCGGCAAGCTCACCGTCCCGAGACGGGCTGTCTTAGAACCACTTAAGTTCTGCGACGATGCCGCTACTTCAACCGCAATAGCTCAGCCGGAGCCGGGCTGAAGCCGCAAGTCTCCAGATAGAACGGTTTCAGGTGGTCCTCAAAGTCAACGTGGAGGTACTGACACCCGGCAGCGCGCTGGCCTCGACGGCTGTCTGCCGCGCCGCAGGCGCTGCGGACGGGCCCTTCAGACCCCCCGTCCTGATACGGCGGGAGCATGCCTCGCTGCTACGGCTTCGGTCGCTACGAACCCTGCAGACTCCAGTGCTGCCGCTACCGCCAGGGCGGTGCGGTCTTCGTGGGGACGCGCGATGACCTGCACACCCAGGGGCATTTCCTCCGGCCTTCGCACCGGCACTGTGACCACCGGCAGCCCGGCGAAGGAGATCGGCTGGGTCCACATCCCGAGATTAGGCGCCACCTGGACGGGCTGACCGTCGACCAGGACCGCGCCCTCATCCAGCCTCGGCGCCGGGAACGGCACGGCAGGGGCGAGCAGCACATCGACATCGCGAAGGGCGTAGGCCACCTGCCGGCACCAGGCCGTTCGCAGCCGCAGCGCCGCGCCGTACGCCGCACTCGGCAGCAGTGCCCCGGCGAGGAAACGTTCTCGAGTCATCGGGTCGAAGTCCGCGCCGCGGGTGCGCAGGTGCAGCAAGTGCGCGGCGGCTCCTTCCGAGGCTGTCACGAGCATCGCCGCCGATCGGGCGGCACCGGCGAGCGGCAGGTCGACCACGCAGGCCGCGCCGCCGAGCGCCGATGCGGCCGCTGCCACGGCGGCGAAGGCCGCCGGGTCGCCTCCCTCGGCGAACCAACCGCCCAAAACACCGATCCGGACGGGTGCTGTGGCCGTGGGCTGCAGGTTCCCCCGGCAGGCAAGGTCGGCGCCGTCCGGCTTGGCAAGGACGCCAAGCGCTCCCTGGAGGTCGGCGACGCTTCGGCTCATCACGCCGACGCAGTCGAGGCTGTCGGCGAAGGGAACTGTGCCCGCTCGCGACACCGTGCCGTACGTCGGCTTCCATGAGAAGATGCCGCAGAGGGCGGCAGGAACGCGGATGGAGCCGTTGGTGTCGGTGCCGAGGGTGAGCGGCAACGCGCCACTGGCGACGGCAGCAGCCGAACCGCCAGAGGAACCACCGGCGGTGCGCGCCGGATCAAGCGGGTTACGGGTACTTCCGTAGTGGCTGTTCTGTGTGGTGAAGCCGTAGGCGAATTCGTCCATCCGGAGCGTCGCGACGCATATCGCGCCGGCTTGTTCCAGAGCGCGCACACTCGCGGCGTCACGCGTGGCCGGTGGCTGATCGGACAGGATGACCGAACCGGCCAGGGTGATGACGCCCTGCACATCGAAGAGGTCCTTGACCCCGAAGGGCACCCCGGCCAGTGGGCCGGGGTCGCGGCCCGCCGAGACGGTCGCGTCGGTCGCCGCGGCCGCCCGCAGCGCTCGCTCGGGCAGGAGCCTGGTGACCATGCCTAGGCCCCTGTGTTCCTCCAGCCGATCCAGTGCGGTGCGCACCAGGTCTACAGCTCTGACCTGCCCGGACCGCACCTGGCCCGCGAGCCCGGTCGCCGTGTCTGCGTGGTGGGTCGGTGTCATGGCAGGAACAACAGTGCCGGAGACTCGGCTATGGTCGTCGGCTGAGCGGCAACGATTCGGCTCTGCTCGAGCAGCCCGGCGAGGTGTCGTGCCGTGGCGAGCGCGTCGAAGTCCTCGAGCGGAATGTCAAGTGCCTCGGCGGCGGACCTGACCCAGGGCAGGAGGGCCTGCGCCTGCGCTGAGCTGCCCGGCCGGTAGACCGAGGAATCCTGTGGCTTCTCGTCATCCACTGCGGTCATCCTCCGGCTTAGGGTCCTGAGAGCTCGACTCCGGTTGGTACGCGCAGGCGTCGGCGGCGACGTGCCGGTCCATCAACTCGCGGGCGAGATCGGGGAAGCCGGCGAAAATCGCCTGCAGGATCTGGTCGTGCTGGGCCCAGCAGTCTGCACCCCTCTCCGGCAGGTTGATCCGGAACACCCACCTCATCTTGTGCCGCAGTTGTTCCAACAGCAGTGCCAGCTGGACGTTGCCGCCCGCCTGTGCGATCAGGGAGTGAAACGACTCGACCAGTCCCGGGAGTTCGTCGTAGTCCTTGTTCTCCACGGCCGCCAGTCCCCGCGTCAGGACAGAACCGAGCTCCTCTGCTTGACTGCCGCCGCGGACCTGCGCCGCCAGCTCGGCGGCAAGGCCTTCGAGGGACTGGCGCACCCGGAGCAGCTCAAGTCCCGTCGTGCCGGTGGGGACCGCCACGCTCGCGCCCCGGAACTTCAGGACGTCGATGAACCCCTCGCTCTGCAGCCGCGCCAGCGCTTCCCGCACCGGCAGGCGCGAGACGTGGTACTTGCCCGCGAGGTCCTCCTCACGGAGCCGGTCACCCGGACGCAGGGTGCCGTCGATGATGCGCTCGCGAACCTGCTCGGCGATCAGGTCACGCAACGGCGATCCCAACCGTATGGCAGCGGGACTCAGCAGACCACCAGCGCCGGACCCGGTTGAGGTCTTCACCCGTTACCTCCTTGAGATTAACAATCGCGTAACCGTAGCGACTTCGGCCCGCGACACTGCAGGTCGTATAACGATGTCATGCAGCCGCAAGTACTTCTCAGCCCCCCACCACCTGCTCGACGGTGCGCTTCAGTCTATCTGTCCCGTGATTCATCAGACGATCGGTGCGGCATCGCGTGAGCGCCGTGACCTTGATCAAAACGCCGACTAGCGGCCCGGACGACGTGGACGCACTCAAGGTGCTGGCCGCGAGCGGCTTCGCAGCCTCGGACGTCCTTGCTGTCGTCGCCAAGACCGAGGGCAACGGCTGCGTCAACGACTTCAGCCGCACGCTCAGCGCTCGGTCCTGGCACGATGTGCTCCCGCCGGGCGCGGTCACGATCATGTCGGGAGGTACCGAAGGAGTACTGAGTCCGCACACGACTCTGATCGTGCGGCTGGCCGACGACGCTCCGCCGACCGGACTCGCGGGTGCGGTCGGCGAAACCGCCCTGGTCGCCAAGGGCGATCTGGGCCGCCGCGCGCACGTCGACCAGGTCGAGGTCGTGGTGCGCGAGACGGTGGCAGCTGCGGGGCTACAAGCCGAGGACGTTCACCTCGTGCTCGTGAAATGCCCACTGCTGACCTCCGCCGATGTCGCGGACTGCGTCGCGTCCGGCGTAGAACCGGTCACCGCCGACACCTACGAATCAATGGCGCGCTCCCGCGGTGCTACCGCCCTCGGCATCGCTCTGGCCCTCGGAGAGTGCAGCAGCAGCGATGTCGACGCGGCGCTGGCGTCGGGGGCGGAGGTGTGGTCCGCGGTCGCGTCCGTCAGCTCAGGCGCAGAGATTCAAAACTGCCAGGTCCTGGTGCTCGGCGCCACTGGTTCCGAGGGTCGCCTCCGGGTCGCTCACACGGTCATGCGCGACGCGATGGATGCCAAGGCAGTGCTCGAGGTGCTCGGCTCCTTCGGCGACGTCCCGACGCGGGTCGTGCAGCTCTTTGCGAAGGCCGAAGCTAGTCCTGACGGCACCATCCGCGGCCGCCGCCACACCATGCTGACCGACTCCGACCTGCCCTCGACCCGACACGCGCGCGCTGCCGTCGGCGGACTTCTCGCCGGGCTGTCCGGGGACCCCTGCCTGTACGTCTCCGGCGGGGCGGAAGGCCAGGGACCGCCCGGAGGAGGTCCGGTCGCCGTCGTCGTCGAGCTTCTCGATGCGCCCGGCACGACGGCTTCCGTCGCGGCTCTGGCATAGCGCAACGACGCCCAACAGCGGGCTACTGCACCAGCTACTTACCCATCTTGCACACCGAATCCAACAGGGAGAGTGCGTCATGACTAACACGAACACGGTGACCGCCACCGAGTCCGCTCAGCCCATCCTGGTCCGGCAGGGCTACGTCCCGGTCATCGACATCAGCAGCGCACGGTCCGGATCTTCTGCAGATCGCGAAGCCGTCGGTGCCGCGATCGACGAAGCCTGCCGCACGTCCGGATTCTTCGTGATCGTCGGACATGGTGTCGCTCCGGACCTCGTGCAGAGCATGTACGACGTCACCCTCGACTTTTTCCACCAGCCTGAGGAGTGGAAGAAGCAGTGGGACTGCGAACCGGGGGACCCCACCATTCGCGGACTTTTCCGGCGCGAGAGTTCCGTCTCGGCAGGGGAGAACGTCCACACCGCCCCGGACTTGTGTCAGCTGTTCACGGTCAACCAGCTGGGTGAGTCCACCGTGGCAGAGCGGGCTGAGCTCGGGGACGCGTCCCCGGTCTGGTCTCGTCCCAACGTCTGGCCCGACCGGCCCGCCGAGTTCCGCTCGACGTGGACCACGTACTACGGCGCCATGTCAGGCCTTGCGCTGCAGCTGATGCAGCTGTGCGCCATGGGGCTTCGGCTTCCCGAGGACTTCTTCACCCCGTTGATCGACGTACACATCTCCAACCTGACGGCGAACTGGTATCCCCCGGTGGTCACCGACCCCGCGCTGGAGCAGTACCGGAAGGGACCGCACAGCGACTGGGGGACGCTGACGCTCCTCTATCAGGACGGCGTCGGTGGGCTTGAGGTCCTGGGCAAGAGCGGCGAGTGGCTTGAAGTGCCCGTGATTCCGGACAGTTTCGTGGTGAACATCGGCGACCTGATGGCCGTCTGGACAAACGACCAGTGGGTGTCGACCAAGCATCGTGTCTTGGTTCCGCCGACGGGCGGACGCACCAAGGAGCGGGTCTCCATTCCCTTCTTCCACCAACCCAACTGGTCAACGTCGATCGAGTGTCTACCGTCCTGCACATCCGAGGACAACCCGCCAAAGCACCAGGCTGTCACCTCCGGGAACTACCTGCTCGGCAAGATCCAGGCAGCCTTCGGCGGTCGCGGGTGACGGTTCCATCAATGCCCGACGCTGCCGCGACAGGCAAGTCACCTCGCACTTCTGCGGCCGCGCTACAACTGCGCTCGATCACCAAGTCCTTTCCCGGGGTCAGAGCGCTGCGGGGCGTGGATCTGACTGTGGAGGTCGGTGAAGTGCACGCGGTTCTTGGCGAGAACGGGGCTGGCAAGTCCACCCTCATCAAGATCGCATCGGGCGCGCTGTCGCCGGATCAGGGGGATGTCAGCATCGACGGCCGACGCATGGCCAGGCCGAGTCCCCGCGCTGCACGGGCGCTGGGGGTTCGGCTCCTGCCGCAGGAGCGCCACATCGTCGTCGACCGCAGCGTGGCCGAGAACGTCCTGCTCGACCGCATTCCCCGGGGTCCGCTCGGCCTCGTCACCCGGGCGGCGGTCGAGCGGGCGGCTGCGGCTCACTTGACAGCGGTCGGCATCGACATCGATCCGCGACGACCAGCTCGGAGCTTGACGGTCGCCGAGCAACAGCTCGTGGAACTGGCCCGGGCCGTGTCCTTGGACGCGCGGATCATCATCATGGACGAGCCGACGGCGTCGCTGCAGCGCAACGAGACTCAACAGCTCTTCTCGATCATTCAGACGTTGCGTGCCCACGGTGTCTCGGTCGTCTTCATCTCCCACCATCTCGATGAGGTTCTCGAGGTCGCGGACACCGTCACCGTCCTTCGGGACGGCGTCGTCGCCGGTCGCCGCCGAGCCGTGGACAGCGACGCGGCTGACCTCCTGGAACTGATCTTCGGGACAAGCGTCGATGTCTCCAGGACAGCCGTCCGGTCCTCGGCCACTCCGAGCGTGGGACCACCCCTGGTGGACGTGCACGACGTCCACGTGGCGTCGGCAGTGCGGGGCGTCACCTTCACCCTCCACGCCGGCGAGGTCCTTGCCCTTACCGGTAGCGCTGGTTCCGGAGCCTCCGAGCTCGCAGGCGTTGTCGCCGGTGCAGAGCAGCCGACGAGCGGGCGGATCGTGCACCGTCTGAGCAGCCGACGCATGCGCACCAGAGCCCAGCACGCTCGGCAGGGCGTCGGCCTCCTACCAGCCGAGCGCCGGCGGTTCGGTCTGCTGCTGAATCGATCCGTGACGGAAAACGTCAGTCTGGGTCACACAGGCACTGCTCGAACTCTCCTCATCCACCCAGGACAGGATCGCCGACGGGTGGACCGAGAGGTCACCCGCCTTGGCATTCGCTGCGCCGATCCTCGCCAACCGGTCAGCGGACTGTCCGGCGGGAATCAGCAGAAGGCGATGCTGGGTCGTTGGCTTGCGCTCGATCCGTCTGTCCTCGTCCTGGACGAACCGACCGGCGGCGTAGACATCGCGTCCAAGGTCGAGCTGTACGGGCATCTGCTCGACGCAGCGGCCCGGGGCGCTGGAGTGCTGCTCGTCAGTTCTGACTACGAAGAGATTCACGCGGTCGCGGACCGTGTCCTGGTGCTGCGCGAGGGCAAGATCGTCGCGGAGCTGCCTGGGGCTGACGCGGACGCACGAACGATCATCAGCTACGAGATGGGCACGTGATGGCGCAGTCGTCGAGCGCTGAGGGGCTCCCGACTCCAACATCTTTTCGCTGGACGGTGCGCCGCCCGCAGGGCACGGGCGAGTTTTTACGCACCGCGGTGCCGCTTCTCGTGGCGATGGTGGTGCTGTCGCTCTACACCAACTCGCAGAACTCAGCCTTTCTCAGCCGCTCCGCACTCGAGAACATCCTGACTCAGGTAGCCGTCCTCGGCATACTCGCCGTCGGTCAGACGCTGCTCGTCGTCGGCGGCCAGCTGGACCTCTCGGTTGGCAGCGTCGTTTCCTTCACGAGCGTGGTCGGCGCCTACCTGTACTCCGACCACTGGAGCGAACCGGCGATCCTGCTGGTGATGCTGGGCATCGGGACGGGAGTTGGGTTGCTCTGGGGGCTTCTTGTCACCTATCTGCGTGTGCCCGCCTTCATCCTCACGCTCGGCGGACTCAGCGCATTCTCCTCCCTCGCACTCGTCATCTCGAACAATCGTCCTATCAGCGTGCTCGGCGCGTTCAACTCGCTGGGCTTCGGGGATTGGTTGGGACTGCCAGCGCCGGCAGTCGTCTTCCTTGCCGCGGTCGTCCTCGGCGCACTCGTCCTGCACGGCACCCGCTTCGGTCGGCAGCTGTTCGCTCTCGGGTCGTCCGAAGACGCCGCATACCTCGCGGGACTACCGACTCGCGGCATCAAACTGCGGCTGTTCCTGCTGAACGGGTTGCTTGTCGGGGTCGCGGGGCTCGTTCAGCTGGCGCGGTTGTCAGCGGGCGACCCATCCTCCGGGAGCGGACTCGAGCTGGCCACGATCGCAGCCATAGTGCTTGGCGGAGTCGCGCTCACCGGAGGCCGCGGCACGATGTTCGGAAGCCTCCTTGGGACGCTCACCTTCGGGGTGATCGACGCCTCACTGGTCTTCCTGAACGTCGGGGGGGCGTGGCAGAGCTTCGTCACCGGCGGAGTCCTGATCCTCGCGGTCACTGTGACAGCGCTGACGGACGACCCCGCCGGGGGAGGCCGCTCGTCGCTTCGCCGAGGCCTGACAAGCATCACGAGCCATCTCTTGCAGCGCCCTGCACCGACGCCATGACCTCACGAACTGAGCCTTTTCCGCCGCGCCGCCGACTCAGCTCGGCGGCGGAGAACGTTCGCATCGCCTCACGAATCCATCCCTCTAACCGAAGCAGGCGGCAATGAACGACCATGATCTCGGGCGCATCATCAGTGGGAGTAATGGCCCAGCCGCACTGCTGGGTCGGAGGAACTTCCTCAAGGCAGCGGGCGCCGCGGGCGGGGTCGCCGCCATGGCGCCGCTGCTCGCCGCGTGCGGCAGCTCGACGAAGCAGACCACCTCCGGACAGGTAGGTGCCGGAAAGACGATCGGCATCTCCCTTAATGTCAGCAACGCCTACGCCTCCTACGTCGCCGAAGGGGTCTACCAAGCCCTGGAGGGCACCGGCTACGCGGTCCGCACGGTGGCCAACAACGCCGAGAGCAGCACAGAGCTGGCGAACGTGCAGAACCTCCTCGCCGCTGGTATTACCGGCTTGGTCATGCTTCCGGTGAACGCAGACACAGCGTCGAAGACCGCGCAACTGTGCGCCCAGCGCAAGGTCGCCTTCGGCGTGGCACAGTGGCCGGTCAAGACGCCACAGAACGACTTCACGGCAGCTGCCTGGGCGGACTGGACCGAGAAGGGACGACTGATGGGGGACTACGTGAAGTCCCATGCCAAGCCGGGCAACGTCATCGTCGTTCAGGCGATCCTGGGTCAGCAGTACTCCGAACTGATCGACGACGGACTGAACCAGTCGCTGGCGGGAACACCGTACAAGATCGTGGTACGAGAGCAGGGCTTCTACGACAGGACCAAGGCGACGAACGTCGTGCAGACCGGTCTTCAGGCCTATCCCGGCGCGACTGCCGTTGTCACCTACGCGGCCTCCATGGGCGATGGGGTGGCGCAGTACTTCAAGTCGATCAACAAGACAGATGTCACGCACATCACGAGCGACTGCGACGAAGAACTCCTTACCTGGCTCAAAACGCCGTACTGCAACGCCACAGCCTTCCACTCGGCGGCCCAGAGCGGGCTGCTCGTCGCCCGCGCGCTCCGGACGGAGCTCGAGGGCGGGCAGCCGGTGTACCTCGCCGTGCTGGACCAGGCGATCGCCACGAGCGCCAACGTGGACTCCATCGTCCGGAAGACGCCGTTTGAGTACCCCGCCTTTGCGTCGCGGGTGTCACACATCTGAAACTGGGAGGGGACAACCACCCGGAGTGTTCCGCGTGGGTGCCATTGGCCTCTGCTCGACGGGGAACGACCGCGCTCGCTCAGCCGTCGCGGCTTGGCGGTGCGATGGACACGTGGGCCAGAAGCACCCGCCATCCGGCGGGGGTGCGCACCCACGTCTGGGTCTGTCGACCGCGCACGCCTGACGCCATGCGAGTGAACTCCGCGGTCGTAGTTCCGACATTGGGGCCGGCGCTCGTGATCGTCACACGGTCGAGGCGCCGGGCCAGGCCGGCAGGGCTTCTGTCCCGGCGGAACTGCTCGATTTCCCGACTGCCGTAGAGCGTCTCCGTCGGGCCGAAGCGGACGGTCTGGGACGCGTCGAGAAAGAGGCGGGTGAGGGTAGGGACGTTATTGCTCACCAGGGCCGTCTCGTATTCGTAGAACACGGTTGTCAGCTCGGCCAAGGTCGTTGAGTCGTTGAAATCCGATGTAGAGAAGCAGCGCGTTCCCATCAATTCACCTTAGCCCGGATTTACGGTCGCATGTTGGCTCAGGGGCGGGTCGAGACGACGGAATGCCCTTCTGGGGGTGCTGGGTTGGGTCTCGCAGGCAATCCTGCTTGGACTTCCCGCGGTCGCGGAAGGGCTCATCATCCAACACGTCAGTGATGACAGGCAGGTTTACCGGCTCATCGCAATCGAAGGTGTAGGCCGGGTTTGAACCCGCCGGCCTTCAGCAGCGACCGGCACACTGGCATTCCAAGCGCCCGTACCCGTGTGAATGAGGCCTTCGACCTTGGGCACTTAGACGAACTTTGTCAACCTCCTCGACTTGAGCGCGATCGCCATTCCTGCCGGATACGCCGACGGCCTGCCCTTCGGTGTCAGCATCATTACCGGCGCTTTCGAGGACCAGGTGGGGTTGGACCTAGCCGTTCGGATCGGCGCCGGACAACCCTGGCCACGCTCCCCAGGAGATCGCCCCACGGCTAACTAATTCGCCGGCCGGGGCCGGACTGTTCGGACTTTATGGCGTTACAACAGCGAGGTCGCGCGGTAACAATCGCTTCCTAGCATTTGGTTGCATGAAGGCACAGCGGTATGCGCAGAATGTAAAGCGGTTTGTAGTGCGGTGTCGGCCGTGACGAGCGTCGACGCGAAGCCGTATGCCTGGCCGT
>JAABUJ010004029.1_pt1 | contig 15825 bp, 16 predicted proteins | sample 5559131 | NCBI WGS metagenome assembly JAABUJ01 (sample SAMN10711875, study PRJNA513366) | rock metagenome | isolation source: Antarctica rocks | place: Antarctica: Victoria Land, Mt New Zealand nord | collected 2016-01-07 | reverse complement strand
GAGTCCGTTCTATGAGTTGCTTGGTCGCTTCTCACAGAGCCTCACGCGGTGGCCCACTCTCATCAGTGACCGACACGGCCACCGACGATCCCGAGCCTCGAGTTACACCACCCCAAGGGACTCACCCGTAGTGCGCGCCGGCACGGCACCCACCCGGGAAGTTACGACGGAGATCTGTGGACCAGCGACGCTGGTCGGGCGGCGATCGCCAACTGACAGGAGCAGCGGCGCCGTGCATTGGCCACCCTGTGCAGCGGAGAATTGCCGCACTGTCCCACCAGACGTCTGGGGTTTCTTGATCACCGACCATGAGGCCGCCGACGGACTCATGACCACCTGACCAAGCGTCCGCACACCGCACCCGGCTTTTCCGACCCGGGAGTGTGCTGAGCCGTTCCGCAAGTGCCCGGTGCGACAGCTGGAGGTGTCCGTGGTCGGTGGTGCCGTGCGTACCGTGAATCTGGTGCTGGCACAGGTCGGGCACCCCAACACGGAAATGAGCAGTGAATGACGTTGGCGTATCTGCCCAGCCCCAGCCAAGGGGTGTGGCAGCTGGGGCCGTTCCCGATCCGGGCGTACGCGCTGTGCATCATCCTCGGGATCATGGTGGCCATCTGGTGGACCCAGAAGCGGTGGTCGGCCCGCGGCGGAGCCGACGATGTCGTCCTGGACATCGCGATCTGGGCGGTCCCCTTCGGGATCGTTGGGGGTCGGCTCTACCACGTCATCACCGACCCCGAGTTCTACTTCACCCGCGGTCAACAACCCATCCGGGCGCTCTACATTTGGGACGGTGGCCTGGGGATCTGGGGGGCAGTCGCCCTGGGTGCGGTGGGGGCGTGGATCGGTTGTCGCCGCCGCGGTATCCGGTTGGCTGATTTCGCGGACGCCCTGGCCCCACCGTTGGTGGCTGCCCAAGCCATCGGGCGGTGGGGCAACTACTTCAACCAGGAACTGTTCGGCGGACCCAGCACCCTGCCCTGGGCGTTGCGCATCGACCCGGCCCACCGCCCGGCCGCCTCCCCCACCATCGCCCTGTATCAACCAACGTTTCTGTATGAGTCGCTGTGGGACATTGGGGTGGCGGTGCTGCTCGTGTGGGCCGGGCACCGGTTCGCGCTGAGCAATGGTCGACTGTTCGCGTTGTACGTTGCCGCCTACACCGTAGGACGGGCCTGGATCGAAGCGCTGCGCGTGGACCACGTCAACCACTTCCTCGGCCTGCGCCTCAACGACTGGACCAGCCTCATCGTGTTCCTCGCCGCCATCGGATTCCTGCTCCTACGCAAACCCACCGCCAGACAGCCCGAACAAGCACCGGCCGTGACCACCACAACACCGTCCTGAGCGCCAGTCGCGCGTAGCCCCTCCACAGCTCACCGAATGGGTGAGTGGCCCTTTGTACCGCTGCCGACCACCGGCTGCCGTCATGGCCCCCAGTCTCTGTGCGCCTCCCATGCACCCACCCCGGAGGTGGTGGCTGGGCGACGGCCACCACCCTGGTGCTGGTATCCCTGGAACTGCAGATCCCCGGGCAGCGGCGGCCTCCGCGAGCTCGAGCACCTCGCACTGGCAGGTGAACTCGGCAGGCTCGTCGCGACCCGGCCGATCGCCTGAGCCGAGGTGTCACCCACCGCTTCCGGGATGGAAATACGAGGAGGGGGCTGGCATTCGTAGCGTGGCCGAGTCCACCGGGCTGTCTTGCGGTTTCATCCGCGACGCACTGAAGGCGGCCGGGGGGCGTCCCCCGAGCTGCGCGACGGAGTCCCGCCTAAAAAAGTTTCCTGCAGTCGCAATCTTTTTCGCTGGTTCGGTGGTAGTAGTGAGGTGATCGGTGCCGCCTCGGAGATCAGTGATGAGCTGGTGCTCGCTGCTGTGGCGGGTGGGGACGTCGCGGCGCTGGCGGTGTTGGTGCGGCGTTACCAGCGTGCGGTGTACGGGTTGGCGTTGTCGGTGCTCGGGGACACCGGGGGCGCGGAGGACGCCGCGCAGGAGGCGTTCGTGCGGGTGTGGCGGTACGCGGGCAGTTTCGATGTCCGGCGTGGTCGGGTCGCGCCGTGGCTGTTGGGCATCACCCGCAACGTGGCGTTGGATGCCCGGCGGATCCGGAAGGCCACGGTCCTCGTCGAGCCTGCGGAGCTGGCCCGTTGGTCGGTGGCCGGGGCCAGCGAGGACGGCCCGGAACAGGCTGCGGAACGGGCGGCGGATGCGGCCCGGTTGCGGGAGGGGCTGCGCGGTTTGCCTGAGGTGCTGCGTCGCCCGTTGGTCCTGGCCAGCTGGTATGGGGCGACTGCGGCGCAGATCAGCGTGGCTGAGGGCATTCCCCTGGGCACCGCGAAGACCCGGCTACGCACGGCCCTGCGCCGGCTGCGGAGCGAGCTGTCCAACGAGGAGGTGCCACGGTGACCACCACAGGGGCCCTTGGTGATGGGGAACACCACCACGAACACGACACCCTGACCTGCGCCCAGATGCAGGAGCTAGCCCCCGATTTCGTCCTGGGGATGACCTCAGCCCAGCAACGCGCTGCCGCACTGCAACATCTGCGGAGCTGTGTGGACTGCCGCCGCGACGTTCGTGGGTTGAGCGAGACCGCCGAGGACGTTTTGTTGCTCGCTCCCTCCGCACAACCCCCACCGGGCTTTGAGACCCGGGTCCTTGACGCCGTCACGCGCCCCGACCCCAGCCAGTCCTCGCCTCCTCAACGTCGGCGTCAACGCGCCGCGTACCCGCGTGCGGTGTTGCTCGCGGCCGCGGCGGTGGTGCTGATCGTCGCGGTGGGCACCTCGGTGGTGCTGGGCCGGCGGGTAGTGCCCGACCCGGGGGCGCGTGCAGTGCGCGCGAGTAACACGATGATGGCCGCGGTGGCCGACCCTGCTGGTCACGAGGTGGGTGCGGCGCTGCTCGTCGCTGGGCCCCGCCCATTCCTCACCGTGTCGCTCACTCCCGTGTCGGCCCAGGCCTACCGGGTGATGATCGACCGTGTCGATGGGGGCAGCGAGCAGGTCGGCGTCGCACCCGCCGTGGGGACAGTCCTGACCTGGCAACGCATGCTTGCGCTGCCCTACAGCACGGTGCGCACGGTGCGCCTGGTCCCGATGCAGGAGGGACCCATCTACAGCAGCCACCTACGTACCTGAACGCACCCTCCCGCGGGGTCCGACTCGCAGCCCTCGACAACCACTCCGAAGGAGTTCATATGTTCGTGTTCGCTCATCCTCATTACCGTCGCGTCCTGCTGGGGGTCGCGAGCACCCTCGCGGTGAGCGCGGCCGGGCTGGCCTCGGCTCTGCCGGCCAGTGCGTCCCCAGCCCCCGCCACCCAGTCACCCCCGCAGTCCTCGGTGGTGCAGGCCCCGGCCCTGCCCGGTGCACAGTCGATCTCCTCCCATGACCGCGTCTACACGGCCGACCAAACCTCCAACACGGTGTCCGTCATCGACCCCTCCACCAATCGTGTCCTGGGGACCATCCCCCTGGGCTCCCAGCGCCTGGACGCCACCCTGGGACCGCAGTACCTGCAAGCGGTCGACGTTCATGGTCTGGGCTTCTCTCCCGACGGGCAGTACCTCGACGTCATCAGCGTGACCACCAACACCGTCACCGTGATCCGTACCGCGGACAACTCCATCGTGTCCCAGACCTACGTCGGTCGTTCCTCCCACGAGGGGTTTTTCACCCCCGATGGCACGCAGGTGTGGGTCGCGGACCGGGCCCTGTCCCAGGTCGACATCGTCGACGCCCTGCACGGCGGGGTCATCGGTCACATCGACACCACCGCCGGCCCGTCCAAGGTGCTGTTCAGCCCCGACGGGAAAACCGCCTACGTCAACCACATCCGCTCCGCGACCATCGACATCATCGATGTGGCCACCCGCCAGGTCACGGCCCCCATCAGCGGCTTGGCCGACCCGTTCTCCTCCGACATGGGCCTGAGCCCCGACGGTGCGCAGCTATGGGTCGCGCACAAGACGGCCGGAAAGGTCAGCGTCATCGACACCGCCACCCGCACCGTCACCTCCGTGCTGGACACCGGCCCAGCCACCAACCACCCCAACTTCATCACCACCACCCAAGGTGCCTACGTCTACCTCACCGTCGGTGGTCTGAACGAAACCAAAATTTACCAACGCCACGGCACGAGCACCCCCACCGTGGTGGGTGCGGTCAAATCCAGTGGGACCGAGCCGCACGGCATCTGGCCCAGCCCCGACAACACCCGCATCTACGTCGTCAATGAGCACTCCGACACCGTCGATGTCATCGACACCGCCACCCGCACCGTCATCGACACCCTGCACGTCGGCCAAGAAGGCCAAGCGCTGGTCTACGTCGCGAACGCTGTGCCCTCCGGACCCGGCACCCAAGGCCTGACCCGCCAGGGCCTGGACCAACAAGTCGCCAACGCCGACGCCCAGGTACAAGGACCAGGCAAAGTCCAGCTCACCGTCCGCGCGGTCAACGGCCTGGACATGGTCGAACTCGACGCCACCCACCTGCAACCCACCACCCGCTACACCGCCTACGGCCAACACGGCAACAACCAAATCCCCCTGCTCACCTTCACCACCGACCCCAAAGGCGACAAACCCCAAGCCCTCGCGTTCCTCCAATTCTTCGGCGTCTACAACCCCACCACCCTCACCGTCCGCCCCGACACCACCAGCAGGGCCAACGGGGCCACCGTGACGCCAGTGGGCGGCGCAGCCACCGGTGCAGGGAGCACGTCGCGCGGACGAAACACCGCCCTGCTCATCGGCGGAGCGCTTGCCGCCGCCGGCGCAGCCGCCGCTACCGCCCGCGCCCGACGCGCCCGCCACCCCCAGCAACCCTGAACCTGACGGGGCCCGCCTCGGCCCGCTCGGTGTAACAGTGGTCGTTGAGGGGGCCGACGGTCCTGCCGGTGTCGCCCAGCTCTGGGCAGCGGTGATGGACCGGCAGAGGTCGCGATGAAACGGCTGCGAGTGGTGTCCGTGTTTGATGGACATGAAGGCTCGTGGCCGTCTCACCGTGCGGGTTCTGCCGGTGCTGGATGCTGGATGTCGCAGGCTGCTCGCGTTGGCGGGGTGACCGCGGCACCAGCGCCGGCGACGTCGTCGGCCCCAGGCGGCGAGTTGACGATCAGCGGCTCAGGTTCCCGGCGTTCACCGCATCACCGCATCACCCGGGGCAGAGATTGAGCCAGGGGCGTGGCAGCGCTGTCGCGTCTGGTCCGCGCGACCGTAGTGTGTCGGGCAGTGAGTAAACGATGTCGCCGACACTGACCTCGGCTTCCTTTAGGGATTTCACAGGTCAGCGGCACCAATAGTTGGCCGCCATGCTGTCCCCGCAGTGAACAGGAGCCGCACCAATGCCCCACTTCCCCGCGATCACCCACGTCGCCGTGACCGTGACCGACCTTCCGACCAGCAGCGAATGGTATCGCCGACTCCTCGATGTCGACCCAGTTCTCGACGAGGACGGCGGCGACTTCCACCATGTCGTGTTTCCGTTGAACAGCGGCATGCTGCTCGGTCTCCACGCGCACGCCGCAACAGATCCGGGAGACCGTTTCGACGAGAGACGCCCAGGGCTGGACCACATCAGTTTCGCTTGCGCAGACCGTGCGGAACTCGAACTCTGGACCGCCCGCCTGGACGAGTTGGGCATCACCCATGGTGACGTCGTCGATGCCCACTACGGTTCCGGGGTGTCCTTCCGCGATCCCGACAACATCGCCCTGGAATTCTTCGCACCTCCTACCTGAGCGGCGGCGTGGCTCCCGGGTGGCGCAGTGCGGTGCGCGTATGTCAGCAATGACAATTTGTGACAGAGGTAGAGCGTACCAACCGCCGGGCGTGGCTACTCATCGCAAGCAGCGACCCCGGAACGGGGATCGGGCGGTTGGTCCAAGTGCCGGATCACCGCTGTCGTCGTCGCCCTCGGGCGGGACGTCCGCCCCCGCCCAGCGGGTCAGCTCCGCGGCCACCACAGACCGCACCCACGCCCCCAACTGCCCCCGGTCCGCAGGAACAATCGATCCCTCTCTGTGTGACCTACACCGGCGGTGAAGAGCAGCCAGTGGCGTTTCGGTGTGGCTCACTGCTCGACGTGCAGGTGCAAACGGTGTTAGGGCTCGTCGTGAATCAAGTCAGTCCGGGTCGGGCGTGTCGTGGGTGCAGGGTGTAGTTCCATTCGCAGTGCCAGGTGCTGCGGGTGAGGGGAAGTTCGCCCATTTCTTTGTCGCTGATCTTGACGCCGGTGGGGTAGGCGTCGGTGTCGAGTTGGGCGGTGACGGTCAGCCCGATTGTCGTGGTGGTGGCACCGATTGTGTTGATCACCGTCTCGAGGCTGTCCAGGGGCGTGGCCCGCCAGTTCCGGGTGATCTGGGAGAACAGACGGTGCTCGATCCTGTTCCACTTGCTGGTGCCCGGCGGTAGGTGGGCGACGTTGATCGCGAGGCCGGTCTCGGCGGCCAGCGCGGCTAGCTCGGTCTTCCAGGTGCGACGGCGGTTGCCGTTGGCGCCGCCGCTGTCGGCGGTGATCAGCAGCCTTTCGGTCTCGGGATAGGCCCTCTTGCCGACCGTGTTCCACCAGGATCGCAGCGTGTTGACGGCGAACGCGGCGGTCTCATGGTCGATACCTACACTCACCCAGCCGGTTTCGGCTCTGAGGTCATAGACCCCGTAGGGGATGGCCTTGCCGAGCTGTTTGTCCATGAAGTCGTGCACGTTGACCTGTTCGGGATCACTTTCCGGGCGCCACTCCCGCCCGGCGTTCTTGAACTGCCCCACCAGCTCCTTCTTCTTGCAGTCAATGCTGATCACCGGATCGCCGGCGGAGAGGAACTCGGCCGTGGTGTCATGGATGCGCCGGAACTGGGCGTCGCGGTCGGGATGCTGGGCGCCCTCCAGCGTCTTCGCGTTGGCTTGCAGGCTGTAACCGGACTCGTGCAGCAACCGCGCCACCAGCGTCGGCGACGCCTGATGACCCTGGCTGCGCAGTTGCTCGGCCAGCGTCCGCAACGACTTGCAGGTCCAGCGCAACGGTGTCATCGGGTCGCCCCGCGACTCGGGCTCGACCAGCCGGTCCAGCGCGTCAGCAAGGCCGGGATCGAGTTCCTCGGCCCGTTTGCGGCCCCCGCCGGGCCCGCGCGAGCGGGCAACCTCCAGCGGCTGCGGGTCATCGAGCTCGTCCCGGCCGCGCCGGACGGTGTCCGGGGAGACCCGCACCGCCTCGGCCACGATCCGCACCCCTCCCGATCCCAGTTCGCGGGCCTCAGCACCGAGCCAGACCCGGCGTTGCCGCTCAGTCAGATGCGGCCTGACGGCGTCGAAACGGCGCACGAGGGACTCCGCGCGGGGCTCATAGCACAAACCGTAGGTGCGCGAGCCTCAAAACTACGTTATTTCGCTACGATCCCTTAGCTCCAGGCACAGCACGCGGGCCAGAGGAAACAACACATCAGCACAACCTGCGCCTGGTACGAGCCGATCGCCGGGCCGGTCACGCCGCGAGGCCAACACCATCAAGCGCGACGAACCCGTCGTCCTCGGCAACCCGCCCTACCAGAACAACTCACGCCACCTCGGGGGCTGGGTCGAAGCCGGTGTCCCGCCCGGCGAAATCCCCCTGCTCAACGACTTCATCCCCCCTGAGAGACGGGGGGTCCTACGCCCACGTCAAACACCTCGACAACCCCTACGTCTACTTCTGGCGGTGGGCGATGTGGAGAGTTTTCGAGCAACCACCAATCCACTGGCCACGACAAAGGCGGCGCGGTCTGCTTCACACCGTCACCGGATTCCTCGACGGCCCAGGTCGGGCCTGGCTTGCTCACTACGGCGACGGTGCCGCTCACGTTACCGGTGCGGGGGGAAGGTTGCGGTGGCGAGGAGGGCGCCGTCGTGGGCGCTCACCCGGGCGGAGGCGATCGTCGCGGGGTCCACCGGGGACGGGGCACCCCAGGTGCCGTAGCCGTTGCTCAGGTCGAAGGTGCCCAGGGTGATGAGGTGGCCGCCGCGTTGCTGAAGCTGGCAGGTCACCGGGCCGGTGCCCCGGTCGGTGTCGATGGTCATGTACACCCACGACGGGGTGCTCGTGGCGGCGTAGATGCGCCCGACCTGGCGGGCACCGGTGGTCAGCGGTTCGCTCAGCAGCCCGGTCTGTGCAGCGGTCACGGATGTGCTCGAGTGGAGGGCGGTGCCCAGGGCGAAGCCGCCGAGCGCGAAGACGGTGGCGATGAGCGCCGCGACCGCGGCAGCGCGCAGCCACGACCGTGGGCGACGCCGATGTTCAGCAAACCCGAGCCGGCTCATCATCCGGTCCTCGAAGCCGATCGGTGGCTCCCGGCCGGGGACCAGTCCGAGCAGGCCGTCGGTGACGGCCGCGCGCTGGCGCACCTGCTCGGCGCACAGCGCACACCGGTCTACGTGGGCCAATGCGCGGGCACGCTCGGGTCCGGCCAGCACCCCGAGGGCCAGCTCGTCGGCGAGCGCGCCGAACTGTGCGCAGCTCAGCTCACTCATGATGGGGTTCGGGTTTCCGCGAGGGTGCCGCGCAGCTTGCCCATGGCTGCCCTGATCCGGGTCTTGGCCGTGCCCAGTGGGATGGCCTCGAACTCGGCGATCTGCTGGGCGGTCATCCCGTGGATGCCGGCCATCACCAGCGCCCGGGCCTGCGCCGGGGGCAGGGAGGCGATCGCCGCACGCAGCCCGGCGGCGTCCTCGCGGGCCAGGCTCTGCTGTTCCGGGCCCACGCTGATGTCATCGACGAGCTCGAGAAGATCACCAGGGTCCAATGGCAGGGGACGACGCACCCGGAGGGTGTCGATCGCGAGGTTGTGGGCGAGGGTGACCAGCCAGGTCCGCACCGATCCGCGGCGAGCGTCATACATCTGGGCATGGCGCCACGCCCGTTCGAAACTCTGCTGCACCACGTCCTCGGCCAGGGCCGGGTCGCCGAGGACGGTCACGGCCACCCCGAACACCCGTCGTTGGAAGCGGCGCACGAACGCAAGCGCAATCTCAGGATCACCGGTGCCCAGGCCAGCCAGCAGCGCCTCGTCGGCCAGACGTTCCACAGGCAACCCGATACGGTGCACATCCCTTCATACGGGCCAACGTCGTGCCGGGATTGCTCGCCACCGCACCGCCACCGCGCATCACCTCCGCACCCCAGTCCCATCATGGTCGCCGCGGTGTCAATTTCGTCGCTGGGCAATCCCTCGGCGGCTGTTCTCCGTACCTCGCTACACAACCAGAATCAACAGAAAAGGTGCGGCCATGAAGAGACTCAGTGTGCTGGGTGTGGCGGTCGGCGCGGTGGCGATGCTGGCGACCGCGTGTGGGGGCGGCACGAGCAGCTCCCCGGGCCCCACGTCCACCGCCCCGACGTCGGCACCGGCCAACAATGGCGGCCAGGTCTCGGCGGCCCCACCCGGCGCCACCACCACGGTGATGGTGAAGATGACCGATTTCCACCTTGCCCTGTCCACGCAGACCTTCGCCCCGGGCACCTACAGCTTCGTGGCCGCCAACGACGGGCACACCGTGCACTCCCTACAGATCGACGGCCCCGGCGTGGCTGAGCAGCGGATCCCCGGCGTGGTCGCCGTCGGCCAGTCCTCGACCCTGACCGTCACCCTGCGCGGGGGCAGCTACGAAATTTTCTGCCCCGTCGACGGACACAAGGCGATGGGCATGGACACCCACATCACCGTCGGCGGCTCCCCCGCCACCACCACCCCGGCCGCGCCCACCAGCACCAGTGGATCCGGTGGTGGCTACTAGCCGGGCGCCCCGCGATGCCAGCACACCCCGCGGCGCGACGTCGACCGTGGGGCTGATCGCCGCCCGGATCCTCGGGGCAGCCCTGACCGCGGCGATGGGCGGGATCCACCTGGACCTCTGGGTCGGCGGGTACCGCGACATCCCCACGATCGGGGTCCTGTTCCTGCTCAACGCCATCGGAGCCGTCCTGCTCGCCATCGCGCTGCTGGTGACACCCGTCCGGCTACTGGGGTGTGTGTCGGCTGGGGGCGCCCTTCTCACCGCCGGCACCCTGGCCGCGCTGCTCGCGAGCCTCACCGGCGGCGTCTTCGGCTTCACGGAGTATCTGGGCGCCCCGCTCAACGTGACTACGATCATCGTCGAGGCAGCCGGCACAGTGGTACTCACCGCACTCACCGCGATGTGGGCAGTGCTCGCGCGCCGCGGATAAACCCAGAGCCCGATCAGGCACCACCGCCCAGAACCCGTATCCGGGGGTGAAGATGGTCGACTTCGGGGTCGACCTGATCGGTCTGCACATCAACGGCACCGCACGCTCAGTCACCGGCACCCAGACATCCGGATCCTCCGGTGCTGCGTTGCGGTTGCATCCCGCCTGTCCATCCGGCAAGCCGTTAACCCCGTTGTGCCCTGAACACGTGAAAGATCAGCCGCCCGCCGGGGGTGGTGGTGTCGATGTTCTCCTGCACCGACTTGAAGCCCACTCCCCTGCCCTGCAACTCACCGATGATCTCGATAGATGCGGCAACGACCGACCCAGCCGGTCCAACCGCCACACCACCAACGTGCCATTAGGGCGCAGCGACGCCATCACCTCACCTAAAGCCGCCCGCTCCGTCGTCGACCCGGACGCGGTGTCGGTCCACGTCCGCCAACACCCCGCGGCGCTCAGCGCGTCCTGCTGCAGCGCAGGGTCCTGCACCGTGGGCGACACCCTCGCATAGCCCAAAAATTCTCCCTGTGACCTTCGCTGAAATTTGGCGGTCATTGTCATCGCTGTTTGGCGGTTCGCGTCTTGGAGTCGACGGAGCAAGCCGGAAGTGGTTTGGTGCACATGACTTCTGACCACCCGGTGCTCAACAGTCCTCTGCACCCGCCGACGTTTCCGCACGATCCCGGTGCAGTCGACTTCTGAAAATGACAGGTCGTTCCGGGTGGGGTGTGTGCCAGAACCGACCATCAGCGGCGCGTTCGACGTGTTCGGGGCCGCGGCTCACCCCGTCCACAGCATGACTTCCGGCGCAGCGCCCCCCCGCTCACACCCCGAGCAACCGCTCATCACCGGACTGATGGGGACAGCAGCGGTGCTGGTCGGCGCTTGCGCCTGGGCGGCTATGGTTGCTCGCGTGTTGGCGGATTTCCTGTGATGAGGAGCGACGTGACCATCGTGCTGGTCGCTCGGCTGTATGTGGACCTGCAGCGGGTGACGAGCGCGGCCTGTCGCCTCATCGGCTGACGTCTGGCGGTCGAACCCGGCCTGCGGCGTCGTAGGGGTCCTGTCCGCTCGCCGAGAGGTCGCTCGTCATGCTTTCGTTTGCCTCGATTGTTGTTTTACTGGCTGTCTTGGGCTACACCACGCTGCTCGTTGTCAATGCCCGGCGAGCGCGCCGATTAGACGACGCACGCGACTTCCTCGACGGCGGCCAATTTTCGACCTGGCAGGTCTTCACTCTGGTCAGCGCACTGTGGTGCTCCTCGATCTTCGTCGTTGAGATGGAGACGGGGTACCTGCTGGGGGTCTCCGCGCTGTGGTTCGGGTTCGGCACCGTGCTCATGGCCCTGGTCACCGGCTATCTGGTTCCCACATTCCGACGGCTGGGCTATTTGACCAGCAGCGGCGTGATCGGCGCGCGCTTCGGCACCGCAGCCCGAGTGCTCTCGGGTCTGGTGATCGGCCTGACCTTCCCGATCTTTGCGATGTCCAACGTGCTCGGTGCGGCCGGCTTCCTGCAGCACGTCGCCAAATGGCCGCTGCCGGCGACCTTGGCCCTCGCCGTCCTCGTGATCGTCGGCTACGTCGGGCTCGGTGGGATGGCCGCGCTGGCCCGGGCGCAAACAGCCAACCTGGCGGTGATGACGGTGGGCCTGCTCGCCGCGGTGGCCTGGGCCGTTCACTCCACGCCGATCGGACACCTCACCACCGCGGTCCCCGCCCCGCTGCTCAGCCCAGCAGGCGCCGGGGCCGGCCTCATCATCACCTGGGTGTCCTCCGCGCTTCTCAACGTCGTCAACGCCCAAGCGGAGCTCCAGATCCTCACCGCCGCCCGCGACAATCGGTCGGCCCGCCGCGGCCTGCACGCCGCGCTCGTGTTCACCTCAGGGTTCACCATCGCAGCCGTGGCGGTCGGCATCGCGGCACGGTCCGCGGCCGGCCCGCACCAGCTGGGGATTGTGGCCATACCGTCGTTGTTCGACCACGCACCGACCGCCCTGCTGGCCGTGGTAGCCCTCGCCGTCTGGGTTTCCGCGCTCACCTGGTCGGCGCCGCTGATGCTCTCCGGCGCCATGAGCCTGGGCGTCGACGTGTTGCGCCCGCTGCTGGCCCTGACGCGGCGCGCCAAGCCCCGCCCGCTGCCGTTCTACGTTCGCGTCTCGCTAGTCGTACAGGGACTTCTCGTTGTCGCCTTCGCGCTGCTCCGCCCCGCCGACCTGGCCTGGTGGCGCATCTTCGGGCAGACCGTGCGCACCGGAGCGCTGTTCGGCGTGACCGTCGCGGTGCTAGCGCTTCCCACCGTCGGTCGCCGCACCGCACTAGGCAGCACCCTCACCGGCGCCGCCGGTGGCCTGGGCTGGAACCTGCTCACCGGCTTCTCCGCCGATCACTTCGCGCTCGGCATCAACCCGATGTGGATCGGCGCAAGCGTAGGCATGATCGTCCTGGCCACCGGCGCATTAACCGGCCACCGGCACCAAGCGGCCGTGCTGCTTCACGCACCTGGTCCCATCGCCCTGATTCTCCTGGCCACCGGCGACGTCTCCGCGCTGACGCAGTGGCCCCAGCAAGCCGCACGGGCAGGACTGAACGGACCCGGCGTCCTCATCGCCGCCGGTGCACTACTCACGCTTGCCTGGCTCGCCCACCAGCCCACCGCCGAACGCGACAGCCCCCCCGCCCCCGCCCCCAGCCTGAACTGAGACGGGGGTGCTCGCACATTCTGCAGAACAAGCGGAGGGTGGTCGTCATGTTGAGTTACTCCCCCGCAGAGATCGCCGACGCCGACGCTGACATCGCAGAGCGGCTGTCCATGAGTTCGGGGACCGTGTCCCGCTGACGATCATCACGAGCATGCTCGGCGAGTGCCGAGCACAGCTGGACACCTCACCGGAGACCGCGATGCCCGAACTCCTCGAGCGACTCGCCCGGCAACGCCTGAGCTCCCCACCCTGCACGACAACGACGGCACGCTAGTGGCACCCCCACCAATATCGCCACCGCCATGTTCTTCGCCCTCGGCCCCACCTTCGCGGCCCTCATCCTGGGCACCCACAACCAAGCCCTGACCGCCCTGCCCATCGCCCTGGTCACCCACCAACCCCTCATCCTCATTCTGGGCGCCCTCGCCGCCGGGCACCGGTCAGGGCCTGACCCACCGTGCCGCCCAAACCAGCGTCATCAACGCCGCTCCCATCGGCGAACGCGGCCAAGTCGTCAGCGCGTTCTACCTGGCCGGCGACCTCGCGATCGCCGTACTACTCGTCGGCCTCGGCATCACCATCGACCACAGCACACCGTTGATCGGACTCACCGGATTCACCACCACCATCACCATCGCCGCCGCCGCGACCGGCCTCGCACTCAACGCCCCACCGGTCCGGTGTTGCACGACGGCACATTATGGCTCGTGTAGGTATCTCGTTGCGCCGCCATTTCAGCCCTCCCAATTGTCCGCATGCCTGTACGGTCATTGCTCTCAACGTATCGCGAACGTAGACACTTCCCCAAGTGTCTACGGATGTTTGTCGCGGATCGACCCCGAGATTCACTGGTACCGGCGGCGCCCACGGGGCTGAAACCGGTTCTCAAGCAGCCGCAGTGAAGCCGTCGAGGTAGGTCGTCAACTCGGATTTACTGGCGCTGCACCCGAAGATCAAGCCGGCCCGCGTAGACCACCACCCTGCTCAGCGCTCAGCGTTTCTGACCGTGCCGCTCCACTTCCGCTGGTTCGGTGGTGGGTGCGGCGGTGGGGTGAGTCGGCGGTGGTGCTGGTCGTGACTGCTGGAAGGATTGGCTGTGATGACTGGGTTCCTTCTACATACGCTGTCGAACTCGGAGGTTGTCATGCCCCGCAGAGGCTGCCCGCTCAGGTTCCCGTGCCGGTCCTTTCCACCGGTCCGCCAGTGGGAGATGGCATGACGGCCGCACAGCTCGTTGCGCCTGGTCGGGTCCTGTTGGCCGGCGTCGGCGGACGGGCTACCGGACGCTGGCGCGGGTGACATTCACCGACCCGGAGGTCGGGGGGCGGGCTGATCGAGGTCCAGGCCCGCGACCGCGGGCTGTCTGTGCGGACTGCGACGATGGAGATCCCGTCCTCGGTGCGGGGGTAGATGTCAGCATCGCTCATCGCCTCCTTCGGGTGAGCATCCTCGGCGACGGTTGGTTCTTCGGCGCCCTGCTCGGAATCTGGGTGCTGGGCGACCTGACGACACTGTCTCCCCTGCTGCGCGCCCGCCAGCACCACCCAGCGGGTGTCGGTGATGTCTGACCCCGACGGTGGCGGTGTCCAGCCTCGGGAGGTGGACGTCTTGGTGGTCGGTGCCGGTCAGGCCGGTCTCGGCACCGCCTACCACCTCACCCGCGAGCAGAACGTCCGGGTGCTGGTCATCGACGCGCACAGCATCGGACACAGCTGGACCGAGCGGTGGGACAGCCTCACCCTGTTCACCCCGCGACACTTCAGCGGCCTGCCGGGACTGCGCTTCCCCCACGGGCCGCACCGCAACCCCTCCCGCACCGAGATGGGTACCTACCTGCAGACCTACGCCCACCACTTCGACCTACCCGTCGAAACAGGTGTCCGGGTGCAGCGGCTGACCGCAAGCCCAGGCGGGTTCGACGCGTGGACCTCGGGGGGTGTGATCCGCGCTCACCATGTCGTGCTCGCCACGGGGCCCTTTCACCGCCCGAACATTCCCGAGGCCGCCGGAAACCTCGACCCGACGGTGACCCAGCTGCACTCCTATGACTACCGCAGCCCAGCCGACCTCCCGCGTGGCCCAGTCCTTGTCGTCGGGGGTGGCAACTCCGCAGCACAGCTCGCCGTCGAGCTGGCCGCCACCCATCAAGTCACCGTGGCCAGCCCCGGTCCCCCATGGTTTCTGCCCGAAAACATTCTGGGTGTCAGCCTGTACTGGTGGATGCTGCTGACCGGCACGCTGAACTCACCCAGCACCTCCCGGGTCGCGCGGTACACCCGTCGGCGCGGTGACGCCATCGTCGGTCGGCAGTTGCGCGGGTTGGTGCGGGGCGGACGCGTTCGTCTCCTGGCGCACCGTGTCGTCGCCGCCGAAGGGCACCACGTCAACCTGGCCGGTGGAAGCCGGGTGGCCGTCTCGTCGGTGCTGTGGTGCACCGGCTACTCCCCCGACACATCCTGGATCGAGGTGCCCGGCGCCACCGACAGCGATGGCGCACCGATTCACCATCACGGGGCGTCACCAACTGCCGGACTGCACTGGATGGGACTGCCCTGGCAGACCCGGTTGAACTCCTCCATCATCAACGGCGTCGACGCCGACGCCCAACGAACAGCACGACGCATCCGCCGTGCGATCGAGCACCACCCGGGGCAGTACTGAGGCGTCGTGAACCCGGCCCGCGGCGAACTCTTCTCGCTGTGGTGGGCCACGGACTCAGGGGCGTAGCAAATGGGAGGGGTTGCGATAGGACCGACCGCGACGAGGCAGCACCCCGATGTGTGCGATCAGCATCGGCACAAGAAACTGAGGAGGCGCTCGAGGTCGACTGCATAACCACCCTGTGCAGCGGGAATTGCCGCACTGTCCCACCAGACACCCCCCGTCGGGGTGTTTCCCGATCAACGACCCATGAGGTGTGT
>JAABUJ010004028.1_pt1 | contig 15825 bp, 21 predicted proteins | sample 5559131 | NCBI WGS metagenome assembly JAABUJ01 (sample SAMN10711875, study PRJNA513366) | rock metagenome | isolation source: Antarctica rocks | place: Antarctica: Victoria Land, Mt New Zealand nord | collected 2016-01-07 | reverse complement strand
GCGGATTGAACGGCAGGTGGAGCAGCGCGGTGGCCAGGCCATATACCGCGATAAGCGCGTAGGCGCATGGGACGGCTAGGGCGATGCGCTCGACGAGCGGAGCGCGGGGCCGGGCGAGTTCCGCCAGCGTGTAGCCCGGGAGGAGCGCAACGACGAGATACGCGATCGTGAAATGGATGAGGGGCAGCGGGGCGGTTAACGTTGACTGAGTCCACATGGCGGCGCTGTCTCTCCTCGTCCGATAGCGTACGGTGTGTCGGCCCTCCTGGCCTGAAGATTCTCCTGGCAAGCGTAACAAGTACAAGTCCGCGTGCCCATAGCACATTCGGGGGATAGCACCGTCCCCGAGTGGCGGGTACTCTTGGGTTATGGGTGACGTGATACGGGGGTGGCGGCGGGTGGGAATGCTGGACCCCAGTCTCGAAGCAATATGATGGCAGGGAAGGAGGCTGTCGTACCAATGGTGTCACAAACCCTAACCGTACTTCCCATGACTCATAAGCCCATCGCGCCCCAGCCGCGGACCCAAATGTCCACGCGATCGTTCATAGGTGAAGCATTCGTGGTCACAGGCCTCGTTCTATTTGCCTGCTGGCTTCGTGTGTACCTAGCACAGGGAGGAACTTTTGGTTCCGACGTAGACGACTGGATTACGTGGAGTCACGCCCTGACCAACGGCCCCCCCTCAACGTTTTACGCTCGAACGAACTCTGATTATCTGCCCGGTTACCCCTCTATCCTCTGGCTCCTGGGCGTTATGTACCCCTTCGTGCACTCCGCCGTTTCGCACACATTTGGTTGGCACATCAATCAGATGATGTTCTTGGTGACATATTTCAAGATGCCCGCGATTACGGCTGACCTCGCCACGATTATCACGATCTATATTGCCGGACGACGCTGGACAACCTGGAGGCGCGCATTGGTAGCCGCGTCTATCTACGCGATCAATCCAGCTATCATTTTCAATTCGGCCCGCTGGGGTCAGGTCGATAGCGTTTCCGCTCTCTTCCTGGTGCTGGCCGTAGTGTTCCTGGTTGAAGATCTCCCACTCTGGTGCGGCTTTCTCCTGGCGGTATCCATCATGACCAAGCCGACAGCCATCGTTCTCGTGCCGCTTGTCATTGTAATGTACGCTCGTCAGAAACGTCTCACACGCCTCATCTTGGCCCTTAGCACTCTCACCTTGACAAGTCTTTTAATTGCCTGGCCGTATAAGCCAGCGACCATGTCACCAATCACTTTCATCTTCCAACGGTTCACCACGACGGCAACCAAATGGCCGGTCACATCAATGAATGCCTTCAATCTCTGGGCGTTATTCAACCATGACCTGGGGCAGCACGCTATGATCTTTCGCCTTGATTCTACACACTGGCTTGGCTTGAGCCTGCACCTGTGGGGCTTTATGTTGCTCAGCGCGCTGGTGGCGGTACTGATGGTGGCATTAGCCTTCATCGGTGTGCCAGACAAAAAAACACAACGTGCGCAGGTCGTCGTTCCTCTCGCCGCTACGCTCACATTCGCCTTTTTTCTGGTGTTGACGCGCATGCACGAGCGTCACCTGCTGCCTGTTCTCCCCCTCATGGCCCTTCAATGTATTACTATGCGACGTTATTGGCCGGTTTACCTGATGCTATCGATGGACTACATGCTAAATCTTTACTTTGCTTACCCGAGCGTCGCCTACTTTCCCCTCCCGTCACTCGTCATGAACAATGCTGCAAAGGTGGTCGTATCGCTCGTGAACGTCACCGCCTTTGGGGTATGCCTTGCCCTATTAATCGGACCGATCCCGGTCGTTAGACAGGTCCTGACCAGTGGGAGAACAACACAGCGACATAAGCCATGAGCGGCAAAGAGCACCCCATGATCAGGCGATGGACCCATTTGCACTCCCCCAGGAGCCCAGAAGAACAAAACAGGGGACGAGCATGAGCGTATAACGAGTCATCCCCTCGACTCCAAGGCCACTACCAAGTGGCAGCGCAAAGGTGAAGACGACGAAGACGGCCGCTGTACGCATCTGGTAGGCAGCGCCGATGACTAACGGGATAAACGCCACTGTCACAAGTAAATCGATAGTGACAGGGATGTTTAACTGACTCGGCACGAGGCGCAGCCAGTTGGACAGGGCAACGTGTTTACCCCACCCTGCTTCCGCGTGTACAAAAGCTACTGGGTCGCCAAAAGCGAGACGTAGATAGAGCATGTAGGCGACCAAGCCGCCAGGCACAACGGCAGCGGCGGCGAAGCCAGGCCATACAACTCCTCGACGACGCCATTGCGCCTGTAGAGATGCCCAGCACGGGCGTTGTTGCCTCAGACTTACCCCTCCCTGCCGCAGCGCTTCCAAGGCGATAACCGTCGCTAAAATCACCCCCGTGTTACGTGTGGCAGCGGCTAAAGCTCCCGCGCATGCTGCCCGCGCCCAGTGTCCTTGTCGCGCGTGATACAAGGTGGCCGCGCCCAGCGCGACGAAGAGGCTCTCGGTATACATAGCGGAGAAAAAGACGGCGGCGGGCGCGCCGGCAAGGTAGAGTGCTGCACGGCAGGCGGCAGCCTCTCCATGTATGGTGCACGTCAAGGCATACACATATCCAAGCGCCACGAGCAGCGCGACATTAGAGAGCACAACTCCGGCGACGAATACATTGCCGATGACAAGGCTTAATCCCTTCACCAGAAAAGGATAGAGCGGAAAGAAAGCAGTACGTATCCGATCGTACCCATGTGCAGCGATGTACGCATAGTGCTGGCTATCCCATCGGAGTAGTCCAGCGAGAAGCGGGGGAGCATCGCGCGGCATGGGCAACCCTCGATCCATGCCTACCGTAACGAGGGATGAAGCGATGACGCCGAAAATGGCCAGGCGCGTGACAATGAACGTCGTGAGCACGATTGTGATAGCAGGAATATGCGGGGAATACCGATCTACCCAACTCGGTAGTGAGCGTGTCACGCTGTCAGGCGCGCGCGGATTTCGACGCGCTTCCTGGCACACAGCGGGCCGCACGTCTTGATGATGAAGCACACGTCCTCCCGTACGGCCGAACTATCAGCCTTTATCTCTATGCGCTTGGGGCAGCGACATCGACAATTTTTTGTCGATCTTGCTGCTCCGGCAGGAGCCTCTTGTGCAGGGCTGTGTCCCTGCACAAGGTTAGCTATTACTACTCTTAAGCACTATGTGCTTTAGCCGGTTGCTATACGTATCACCCATAAGTCCTACAGCCACTGGCAGGGTGTGACGCAACGCTCCTTTGGGGGACATCTACAAGGGGACGACGACACCCCCGGTCGATCAGAGCACGGTTTCGCGTCTATGACCACTGCTCGACGCGGTATAGGCAGTAACCGTCGTTGGTATAGAGTTGGCGATACCTGCGGTCCCGGGCGACATCTGCGACCAGGCCGCGCTCTGTCCTGGCTACGACCAGATAGGTGACCCCGTATTGTCGCTCGATGGCCTGTCGCTCGCCTGCCGACGTCAGCGGGTAGCGCGCTTGCGCAGGGCCGGCTGTTCCAAGGTCAATCGTCTGGAAGCCATGTCCCGCCACAATCCGCACGGGCGCCTCTCCCACAAGCATGTTGCTGATCTCATAATCGGCCAGGACCACATCTCGTGCGTTCGCGTGCGCGGCCAAGTAGCGTCCCACGGCATCGACCTGCTGTGATTGAAAGATCGGATACCGAAGGTTCTGTGCGACCACATCGGACAGGAAGAAGGGCATAAGAAGTCCGGAGGCTGATAGACCGCACACGAGACCTGTGCGCAGGGATGGCGCGCGTAGACGCCCCACGGTGTCCGCGGCCAGCACCGCAAGAGGCAGCCATAATCCGGCTGAGGCCCGCGCCGGTTGCGCGACGTTGGCCACCATGAAGATGATGGTGACCAGAACCCATAGCATAAGCGGGCGCGCAGAACGCGACCACAGACGCGGTAGCGCCAGGATGGTCAGCGCCCCGAACGTCCATTGAAGCACGCCGGAGTGCGAGACCGGCAGGCGCAGAAAGGCGCTCTCCCGCCAATAGGGAACGGTATGGAATTCAATCCAGTAGTAGGCGGGGATAAGCGACAACAGTGGTGCAAGCACCACCAGGATCACCAGCGCATCAGGGGTTAGGCAGCGCACATCGATCGCGTTCCAGAGGGTGTCGAGAGCGAGCACAGCGAGCATGATGGGCAGGGTAAACGGATAGGTGCAACCAAGAAAACCAAGGCTAACGAGCAGAGCCGTGGCGCGCTGCGGGCCGTGCAGACGGTGATAGGCCACCAGGCATAGCGCCTGTGCGGCCAGGCCGGCGCACTCGTGCGGCGAAAACAGCAGCGCCTGCATCGTGCCAAGATCCCCCGTCAGGTAGGGCAGCACGGAGCGACCGCCGCTCAACGCGATGGGTAGCAGGGCTAGGCTCGTGCCAAAGAGGGTGAAGGCATAGGCCACGCGCGCGTTGTAAGCGCCAGTTTTGATGATGCTGCTGGCGAACCTCGATGGAGCCCTCTGCCATGCGTGACGATATCCAGTTTGACGCGTCCGAAACTCGTGACGGAGGGTTCGCCAGCAGCATCTTTTGATCTGCACCACAATGCCGCGATAAGGTGCACCAGTGGACCGGCGTCTACCAGCGCTGCTATGGCGCTGTTTGACGCCCAGAAACGGCTTCTACTTGAAAAAATAAAGGCGCTGGAGGTGGTGTAGCTTAAACCGGCAACGTTGCGCACTTCAGCTCCGGCACTCACACGCGTTCCGGGGAGCAAAGGTGCGCGCAAAGACCCAGATAGCCGCTACGAGACCAATGGCGGCAGCCACATGAAGGATGTCGAAAACGATGGCTGGGGCTAGCTGCAACGGAGCGAACAGGCGGCCGGCCCACATGTAGAGCGGATACATGAAGATGGGCGGAACCGGACGCGTCGTAAACTGGTCATGAAAGAGCAGCAGCCCCTGCGCGCCCTGCCGGATCGCCGCCAGGTACTGGGAGCCATCCTCACTGAGCATGATAAAGCCGTGGTAACTGTCGCCCGGAGGGGTTTGGCGGAAGCCATAGATGAGGGAGGCAGCGGTGCTGCCAAGTGCTGTCAGGGCCAGGAGCCACACCGCGGCGAAGGGGTGGCGCTGTCGGCTCGCACCGGCGTTCTCTTTCCGGGATCCAATCACGCCGCAGTTTTCCCTTCCGTTTGTTCGCTCACTGCCCCCAGCAGCCCAAAAGCGACGACAGATGCCAGGGTGAGTGCAACGACGCACCACCCAAGCGCGTTGACAACAGGCGATGAGACGCCGACGGCTAAACGCTAGGCGATTGTCATGACGACACGTAGGAGACGCGACTCTCGCCGAGATGTCACAGCGGATTGTTTGACTGCAAGAGATATCGCCTAACCCCAGCGGTATCGGATCGTCCTACGTGCCAGCGTCTCGACGAAGCGATAGGCGAGCAATGATGGCGCCACTATCCTTACCTTGCTGCATAAAAAAGGAGAGCATCGTGGTCCTCTCCTGCGTTTCCGTTACAATTCTCATAGTGAGGGTAAAGGGCGAAAGTACGATTGCCTATAGCACGATCGGCGGGTCGTACCTCCCATCAGCGGGTACTCCTGGGTTATGGGTGACGTGGTACGGGAGCGGGAGCGCGATTCATCAATGAACGCATACGGGAACGACGCGTGGTTGTCGGCCACGACGGCGATAGCGCTGCTTGGGGTCTCAGACGCGAGCGTACGGGCACTGGTGCGGGACGGTGCGCTAGAGGGGCGATGGATCAGCAGCGGCGCCCCTGGCGAGGAGCCACAATTCGTCGTATCAAGCCAAAGCGTGGCGCGACGCCTGAGCGTACGTGATGGACCGTCTCTGTCCGCGTCGGCAGCGCGGCGCGTCGCGCCTCCCGCCCAGGCGTCGCCTTCCCGCTTGCGCGGTGGGCTTTCCTCTCGGGAGCGGGATGTGCTGGACGCCCTGGTGGCGGGGGCTAGCCATGCGGACATGGCCGCCCAGCTGGGGCTGAAGCTCCCGACGGTCAGCACGCACCTAATGCGCCTGTACCGGCGACTGGGGGTGAGTGGCCCGCATGCGCGCACTGCGGCTATTGCCCAGGCCCGGCATTTTGGGCTGCTTCCCTGATGAAACCTTTGCGCTGTTGTGACATGTTGACGCACATCCCGGCGATGGATGTCGTTCCACACAAAATTTCCCTGGACACGGGGGCACGCACCTTGGTATAATGTTAAAGAAGATAGGCCCGCGCGGAACGCCCCGCGCGGGCCTTTTTTTATACCCCCCATGGCGCTATCGAAAAGATCTATTACCATAAGCCCCTTATGTCAAATGTGATGGCGCGGTCTCCTCGTTTTTGCGTTGTTCCCGTTTTATGTGATGGAGGAAGGATTCATGATCGACATGTCAACGCTGACCTGCCCGACATGCGGAGGCCAGGCGACCGAGGTGATGCCGTCGGATGCCTGTCAATTCTTCTATACCTGCACGCACTGTGCGGCGACCCTGCGCCCGCGCGCGGGCGATTGTTGCGTGTTCTGCTCCTATGGCAGTGTCCCCTGCCCGCCGCAGCACATGACCAGCCCGTTGCACGAGGTGCGCGCATGACAACAGGTGAGACGCTGACGGGCGAGACTTTGACGCAGCAATGCCTCCGTGCCGCGCAGACCGACGTCGCGCTGTGCTGGGGTGACTACATCGACCGGGTGACCCAGTGGCAGGAGACGGGCAGGCGCGACGCCGGCGGTGGTGAGGACCTGCGCAACGCGCGCGCCTCCCTGGTCACGGCGTTGGCTATCGAGCGGGCGGCCCTGGGTGCGCTCGTTGGAGACGATCTTGACCTGGACGATGATGATGATGCGTGAGCAGGTCGCGCCCGTGCGGGTCGAGGACCCTGCCAGGCCAGCCGTCCAGGCGGTGGATGTCGTCGATGTCCTGGACTTCGCCCACCCGGAACGGCGGCCGCTCGTCGATCCGCTCGCCGCCTACCTCGACGGCCTGGCCCCCGCGAGCCGCCTGGCCGTGCGCACGCGTCTGCGCGCCGCCGCGCGTGTCGCCGGCGCCGATCCCAGCGCGCCTCCAGACACCGCTCTGCCCTGGGGGCAGCTCCGCGCCCACCACATCGCCTACATCCGCGCGCGCCTGATCGAGCGCGGCAACGCGCCGGCGACGGTCAACCTGACCCTGGCCGCGCTCCGGGGCATCGCCCGCGAGGCGCGCAACGTCAACCTGATGACCGACGAGGAGTACCGGCGCATCCGCGAGGTCAAACCGCACAAGGGCGAAACGCTGCCCGCAGGACGATCCATCCGCGCGGGGGAGCTGCGAGCGCTCGTCGAGGCCTGCGCCCGTGACCGCACCCTGGCCGGCGCACGGGACGCGGCGATCCTGGCTGTCCTGTATGTCGGGGGGCTGCGGCGCGCCGAGCTGGCCGCGCTCGACGTCGGGGACTACACGCCGGACCCGCCTACGCTCGCGGTGCGGCGCGGCAAAGGCAACAAGGCGCGGATCGTGCCGCTGGAGCCGAGCGCGGCCGTCGCCCTCGACGCGTGGCGCCGGGTGCGGGGCCAGGTCCCCGGCCGGTTGTTCCTGCCCGTCAACCACGGCGGCCGTATCCAGGGTCAGGGCATGACCGCCCAAGCTATCTACAATGTGCTGGTCAAGCGCGCGGGTCAGGCTAAGATCGCGCACGCCTCCCCGCACGATTTGCGGCGCAGCTTCGTCGGAGACTTGCTGGACGCGGGGGTCGATATCAGTACGGTGCAGCAGCTCGCGGGGCACGCCAACGTGACGACGACCCAGCGGTACGACCGCCGCGGCGAGGCCTCCAAACGCACAGCCGTCGAGAAGCTGCATTTCCCCAGCTCCGACATAGCGCGGTAGGGTCGGGACAACAAGAGGACAGGAAGGGACCTGCGTTGGTGACGTACGCGCTGCTGTGCGGCCTGTTGATAGAGATACATCGGCTGAACGCCGCGCTGGCCCGTCGGCGGGTGGCGTAGCGGGACGCGCCCCGCACCATCGTCACCCCGGCGGACCTGGCGCTGGCGCGCCCGACGCCGGTGCTCTCTCCGCGGGCGTCGCGCCTCTGTCGAGGCGCGTGGCGTCTGAGTGACAAGAGGCGCGATACTATGTGGAGGAGATGTCCATGAGTCTTGAGCAGGAGCGCGCCCTGGAGAGGACGCGGGCGGAGGCACGGGAGCGGGTGCACCTGGCGCAGGAGCGCGAGGCGCGGCGGAAGGCGGAGGTGAGCCGACGCGTAGCGGCGCAGGCCGCGAAGCGCAAGCGCGCGGCGGGAACCGCCCCTGACGCCGTGGTGGATGCGCGGACCGACGCCGAGGTGGCTGCGGCCATCGAGTTCGACGACGAGCTGACGGGGTGACGCCACCCTTTCCCCGCGCCCGGCGTGGCCCTGTGTCGCGTGTGTCTTCGACGATGCCGGCGCGTAGGTGACACAGGGCCGGCCCCTTGGTGCGGGGTGACACGGGCACGCCTCGCCCTGTGATTGGTTGTGACGCGGTGTGCGCGGCGCGAGCGACGACGGGCAGCGGCGTAGACGTGAAGGGGAAGGGAGATGCAGGACAATGTGGCCGTGGGGTGGGACCAAGGAGGACGTGAGGGGGACGACACCCCCGCTCTGGGTGGAGGGGCGGCTTACTGGGACGATCCTGACGCTCGTCGGCACGGCCGGTGTCGGGCTGCTGACGTGGAGCATCGTTGGAGGCGCGCCCCTGAGCGATGCGCGTGCGGCCCTCGTTGCCCTCCTCCTCTACGTGTTGCTGTGCCTGCCGCTCGTGCGGGTCAATCAGGCCATACAAGATCAGAGACGGATCGCGCGCGCGGAGAGTGAGGAGCGGCGCCGGCAACGCACGCGGCGGCCGTATAACGTCGTGGACGAGGCCGACGTGGTGTTGGCCCGTGCGCTCGGGCGGCGGGGGACGCGGTGAGCGCCGGCGAGAGCACGGCGGAGCGCGTCATCCTAACGACGGATGACACCACGCGGGCGGCGGTGGAGGACATCGCAACCATCCTGCACGCCCAGGGCTTCGCCGTCGAGCGGCGCGCGTTCGTGCGGGTGACGACCGAGGAGCCGCGCCGGGTCGTGCTGCTTGCCCTGGAGCGCCCCCTGCCCGCGCTCGTCGCCCTGGTGGCCCCGCCCGCGGCGGCGCCGGGTATGTGTCCGGCCCTTGTCGCCGCGCTTTACCCCGACGGAGAGGCGCGCGCGGGAGACATAGCCGCCACGCTCCAGCTCAAGGGGTTGGGCGCGTTCGCCAGCGTGACGGTGGGATCGGAGGCCGAACTAGCCGACGCGCTGCTCCTACTGGCGGGCCATGTGCGCGCGCGGTCGTGGTGGATGCGGCCTCCTGACGGCGGCGAGCGCCGGATCGCGTACGTGTCGGGCCGGTGGTATGTGGAATAGGGGTGGCCGCACATGATGTCCTATGGCAGGGGACGGCACGGATCGTGGCGTACACGATGAGCGGGAACCAGGAGCGCGCGGAACCGGGAACGGGCGGAGGCACGGGAGCGTGTGCGGGTGGAACCGGGGAGAGAAGCAGCGGATGGCGGTGGGCCGCGCGTCGGCAGCGACCCCGACGGCATGCGTTCCCTGGCGCGGGTCGATGCGGTGGTGGATGACATGGGCCGTCGCGCAGTGTGCGGGATAGTCTGAGGGGCACCCGCGCCGGCGTCCCCTAAACGGCCCAGATGCCCCTCATCCGTCTGTAGCGTAGCAGCGGTTGGGGCCGCCGCGCATGATGTGAAACTCATAAAGATGGTCGTGGCGTCAGCAAGAAGCTGTCCTTATCATCCACGCCGTTGGTGGCAGCCCCCGACGCGGTATGATGGAAAGACGGATGGGTGTGCCCCGCGTGAGGGGAAGGAGGGAGGACGATGCCAGAGGTATACACGGGCAAGGTGCTCATCCCCGGCGACCAGATCGACGCCTACCTCGCCGCTCTCAAAGAGGCCGAGGAGGCGCGTGCCCCGTTCCGCCAGTCGGTAGAGGATCTCAACGTCGCGTTCGCGGCCTCCTTGGACAAGAAATATAGCCGGCGCACCGTCCTCAAGCACACGAGCGTCGTCGACCTGTTCATCATCTTCCTGTCCGACTATACGGACGTGGAGCGGTTGGAAGACGTGACGCGCGGCATGGTCAACAGCCACTTCCGCCGCTGGTATCGCGGCAAGGTACTCGACCGCATGGACGCCGATGAGACCCGCGTTGCGCTCAGGAAGTTCTTCCAGTTCCTCGACCAGGAGCGGGACATCCACAATCCCAAGGTGTTGGAGGCGTTGCGGTGATGGCGGCGCCGGTAGAGTGTGTCCTATGAGCCAGAAACGGCGGCGGGATACGCCGGAGTGGGCGTGGGAGCAGGCGCTTATCGACGCCTACGACGATTATCGCTGGCATCAGTGTCACTTTGGTCGCTAAATGGCCCGATTTCTTGGGCGATAAATTGCACTGTCGCCTGGCTGTCAACGCCAGTGAGATTTGACCCAGTGATCGCCAAGTTAGCTTGACCCCCCGTGAGCCCGCCTGGCGACCGCGTCGCTCAGCATCCACCAGAGATGAGAGCATACGCCAGGTACGAACTGCTTGAAAAAGAAGGGTCATGTTAGAGCGTGTCCACAAACCTCCCACCTGTCCCCCTCACGTTTTGATCGATCCCAGGATCCGTTGGTGCCATCCACACACGATCCTGCGTCCACCAGCGGTCACCCGACGCTCCGCACCCGCCCCCGCGCCGTTCCTGAGGGTGAGCAACCGCACGAGGGTGGCGGGCGCGTCCTCCGGCGGCCCCCGCAACCACCGATGTGGTCCCCGTTGGGTCGAAAACGAGACCTGGGAGCTGGGGGGGTTGTGGACACGCTCTTATCTTGGCGCAGATGGGTCAATTCTACGTCGCCGTGTACATGGCCTCTTACCTGCCTCTAAAGTTCTCCTGTATCCACGCGCCCAAAGCCGTATCTGCCGCGCGTAGGGCCTCGTCGAGGCTGGTGTATGTCTCCTGCCCTTCCCACACCATCCCCCCGATATCCAAGGCCCGGACAAACGAGCGACTGTAATCATCGTAGCCAATCTCGATCCAGCCATGCGTCGTGACCCACTCCGTCAGGTGTGGGAATGCTTGGTCGACGGGTTGAACCATGGGCATCTATCCTTCTGTGAAGTGAATGTCAACCGTTACTGGCGGCTTGTGACCCCAGTTTACGGGCTTTCGGAGCATGTTCACTTCTCAGAAGGTAAGTTGTAAATTCTAGCGAAGAAATCAGCATGGATTATAGCGGCGGAGCAACACATCACCTAGACTACGTGCCCGCCCTTTTACGCGTGCAGGCGGCTCTTTCCCCCTTGTGTGGAGGGCCTGACACCTGCTGCCTTCCCCACTAGAAAAATGCTGAATCCTCCGATGGAATTTACAGTAAGTTAAGTGGAATCAGAATGCTCCTCCTTGCCGTTGTCTATCTCTGCGCCCTAGCGCATCTTCTGACGGACGCGCGTCCATCCCGGCGCACTGATGGGACGGATTCACCGCACCTCTATCAGGGGTGGAAAGAGCGAAGCTGAGACCAGGGGCAAAGTAACTTAACAAGAGGGCGCTCAACCTCACGTTTTAGAAGCCGTATCTGCTGGTGAAGTGCCGATTCTGGTGAGGGGTTGGGCACTTCACCGCTTTTCGGTTCTTGTTTGGACAATGGACACGCTCAAGTGGGTGTCCTGGATGGCGTGCAAGTACCGACACTACCGTTTCTCGGTACTTTTCCGCCACCCTTGAGCCTCTTTCTGTAAAGCTACTTTGCCCCTGGTCTCAGCTTCGCTCTTTCTACCCCTATCAATGCTTCTCAAGCACGCAAAATTATTAGCAGTCCTATTCCACATAAGAGTCATTCTGTCTAGTGAAGTGGCGCCTAGCAAGCGGCCTCAGAGTGCAAAATAGCGCCCAAGAAATCGGAGAGTGCGTACTTGACGTTGGTAGGCTGCGTCACCAAACCTCTGCACGATGCCACAAGCGCTATCTCCCCGTCGATACACGCCTGCCCGCCCCGCCGTGTGTGGCTGTGTATGCCTCCTCGATCGTCCACCAACGTCAAGTGTCATTCTCAGAAATCGGGCCATTTAGTGACCAAAGTGACACATCAGGTCCTCGACCCGCTGGCTGCGGCGGTCAAGCGCTGAGGCGGGCGAGCTGGACCATGTGGACGTGGCGCGGTCGGCCGGCCGCATCCATAAGCAGGTCTCCCCTATCGACTATATCTTCAGCGAGAAGCGCGAGATGCTGGTGCGCATGGTCGAGTTCGACGAGGAGTGGTCCGGCCCCTGGATCGCCGCCCATCCCTGCCCCGAGCCGCCGTCGGCACAGGCGGATTAACCAACCACCGAATGATGGCGGTAGACAAGCTGCTGATGAGCCAGCGACCGTTGCCGCCTGCATGATATTTTATGTAAAATAGAAACTCGTTCCACTGCTAGAGCCCCTGCTGTTCCATCCACTACCTTTTACTTAGCTACTTAATTACTGCAAGGCTGCTTGACGCTTTGCCGTGCATACTGGTTTACTGCAAGCAGTTGTGCAGTGTATAAAGGTTTACTGATCTGCTGCGCGCAATCATGCAGCGCTTACTGCATGGCGTCATGCAGTAGCAAAGGAATAGACAATGAGGCTTGCTATCGCGGATCTCAAGGGGGGAACTGGGAAAACCACGACGGCTATTCACGTCGCGGCCCTCCTGAATGGAAAAGGGCGAACGCTCTTGATCGATGCCGACCCTCAGGGTTCGGCGCTTTCGTGGTCTGAATCGGCGGTAGACTTCCCCTATTCGGTTATTGGCCTGCCCGTCCGCGACCTGCACCGTCGTCTTCCGACACTGGCGCAGGGATACATGCATGTGGTCATCGACACGCCGCCCACGGACGTCGCTATCGTGCGCAGCGCCCTCCTCGCCGTAGACACCGCGATCATACCCTTGTCACCGAGTATGTTGGACTTGGACCGCCTGAAAGCGACGATCGAACTGCTGGCCGAGATCGAGCCGGTTAACGAAGTTTCCCCGCATGCCTTACTCACGCGCGTCCGACAAGGGACGAAGAGCGTCAGCGCCGCGCGCGAGATCCTGGCCGAGTTGGGGCTCCCTGTCGTCGGGGAAATACCCTTGCGTGAAAAGTACGCCAATGCCTTCGGGCTTGTCCCCGATGACGCCGAAGGGTGGTACGGTAAGGCCCTTGACGCCATCCTGCCAACGGAGGTGCTGGTATGAGCAACCAGACGGCGAAGTCCAAGCCCAGCGACATCGCGCAGCGCATGCGTCAGGTGACGCTCCACAACAAGCCTACAACAGAGGATCGTGACCTGGCGCCACCGTCCGGTGAACCGATCGCGCCGCCATCCCGCGAACGTCGCGTGCGCTACACGCTGGACCTGTCTCCAGAACAGCACCGATCCCTCAAGCGATTCGCGTTTGACACGGACGTGGATGCGAGTGTCGTCGTCCGCGTGCTCCTCGCTGAATTGAGCCGCGACCCTCAACTGGCCGAGCGCGTGCGCTCCCAGGTTCGTCGTGATGGAGGCTGAATTCCTTCATTACTGCTTGGCTGCACGACTGCATTAAGTGTTTAAGTTGCGCCGTTGACTCGCGCTCAACCTCCTCAACTCGACATAAGTATGCACTCTAAGCGCTATATCAATCGCTGGCGGCCGCTCGACAAAACATGCGGATGGTGGATCGTGTGGGGGAATAGTGCCAGAGTGCGGATAGAGAGTTACCCCTCGCCCCAAAGGGGTGCTCATCATGAGCACCCCTTTGACCACTTTTGATACGGGGGCAGTACCCGGTAACACACATGCAAGAAGGGAGATAGGTCCACGATGGCAGATGACCAGCTTGGCGCCGACCAGATCATCGAGCCGACCGAACAGCGCTCTGTCGCCTTACTCGATGCTGACGAAGTCCTGGCGGCCCGTGCGGACGCGGACATCTATTTGCCCATACGTCCGATATGCGCGGCCCTCGGTCTCTCGTACTCACCACAACTCCGACGCATCCGCCACGACGAGGTGCTGGCTGAGAGCACGCGGTCGCTCCGTTTGCAGACGCGGGGTGGTCCTCAGGTCATGCTGTGCATGGACCTAGAGGCGGTTCCCCTGTGGCTGGCAGGCATCGAGGCGTCCCGGGTCCGTCAAGACCTGCGCGAACGGCTACTCCTGTACAAGCGTTGGGTGCGTAAGGTTGTCTACGACGCTTTCGCGCGAGAGACCGGCATTGAGAGCGCCGTGGGTGGGTCGCGCGCCCCGATGTCGGCCAGTGCTGACGTGACCGCGCTGACGCATATCGCCCAAATGGCAGAGGCTATCGCGACGATGGCGCGGCAGCAGATTGCCTTCGAGCAGCATGTGGACGGCCGCTTCGCCGCGCTGGAATCGGGGATGATTGAACAGCACGAGATCGTTAGCGGACGCCTGGACCAAGCCGCGGCGGTTGTGGGCAGTCTACTTCGCCGCGTCGACACGATCGAGGGCATGGTATCACCCGGACAGGTCATTAGTGATACGCAGGCGGCTGAGATTAGTACGCTCGTCAAAGCCATCGCGACGGAGATGGCCGCGCGAGAGGGCCGGACGGTTGGCACGGGTAAGGGACGCAACCCCTATCAGGCGGTCTTTGGAGAGCTCTATCGTCGCTTTCGCGTGTCGAGCTACCACAACATCCCGCTCCGTCGCTTCGGCGAGGTGATGGCGTGGCTGCGCGAGTATCAGGACACGCTAGACGCTCACGGCGAGGGCGGATCGGCCCCAGGGTAAGGGTGCGTACCGGCACTGTTAGTGCACGAGGGCAAGTGCGAGCAGGGTGGCGAGCGCGAGGAGAAGGGCGGCGAGGAGCAGCCACGACCAGCGCAGCCGGAGGGCGGGACGCCGTGGAACCGCATGCGCTGCGGAGACTTTGATGGCCATGGGCCGGCGGCGCGCCGGCAGTGAAGACTGACGAATCATGACATACGCTCCTTCGGCGCGCTGTCGCCGCGCGCCATTCCTTGCGGGGGGACTACCGGGCGAGGTAGTCCTCGATATCCAACAACGCCAGGGCCATCGACCCGAGCCACGTCAGGGCGTCCTGCGCTCGCTCTGTCTGAAACCGGCGACGCGCCGACATGCGGACGAACGCCGCCTTGTCTGCGTCGTCCGTAGACGAGAGGAGGAATACGAGGAGCTGCCGCCTCCACCACGACACGTCGGCGACGCGCGCTGTGCACAGAATCGCGTGTAACGCCGTGGCGTCGTCGGTCGCGTCCGTCGGCCAGTACATGGTGAGGAAACGCGCCACATCCGCATACTCCACGCGCAGGCGCAACGCGCGCTCGTCCATCAGCGCAACGGTCATCTCCACCTCCCCTGTAATCGGGATGCGAGGTGCTGTGCGCGACCGCTATCCCTCGACGTGGCTGACAAGGAGGGCGCCGTGTTGGCTCCCATCATGTCACGGACTGGTGGCCCCGCTGTCACGGAAGGCGCGCTCGTCGCGGGCTCGGTGTACTCACAGTAGGGGCAGAGCGCGTCGCGACAGGATGCGTCATGGCACGACGCATAGAAGGGCTGGGCGCACTGGCGGCACGGGACGAGGGCCATGGTGGCGCCTCCTTTCTCGCTAGACACGAGGCGATAACGGGGGTATTGTAGTACATGCGTCCTATTATCTCAATAGGTTATGAACCTATGAGCGTAGAATGGGCGATGCCGACGCTGTGCTGAACACAGCCACTCCCTCGCGAGAGTGACGTGTCTTCACCGCTGGACGTCAGGCGTTGATCTCATCCGGCTCCTCAGCCACATAATCCTTAGAA
>JAABUJ010004027.1_pt1 | contig 15829 bp, 16 predicted proteins | sample 5559131 | NCBI WGS metagenome assembly JAABUJ01 (sample SAMN10711875, study PRJNA513366) | rock metagenome | isolation source: Antarctica rocks | place: Antarctica: Victoria Land, Mt New Zealand nord | collected 2016-01-07 | reverse complement strand
CAACACCGAAGGAATTCTCGAAGCCGACCGGCTAGGGCACGAGGTTGTGCAACGCATCATTGGTCCAACGGAGAAGCCGGCCGAAGGCAGTGGTCTCGGAGTCCTCTGGGCTTCAACCTTCGCCCAGATTCTCCTCGACTATGACCGGCTTTTCATCTTCGGGGAGTCTCCATCCCCGCCCTCGGGTCACTGATTGTCAGGGGGCGGGTGCCTCAACCCAGGTTGACACAGAGGGCGGGGGCGGCGTACCTCAGCGGCGGCGCCCTGGGGCTGTGGGAGCTGGTGTTCACCGCCGTGGTCACCTTCTGCGCCTACAAGGGACTGACGAACTACACCTGGCTCGGTGTCGGATGGCTGCTGCACACCTGCTGGGACGTCGTCCACCACCTCAAGGGCGCCCCCATCATCCCCGCGCTGTCCCACTCGTCGTTCGGGTGCGCCATTTGCGACCCCGTCATCGCCCTGTGGATGTTCCGGGGCGCACCCCCGTTGCCCACCCCGCGCCGCCAGGCCGTCTCACCCCGACCCACCGCACCCGCTCCTTCGTGACCCCCCATGAGAGCACGGCGCCGGGCGAGAGAGCGACCCCCCACCGCTCCATGGTGACCTGCCCGCCGACCCGGGTCCCCAGGGGACCGCATCGGTGTCACAGCGCAGCTGGATCGGCGCACGGTCCGGGGTCGGCCGCGACGTGGATGACCCGAGACACCGGCGGGGGACGGGGTTACTGCGGCACCCAAATCCGCCAACCTGTTTGTAACCCACGGTGCGGATGGCCTGCCACTCCCCCACGGCCCGGGCGGGTCGGGCGGGGCGTTATGAGGTTGGGTGGGGTGTCTCGGCCCAGAACGTGGTGAGTGCCTCGGCGCTGCGGGTGGGGTCTTGGACCATCCACCAGTGCCCGAGCCCGTCGAGGACCTCGACCCGGGCCCCGGCGCGGCCCGCGGCCCGCCGGCGTTGCTCATCGGTGCCGACCATGTGGTCCTCGGTGGCTAGTAGCGCCAGGCCCGGACGCCGGGCGGCAACACCGAGTCCGCGACCGAGGTCAGTCAGGACCGGCTGGGCCGCGGACCGGTACAGGGCGAGGACCGCCCGGCCCATGGCCTCGTCCTGGCCCGCTGCAACCTGCTCGGCCACCGGGCGGGTGATACCGAGCCCGACGAGGCGCTCAACCCGGTCGGGCAGAGGCCCACCGAACTGTGCGGCGACCACCTGCTCGCCGACGGTGGGGGTCTGCCACTGCTGCGCGAGTTCGTGCCAGACGTAGCCGGGGTCGAAGATCCCCACCACGTCGCTGACCCAACTAGACACCAGCTCCGGGCGGGCCATCACCGCGCCCAGCACGTGCCCACCACCCCAGTCGTGACCCACCAGGTCAACCGGGCCGCCGAAACCCGCCAGCTCCCCGATCAGCCACTCCCGGTACTCGGCCACCGTGGCCCCGAACCCGGGCGGTAACGGCGCCCCGAATCCCGGCGGGGACAGACATACCACGTCGCGGTGCCCGCGGTGTTCCAGCTCGGTGAGCAACGGGTCCCACACCGCGGCGGTCTCCGGGTTGCCGTGCACCAGCACCACCGTCATCGCCGCAGCCCCTACCCGACCACCGAGGTGGTGGGCTGCAGCACGGCCTCGATCAACGCCTCGGTGCGCAGGTGCGCCGCCGCCAGGTAGTCCGGGTCGGTGACGGTGTCCACGAACGCCTGCCGGCTCGGGTACCGCACGATCAGGACCGCGTCCCAGCCCCGACCCGCTCCGCTGACCAGCGGGACCGCCCCGTCGCCGAAGTAGACCAGCTCCGCGCCGTAGCGGGCTCCCACCGGCAGCACCGCCTCCCAGTACCGGGCGAACAGCTCGCGACCCCCCGCCGGATGAAACCGCACCAGATTGAGCATGCACACCGGACCCCCGGGATCCGCCGTGGTGAACCCCGGCAGGTCATCCTCGGCGAAGTCGACCATCGGGTTCGGCAACGCCGAAGCCGTCACACCCACAGAAGTCATACCCCATGACTACTACTTTGCGTGTCACCATGCAAGTGACCGGCTAGAGTCGGCGGCGGAGGTACAGGCAATGGCTTATCAGGTGACGCAGGAGCAGGTGACCCCAGCGAGGGTGGGTCAGGCAGGTCGGGCGCGGCGCACGCAGCAGCAGCGGCGGGCGACCACGCAGGCGGCGCTGCTCGCCGCGACCGCGTCGTTGCTGGTGGAGTCGGGTGTGCGGGCCCTGACCTTGGCCCGGGTGGGGGAACGCGCCGGGTACAGCCGGGGGATCGTGACCAACCACTTCGGCTCCAAGCAGACCCTGCTGCAGACCCTGGCCTGGTCCGCGCAGAACGAGCTGGCCGACCGCGTCGCCCACCTGCCCCCCGGACTCAACCGGCTGCTGCTGCTCATCGAGGAGTACCTGGGAGCCCTCACCACCGGGGGGCGGGAAGCGCACGTGTTCCTGCTGCTGTGGGCCGAGTCCGCCACCGCCCCCGAGCTGGCCCCAATCTTCCGGGAACGCGACGCCGCGTTCCGCGCCCACCTGTCCGCCGACCTGGCCGCCGGCATCAGCGCGGGCACCATCAACCCCCACCTCGACCCGACCACCACCGCCACCGGGGTGGTCGGCCAGCTCCGCGGCATCGGGCTGCAGCTGCTCCTCGACCCCACCTGCGTCGACCTCACCCGCCTGCGCGTCGCCACCGCCACCCAGTGGCGACGCGCACTACAACCGTGACCGGTGACCCCCGGCCCAGCGGGGCGCGCCGCCCGCTCCTAGATCCCAGACAACACCAGTGAGCAGGCCGTGGGCGCGGTCCAGTCCCGCCCCCGGGCACCGGGGATCAGCCCCACCCACCCGTCACCATCTGGGAATACTGTCAAACCGACCGCGCTGACTCCCACTTCCTGCGCCCGGTGCCCGGTGCGGCACTCGCGGTTCGGGCGTCGCGGGCTAAGGCGTGGATGAGTTCTGTAGCGGTAGCGAGGTTGCTCACTACCCGCTCCGCCGCGCGCCTGCCGCGTCGTCGTCCCGTTGAGCGTGATGGGCTCCGGTGCCGCTCGCGGGGCCGCGAGCCCGAGCCGGGGGGCTCTACCAGCCCGGCCATCGATATGGGTGATGGTGAGTATGCACGATCATCGTTGGTGTCTGGGACGGGGGTGAGTCACGGTGAGGGTGCGGCACAAGCCACCGACTCCCGGCCCCAGACACGAGATGCGAGATAGACATGAGCGACGACGACAGGGTGTTCGTCCCGTCTTACCCCTACGAAGCGGGCCCGGCGCGTGGGGTGCTGAGCCCGTTCGAGCCGGGCACGCGAACGCTGCCGGCCGGCTACCGGATCGATCCGAGGTTCCGGTCCATTACGACAGACATCGTGTTGGACAAGGACGTCCCGGTGCGGCTCCGAGACGGCGTGACGATCTATGTCGACGTCTTCCGCCCGGTCGGCGCCGAAAAGGTCCCGGTGATCATCGCGTGGAGCCCGTACGGCAAGAGTGAGGGCACCGCGCCCAGCGTCGCCGGCATCTTCGCCCTGGTCGGCCTGGACAGCGGCGTCGTGTCCGGTCTGGCGAAGTTCGAGGGTCCCGACCCTGCGTATTGGTGCGCGCAGGGCTACGCGGTCTGCAACCCCGATGCCCGCGGCGTCGGCGAATCGGACGGCGACAGCGTCGTGTGGGACCGCCAGGAGGGCCAGGATTGCCACGACCTGATCGAGTGGCTGGCCGGGCAGGACTGGTGCACGGGCAAGGTGGCGATGAGCGGGACCTCCTACCTGGCGGTTGCGCAGTGGTTCACCGCAGCCGAGCGACCTGCGCACCTGGCGGCGATCAACCCGTGGGAGGGCGTCAGCGACGTTTACCGCGATCTCGTGCTGCGCGGCGGCATGCCGGATCTCGGCTTCGCCGACATGTTGGCGCACAAGTTTGCGGGCAAACACCGTCGCGAGGACGTGCTCGCGGAGGCGGAGCGCTACCCGCTGATGAACTCCCTGTGGGCGGACAAGATCCCGCGGTTGGACCGGATCACTGTGCCTGCCTACGTCGTCGCGAGCTATTCCCACACCCTGCACACGGCCGGGACGTTCCGCGCGTGGCGGCGGATTGCCTCCGACGAGAAGTGGCTGCGCATCCACGCCAGCCTGGAATGGCCCGACTACTACGACGAGGCGAACGTCGAGGATCTGCGCCGGTTCTTCGACCACTACCTGAAGGGTGAGGACAACAGCTGGGAAAGGACCCCGCGGGTCCGGTACGCCCTGCTCGACCTCGATGGCGGCGACCGCACCGGCCTTCCGGCGTCCCAGTTCCCGCCCGACGGCGTCGCCGGCACGAATTACTACCTCGACGGGCGCAGGCGGACGCTGAGCCCCGACGCGGCCCCCAGTGCGGCGACGGCGTCCTATGACGCCGCGACGCTTCCCGGGCAGGTGTCGTTCGTGGTGCGCTTCGACGAGGAGACGACGCTGGTCGGCTATCCGAAGGCGCATCTGTGGGTGGAGACGCCGGATGCGGACGACGCGGATCTTTTCGTCCTCGTGCAGAAGCTGACGGCCAACGGCACGCCCCTGCAGCAGTTCAACACTCCCAACCAGGGGGCGATGATCCAGGACGTGACAGAGCGCAGCGGATCCGTGCTGCGGTACAAGGGCTCGCCCGGTCGCCTGCGCGTCTCCATGCGGCACCTGGACGAGACCATGTCCACCGCCGCAGTGCCGGAGCACACCTTCGACCGCGTGGAGAAACTGCAGTCCGGACAGATCGTGGACGTCGAGATCGATCTGTTCCCCATCGGCCTGGTGTTCCACCCCGGCGAGCAGCTCCGGCTGGTGATCAGCGCCAGGAATCCGCTGGGCGGGATCTTCCCCGGCAACGACTTCTACGACGGGCGGCCCGACGGGCGACTCATCATCCACACGGGCGGATCGCAGACGTCCTACCTCAAACTGCCTGTCATGGCCCCCTGACGGGGCACATGCGCGGCCCGTGTCAGCGGGTGGCGGTCGCCTCGATGATGGCCCGCCGCAGGGCGGTGGTCGCTGCGCTGAGGGGGCGGTCCGCGGGGGCGGCGAGGCCGAGCCGGCGCTGGGGTGGTGGTTGGTGCAGGTCGACGGCGAGGAGATCGGGTTGGTTGTCGGTGACGTGGTCAGGCAGGAAGCCGATTCCGAGGCTGCCGCGGATGAGAGCGAGCGCGGTGTCGACGTCGACGACTTCGAAGGCCACCGCACGGGTGACACCGTCGGCTTGGAACAGCCCGTCGATCAGCGCCCGGTTGCCCCACTCGGAGGGGAAATCGATGAAGTCACGGGCAGCGATCTCGTGGTAGCGCACGTCTCGGGCCTGGGCGAGCGCGTCGTCCCTCCGGCACACCAGGACGAGGCGCATCAGCGCCACCGGGGTGATCGTGACGCCGGGCGGGGGCTGGTCGGGCTGCGGGACGAGCGACAGGTCGAACTCCCCGTCCAGCAACCGTTGCAGGTGCTGATTCTCCGGCCCGGCGGAAAGGCGGAGGCGCACCGAGATCCCGGGGTGCAGGTGGTGGAAACTGGTCAGGATCGCAACCAGGTCGAGTTCGCCGGTGGACAGCACCGTCCCGAGGGTCACGGTGCCGCGCAGCCCTCCGGCGAGTGCGTCGAGGTCGTCCCGGACGGCGCGGGCCTGCGCGAGCAGGGTCCTTGCCCGATCCAGGACCAGGCGGCCGGCGTCGGTGAGCTCGACACTTCGGGTGCCCCGACCCAACAGACGCTGGCCGAGCTCACGTTCCAGCCGTTGGACGGCCGCGGACGCGGCTGATTGCACGATCCCGGACCGCTGCGCTCCGCGGGTAAAGCTCCGTTCCTCCGCCACGGCGAGGAAATATTCGAGGTCCCGCAGCTCCACCGGCGCCCCTGCCATCGATGACGGTGATCCCAAGTATGCCGAATGGTCGTTGGTGTTGCGGGCCGGCGTGAGCCACGGTGGGGATGCAGGACAAGCCACCCACTCCCCCGGAGGAACCTCCGTGTCTGTACCGACGAAGAGCGGACCGCACCGTTGGCACGAGCGGCTCGCCCAGCGCTTGGAGGACCGTGGCCACCCGAGGACCGCGGGCGTGCACTGGTTCGCGGCTGCGCAGCTGTGGCTGCTGAGCTGCTACCCGATCTGGGAGACGACCCAGGACTTGGTCGAGCGGCACGGGCGGACCACGGCGGCGTTCCTGCGGTGGGCCCCGGTGGCGGACCACCGAGTCGAGGCCGTCGACGTGCCGTTCGCCGGCGGCGCGCTACCCGCATACCTGCACCTGCCGTACGGCTTCGACGGGACAACACCCGTGCCGGTGGTGGTGGCATGCGATGGCATGGACGGCGGGCGGGAGTCGCTGGTCAACCGGGTCGGCGACGAGTATCTCCAGAACGGCCTCGCGGTGCTCGCGATCGACGGGCCCGGCCAGTCCGAGGCAGCCGTCCGGGGCCTGCACACCTCCCCGGAGAGCTGGGTCGAGGCCGGGACGGCGATCCTGGCATGGATCAACGGGCGCCCGGACCTGGACTCCGACCGGGTCGTGGCCACCGGCATCAGCTTCGGGTCGTACTTCATGTCCCTGATGGCCGCGACCCACCCAGAGTTCAAGGGCTGCGCAGTGGCGCTGCAGTGCTTCGAGCCCGGTGGCCATGCGATCTTCGAGCAGCAGGCGCCGAGCTACAAGGCACGGCACATGTGGATGGCCGGGCTCGAACGCGACGAGGATGCCTTCGACCGGATGGTCACCGGCTACGACCTGCGCGGGCCGATAGCCGGGATGGCCCTCCCGTGGAAGGTGTTCGGCGGCGAGGCCGACGAGCTGTGCGACAAGGCCTGGGTCTACGAGATGGCCGACCGCTGCCCCGCACCGGCCTCCTCGCTGCTGTACGAGGGCGCTACCCATTCCCTCGCCGGGTCCCCGGCCGCGGTCGTCGGCCCGTACTTCCGCACCGAGATCGCCGACTGGCTCGCCGACAGGGTCGACGGTGTACCCGCGGACAGCGGGCACGAACGGGTCACCCGCGACGGCCACGTCGAGCCCGCCCGATGACCACCACCAACCGCGCTCGAACATCCCACCCGAACGGACACCCGATGCCTGCTACCGGCGATCCCGTCATGATCGCGCCCGACGGCGGACGACTGATCACCGGCGGGGCGGTGCACGCCCGGCTGCTGGTCGCAAACGACCACCCCTCCTACGCATCGACCTTCGAGATGACGGTCGCGCCCGGCTTCGACGTCGGAGCACACGTCCACGGCAACGGGGAGGAGATGTTCTACGTCATCGACGGGGAACTCGACGTCCTGTGCTTCGAGCCCGCCGACCGCACCCCCCCGGACTGGCACGCCTGGACATCCCCCTCCGGACAGAAGTTCCTGCACGGCCTGCCCGGGTCGTTCCTGTACGTCCCGCCCGGCGTCCCGCACGCCTTCGCCAACCGCACCGACCGCCCCGTCACTCTGCTCTTCCAGTCCTCAGTCGCCGGCGGACACGAGAACTACTTCACCGAGCTCGGCGCACTGCTACGCGACAGCCACGGCCACCCCGACCCCGCCGCGATCAAGCAACTCGAAGCCTCCTACGGCACCCAACAGCTCACCGCGATGCGGCCCGGCGGGCAGCCCCGGCCATGACCACCCACTCAGACGCCGTCAGCGCGGGCGTAACCGGCAGAGCTCCCTAACGGGTGAAAAGGCCGGGCCCTAGAACCTCGCCCGCACCAAGCGCGTCGCGTGCGGTTTCGCAACCATCCTACGAGCGCCGTATCTTGCTCAACAACGCCACGACCGCGGCGTGAAAATCACCCGGCGGAGCCGGCCGGGTGCGCGACCCTGGGGTGTAGGTGCCGCTCGCGGACGAGCAGGAACAGCGGGAACGTGAAGGCCAGGGCCGAGGGCAGCGCCAGCAGGGGGTAGATCCAGGGCGCCTTCATACCCACTCGGCGGCCCTCGACGACCATGAAGATCCCCGAGACGCCGAACACGCCGAGCAGGTCGACCGCCGCGGAGGACGAGGCGGGGTTGGCGAACCACGCACGGAAGTAGCCGCCGGGGAAACCGCCGGGCAGGGCGCGAGCCCGGAGGTTGTAGAACCAGGTCCCTCCAAGCCCCGCGGCCGCGCTGATGGCGTAGACAGCGACCAGCGCCGGTCTCCCACGACGACCGGGGTGCTTCCCGGAAACCACCGCTCGTGGCGCGCTCATCGGGACACCACCGGCGTGTGCGCGGGGCGCCGAGCCGAGCGGGCACCGGCGCCGGTCGCCGCGGCGGTGGCGACGGCCACCAGCGCGCTGCTGGCCGAGAGCACCGGGGCGCCCGCGAGGGCTTGCCCGGTCAGCGCCGCCACGAGCCCGGCGACCCCCCACGTCAGCGTCCGCAGGATGGCGAGGCGGGTGGGGACAGGCACGTGGCGCAGCACGTGGGCGACGACGATGAGGGCTTGTAGGCCGTGGAGCCCGACGAAGTGCGCCGGGCGCAGGTCGCCGGCGACGGTGGACCAACCCACCAGGGGCAGACCCGGACCACCGTCGGCGGCCCCCACCAGGTGGCCCCCCCGGGCCAGCATCACAGCGCCGACAACGAATCCGAGCAGCAGCAGCCCCAGGCCGGACCGCGCCACGCGCGCCAGCACCGGGTCCTGCGGCGGGCGGAGCACGAAGACCACCGCGAGGGCAACCGTCGCGACCCCGACACCCGCCACCAGGGATGCCCCCATGCCCGCGAAGACGGCACCGTCGAAGGCGGTGCCGGTGTTGAAGTGGCTGCGCACACCGCGGGCGGCCTGCAGCATGATCAGCGCCTGCTCCACGAGCAGACCCAGCGCCGAGAGGAGGGCAGCGCCCCGCACGAACGGTGTCGCTGGAGATCGTGTGACCAACCACAGCAGCGCAGCGCCGTTCAGCCCGATGGACACGCTGAACTTCAGGGGCTTGACCCAGACCGGCTCCCCCATCAGGGTGCGCGGATCGACCACCGCGGCGATGCCTAGTGCCACGGTCAGCGGCCCGTAGGCGACGACGAGGCGCCGCAGTGCCTTGAGCAGCCTCGGGGAGGCCGCGGCCGGCGTCACGCCGCGGCGACGGCGATCGCGCCGACCCGGCCCGGTCTGCTGCCGGGCACCCTGCGGTAGCTGCGCTGCGAGACGCCGCACGCGCGACATGCGGCCCAGGACGGCGGTCACAGTACGACCACCACCTTCTGCGCAGAGACGCCGCGCCGCTGAAGGTCGAGGGCCGCTTGAAGCTCGCCGAGCCCCGTCCCCACGACGCGAGCGGGTGGAGCGGCGACATAACGCCCCTCGGCCAGGGCAGCCGGAAGGAAGTCCTCGTAGACCGCCCGACACACCTCGTTGTCCATCAGCGTGGTGCCGAACACCGACTTGGTGCTGACGTGGCGGAGACGGTTGCGCACCGCCAGCGACACCACCGATCCGACGGAGCGTGGCAGGGCCCGCAGGAGGTCCCCGGTGCCGGCGGGAGGCGTGTCGAAAGATGCAGGTGGCGTCACCATCGAGACGAACTTCTTCCCTCCGCAGGAAGCGACCACCTCCGAGCAGGACCGGGCGGAGCCGGGGCCGATGGCCAGCGCGCCGACCACCTGTTTCCCGGCCAGGGCGGCGATGACGTCGGCGACCACAGTGGGGCTGTGGTGGTCGAACACCTGGGCCGCTCCGAGGGCCCGTACGTAGTCGTTGTTCTTCGGCGACGCCGTGGTGAACACCTCGTAGCCGGCGGCGGCGGCGAGCTGGATCGCGTTCGAGCCCACAGAGGTCGAGCCACCCCAGATCACGACGGTCTGCCCGGTCGGTGCCGGAGCTGCACCGGGGTGCGCCAGCCCCAGGTGGTCGCTCTGGAACAGTCCGCACGCGGCGGTGGACACCGCGAGCGGCAGGACGGCGGCATCCTCATAGGTCATGGAGTCCGGGATGGGGCAGGCCATGCGCTCCAGGGCGATGGTGTGCTCCTGAAAGGAGCCTTCCGTGGCGGAGTTGCGCTTCTTGTCCACGCCCACGGCGTGGGCCAGCACCCGGTCACCGACGGCGAAGCGGGTGACGGACGAACCCACCGCGGTGACCTCCCCGGCCAGGTCCGAGCCGAGGACGAATGGGTAGGTGATCCACCGGAAGATCAGCGATCCGGTGTCCTGGATGACCCAGTCGATGGGGTTCACGGCCACCGCGCGGTTCTTCACGAGGATCTCGTCGGCGCGCGGAGCGGGTAGCGGGGCGGGCCCGACCTGGAGCTGGGCTCTCTTGGCCGGGATCCAGGCGGCGGTATTGCTCGCCGCGGGGTGGTCCTGGTGCGGGGCGGGTTGTGGTGTGGTCATCGTCAACTCTCAGTCGTGGGTGTTTCTGTCAGGACGGTGGCGCCGGTCAACGCGGACGCCGGCCTACGAGCGGCGGTGTTACCGCGGTGCCTGACCCCTCGGCGCAGGCACCGCCCGGTATGTGGTGCGGCGAGCTGCATCCCGGAGAGACCTCGACCGCCTGGCTTCGGGCCGGTCGTCACTCGGCTACCGGGGCGGGGTGACCGTTGGCTTGTCTGGCCGTGCGGAGCAGGAACTCGGTCTCGACTCGGAGGATGTCGTCATGATCGGGTCGGCCGGCGTAGACGTCGTAGTGCCCGCCGCGGCCTCGAAACAGCTCCCCGTGGGGGGCCCGGGCGGCCACGCGGACGGCGGGCTCGACGGGTGCCACGGTGTCGTTCTCCTGGACCACAACCAGGATGGGACACCGGATGTGCGGCGCCCGGGTAGCGGGCCGGTGACGCGGAATATCGAGAATGGTCCTCGCGGTGACTTCGTTGGGCCAGTCGCCGGGCAGCATGACGTCGTAGCCGTCCTGGGCGTCCGCGGCGGGAACGAGGCCTACGCCCCCGGGCGGGGCGCCCAGAGGTATGTACACCGGGCCGAGTCCGAAGCGGGAGCGCAGCAGGTCGGCTGCGGCATAGGCGGTCAGGCGGCTGCCTCGTCGCAGGTTCAGACCACCGCGGGCAGTGGCAAGCCCGTCTACGAGGGGGCACTGCGCGATTGCCCCGGCCAGGTCGGGCTCCGACGCCGCCGCGGCGACGGCGTGCAGACCCCCGAAGGACGTGCCCCACGCGAACCGAGGGGCTTGGCCGAGCTCGTCGTGTCCGCGGACCCACCGCAGGACGGTCCGATAGTCCTCGAGCTGGCGACCCACCAGCAGCAGGTGCCGCGGGTTGCCACTGGAGTCGCCCCAGTGGCGGTAGTCGAACACGACCGAGGCGAACCCCTTGGATCGAAAGTGTTCGGCGAAAGGCGGCAGCGTGCCGGCGGCCTTGACCCCCCCGATGCCCATCGCCATGACCAACACCCCGCGCACCGGGTTGTCCGGGCGGTAGAGCCACGCGTCGATGCGCTCCCCGTCAGGAGTCGCGATCACGACACCCTCCCGCCCAGGTTCATTTGTCACACCCTGCGCGGCGACCCCACTCATGACGGAACACCGTCGAGAATGAGCTCTCCGCCGAGGTCTACACCCAGCTGTGCCCCGAAGAGCTCGCCCGGGGTGTGCGCACCTGCCCGCCCCTCACCCCGGGCCAGCCGGACGGCGACCTCGGCCGCGGCGGCGGCGGTGAAGGCGCTCGCCTCCCCGGTGCGCAGCCATCCCTCACGGGTGGTGCCGTCGGTCCACTCGACCCTGGCGTGGGCGTAGGAGAGCTCCCGGCTCCGCGCCCGGGGGCGCAGCTTGATACCCGCGACCCGACGGATGGCGAAGGCCCGCAGCGAGTCCCAGGACAGCAGCCGCGCCACCACCGGGAGGAGGTAGGGCATCGCGCGGCCGGTCGGTGCCTCGCTGGACGCGGACACCACCGAGGGTGCCCCGCTCGCGCGGTGAGCCGCCTCCAGGTCTCCGAATGGGATCGCTGCGGTGGTCACGATGGATCCGTCGGGCAGCACGAGGCGTTCCTGGCCGGTGCCCAGCGGCGCGTCGACGAGGTGCCCGTCCTCGTAGCGGCGGCCACCGGCGGGGAACCCGTCGAGGATGGTGGCCGCGAGGGCCTCACCGACCGGGCCGGCCTCGATGTCCACCGCCGGCACCGCGTCCACCCGCACCCGCTGCGGCACCGGTCGACCCTCGCAGAGGGCGCGAACCACGCTCTCACCTGCGACCACCCCGAACCCCGCACCCGGCACGATGCTGCGCCCACCGTTCACCGCCTGCTGGTGCAGGGCGAGCAACCCGATCACCGCGGGCAGCTCGTTGGCCAGGTCCAGGTAGTGGGTACCCGGGGGGCAGGCCCGCGCGATCGGTACCGCCGTGCGGGTGAACGGGCCGATGGTGTTCACCACCACTCCGGGGCGGCGGTCCACCAGGTCGGCGGCGAGGGTGTGTACCGACTCCATGACCCGGGTCCGGGGCCGGTTCCCGTGCTCGGCGGCGATCCGGTCGGCCACGGCGGCCAACCGCGCCGGGTCGCGCCCCAGCAGCACCGGTGAGTGCCCCCGTGCCACCAGCTGCGCGGCGATCATCCGCCCGGATCGCCCGCTCGCCCCCAGCACCCAGATCTCAGCCATGATCAGACCTCCGTCGTTGTGGTGTCCGCGCTCGTGTTGGTGTCCGCGCCGAGTCCGCCGTCGGTCCTCGTCTCGGCAGCGGGGTTGACCGCGGTCAGGGTCGGGGCGAGGCGCTCCAGGGTGTCGACACCGGCCTCGTAGTCCCCACCCACCGGGAGCATCACGATCACGTGGTCGGCGCCGGCGTCGCGGTGCGCGCGTACTGCGGCGGCGATCGCCGCGGCGTCACCGTGGGCCACGAGGTCGCCGACGAGCCGGTCGCTGACCTCCGAAACGTCGCGTTCGGTGTAGCCCAACCGGTTCAGCGACCGCCGGAACCACGCCATGCTCAGCAGCATCGAGGCGGCCGCCCGCGCCTGAACGGTGTCTCCGCCGACGACCACCGTCAACCCCACGACCAGCAACTTGTCCGGGGCCAGCGCCCGGCGGGCCGCGGCAGTGAACGCGGCAGGAAGCCCCGCAGGCAGCGCCCCGTCCGCGACCTCCCCGGCCAGTGCGAGCATCTTCGGACCGTTGGCCGCCACCAGTCGGGGGTACGCGACCGACGGCACCGTCGCCGCCCCATCCGGTCCGGCCAGGTAGTCCCGGATGGCGGCCAGGGGGCTGCCGAACTCGCGCCCGACGCTGGTCGCCTGCTCCGGGTATCCCACACCGAGTCCGAGTACGAACCTGCCGGGATAGGCCTCGGACAGCAGACCGGCCGCGGCGTGCAGGGTCGGTGCGGGCCGCACCCAGAGGTTGGCGACGGCGGTGCCGAACACCATCCGCTGCGTCGCTGCGAGCAGCACGCCCAGCTGAACCAGCGCGTCCTTGCCCACCACCTCGTTGGTCCACGCGGCCCGGTAACCGGCCCGCTCGAGGCGGACCACGGCATCACGCTGACGTCGGACCGGCGGAGCGCCGCCGAAAGACCCCGGGAGCTGGACACCAATGGCCCCCAGCGCCTCGCGGGCGGCGGCGACCGACCCGGTCGCCTTGGTGCCGTACTGGCCGATCGCCATCGCTGCTCCCCCCGTTCCCGACCCGACCCGTCGCACGTCACGACACGAAGTGACATGAGCCTAGCAGGCGTGACGACACTCCATGTCATCTAGTCTGGGCTGATGGCACGATGGCGCCCGGATGCACGGGAGAGGTTGGAGCGGGCCGCGCTCGAGCTGTTCGTCGACCAGGGTTTCGCGGACACCACGGTCCCCCAGATCGCCGAGCGTGCGGGTCTCACCACCCGAACCTTCTTCCGGCACTTCGCCGACAAGCGCGAGGTGCTGTTCGCCGGCGACGAGGAGCTGCCACCTCTTGTCGCCCACCTCTGGGCCGACACCCCCGCCGACCTGGCACCGGTCGCGGCGATCGAGCACGGTTTGGCCACGGTCGCCAGGGCCCGCTTCGAGGACAACTACGACTACCTCCGGACCCGCCGCGCAGTCGTGCAGGCCGACGAGAGCCTGCGCGAACGCGAGCTCCGCAAGCGTTCGGTCCTCGCCGACGCCATCCACGACGGCTTCCTGAGCCGCGGGGTCGATGAACCGGCCGCCGCGCTCGCCGCCGGCGTCGCGGTCATCGTGCTCGATGTCGCCCTCGACCGGTGGCTCGACAGCTCCGACGGCCGGCCCCTGGTCGCCCACATCCACCACGCCGTCGACGCGATCGGGACACTGCTGGGTACCTAGACCACTCTCGGGACCGGTTGTTCGTCGGGGGTCTCCCGCGACACCGCGGCGCGGTGGCCGTCGTCGGTCGCATCGCCGACGCCGAGCCGAGCGGCGGCGGTGAAAGACCGGCGGTACTGGGGGGGCTGACACCCACCATGGCCCGCAACCGCTCACGGAAGGTCGTCGGGGCGCCAAAGCCCACTAAGGCGGAGATGCGGTCGGCGCTGAGGTCGCTGGTCTCCAGCAAAGCCTGCGCGCGGGCGAGAGTATCGCGAACACCCCGGCGCCCATCAAAGAGCTGATGGAGACCTTCCTCCGCGGCTTCACCCGGGACAAGGCCGGGATGGAGGAGGCCCGCGAAGCCGGCGTTGACCCGGGAGGGCATTGTCGGGACGGCGCTGGTGGTGATGCGGGCCGAGGGATTGGCGCGGGTCACGGTAAGGCGGTTGGCTCAAGAGCTCGACACCGGCCCGGCATCGCTGTACGTGTATGTGCGCAACACCGCCGAGCTGTACGCCTTCATGCTCGATGAGCTGCTCGGCGGGCTGGACCTGGGTCCGGTCACTGCCATGGGGGACTGGCGTGATCGGCTGGTACAGCTTCTGCGGTCTTACACGAATGTCCTGGTCGAATACCCGGGGCTGGCTCAGTCCGCGCTGGTGACGCGGCCGTCGGGTCCTGGCTACCTGACGTTGGTTGACCGGTTGCTGAGGCTCCTGGCCGAAGAGCTCACCACCGACCGGGCCGCTTGGGCTGTGGACCTGCTCCTACACTTCGCCACCTCGACCGCAGTTGAGCAGGGCACCCGTCAGCAGGCCTTCGACGCCCGCGACGAGGAAGATCGGCTGGCTGCCGCGATTGCCACCAGCTCCACCGACGCCTATCCACACATCGCTGCCCTAGGCATGGAACTGCTCAGCGGCCGGGGCCCGGACCGTCGGAGTGGGGTTTCCACGTTCTGATCAACGGCATCGTGCGAACTCCGCGCCTGAAATCCGCGGCGCCGCCACGCAATAAACCCCGCACCACGTAGCCCCGCCCCCCGACACACCCGCAGGTCGACGGCAACCGCAGAACGCTGTTGCCCCAAGCACCGGCTCCAGAAGGACCCACAACTCGTCAGAGATCACATCAGCTCGCACCATGAGTCCATAGTGGAGCGTCAAGGCCCTATGAGTTAGCAGACACGTTCTAGTGTCGCGTGTCGTAAGTGACTTTATGGTTGGAGTTCGGGACAATGGGGTATGTCTGTTGCTGCGCCGATTGTGTTGCGTCCGGGTGATGAGTCGAGGTTGAGAACGGTGTTGCGGTGCTCGACGGCGGGTGCTGGTGTGGCCCAACGGGCCCGGATCGTGTTGCTCGCTGCTGAGGGTGTGTCGAACGCGGAGATCGGTCGCCGGGTCGGGGTGTCGCGGCCCACTGTGTTGACCTGGCGGGGCCGCTATGAGCAGTCGGGCATCGCGGGGCTCGGTGATCTCGATCGGTCGGGTCGTCCGCCGGTGATTGATGACCTGGCGGTCGTGGTGGCCACGTTGGCGGCCCCGCCGGAGTCCTTGGGGGTGACGCACTGGTCGGCCCGGTTGCTGGGCACACACCTGGGGATTTCCTTCGCCTCGGTCGCCCGCATCTGGCGGGAACACGATCTGA
>JAABUJ010004022.1_pt1 | contig 15844 bp, 14 predicted proteins | sample 5559131 | NCBI WGS metagenome assembly JAABUJ01 (sample SAMN10711875, study PRJNA513366) | rock metagenome | isolation source: Antarctica rocks | place: Antarctica: Victoria Land, Mt New Zealand nord | collected 2016-01-07 | reverse complement strand
GGAGGACCGCCGCGCCGGCGTCGGCCAGCGCGGCGCCGAGGCTGATCGTTGTTTGCGTCTTGCCCACGCCGCCCTTCTGATTGCATACAGCTAGGATATGTGCCACAAGTCCAACTCCTCTAACATTGCCTACCCCTCCTATCTGTAGGTGTTGTCATACATGACGTACACAGCGTACAGGTCGGCGTTGTCGGAGTCAAGCCGGCGCGTGAACGCGCGTTTCCGGGAACACTCCGGTACTGCGGCCTACTGCCACTCCAAGACGTGGTAGCCGCGGCGCAGGCGGCGGCGCAGGATCGCCTCGACGTGGGCCTGCGCGTCGGCGCGGTCGGGGTAGTAGTCGATGCGCGTCCGCTCGGGACCGCCCGTGCGGCCCCACATGCGCAGGAGGGCACCGCTCTCGAAGAGGGCCGGGGTCCAGGTGAGGGTATAGCTGCGGTCGCGGTTACGGGCGGGATCGACACTGCGCAGCCGGACGTAGGCGCGGAAGTGCGCGGCGGCGGGGGGCAGCGTGCGGCATCCCAGGCGTCGCGTCGGTCGCATTGCCAGATGCCTACCGCTCACGGTCCGCGGCGGCATCGGCGTGTGTGCCGCCTTCGTGCGCCTCGTCGCTGAGGCGGGCGAGGTGGGCCAGGCGCTCTTTGAGGGCCTCCTGACTGTCGAGGAGGAGATACTGCGCCACCTTGATCCGCTGGTCGGTCGTGCTCGCGCTGTCGGCCAACAGCAACTCGACGACCTGCTCGTTCTTGGAGCCGCACAGGATCAGGCCGATGGGATCGTTCTCGCCGTCCTGCATGTCGTGGCGCTTGGCCCAGTTGAGGTAGAGCCGCATCTGGGCGATGTCCGCCGGTGCGATCGCGCCGATCTTCAGGTCGATGAAGACCTGGCTCTTCAGGTGCCGGTGCCAGAAGACGAGATCGATGTAGAAGTCTTCGTCACCGATGGTGATGCGCCGTTGACGGCCGCCGAAGTAGAAGCCGGTGCCGAGTTCGAGCAAGAACCGCTCGATCTGGCGGATCAGCGCCGCCTCCAAATCCTTCTCTGAGAACGTGTCCTCCAGTCCGAGAAAATCGAGAAGATAGGGGTCCTTGAACACATCGGCGGTGGAGGTCGGCGCCACTTCTCCCGTCGTCGCGGCGGCAAGGGTACGCGCGGGCTGGCGCGAGAGGGCGGTGCGCTCGTAGAGCATGGAGTTAATCTGCTTGTCCAGCTCGCGCGAACTCCAGCGCCCCGTGATCGCAACCCGCTCGTAGAAGGAGCGTTGCGCGTCGTCCAGACGCATCAAGGAACGATAGTGCGTCCAGGTCAATTCCGTCCGCAGTGCGGACGCATTTGGGTAGGCCAGATAGAACTGGCGTATGTTCTGTAGGCTGCGCTCGGCGAAACCGCGCCCGAACTCCCGACTGAGCACGCGTCCCAGGCGCGCGAGCTGCTGCTCACCGTACCCCGCGCGCTCCAAGCCGCCCTGCTCCTCGCGGACCAGGCGCTCGCCAATGTGCCAGTAAGTGGACACGATTTCCGCGTTGACGGCCGCCGCCGCGCGCCCGCGTCCCGACGCGATGATGGCGCGCAGGTCGGCCAGCAGCGCGTCGTAGGCGTCATCGGGATGGGAGAGGGCGCGTGTTTCGTCGCTCACGCCTCACCACCCCCCGACGGTGCTATTCAGTCCTTCATCGCTCCACTTAGCGTAGACGCGGGTGGTCTCGATGGAGCTGTGGCCGAGGTGGCGCGCGGCCATCTCCAGGTTGCCGGTCTCACGCACCAGGCGCGTGCCGCAGGTGTGGCGCAGCGCGTGGATACCACGATAGGGGATACCCTCCTCCTCGGCATCGGGGAGCCGCGCGGCTGCGGCCAAGCGCTTGATCCGCTCACGCGCGGGGAAGTCAGAGCGGTAGGGCAGCACGTAGCCACGGCCGTCGGTGGGGCGGATCGCGCGCAGCGCCGCGATCAGCGTCCCCGAGAGCGGCACCGTGCGCCGCTTGCCGCCCTTGCCCTTGGCGACGACGAGCCGGCGCTGGGGCAACTCCACGTCCGTCCACGCCAGGGCTAGGCACTCCGAGATGCGCAGGCCGCCGTGCCCGGCCAGGAGCACCAGCGCGCGGTCCCCGCCTGCGGCGACGGCGAGCAGGGCCTCGAACTCGGCAGGGCTGTAAGGGGCACGCTTCTCCCACGCCGGCGTCGGGTCCTTCGCGACGCGCACCCCGTCGAAGGGGTCGACGTCGGTGGCTCTGGCCCAGCGCAGCGCCCCGTAGAGGGCGCGCGCGGCGGCGAGGCGGATCTGCACCGTGGCGGGCTTGAGGCCACCCGCTTCAAGCTGGCGCAGCCATAGAGCTGCGGCGTCGCCCGCGGGCCGCAGCAAGTTCTCCTGGCTCCAGGCGGCGACGAGGGTCTCGACGCCGTGGCGGTAGTTCTTGCGCGTGTGCGGCGAGACGAGCGCGCCGGCGCGGCCGTGCAGCGTCGTCCACACCTCGGTCAGGCACCAGAGCGCCGCCGCGTCGTGCGCGACGCACGCCTCCACCGCGCGCCGGCGGCGCTCGTCGGGCGGGAGGTCCTTCCACGCTTCCGCCCGCTGCACGGCGTCACCGCCGCTATAAGGGACAAGGCTTGTGCTAGTCATTTAGCGGTTGTCCACATGCCATACAGGAGAGGTCCTGGCCGTCCAGCCTGTATATGGGCCGTAATGCGCCGCTCCTCGCTCGCTGGACAATCGTCGCGCTATTATCGCCAGCCCTTTTAAGTCCACAGGCGGCACAGAAAACCTCACCATTGAGCCTATAACCGGAGATGTGCCGGCCAGCGTAGTGGAACTGTAGCCAGTCGTTTGGCTGTGTCCGACACCCGGTCACTTGTGTATAGGTCCGGGCGAAACTGTCCGCTTGCAGTTCGTCCGCGAACCGTCCGATCTCACGGCGTTCGCTTGGTGCAGGGGGAATAGGGATGATCTCGTAGACAATGTGCTCGTCGGTCATGGTCACACGCCTTCTCTTGGGGTTCGACTATCATTGGACCCGTATCGTACGCTAAACCTTGACGCGGGTGTTCTCAACTCTATCGTCCCAGTACCAATCAGCCGGGCCTTCATTTCCATCGTCGTCTGGCAAAAGGTGCCGAGTAGTCCAGTCCATCAGTCCGTACCAGTAGCCGTCAATCCCCACGATGGCTTCGATCTCAACATCATGTGCGGTATACAGCACGACACGAAGACCCGGGCGTAAATGTTCGGCGAGGCCTCCAAGGCGTTGTGTATTGATGAACACGCGGTCCTCTCCATGTGGGCCGACGAGTCTATCGTTAAAGTCCACCGCAATGTACAGCATCAGTGCTCCTCCTCCCTGTTAGACATGAAGATCCGTAGTTAGCCTGAGGGCTATGTAGCACCATATTGCACATCGGGTGAGTGCCAGAGAACCATTCTCCGGGCCTTCGTACCGTTTTTTGACCGATTTTACCCGTGAGCGGCACCCCGTCAGAGAGCGAGATCGCCGGCATTCTCTGGCAAACAGGTCTTACCGTACAAACCTGTTCCAATGATAGCGGAACCCCGTCCAGCTCGATCTGCTCCTGAGAGAGTCCGGGCATGCCAATATTCTCTCTTCTTACACATTCTCAATCGGGGGTGAAAAACGTGCGTAACGATGGACAACACGTCGATTACCGGCATCAGCAGGAAGTAGCACTACCCGCAGAATGTCTGTCGCTGCAAGTCCCCGAACCTTCGAGCGCAGCAACTCTACATCATCTTCAAACCGTACTGGGCAAAAGCGAGAATCATCCTCTCCCAGGTCTAATGTCGCGCCTAAGAGTTCTGTTATTCCATTCTGCGTCACACGAAGCGTACGCATAATGCCGTCTGGTGGAAGCATCGCCAATAACTTAGCAAGCACCTCCACCTTAAGCTCCATCGCTGCCTCATTCAACGTGGGTACGTCGATACCGGTATGAATGATCGTGGCGACACGGAAGATGTGCTCGGCGTCCTCCCGTGTAATTGCGTCCGGGTAGACAAAATGTTCCGAGGGATAGGCGTCTTGAATGGTCTGGAGGGCATCAATTAACTCCTTCTCAAAAGAGTTGATTGATGTATCAAGACGACCGTAACCCGAAAAGGCAATCGTGCCAGCTGCATCATTTTGCACAAGAAAATCTGCACCGTCGCTCATCGCCCTCAGCACGCTGTAGAAATCCAACACCTGACGTACTGTGCGATCGCGGCCAGGTGGTAACGCGAAATTGACGACTCCACGGTCAGGATCAACGACGTAATCACCTTCCACCTTCCGAGATGCGTGTAGGTAAAAGGAGATGGACATTACGATGCCTGCATCCGACTGGTGTCTATTGGTCAACTCCCATTCGTCACCTCCCAGAGGCGATAACTCTAGGCGCAGATTCTGGAGACGCGCCTTGGCCGCTAGAACGATGAATGTAGCGCGTAGGGCAGGATCACGGGACGGAATTGGAGTAGTCTGATTTAAGCGAGCGCGTGGATACACGGCATCTAGGTATGTCCACAGTTCCGAAAAACGCGAGTCGACATGCCCTTTAAGCTCATCCTCCATCTGCGCGAATTCAGCGCGTGTCACAGGTTGCGGTGGATCGTCAAAAGACGTGATCCTGAGATCAAGGGGTTTTCCCGCAGGCCATTGCCCCGGTTCCTTTGGCCGTAACTCTATCAAGGCACCAAGCTCTGGAGGCTTAATAGCCGGCTGTCTAGTCAGACGTCGATAAAGCTTCTCATATCCTTCAGAGGTCGACACGTCATAGTACGTGTTGTCACGGAATGGGTCGGGGATAGATGTTTTGTCTCCTGGTTTGAGCAGAACAGGGACAAACTTCGTGTTGAGCGAACTGTCATGATAAAAGCTCGTCCTGATCAGAAATCCTTCATAACGCGCACCGAGCCCCAGACCTAGCTTTTCCTCGCCCATCACCCGTCGACGGTAGGTCGGCGTACAAATCATCAGCACAAAGTCATCGTCGCGAATATGCTGTGTCATCCACAACGTCAGCCCCTCGGGTGGCGCCTCATCATATTGGTCAAGAGCACAAGCGATCCCTTGTAGACGTAGTTGATCGGCTAAGGCGCGTACGTCGTCTGCATGTTCAACAGAGTCCCAACTATAGCTTATGAAGACCCGAGGTGGACCCGACGCACCACTGCTCACCAAGACGGACCCCCTGTTCTATGATGCGGGTCCGCCCCGACTTCCCGACTGCATGCAATGTCCATGGTTTGCTCCAGATGGAAGTCCCTATCTTCTTGAAGAAACGGGAATAACAAGTATTGATAGGGCCAGTGTAGCACATCGGACAATCCGTGTTGTCCGATTTCCCCACCGATTTCCTACGCGTGTCCCGCGCCCGCGACTGTAGGCTTCCGTAATTTTTGAGTCTTGTTCCATAGTTCTTGCATCAGGTGTTCCATCGTTTTTGAACTGGGCGGCTGCCAGGCGCTAGATGTCTTGAACATGCGAACTCGTTGCGATTGAGTCAAGTTTTTGCGTCGCATATATCTCGTCGGTCTGAGGCAGAGCCTCGCTAGATGTCTTGAACAGGGACATATCGTGCGATTGCGTCAAGTTTAGGCGACGAGTTTGGCCTGGTCAATCCAGCGATCAATAGCGCCCTCCACCTTATCAAAATAGGGCTGTAGCGTCGGGTCGCCGGGCGGGGCGGCGGGCGCAATGCGCGCCAGACCGGGACGCAGGATGCGCAGGTAGACACGGGTAAAGAAGAGCGCCGTGCGCAGCCCCTCGGCGGTGACGCGATAGCGGTGCGTGCGCGGGAGGCGCTCAATGAGCCCGTGTAGGCGCAGGCGGCGGAGGTCATACGTCATCTTGCCGGGGGTCATGGCGCTGGGGTCACGGCCCAGCAACAGCGCGAGGCGCGCACGGACATCCTTGTTAGCGAACCCCTGCGGTAAGAGACAGGAGAGGACCAGGACGCTCAAGAGGGCCGGCGTGCGCGGGTCGGCGAAGGGCAAGGCGGAGACGCGTTGGCCGCCGACCACCCGCGGCTGCGTGACCTGACGGAACGCGTCCTCACCGATCTGGCAATCATGGCTGAGTGTTTGGACGTCCAGGAGACGTCGATTGGCGGCGAAGCCGACCGCCCGGAGCGCGGGCAGGTTATGCAGCCGTTTGCCGATAGCGAAGTCGCGCGTGTCATTGATGGTGGTCTCGGTGCGCAGCGCCCGTCCTTCCTTGTGATATTGCTTGATGCGCGTTTTCTTATAGTCGATGTAGAGCGAGGGCGTGACGCCCTGGGTGATCACGCGGGTGCGGAAGCGCCCTGGCGTGCGCTTGGTCACGCGGCGGTCGAAGATGAGCTGGACCTGGCGTGGGCGCCCCAGGTCGAGGTTCTCGCGGATCACCTCCTCAAAGAGCACGCGCCCCGTCAGAGGGCGATCAAGCACCTGCGTCAGCGCGCACTCGGCCTGTAAGATGGACACGTCATAGCGGTAGCCCGCGTCGCGGTCCTCCGGCGTGAAGGGATGAGGCAGCCGCGCCAGCCACTTGCGCAGCAGGCCGTCGATCAGCGGGGCGTCCAAGCCGTCGGCGATCTCCTGCATCCGGGCGGGGTCGGCGCAGGAGAGCAGGCCATTGTCCAACGTCTCGTAGGCGATACCCTCCTTAGCTAGCTGCCGCTTGAGGTACTCATGCCCGTTCAGGCACAGCTTGGCGGTGTACGGGAAGTACGCGCAGAACTTCAGGAAGAAGGGACCAAAGTCCGCGTCGACGGCATAGATGTAATAGTGGTTGACCAGCGCCGTGGAGGGCACGATCCAGGGGTACGCCTGGCCGGTCTGGGGATTGTGCCGCTTCTCGGTCCGGAAGACGTGGGCTTTCTCCTGCGCCTTGCCTATGAAGAGCACCCCCTCCTGGCCCGCACAATGCGCCAGATGGGCCGCCGCCACGTCATCCTTGCGTTGTCCTTTGGCGAAGGTGAGCAGCGGCACCCCCTGTGTGCGGGCATACCGCTCCAGCGCCGCGACAAAGGCCGTGCTGATCGGCTCCATCAGCGCCGAGGAGGCGAAGGTCGCGCCCCGATGGTGGCGGAAAAAGCCCACCACCCCCGCCGCTCGTTGCAGCAGTGGCACATACACGTTGAGGTACATCCGATCAATGCTCTCGACTTCTAAGGTCACATGCTCCCGTAGGATTGTCGCGACGGAGGTGGATTGTGATACGCTCATGGTAGCCTCTGGTTGTGGACGGCTTTGCGCCAACCGACCGCTGCGCGGTCTCATGACAGCCGGTGTATCCCACCGTGCTGGTTTCCCTCACCAGAGGCTATCATAACGCGCCCTCGCCCCGCCCCACCCGGTACATCTCGTCGGTCTGAGGCGGAGCCTCGCTAGTTATGGGTGGCGAGTAGCAATGGACCAGCCAACCGGGTTAAGGATTTTGAGGCCGCCCATTCTCTTGCGTTTTTCAGCCACCTTCGCAAATGGGATAGACAACGTTTAGAGGCGTAGGCCTGCCCTGATGTTACCCAGATAACAGAATAGAAAGGGCATTCTCTCGCGTTTCTCGGGCGAGTAGGGTTGGGAGGTATCTTGTCACGGCCAACCTCGTTCGGTGTGCGCATCTCTCGTTTTTGCATCCCCTCCTTTCCTTGACGTGATATCCAGGGGTTGGCGAGCCGGATTGCGCGCGAAGGCGCCTCTCGGCCAAGACAGATCATCTTCCCGGCCGATGACCTGCGACGACTACTCGGGATGGCACATCGACGAGCGCGACGGCTGCGCCTGTTCATCGAGCTCTCGCTGGCCCGGGTCCACCAGCGCCTCGAAGCGGTCGATGTCACCGCGCACGATGTCCAGGCTGCTCCGCCAGAAGTCCGGCGCGCGTAGGTCGATCCCGACGCGCTCCGCCAACGTCGCGGGGTCGGCCAGCCCGGTCGACGACAGCAGCTCATCAAACTGGACACGGAACGCGTCCGGGTCGCGTTGGTAACGCGCGTACAGCCCCAGCGCGAACAGCCAGCCGAACGTGTAAGGGAAGTTGTAGAACGGCTGATCAGGGATGTAGAAGTGCGGAACGCCGGCCCACAAGAAGGGATGGTACGTCGAGGGGTCGATGCCGTCGCCGTATGTCTGCCGCTGTGCCTCGATCATCAGCGCCTTCAGTTCGTCAATCGAGAGCTCGCCCGCCTCGCGCGCCTCGCACACCAGACGCTCGAAGAGGAACCGACACCACAAATCCACGGTTTGCGCAGCGGAGGAGAGCGACTCGTTCAGGATCGCCGGCCGCTCGGCTGCATCGGCACGAGCAAGGGCCGCCTGTACGACGATGATCTCGCAGAAGATGCTGGCCGTCTCGCCCAGCGCCATCGGCGTCTCTTGCTGCAGCATGGCATGGGAGGCGAGGAGCATATCGTGATACGCATGCCCCAGCTCATGTGCGATATGCCGCATGCCGGTGAACGAAGGGGAATAGTTGTACAGGATGCGGGATTGATCATCGCGCACGCGGAGAGAGAAACCTCCCCCTTGCTTGCCAGGGCGCGGCCCCGCGTCGATCCAGCGTTCCCGGAATGCGCGGTTGGCCAAGGCTCCCAGCCGCGGCGAGTAGCGCGCGAACTGCTCGCCGATGAAGGCGTGCGCGGCCTCGAACGACCACTGCTGCGCTTCCGTGCCGAGCGGGGCGTTCAGATCATAGCGGGCCAGCATCGGCAGGCCCAGCGCGCGTGCCTTGGCGCGCCAGAAGCGTCGCATCGCGGGGAACGTCGCGCGGACCGCGTCGAGCATGGCGTCGAGCATCGTTTGGTCGATCCCATTATCGAGCAGCGCCTGGTCGAGCGGCGACGCCCATCCACGTCGCCGGGCGAGACTCACCTGGGCTCCCTTGACGCCGTTGAGCGCCGCCGCGAGCGGCACCGCAACGCCCTCCCACGCGGTCAGGCCTGCGTCATGTGCGTGGCGCCGCAGGGCGCGATCTCCGTCGTAGGCCAGGGTTGTCACCGCGCTCATCGGCAGACTGTCCATCCGGCCATCACGCTCTAGCTTGACCACAAGCCCCGCGGTCACGGTCCCGTGCAGCTTGCTCCATGCCACCGCGCCCGCCGCGTTCAGGGCCGCGCTCACCTCTTCCGCTTCCTGGGACATGAGATGAGCCGCTTGTACCCTCGCCTTGCGCAGGACGTAGGCGTGGTCGCGTGCCACGGGCGAGCCCGCAATCAGGCCATCGACATCGAGTGAGCCGATCCAGGCGACGAGGCGCGCATGCAGCCCCCCGACCCGCACGGGGTACGATGGGACACTGATACCGCGCTGCTGCAACGCGCTCAGCTGGCGTTGAGCCCCGAGGTCGCCCGCGTCGGCGGCAGTGACGCAGTGGAGATAGACGCCGACGGTATTCGCATGCGCGAGGAGGGCATTATAACGGCCGATCACCTCCTCGAAGGTGGCAATTGTCGCCTCGTCGAGCGGGCGTGCCGTTTCCCGACCAATACTGCAGCGGTCGAAGAACACCGTCAGATCCGCGATCTCCTCGACCACGGACGTCACATCCCGCGCGCACTCCTCCGAGTCTGGCGAGGGATAAAAGGGAGTCAAGTCCCAGCAGGGCAGCTGTACAGGCGAGGCGGATGTGAGCATAGCGCAACTCCTCGGGCATTCCTACTCAGGAGTATAGGCTATTTCTGCCATACCAGGGCTTGTCGACAACTCAATTCCATGGCTGACGACGGCTCGACCCATAAGATAGAACCCTTAACCCGGTTGGCTGTTCCATTGCTACTCGCCACCCGTTATTGGGGTAGTAAGCCCAAACCGCCGAAAATTTTGTCACCGGAGATCAATGCCTGCCACGATGGCATCCAAATCAATCAGCTTCCCGTCGCTCAGCCGCGTCACCAGGTGTTCGGGTACCCTGGAGGATGTGAAGCAGTCAGAAGCCGCATAGGCGACCGCAGCCGACGACGAGGCGCGGCGCAAGCGAGAACGGCGCAAGACCCTGACGGGGGATCAACTGCTGGCCGCGGGATACGGAGGAGACAGAGATGAAACCGGCGAGCAGCGCCTACGCTGACGTGAACGGCCTCAAACTTTATCACGAGATCTATGGCTCAGGCGAACCGCTGGTGCTGATCCATGGCGGGCTGACAACGATTGGCGAGATGCAGGGATGGGTGCAGCCGCTCGCGCAGACGCAGCAGGTGATCGCGCTGGAGATGCAGGGCCACGGCCACACGGCGGACACGGACCGGCCGATGACGTTTGAGACGATGGGCGACGACATCGCGGCGCTGCTGGGCTACCTCAAGATTCCGAAGGCCGACGTGGTCGGTCATTCGTTCGGCGGTGCCAGTGCGCTCCGCGCGGCGATCCAGCATCCGGACAAGGTGCGGCGGCTGGTGGTGATCTCCGCGCCGTATACCAGGTCCGGCTGGTATCCAGAGGCGCAGGAGGGCATGAGCCAGGTCGGTGCCGCGATGACCGAGAACATGATGCAGACACCGACCGGCAAACTCGCGCAGCACTGGCCCGAGCCGCAGCGCTTCCCGCAGTTCCTCGATAAGATGGGGAAGATGTTGGGCGAGGACTATGACTGGTCCGCCGCCGTCGCGCAGCTGCCCATGCCGGTGCTGCTGGTGTTCACCGACAATGATTCGGTCTCGCCGAAGCACGTCGCGGAATTCTTCGCGCTGCTGGGCGGCGGCCTGAAGGAGCCGGGCTGGCAGAACACGCAGATGTCGACATCTCGGCTGGCGATCGTGCCGGGCTACAGCCATTACAATTTCATCACGTCACCGGAGGTACCGCAGATCATCGGCAAGTTCCTAGCAGACCCGCTGACCAATCCCCCCGCAGGTGCCGTGGCGGCTTCGCAGTCGACGGGGCCGTAGCTCTGTCCCCGCTCGCAGGAGAAGAGGGGATTTTGCATCACTCCCTAACCGACGAGTATGTGCGGAAACCCATGACGCGCTGTTGACGCATGGCCTATCAGAGAGGCAGGGTTTTCCGCATAATTCTGTTAACGGCGGCGACGACGAGCGAGGGAGGGAGGAGCGTGCCGCTAGCCTGTCGTCAAACAGGTGTTTCCCGACGCTGCTGGATGGGCCACCATGACGCTGTACGGCCTCACTGTACAGGGGACGGGGGCACTGCCGCTCCCGGCGTGCGTAGAACGACAGTGTCCGCTCCCTTGCACGCGAAGCCGCCGGTGAGTGACAAGAGTTTCGGCGGTTTGGGCTTACTGCCCCTTATTTTATTGGGAGATCGTGGGGCCACTGCTATCGCATTCCTGTGATAACGATGAGGCCACCCCCCTCATGGGAGCCCGTTTTACGGGTGATAGCGGGGCGGATTCCTGTGATAATCGCTCTTCTACCAGGCTTCCAGTGGGCCTGCCTCAATAACTGTGGAACACCGTAAGTCCAGTCTCATAAACTGGGGAATAAGCGATGCAAAAACCGTGGAACAGGAGCCTGCGCAGGCACGCCAATGATTCAAGAACTGTGGAATCCTACAGCGACACCACCCACTGAAGGCCGCTAATGTCCACGCTCTCGCCGGACGCGTGATGGAATAGCAGGCGCTCACATAGTACGAATGTGCTATAAAGGGGGGGGTGTCGGCCGACCCGACCGTTTGGAGGGTCGGCCATCAGGTCCGGAAACCACGAGAGGAGACACGCATGATCCCTGAGACCGGTCCCGCCGTTCCCCCCGGCATCTTTACTCGCGTACGCAGCCGTGCGACCCTGCTCGCCGCCCTGGAGGAGGTCACCGCCCTGGTCACCGCAGCCATCGACGGACGGCGCGTCGCCTCGTCAATGGGACGGCGCGCGATAGAGCAATTCACCAGGGCCAAAACGGTGGCCCAGGCAACGCCGCTCAATAATCTCGCGCTCCTGGTCCACCTGACGGCGGCGCGCACCTTCTTAACCGACGGGTGGGCGCCGCCACCGCTTATCGCGGAACTAAATGCGGCCATCGCGCGCCTCCACCACCTCGCCCGCACCGCGCCGGACATGTTCCGTGCATCGGTGGGCGCGACCGGGGCTACGGCTGCGGAGGGGACACCCGCGCCACGACTCCTTCCATAAAGAAAGGCGGGCGACCCCATGGACAGCCACATCCCACTGATCGGCGCATCCACCACGACGGGCGAGATCCTGGCCGCGCTCACGACCGAGGAGCCCCACGGCGCCACCGCCGATCACATTGCCCGCGCCCTGGGGCCGGACCTGGACGGCGAGACGGTCCAGGCCGACCTGGAGGAATTGGTGGGGCGCGGGCTCCTCGATCGGCGCGGTCTCGGCCACGGCGCCATCTACACACTCAGCGTGGCGGGCCGGAAGTGGATGCGGTAGGGACAGACCGTAGGAGCGCGGCTGGCGGCTGGCGCCTTCCTCTCTCATCGCTCGTCGCCGTCGACGGACGGCGGCACAAGGCGCAGGTAGGGCTCTTCCAGGCGCGTGGCCCGCTCCCGCTCGGCCTGCGCCAGCAGCGCCAGGAACCGCACTGCCTCCTCACGCGCGAAACGGTCCTGGTCGGCCAGCTCCCGGTAGCGGCCGATGGCGGGACCGAGCGCCGTGAAGTAGTGCCCCACGAACGACGCCGTAAGCGGGTGGTGGTACACGTCGGCCAGCGGGTCGGCCGTCACCAGCGCGTGGTAGAGCGCCGCGCGCATCCGCTCGACCAGCAGTGTCGGCCGCAGATCCTTGGGGGCGTCAGGACCGTTCGGCGTCACGTCCCGCCTCCTGTCAGGCTCACGCCCGCGACCACTGGCTGCTTGGAAAAGTAAGGACTGTCGCCGGCCATCCTCCTTCGTCTGTCAGCAGGCCTGCCCCCGTGGTCGCTTGCTGCCCCCACATGACAATGCCCGTGTGGCGCTACGATGCCCCACTCCAATCCACGCGCACCGCATGGAGACGCCGCCCCTCGACATACGCCTGCCGCGCCCGCCCGATTTCGACGCGGCCACGCAGCAGCAGCGCGCCGGCGGCGAGCAGGAGCGCACCGCCGACCCCGAGCGCCTCCACCCGGACAACACCCACAAATCGCGGGACGGCCAGGCCCACGATGAGCGCGATGATGGCCGGGACAGCCAGCCAGAGGCCGGCGGCGACCAGGCGCGCGGCCCGCGTCCGTTGTGCCCGGTAGCGCTCCTCGCGCGTCGGTCGTCCCACGGGGATCGGTCGGGGTCTGTGGGATGTCCCCGCTGTTGATGCCGTCGATACCATCATCGTGTTGTCCTCCTGTCGCCTCCCCTAACGACCACCATGCACCGCACGGTCGTCTCCCTACAGCGATACCAGGCCCACGCCTCCCGCGCCCGCCCTTATCCACGACAACGTGCGGGCACCGAGGCGCGGAACGATGATCGCGCGTCACGCCGCCGGCGCTCCCAGACCAGCAGCGCCTCGTCCGTGCCGACCTGCCGCATGTCCAGCTTCTCTAGCACTCGCCGCGAGGCCAGGTTATCCCGCAGACAGGACGCGACGACCCGCGCGACACCCGGCTGCCGCAACACCCAGTCCAGGACCGCGCCGGCCGCCTCGGTCGCATAGCCGTGACCCTGGTAGGCGGGGACCACGCCGTAGCCGATCTCCACCGTGCCCGTCCCATCGAGCGACTCCCGAAAGCTCACCTCCCCGATGAGCGTCCGCTCCGCTCGGTGCACGATCAGCCACCAGCCCCAACGCGCGTACACCCCATCCGCCGGATCGGCCCCCGGCATCCCCGCAATCACGGGCAAAATCTCCTCGTCGTCCCGCAGCCAGTCGGCGGGCACGCGCACGCCCAGCGCCCGCCCCAGGTGCATCCGCCCGGTCAGCGCGGTCTGGGCCAGGGCGGGCGTGAAGGGCGTGACGATCAGGCGCTCGGTCTGTAACGCGGGCATATCCGTCTCCCTATCGGCTGACGCCGCGCCGACGGGACGGAGCAGCGCCGGATGGGATGTCTCATACACGGCTCAGGCCCTCACAGCGGCTCGTCGTCCTCCTCATCGTCGTCGGCAGCGCGCTCCGCCTCGATCTCGTCGACGGCCAGACGCCGGACCTCCACGGCGGCGATCACCGCCGCGCGCGCCCGGTGCAGCTCCATGTGCAACTCCGCGCGCCGGGTTGCGCCGCCCTCCCGGGGCGGGTCCTCGGCGGCCGCGCGCACCAGCGCCTCGTACTCCTCCCAGCACGCCCGCGCGTCGGCCGCGGCCGCGAGCAGGCACCGCAGCCGGAAGTCCTTATCCTGATCACCGGCCCCCGCGCCCTCCGTCGCCATACGCTATGCCCTTTCCCCCTATTCCCCGATATCCGCGCCCGGCGCGGAACACTTGCCCTGACGCGTAGTGGCATAGGTCGGTACCTCACGGTACTCTTGTAAGTGCCAGCTTTGAACTGTTACGCTTTGCCGGGTTAAGGTGTATCACCCGCGCACCGTCTTTTTTCCAAGGAGTGGGCATCCCGTGAGCGTAAAATGGGGTTCTAACCGCCTTGACCAGCACGACCTATCTGTAACACCGTAAACCGGCTTTTTGTAACAGATCGAAACTGGCGCTTACAACTCTCCCCGCCTCAGATCCGTGCGAGCGGCTTTCACCGCACACGGCTCCCAGGCCAGCCCGTCGTGGGCAATCTACTAGGCGCGAGAGCATCTGCTCTCGGTGGGTCTGTTTACAGCCGCAAGGCCGTATCTAACTGAGGCGTGGTCATAAATAGGCAGACCACGCGTGAAAGGGTGGTGCGAGCGGCGTCCGAGGCCGTTTTCCCCGACACGATTTCGGAGTTGCCACGCGTGAGCGACCCGGCGCAATCCGTGGTTTGAGCATTTATGACCACGCCTCATCTAACTTCCGCCACCGTTGACGACCGTTCATCGCCACTGACCGACTGGTCCCCTGCTCCACGTCAGCCCCCTTGCGGGGTGGGTCTCTCCGCTCGCGCGGCCCTATCCGCCCGGTTATGGTTTCCCGTTGCCTTTCGGCCGGCGGCGTTCGCTTCTTGGAGCATCTTGTCCTGCTGGGGGCTTGTTCCTCCCTTGCGATCGGCCTACTGGCCTGCCGGGTACGGCCCCGGCCTCACGACCAGACCCCAACAGGGTTTCCACGTTCCGCACCGTCGAGATGCGACTGGGGTAGGTGCCCTCTATACTCCGGGGCCGTGGTGTCCTCCCAGGGCGGAAGGTAGCCCGCCCTGGCGTGCATGGGACGGCGTAGCGTCCTATGCCCTGGCCCATCACTCGCCGCCAAAACCATCGTTTTCGGCGATCCGGGGTTACGAAGCCTCGTCGAGGGTTCACTCGCGTTCACCATGCCAGTCTTCCCCTAGCCCGGTCCGGGTGGATGGTTCACCCGCCCCTTAGGTGTTACCCCGAGCTTCGCACCCCGCCGTTGCCGGCGACGCACGTCGGGATGGGGGACAGGCTCGGACACTAGCCTGATGGCGGCCTTTCCTCCGCCATACTCAAACGGTGCGACCTCGTGTCGCACTACCTTTGCCCCGAAGGCGCGCATGCCGATGGGGCGCGGAACCGTATCCTACAGCGTTCCGCGTGACTCATCGGGCGGCCTGTCGTCATGTCGGCTGACGCCACTCAGGAGGGGATGTGTGAGGTCCTCTTCCTGGAGCACGATCTCCAGCATGCGATGCTCGCTGATGAAGCCCGCCTTCTCGATAGCCTTCTTCGACGCGCTATTGGCGGCGGCGCAGGAGCAGATAGGCTGCCAGCCCGCGTCGTAGCAGTGCTCCTTCAAACGGGCAAGCATGGCGTTACCCAGGCCGCGCCCGCGAAACGCCCGGGCCACGACCATACCCAGATCGGCGTAGGGCGGTTGTGCCCGATGGGGGATACACTCCCCCGTCGCGAGGACGCCCTGCCGATCATAGAGGCCGCACAA
>JAABUJ010004021.1_pt1 | contig 15846 bp, 14 predicted proteins | sample 5559131 | NCBI WGS metagenome assembly JAABUJ01 (sample SAMN10711875, study PRJNA513366) | rock metagenome | isolation source: Antarctica rocks | place: Antarctica: Victoria Land, Mt New Zealand nord | collected 2016-01-07 | reverse complement strand
GCCGCCTCGCCCGCGACTACGAGCGTCTCGCCCAGTCCCTCGCCGGGTTCCACCTCGTCGCCTTCGCCATCCTCATGGCGTCCCGGCTCCTACACTTGTTAGCGCAAGGTGCCTAACACCCTCTAGTGAATCGCTACGGATAGAGTAAACGGCCAGCACAGGTGGCGGCACGGGCGGCAGCAGTGAGTTTGACACTGCCGCCCTTAATGGCGATCCGCGTGACCACCTTGGCCATCTCAGCCCTCCTCCGCCTGATTGCGCGCGGGCTCGCCGTGCCACCCCGTCCCGCTTAGCGCCATCAGTGCGACATAGGCAGCCAGGAATGTCTGCCGGTTCGTGTCGCGTTCGGCGCACCCGGTGCAGAGCCAGACCGACCCCAGCCGCATCCGCCCCACCAGCGCCTGCTGCACGTCCCCCCGCCCTTGCCCGCACGCGCAGCAGGCCGAGGCCGAAACCTTCGGGGGGCGACTGGTCTGATACGTCCGCGCCATATGTCCCCTCCCACGTCGCTCCTGAGCGCTGCCACCGACGTCGTCACCCGACTCGCCGAGCGACATCGGGCGGCACATCGCGGCGTAGCGGTGGTCGGGCGCGGCACCAACCGGATCAGCACGCAGCGCTCACCCCTCGATGTGCCCCGACGCTACGCCCCCGAAGCGTCCGCGAGCACGTCGGGGCCGAGGGACTGCAAGCGCTCGGCGACCTCACCATCGATATACGCCCACGCCTTGTCCGACAGGTTGGCCCGTATCGCCCGCGCACGGGCCGCCTCGGACAGGTGGGCAAAGTCGCGCTCCAGCCCGACGATCTCCGCCCGGATGACGGCCGGTAACACCTCGCTCGGGATGCTTAGCTGGCCCATAGTACCTCCTATGCCGCCCTCCGGCGGCGTGTCGCCTCGTGCCTCACACGCCACCGCTATACCACCGGTGTGACTGCGGCCGGTCGAACGGCATCGCGAAGACTCGAACATGTCATGACGTGCGTATCCCGCTGCGCCGCGCGTGCTAGCGCTGCGGCTTCGCGGCACCTTGGCCGCCACCGCCGCCCTGCCCCCCGGCGACCAGGATGGTCTGGCGGGCCAGTTCGGCGTTCGGCACCTTCATCTGACCGCTCTGGGTGCGGATGGTGGTGTAGATGGTGCCGACCTGCTCGACCGTGCCGCCCTGGCCATCGATGCCGATCTGCATCCCCGGTTGGATCTCGGTCTTGATCATCTGACCGGTCGCCACGCTCCCGGCGGCGTCGCGCGCCCCCAGGCCGAAGGCGAGGGCCAGCGCCACCGCGACCATGCCGATGATCGCGGTCCAGAGGGTGTTGACGATCGCCGGGGCGATCTCCAACTGGCTGAGGGCGGCGACGACCGCGAAGGCCAGTACGGCGTAGCGGGCGACGTTGCCCAGCACGTCGGCGTTGCCGAGGCGGGAGGTGCCCACCGCGCCGCGGACGACCCCGGCGAGGAGCTTGGCGACCAGCGCGCCGACGAGCAGGATGACCAGCGCCACCACGATGCGCGGCAGGAAGGCGAGCACCTGATTGAGGATGTCGGTCAGCTGCGGGAAGCCGAGCGTGCTCGCGGCCACCTGGAAGAAGATGATGTAGATGAACCACTTGGCGATGCCGCCGACGACCGCAGCGGCGTCCATCTTGACCCCGGCATTGCGGAGGAGGTCGCCGACATCGGCCCGCTCCGCCACCTGATCAAACCGGACCGCGCGCAGTCCGCGCGTGACGATACTGTCGACGAGGCGCCCGACGATCAGGCCGATGATCAAGACGATGATCGCGCCGATCAGGTGCGGGATGAAGGCGAAGAAGACGGCGAGGGCGTTGGCGAAGGCGGTGAGGAGGGCGTCTCCGGTGCTGGTAATTGTACCCATCTGGCGGTTTCTCCTTGCGGTGAGCGGTCAAGAGCGCGGGTCAGTCGTCCCGCGTGGCGACGTGTTAGCGGACGGTGCGACGGCGCAGGAGACCGAGCGCGGCCACTAGGACGGTGCCTATGCCAGCGACGAGCGCCCACGGCAGAAAGCTTGACTGCTGGGTGGCCATGCCGCCGCTGCCGGTCGAGGGCATGCCGGTCGGGGACTGGGCGGCGATGGTGCCGCAGGCGACGTAGACGGTCGCTTCCTGCGCGGACTTATGGATGTTGATCGCGTGTGGCTGGGCCAGCAGCGTGGCGGTGGTGACGTTGACCACTGTCGTCGACTTGCCGCTCACCACGTCGGTCAGCGGGTAGAGGATCGCCGGGTTGAGGGTGGCGCAGGTGCCCATGTGGATGTGCGCCGGGGAGGCGGTGCCACCCTGGAAGCCGGTGACGCTGATGTCGACGCGCGTCTGTCCATTCCCGAGGTCGGTGAGCGTGGCCGTGCCGGCGATGCCGGAGCCGTTCTGCGGGTCGATCGGGATCGTGATCGCGGCGGCGGCGGCGGTGCCGGTGAAGGCGAGCAGGGCGCAGACGGCGAGGAGCAGGGCCGCGAGGGTACCGAGGTTACGTCGTGCCATGAGTGTCGGTCCTTCCTGTTAGATGCTCACCAACAGTATGGCGAGGAGTGGTCACCGAACGGGGAATACGTGGCGGGCCTGGTATATAGCTCCCACGTCCCTGATCCGGTGGCGCACGCTCCTGCGCGCGGGCCTCGGAGGATGCGCCGCGCCGTAGGGCTGTCGTGGCGTTCATCCGTGGTTCTCCCGCGCTCCTGACCCCCGTGGTTCGGACCGGCCATTGTCGCCACCATCGTTCGCGCTGGCCCTATTCGATCGGGTCAGCGCGCCGCATCATTCTGCGCCGCCCTGTGCGGCGCGCAGGCGAGGCCGCCTCGCCTGCCTCGCCGCCCGGGCCATGCGCGGCGGTGTGCCGCGCGGCGCTCCCCTTCTGCTAGGGATGCGGCCAGCCCTGCTCATCGACCGCCGCCGCCGGGATGGTGAGTCCGATCCGCCCAGCCGTGACCGCGCCGATCGCGGCGAACGGGATGTAGACATCGCGTTGGAGTCGGCCGCCGACGAGGAAATCGTTCGCGCGCACCGCCTTGACCGTGCCGATGTGCCCGTCATCGGCACCCAGGACCGGCATGCCCTCCCGCAACGCGGTCCGGACATCCGCGTGCGGCGCGTCGGTCGCGGGAGCCTTCACGCGCATATCCCGCTCGACCTCGACGCGCTGCTTGCGGACGGTGCCGCTGACCTGCTCCTCGCGCGCGACCGTCTCCTTCTCGACGACGACCTCGCCGGTGACGACCGCCTCCTTGGCGACCACCGCCTCCTCGCCCCGCAGGGCCACGCGGAGCGTTTCTTCTGTGAAGAGATCTGCTCCCGTCGCGGGGCGCTCGGCGACCGCGCGCTCCTCGACGCGGACCTTCTCGTGCCGCAGCGTGACCGGCACGGTCCGCTCCTCCTCGGTGACGGTCGTGCGGATCGCGATCTCGCCCAGTTCTGTCTCCCGCTTGCCGACCGTCAGCCGCTCCTCCACCAACGGCACCCGCAGCGACCCTTCCGTCGCGCTCGCGCGCTGATCCATCTGTGTCACTTGCATCGTCGATTCGGTGGGTCGCTCGACGATCACCGCATCGGCCTCCGCGTCGCGCAGCGGGGCTCCCCCGTGCGCGGCGACCCCCGCGTTGTCCGCGTCCGCCGTCCGGTCGTCGATGCCGTGGAAGGCGTCGCGGACGAAGTTGCCCCGGAGCGCCGTGCTCGCACCGTCATGGAGTCGCACCGTCCCGCCGCCGGCGGCGGCGACGGCGGCGATCGGGATGGTCGACTCCCGATCGTCGTGCGCGACGACGACCTGGGTGATCTCCTTCGTCTGCGGGTCGACGATGACGTGCGTCACCCGCCCGACCTCCCGCCCCCCCACCAGCACGCGCGCGTCGCGCTCGATCTTCAGCTCGTCCATCTCGTTCCTCCTGCGCGGTCCCCGTGGGGCCGCGTACTCGATTGGGCCGCGCCAACTAACGGCGCGGTCGGCCCGGTGTGTCGCGCTCGACCGTGGTGGTCCTGACGGTTGTCGTCTCCTGCGCGGCCGTCGCCGTGGCGGCGGTATCGGGCTCGAGGATGAAGCTGTCGCGCCGCCGTCGCCGCGCCAGGAAGAAGAGGAGCAGCCCGAGCAGCGCGAGCAGGAGCAGCAGCGGCAGCAGCCAGCGCAGGAAGCCGAGCGGATTCGGCTTGCTCGTCGCGGCGATCCGCGCGGCGGTGCCGTCCGGGTTGGTCGTGACGACGACCGTGTCGCCGGCCCTGATGTCGCCCAGGGCGGCGTCCTTGCCGTCGCGGGTGACGATCACGTTCTGCGCTGGCGCGAAGGTCCGATCCTGCCCGTCGACCCGCGCCACCAGCGGCGTACCGGCCACCCCGGCGGCGGTCGCCTCGCCGGTGAAGGTACTCCCCGTGGCCGGCGCGGCCGCAGGGGCCGCGCCCACGGCGGTTGCTGCCGCTGCCGGGGCCGTGCTGCTGGCCTCGATGCGCGTGGCGACGCCGTCGGGACCGGCGGTGACGTTGACCCGGTCGCCCGCCCGGAGATCGGCGATAGTCGCGGGCTGACCGTCCCGGATGACGGTCACGCCGGGCGCACCGGTGACCGTGCGGTCCTGCCCGGCGGTCGTGCGGACGCCCAGGGGTGTCCCGGCAGCGGTCACGACGCCGGAGAACGGGGCGGCTGCCACACCGGGAGCGCCCGACGCGCCCGGTGCCCCCGCGCCCACCGGCGTGACGTTCACCTCGGTCGGCGATACCTGCTGGATCTGGTAGCCCTGGGCGTAGGTGCCGTAGTCGGCCCCGGCGAGCCCCTTCAGATTGGCGATCGCCTGGTTCCGCGCCGCCGGATCGAGCGTCAGACCCTGGCCGGCGGCGGCCTGGTCGAGGGTCGTGCCGACGGTGGCGTCATCCGCGGCCTTGCCGGTGATCACCGCCTGCGCCGCCGTGAGGACGACGTTCGACGCCTTGCCGACATCCCCTGTCGGCCCGGCCAGCGCGATGGTCGCCGCCAACTGGCTGTAGGCGAGGCGCACCCGGTTCGGATCGGGCTGTCCCCCGCCCTGGCATTGCGGGAAGGCCTTGAGCGCCCCGACCAGTCCGCTCTCGCCGGTGACGGGATTCGTCGTCGGGGCGGCGATCAGCACGTCCCCATCCCCCACGCCCGCCGTCACCAGCGCGTTGGCATAGGTGGCGGCGGTGATCCTGGTGATGTTCTGCGTGCGCACCCGCAGCCCCTGCCCCTTGTCGCGGCAGGTCAGCGCGGCGCTGGAGATCGCCTTGTCGGTCGCGGCCGCCGGCAGGCCGGTCCCCTGCTCGGCGGCGATGACCTCCGCCGCCGCGACGGTGTCCGCCTTCGTGGCGGCGTCCTGGCCGAAGCGTTGGGCCAACTCCTGGCGCTCCGCCGGGGTCAGGTCGCCGCCGTACACGACGACCTTGTCGCCGACAGCGGCGGCGGCGCTCCCCAGCCCGAACGGCAGCGACAGGAGCATGACGATCAGCGCCAGGGACCATAGCTGCTTACGCACGCGCTCTTCTCCCTACCACATAGCATGTCGGCACAGACGCCGCTCGCCGGGCAACTCGTGCCGTCATCGTGCGAGCGTTACCGACCAGAAAATCGACGAACACAACCTATGGACGATCACGCGAGCGTCCACGCCGTAGGCAAGTATCCACTGTCAGTGTACGAAGCGACGAACCGGGAGCCGGTTCGCGCGTTGCCAACCCTACGCCGGATCGGAAGCCCTCCGATCCACGATACCCGCGAGGTGCGCTGCTACAGCGCCTCTCGTCTCATGTACCAGTGCCGCAAGCCACCGAGCGCCTTTCGTCCGCCCCGATCCTTACCAGACCACGCAGACATCCCCAACGATGGCTTTGCTTGCCAAATCCTTCCTTACGCGCACCACCGCGCCCAAACAAGCCAAGACCATGTACGATGGCACGCGAGCATCGCCACGGTTTTGCCACCGTCGATCGATGATCCAGGACGCGAGGTGCATCCGTGCTTCGGTCCCTATCTCTATTAGACAGGGCTACTCATCGGGATCGTTACGGGTGTGACAGAAACCCTCTCCCTGATCGTTAGGGCGAAGTGCGGGCGCTGCCTCCCCGTCCGCCTAGCGCAGCGCGTTGCGCGCGCCGTCCAGCATGGGGCAAGCTACGAAGACCAGATCATAAAGTGCTCGCGCGCTGTTTACACGACCAGCGGCGCGCGGCGTGAGCGGCACGCCGCGCCGCCGATCACTCGCGGGGGGCGGCCTTCTCGACGACGTGTTCGAGGAAGTGGTGATTGGGGACGAGGAAGGCCCGCCCGTCGTCCGCGCGGAGGGTCGTCATGGCGTGGCCGACCCGCTCGACCGTCCCGCTGGTGCCGTCGATGGTGATCCGGTCCCCCTCCGCGAGCCCTTCCGCGATGTAGCGGCTCGCCACGATGTTCTGCGACAACCCGCGCAGCCCCAGCCCGACCGCCAGCGCGGCGGTGAGGGCGAGCCCGCTGAGGGCGATCACGGTGATCGCGATCAGCAGCGCCACGTCGATCCCGAGCAGCGCCGCCGCCAGGATCGCCACGACGAAGATCAGCCCGAAGCGGACGACGTTGCGGAGGGTGTCCACGCCCCCGATGCCCGTATCGGCCAGCAAACGCCCGACCGCCTCGGCCAGCAGCCCCGCCGCCGCGACCCCGAGGAGCACCAGGAAGACGGCGGTCAGCGCGCGCGGGGCGTAGAGGATCAGCTCGTTCAGCGACCCGGCCAGGAAGGTCAGGCCGACCGCGCCCAGCGCCGTCAGGATCGCGTAGCCGACGAGCGCGTAGGCGATCACGAGCCCGAGCAACTGCGACGGGTGCCGCCCGATCCCGCCCCGTTCGAGCAGGCCCGTCACCCCGGCGCGCTGGCACAGCTCGTCGAAGCGCAGCCGCCGCAGGAGGCGGGGGATCACCCAGCGCGTCTGTGGTTGGCACATCCGTGCGAGAATCGCGGGATTGGCGCACCGGCAGGGCGCGTCTCTGGCCTGCTACGGACAGTCGCCGCCCGCGCATCAAGGAGCCACCGATGCTCGCTCGCCTCCTTCGCCGCGTCACCGCCACCAGCCGCGTCCTCGTTCAGGCCCTCCGCCGCCGCCTCATGGCGGCGACAAGACCTGCTGCACCCGTGCTCGTGGCAGGAGCGCTCATGGATCTGGTCCGCGGCAAGTCCGCGCTGATCGCGGAGAACGCGCTGCTGCGCCAGCAACTCCTGGTGCTGCGGCGGAGCGTCAAGCGCCCGCGCTGCACCCCGACCGACCGCGTGCTGCTCGTGCTCCTAGCCAGCCGCGTCCGTGGCTGGCGGCAGGCCCTGCTGCTCGTGCAGCCCGACACCCTCCTACGCTGGCATCGCGAGCTGTTCCGGCGGCACTGGCGACGGCAATCGCGGGCCGCGCGGCCCGCGCGTCGCGCCAAAGTGCCCGCCGAGACGATCGCCCTGATCAGGGCGATGGCTACGGCCAACGCCCGCTGGGGCGCGGAGCGCATCCGGGGCGAGCTGCTGAAGCTGGACATCCGCGTGGCGAAATGGACGGTCCAGAAGTACATGCGCGACGCCCGCCCGCCCCGGCGGGCGGGCCAGCCTTGGGCGACCTTCCTACGCAACCACGCCGGCGAGATCTGGGCCTGCGACTTCCTCCCCGGCACTGCTGTGCTCTTCCGGCCTGTGTACGCGTTCTTCGTGATCGCGCTGTCGTCGCGCCGCGTGGTCCATGTCGGCGTGACGCGCCACCCGACCGACGCCTGGGTCGCGCAGCAGCGGCGCGCGGCGACGCCCTTCGGCCCGCGACCGGCGTACCGCATCCGCGACAACGATAGCAAGTACGGACCGGCGTTCACGCGCGTGGCCGAGGCGAGCGGGATCACCGTGCTGCGGACCGCCTACCGCGCCCCCCGGCAGAACGCCACCTGCGAGCGCTTCCGCGGCAGCGTGCGCCGCGCGTGCCTGGACCACGTCCTCGTCCGCAGCGAGGCGCACCTCCGGCGTGTCCTCCGCGAGTACGCGTCGTACTGCAACGGCGCGCGACCGCACCAAGGCGTGCAGCAACACATCCCCGACGGCGCCGAGGGGCCAGTGGTGCGACCGGAGACAGACGGGAAGATTCAGGCCATCCCCGTGCTCGGCGGGCTGCACCACGCGTACAACCGCGCGGCGTAGCGGACGGTGAACGGTGCGCGGATAAGCCAACCAGCCACGACAGGCTCGCGAGGGGGAAGTCGCGCCAGGCCGGGATGTGCAGGGGCGAGACAACGCCGTCGGGATAGCGCATCGGGCCACCGCAGCCCACGCCGATCGCAACGGGGAGCAGACCGCTCGCCGCGACAGCGGCTTCCGCCAACGCGATGATCGCCGCGAGCAATGCCTCGGCGTCCCATGACTGGGAGGTCGGGCAACGGCGGTATCCCCGCACGATACCGTCGCTTGTCACGACCCCGGCGGCCAACTTCGTACCACTGACGTCGATCCCGAGGATCGCTCGACCCTGGATATCGTGCATGCCAATTCCTCTACGCGCGCTCGCTCACGCTACTTAACGGAGCCGAAGTCGCATCGCCGCGACCGCTAGCGTTAAAAACAAACATTGGATCGTTGACGAGTAACAGCCCCTGTGCTAAATTCCCAATTCTGATACCGTTTGCGCGGCAATGGTATTGCTTGTACCGATCTTGTCGGACGAATGGTACTATGAAGGCTCTTCGATGACGATGCGGCCCTTCGATGATGATGTGCATTTGCTCGCTTCTCCGCCACGGGTGTGGGATATTCTAGCGCGGTTGTTCATTCGTCGGGCCTCGTATACGGCGGTCGAAGGGAAGCGTATCTTCGTAGGGAAAGGTGTACGGTGGAAACCTCTGACAAGCGACAAGGGATGCTGACACGACGCCAGATTCTGAAGTGGGGTGGCCTCGTAGCTGCAAGCTCGCTATCAACGCTGGTGATGGCCTGCGGCGGTGGGACATCGACCGCCACAGTCGCCCCCGCGACAGCGGCACCGAGCACGGGTGGGGCGGCCTTGATCGCGCCGACCGTTGCCGCGACACGCGCCGTCACGGCGAGCACCGCGCCCGCCGGGGCGAGTGCGACAGTCGCCGGTGCGGGGACGCCGAGCGCATCCGGGGCCGCAACGAGCGCGTACCAGATGCGGACGAATATGCAGGGGAATATCGACTTCTGGCACTTCTGGGGTTCCCCGGTGCGCCGTAATGCGATCCGGCGCATCATCGGCGAGTTCGGTGCCGTCTATCCGGGAATCAAGGCCAATGAAACCTATGTCCCGTTCGCTGACATCTTCACCCGCCTATTGACGACCGTCGCGGCGGGGAGCGGGATGCCGGATGCGATCGTCGACGATCGCGGCCAGTTGCGCGCCCGCGCCGCGAACCAGATCGACACCAGCTTCGCGGATCTCGCCAAGCGCGACAACGTGACCGGTCAGGCTTTCTGGCCCTTCACCTGGACCGAGGCGGTCGCCAACAACGAGCCCTTCGGGCTGCCCTACGAGACCGATATCCGCGTCCTCTATTACAACAAGGCGGCGCTGGCCGATGCCGGTCTGGACCCGGAGAAGCCGCCGACGAACTGGGATGAGCTCGCCGCCGCCGCCGACAAGATCGATCAGAAGGATGGCGACAAGCTGGTCCGCATCGCCTTCTATCCGACGGTCGGGAATATCGGCCTCGATACCTGGGGCTGGTGTAACGGTGGCGAGTGGCAGACGAGCGACAACACCCCGACGATCAACCGGGCCGAGAACGTGGCCGCGCTGACCTGGATGAAGACCTGGGCCGATCGCTATGGCGTGAGTAACTTCAACGCCTTCAAGGGCTCCTTCGGTCAGGGGAACCAGGACGAGTTCATGTCCGGCAAGGTGGCGATGAAGGTCGACATCCAGGGGTACACCTCCCAGCTCAACTTCTACAACCCCAAGTTACTCACCAAGGATAAGAAGGATCTCGGCTATGGGGTCGCGGCGATCCCGCCCGCGCCGGGACACAAGCCGGCATCCTTCTCCGGCGGCTTCGCGATCACCAACCCGCGCGGCTCGAAGAACCACGAGCAGGCATGGGAGTTCGCGAAATACATGGCGTTCGTCGGGCAGGCGGGGTGGGCACGCGATACCTATGCGATGCCGACGGTCGAGCAGGTCGCCAAGACCGACCCGGCGCTCAACGCCGACCCGAACTGGAAGTTCTTCGTCAGCGCGATGGACTACGGTCGCCCCGGTGTCTTCAACCCCAACTATCCGACGATGATGAGTGATGTGGTCACTCCCGCCTTCGACGATGTGACCGGGAAGGGCAAGTCCCCCCAACAGGCGCTCGATGATGCCCAGAAGAAGGCCGAGCAGGAGATCGCCAAGAACAAACGGTAATGCTGCGGGCGGGGCCGACTCCAATCGGCCCCGCCCGCACGGTTCTGTAATCCGGGAGGACGATCATGGCGGTGACAGCGCGCGGCGGATCGATCGAGTGGCGCCCGTGGCTCACGCCGAAGCGGCGGGAGGCATTCTACGGGTATCTCTTCGCAGCCCCCTTCATCATCGGCTTTCTGAGTCTGACGGTCGGGCCGATGCTCTTCTCGCTCTACGTCAGCTTCACCAAGTACAACATCGTCAGCGCGCCACGCTGGATCGGGCTGGATAACTTCCGCGAGATCTTCCTCTATGACGACGACTTTCGGCTCGCGCTGAAGAATACGCTCTTCTACGTGGCGCTCAAGACACCCCTGGTGATCGTGATCTCGCTCGGCCTGGCGATGTTGCTTAATGTGGAGCAGTTGCCGTGGAAGCGCTTCTTTCGCACCGTTTTCTACCTACCCACGGTCCTCACCGGGGTGGCGGCGGTCTTCCTCTGGGTCTGGATCCTCAATCCCGATGGACTGCTCAATAATGCGCTCGGCCTGCTCCACCTCCCGCGCCCTAACTGGTTCTACGACCCGGCCTGGGCGAAGCCGGGCCTGATCGTGATGAGCCTCTGGTATCTCGGCGGCCCGATGCTGATCTTCCTGGCCGGGCTGAACGGCATCCCGGTGCAGCTCTACGAGGCCGCCGCCATCGATGGCGCGCGCGGCTTCCGGCGCTTCTGGAGCATCACGCTCCCGCTGCTGTCGCCGACGATCTTCTATCTGGTGGTGACGAATGTCATCGGGGCTTTTCAGGTTTTCACCTCCGCCTATGTCGTCAGCACCACCGCCGGGTCGAAGCTCGGCGATCCGGTGCAGTCGCTCCTGTTCTACGAGGTCTACCTGTACGACCGCGCCTTCGGGAAATTGCAGATGGGCTACGCCTCGGCGCTGGCCTGGATCCTCTTCGCGATCGTGATGGCGATCACCGTCCTCCAGCTCTGGCTCGCACGACGCTGGGTCTATTACGAGGAATAGGAGGGGCGCATGTCAACACTCACCGCAGAGTCGGGCGGGCGAGTCACGGTCGGCACCCGGCAGTGGGGCCAGCGCCATCGGGGGCTGATCACGCGCACCGTGACGGTGATCGCGCTGCTCCTGATCGGCTCGCTCTTCGTGATCCCGTTCTTGTGGATGCTCGTCACCTCCCTGAAGGCGCAGCAGGACGTGTTCAATCCGAACTGGATCCCCAGCCCGATCCGCTGGGCGAATTACCGGGAGTCGCTGACCGCCCTGCCCTTCGACGTGTACTTCCGCAACACGGCGATCATCACCATCCTGTCGGTACTCGGTTCGGTCCTCTCCTCGGCACTCGTGGCCTACTCCTTCGCGCGCTTGCGCTGGCCGGGGCGCGATTTCTGGTTCGCGGTCGTGCTGGCGACGATGATCCTGCCCGGCATCGTCACGCTGATCCCGCGGTACATCCTCTTCGCCAAGATCGGTTGGGTCGATACTTTTCTCCCGTTGATCGTGCCTACCTGGCTCGGCGGTGGCGCGTTCTATATCTTCCTGCTGCGCCAGTTCTTCCGGGGCATCCCGCCGGAACTCTCGGAGGCGGCGCGGATCGACGGGGCGGGGGAGTTGCGGATCTGGTGGCAGATTTTCATGCCGCTCTGCCGCCCTGCGCTGGCGGCGATCACGATCTTCTCGTTCAACGGTGCTTGGGACGATTACGTGAATCCCCTGATCTATCTGCACAGCGAGAAGCTGTACACCCTCCAACTCGGCCTGACCGCATTCAAGGGGGGTGGTGGCGGTGTGCCGCAGTGGAACCTGATGATGGCCGCGAGCCTGGTGGTGCTCGTGCCGATCATCCTGGTCTTCTTCTTCGGGCAGAAATATTTCATCGAAGGGGTGTCGCTGAGCGGCCTCGGCGGTCGCTGAGCCGCGACGGCGCGAAGACATCACGAGCGGGGAACGGCACCCCGCACGAACCTCGACCGGGAGTCGCGATGCTCTTTCAACCGCCACCCGCCGAGCATGCCCTGTGGGATGCCTGGCTTTTCCCGCACGCGGGCGAGTACCACTTGTTCTACCAGCAGAAGCGGGCCGGGGAGCGGCAGACGATCGCGGTGGGGCATGCGATCACGACCGATTTCGTCCACTGGCGCGAGGTCGCCCCGGCGTATGAGCGGGGCGAGGCGGGCTCCTGGGATCACGGGCCGTTACGCACCGGCACGACGATCGGGGCGCACGGGCGCTTTTATCTGCTCAACGGCGCGGCGGAAGGGCATGTCGACAAGGTCGGCGTTTCGGTCTCCGACGATCTGCTCCACTGGGAGAAATGGCCCGGCAACCCGGTCTCGGTCCCCGATCCCCGCTGGTATGAGCGCGATCCGGTCACCTGCGCCGTCGGCAATGTCGCCTGGCGCGATCCGTGCGTCCTCCCCGATGGCGCCGGTTTCCTGGCGCTCCTGTGCGCGCGCAACAAGGGCGGGCCGGTCGGCGGACGCGGCACCGTGGCCACCATGCGTTCGACGGACCTGCTGCACTGGGAAGCGGGTCCGCCCCTCGGTGTCCCCGCCGAATTTGCGATGCTCGAGGTTCCCGATCTATTCGCGCTCGACGGGCGCTGGTTCCTGCTCCACTCGACCACCCCGCGCTTCGGGACGCGCTTCGCGACCGGCGAGCCCGAACTGGCGGCGGGGACGCACGTCCTCTGGGCGGAACGCCGCGAGGGGCCGTACACGCGACCGCCGCGCGACGTGCTGATCGGCAGCCCGGTCGCCCTCTCCAGCGCCTGGGTCTGCCGGACGGTCTACTCGCCGCTCGGTCGGCTCGCCTACTATCTCAATGCCTACCCGGGACCGCTGGGGGGCGGCCCGCCGCGCGGGAGCTTCGGGCTCCCGAAGGGGCTGGCGACCGATGAGCATGGGTTACGCCTGCGCTATCTGCCGATCCTCGAGCCGTTCCTGGGCGCGCCGATCGTCCCGCCCCTCGTCGCGCTCGACTGGACGAGCGAGCGCGAACGACCGGGCGAGTGGCACATCGCCGACGGCGTGGCGGAAGGGCTGGTGGCGATCGGGACGAGCGTCTTGCCGCTGCGGGCCGAGGCGACCGAGCTGCTACTGACCGCACGGGTGACGATCGAGGCGGGCCGGGCCGCAGGGATCGGCCTGCGACTCGACCGGTACGGCTACGGTATCGCGGTAATCCTCGACGCGCAGGCGGGGACGATCGAGATCGCGGAGATGGCGCTCAGCACGAGCGGCGCGGTCTGGAGCACGATGGCACGCCGCTCCGCCGCGTTGCGGCACGGCGAGGCGGCGGACCTGCGCGTGATCTTCCTGAACGACGTGATCGAGGTCTTCCTCGCCGATGATCTGCTGCTCTCGATCGTCGCGGCGGGGCGATCGGGGAGCGCGCTCGCGTTGCTGGCCGACGACGCCCGCGTGCGCTTCACCGACCTAGCGCTCCGCCCGATCGTCGGGGTATCCGGTCGCCCGGCGACTCAGTGAGTCGGGACCAGGACGACGACGATGCCGCGCGCGCGCAGTGCCTCGACCATCGCCGCCGGGGCACCGTCATCGGTGACGAGCGTATGGATCGCCTCGAGATCGAGCATCCGCATCATGGAGCGAACGCCGAATTTGCTGCTATCGAGCAGGAGGATCACCTCGTGCGTCGCCTGCGCCATCGCCCGCTTCACCTGAATCTCGAGGATCTTGGGGTCGGTCAGTCCAGCTTCGAGGGTGAGCCCAGTGGCGGAGAGGAAGAGCCGGTTGGCGTGGAATTCTCCGAAGAAACGCTCGGGGACGGCACCGACGCAGGTCGACGACTCGGGGCGCAGGATCCCCCCGGTGCTGATGATCGTAGCGCTGAGCGGGAGGTGCCGCCGCAACTCCTCAGCCGTGGCGATACCATTCGTGACGACGGTTAGCTCCTCTTTCTCGGTCAGATAGGGGGCCATCGCCGTCACGGTGGTCCCACCCTCCATGATGATGATGTCATCCGGGGCGACGAGAGCCTCGGCGGCATAGCGCGCCAGGAGGTTCTTCTGCGTGGTCGCGAGGGTCTGCCGCTTGTCACGCGCGAGGAGTTGGGTCTCGGGTACGCTGGCGGGCCAGCGGACAGCGCCGCCGTAGGTCCGTTTGATCACCCCGTGCTCTTCCAGGGCCTTGAGGTCGCGGCGGATGGTCATCTCCGAGACACCATACTTGCGGCTCAGTCGCGGCACGACGTTATCGCCCAGAACCTCGATATCTTTCACGATCTGGCGACGGCGCTCCGTTGGTGTGGACATAGGCCGCTCGCGTCCCTTCTCTCCGAGACAAGGGCCGCCCCGATGACCTCAGGCCACCGTCGCGTCCCTCGCCGCCACCCGGCGCGGGTGTGCGAGATTCACTACCTCTGCGTCAATGTAACATGAAACCCGGGATGACTCCACCGGCTTGCGCCGCGCTCGCGGGTGCCGATTGTTTTTTGTGAACAGATAGTGTTATAAACAATCAGTGGCTGTTCAAGAAACGCGGGTATGTGGTAGCAGAGATGGTTGCCCGTCACATCCCCGCCGACGCGTCGCGATGGGAGTCGATTGGGAGATGTCGCTGCTGGGGCTCGATATTGGCACAACCCACTGCAAGGCGGCCGTCTTCGACGAGGCGGGGATGACGCTGGTGACTGCGACGCGACCATCGCCCCGCTCGACGGTCGCGGGCGTGACCGTCTATGCCGTCGAGCACCTCTGGGAAACTGTCCGGGCCGTGAGCGCGGCCTGTTGCACCGCGCTGCCGGAGGGCACCGTCACGGCGATCGGCATCGCCAGCATGGCGGAGACCGGACTGTTGCTCGATCCGGCGAGCGGCGCGGCGCGCACCCCGTTCCTGCCCTGGTTCGACACCGCCGCCGCCCGCGCTGCGCAGCACCTGGTCGACAATCTCGCCGATGGCGAGGCGCCCGCCCGCTTCGGCGTCCAGCCAACCTTCAAGTGTGGCCTGGCCAAGCTCCTCCACCTCGGGGCCAGCGAACCACGGCTACTCGACGGTGCGCGTTGGCTGTCGGTGGCCGACTACGTGGCGTTCCGCCTTACCGGCGTGCTCGCCACCGATGAGACGCTGGCGGGGCGCACCTGTGCCTTTAACCTCGCCTCGCGGGCGTGGGATCACGAATGGCTCGCACGCTTCGACCTGACCACCGCCATCTTCCCACCGGTATCGCCGAGTGGCACGCCGATCGGGGTGACGGGGAGCGGCGCGCGCGCGGCGGGCCTGTCGGCGGGCATTCCGGTCGCGATCGGCGGTCACGATCATCTCTGCGCCCTGATCGGCGCGGGCGTCGGCACGACCGGACAAGCGCTTGACTCGATGGGCACCGCCGAGGTGTTGGCAGGAACCTGCGCGCCGGGTCGGCTCGGCGCGCGCGCGGGCCATACCGGCCTCGCCTTCGGGATCATGCCCCTCACCGACGCCCTCTACTGGCTCGGCGGATTGTCTTCGGCTGGTGGCGCGCTCGACTGGTT
>JAABUJ010004019.1_pt1 | contig 15869 bp, 15 predicted proteins | sample 5559131 | NCBI WGS metagenome assembly JAABUJ01 (sample SAMN10711875, study PRJNA513366) | rock metagenome | isolation source: Antarctica rocks | place: Antarctica: Victoria Land, Mt New Zealand nord | collected 2016-01-07 | reverse complement strand
GGTGGACGGGTCCATGTCGCCTGCGCTCCTGGTCGTGTGAGCAAGACACGCCTAACTTCAGCATGCCGCACGCGACCCGTCCGTGCCATAGGGCATCCTCTTCCACGGTTTAGTGGGGTGGTACCTGGGCTATCCAGGGGCCGCACAAGGTACTCGCGCTCGCCGCGTAGCCGCAATGCGGCTCTGCTGGTCACCAAGACCGACAACCCCGCGCACGCGGACAACAGGTCCGCGAGCAGCGGCGCCGCCGTGACGATGTGCTCGAAGTTGTCGAGCACGAGCAACAGGTGTCGCGCGCGCAAGAATGCGCGCAATGTGTCACGCAGCGGCTCGGCGGGCGCCGCGCGCACCCCCAGCGCGCGCGCGATGGCCGGCGCCACCAGGTCCGCGTCGTCCAGGTCCGCTAAGGGCACAAAAAGGACGACGCCGTGGCCGCGACGGACGCGGGCGAGCTCCGTCGCGACGGCGAGCGCCAGACTCGTCTTACCGACCCCACCCGGTCCGGTCAAGGTCACGAGACGACTTGACGACGCCTCCGACGAGTGGCGCAAGAGCGCGACGACGGCCGCGATATCGTGCGCGCGGCCGACCAGGGGCGCGGACAGCAGCGGTAGCGCTTGTACGCGCTCCGCCAAAGCCGGCGTGTCTTGTGGCACGGCGGGGTCCAATTGCCGCGCCGCCGCCACGAGAGGTTCGCGATCCTCCGCCGTCAGGCCCAGCGCGTCCGTCAACAAGGCAGCGGTCGACGGCTGCGGCGCGCGCTGCCCGCGCTCGATCATACCGATGTACACGACGCTATACCCGGCGCGCGCGGCCAAGGCTTCCTGCGTGAGGCCGGCGGCGAGGCGGTAGCGCTTGAGCAGAGGGCCAAAAGCGGATGGGCCGACGGTGATCATCGTCTCCTCAAACCTCATGCCATGTCTTCATAGGCGGACCGCGTAGCCGCGCTCACGATCTCCTCGGGCGTCATCGCCGCGCCCGCCCGCCACGCGGCGTCGACGCGATCGTCGCCGAGTTCCGCGCGCGCACGGGCAATAACGCGGTCGTAGATGGACCGGTCCGCCTCGGGGAGGGCCGAACTGGCGGCCGCGCGCAGCGTGTCCGCCGCGCCGAAGAGCAGCGCCGCGTCCGCGCAACACCCGCGCAGCCCCGCGGCCCGCGCCAATCCTTCGACACACAGGGCAACACCAGCCCTATCACGCACCTGCCCATGACGCGTCAAGCTCTCCGCGTAAAACGCGCGGGCCTGCCCGAGGTCCCCGCGCTCACACGCCACGGCGGCCAGGACGACGAGCGCGCGGGCGATACCTTGCGCGTGGTCTAACGCACGGAATAGCGTGAGACTGCCGGCGCATAGGTGTGCCGCGCGCTCGTACGCGCCTTTGTAGCGGGCCGTCGTCCCCAGGTTCACCAACGCGAGGGCGCGCCCCCACGTATCGCCGGCGGCGTCAAACGAGGACAGGCTTCGCTCGTATAATAGTTCCGCCTCGTCCACGTCGCCGCGACCCAGCGCCACGTTACCCAGTATGGTGAGCGAGAGGGCTTTAGCCGGGCCGAAGGCATCGCCTAACCGCTCATACAGGGCCAGGGCCGCCGCACAGAGCGTGCGCGCTCGGTCATAGTCGCCCGACTCCCACGCCAACGCGCCCGCTCCACCCAGCGCCTTGGCCCGCGTCGACTCCGTCACGGCGTCGCCCATGGCGTCGCCCTCGGGCAGTTCCAGCAGACGGAGCAGCCAGTGAAGTCCCTCGCGTGGATAGCTGCGCATGTACCAAAACAGCCACAAGGCCCCCGCCAGGCGCAGCCCAATCTCCCCCTCCGCATGGTCCGCGGCCCAGGCCAGCGCCGCGCGCAGGTTGTCGTGCTCTCGGTCCAACTGCTCTAATCGCGCGCCCTGCTCCGCCCCCGTCAATGCCTGTGCGGCGCCCTCCGCCAGGGCCGTGTAATAGAGGGCGTGCTGACGCCGCACGACCCCTATCTCGCCGCTCTCCGCGAGGCGCTCCAGCCCGTACTCGCGAATCGTTTCCAGCATCCCAAAGCGCGGATCATCGTCCTCGACAGCTATGGCGGCCGCCACATGCCGGCGCAGCAGGCTCTTATCCACCAGCGAAGCCAGCCAGTCGAAGACATCGATCCGCAAGTCGCCGGGCGCATCGCACACCGCCTGTACCGCCTCCATCGTACACCCGCCCGCGAAGACAGCCAGGCGTCTGAACAACGCCTGCTCGCCGGCGTGCAGCAAGTCGTAGCTCCAGGCGATCGCGCCACGCAGCGTTTGTTGCCGCTCCGGCAAGTCGCGCGGGCCGCCGGTCAGCAAGGGTAAGCGCTTGTCTAGCCGGGCAAGTAGGGCGGCGGGCGGAAGCAGTTTGACGCGCGGCGCGGCCAACTCGATGGCTAGCGGTAGCCCATCCAACCTCCGGCAAATCGCGGCGATGTCCGGTCCATTCGCGGCGGTCAACGCGAGATCGGGCCTGGCCGCACGCGCGCACCGCATAAAGAGATCAACCGCCGATAAGCCATGAGCGCGTCGGGAGAAGCGGCGCTCGTGGAATCGGGCGCCGTGAGCGGCTGCACCGCGAACTCGTGCTCGCCGCGCAGCCGCAACACGGATCGGCTCGTGACCAGCGCTTTGAGACCCGCGCACGACGATAGCAGACGCGCGACCACGGGCGCCGCCGCGAGCAGATGCTCGAAGTTGTCCATGACCAGTAGCACGCGCTTGTCCCGCAGCGACGCGCGCACACTCTCTTCGAGCGGCGCGGAGCCTTCGCGCAGCCCCAATGCCGCGGCGACAGACGACGCGACCAAACCGGGCTCACCGAGGGAGGCGAGCGCCACGTACACGACGCCATCGGGGAAAGCGCACATCACTTTGGTGGCGGCCTCTACCCCCAATCGCGTCTTGCCAACACCACCGGGGCCGGTAAGCGTCACGAGGCGCACGCCCGGGCGCGTCAAGAGCGCGGTGACGGCGGCGACCTCGACAGCGCGCCCAAGCAGTGGCGTCGGCTGTAGGGGCAGCGGCTCCTCACGAGAAAACGGTGTGGCCTCCGCCCCCACAGGCCCAGACGACGGCGCGGACAAGATGCCAAGGGGCGGATCATCCTGAGGAGACGGCGCATCCACGGGACGCGGCTCTATGGACCCACTGGAGGACCCAACGAGCGATTCCTCCAGCGCAAGACGGTCCTGTTGAGAGAGATTCAACGCGGCAGTGAGCGTCGTGAGCGTCGACGCTACGGGCAGGCGCTGGCCGCGTTCGAGCATGCCAATATAGACGGCGCTGTAACCCGCCAGCGCCGCCAGCGCCTCCTGCGTTAACCCAGCGGTCCGACGGTAGCGTTTAAGCAGTGTCCCGAAGGGGAGAAGGCTGGTTGTGACCACGACGTCGTCCCATTCTAGTGCGACAGCAGCGTCTGGTGGGCTATGCTGCTTTCTGACATGATACCATGCCCTACGTAGCGCGCCTCCTCAGCGCTGTCTGTCTACATGCTTATACATCTTGTCTATCCACGACGCGACCTTGGTCATAGACGACAGTGGTCTACCGCGTCACGCACAGCACGTAGAGTTATGGTACCCTGCCCATCGGTAGGGGAGTCCACCGATACGACAGATACGACAGACACGACAAGGGGGGAGAAAAAGATGTCGCAGGGCGCTACTGGACGGGTCACCGAGAAACAGGTCCAATTACTGGCGCGACTGGCTGGCCTGCCGCTTGATCCACGGCATATCCCCGCGCTCACAACGGCGCTGGGCGCCGACCTACGCCTGATCGCCAACCTGCGCGGCATCGACGTGGGCGACGCCGTCCCAGCCGGACCAGGGCTGTCCCACGAGCACGGGGGCGGCCACGATGTATAGATATCAGAGCGACTTCTCTTTCCTGACGATAGTGGAAGCCGCGCGCCTCGTGCGCGCGCGGCGCGTCTCGCCGGTCGAGCTCGTGGCAGCAGCGCTCGATCGCATCAACACCTACGATGACGGCGTGCGCGCCTTCCTGTCTGTCGATCACGAGGGGGCGCTAGCGGCGGCCGGCGACTGCGAGCGCGCCATCATGGACGGCGGCGCGGTCGTCGGACCACTGTGCGGCATACCGATCGCCGTCAAAGACATCGTCGACGTGGCCGGGCTGCCGACGACCGCAGGCTCGCGCGTCCTGGCCGGGAACATCGCGCGCGAAGACGCCGCCATCGTCGCGCGGCTACGCGCGGCCGGCGCCGTCATCATCGGCAAGACCAACACACACGAGTTCGCCTACGGCGTCATCTCCGCGCCCACGCGTAACCCCTGGGACCTCGCGCGCATCCCCGGTGGGTCGAGCGGCGGCTCGGCGGCGGCGCTCGCCGCGGGCATGGCTATGGGCGCGATCGGCACCGACACTGCCGGGTCGATCCGCTTACCCAGCGCGCTCTGCGGCGTCGTTGGCCTCAAGCCCACCTACGACCTGGTCGACCGCCACGGCGTCATTCCGCTGAGCTGGTCGCTCGACCATGCTGGACCCATGGCGCGCACGGGCGCCGACGCCGCGCTGCTGCTCACCGCCATGGCGCCGGATCTCGGGACAAGAGTAAGGGGAAAGGGACGCGCCAAGGATAGGCAAGAGCGCGCCAACGCCGTACTGGCCCAGCTAGACCGTCCGGTCAAAGGGCTGAGGATGGGCGTCCCACGCCCCTATTTCTACGACGACCTGGACCCCGAGATCGAGGCCGCGGTCGCACAAGCCCTGCGCGCCCTGGGCCATCTGGGCCTAGAGCCGCGCGATGTCGCGCTACCCGATGTCGCACTGACCTTCGCGGTCGGCCGCGCCGTGCAGCGGCCCGAAGCCAGCGCGTACCATCAGAAGACGTTGCGCGCGACGCCCGAACTCTACGAGGACGAGACGCGCCGCGACCTCGAGCTCGGCGCGTTGTACCTAGCGACGGATTATCTGCAGGGCCAGCGCGTGCGCGGCCAACTGCGCGAGCGCTGGCTGACCGTGATGCAAGAGGTCGACCTGCTCGTCACGCCGACCGTCCCGGTCGCGGCGCCCCCGCCGCCCGAAGAGAGCGGCGGCAGTGGCGTGGTTAAGGGCTCATTGTTGCGCAACACCTACCCGTTCAATCTCGTCGGTTTCCCCGCGCTTTCGGTCCCCTGCGGATTCACCTCAGCGGGCTTGCCCATCGGGCTACAGATCGTGGGCCGCCCGTACGAGGACCTCACCGTCCTGCGCGTCGGGCACTACTACCAGTGCGCCTCCGCGTGGCACACGAGACGTCCGCTGTAAGCGCCCGTGCACCAATGCTACATCGCCGTTACTCTTACGAACACCTGACCGTGGTTATCGGCCGCTTCGAGCGGGAGCAGGGCGCATTCAGCGCGAGAGTGCTCACGGGGTGCGCCCCGCCGCCGATCATCTCTGGCGTCGCCAATCCCTCGCGCGCGCGCGGTTGGCCTGAGCGAGCGGTCCACTATTTCGAGGCGCACCTCTAGCGTGATGCCGAGCAATCCGCGGATAGGCGCGGCGCGTTGACAAGCCCGCGCGATTTCGCCATAATAGCCGCAGACCCGACGCATGCCCTATAATCGATTCATAGGCGCGCCTATTGCCGCGTCACAGCGCATGACCAGCCCCATCGGTCATCGATTTTTTCGCCGGGCTATCTCGGCGGCGTTTCATTGAGGAGGTACTCGTCTATGGTCTCCCGTTCACTCAACCGCGTCGCGCGCGCCGCCACGGCCGCCGCTGTCGTCACGACCACCGGGCTCGCCGCGAGCGCCACGACGCGCCCCACGCCCGCGCACGCCGCCGGCACGGTCACCATCGGCGTCGTGGCCGATCTCACCGGCTCGGGCGCCGCGTACGGCATCTCGATCGCCAACGGCGCCAAGCTGGCGGGTACGCTGCTCGACAAGTCTGGCGGCGTCAACGGCGCCCAGGTCAAGGTCGACGTCGACGACGGCGCCACCAACACCTCACAGATCATTAACCTCTTCCAGCAGGACGCCGGCGCCAAGCATGTGCTGGCCATTGTCGGCCCCACGTTGAGTCAGGAGGCCTTCCAGGCCGACCACGTCGCGCAGGGACTCAGCGTGCCGGTCGTGGCCACGTCCAACACGGCGCCGGGTATCCCGCAGATCGGCAATTACATCTTCCGCCTGGGCCTGGGTGAGGCCGCCGTCGTCCCACTGGCCATGAAGACCGCGCTCAAGCACCTACACTTCAAGACGGCCGCCCTCATCTACGGCCAGGACAACGCGTTCACCAAGTCCGACGGCACGATCTTCACGGCCGTCGCCAAGACGCTTGGCGTGAAGCTTGTCGACACCGAGACATTCTCCACCGGCGATAAGGACTTTTCGACGCAGCTCACCAAGATCAAGAGCGCCAAGCCGGATGTGATCCTATGCGGCGCGCTACAGCAGGAGGCCGTGCCGATCCTGGTGCAGGCCCGCCAGCTCGGCATTAAGGCGCGGTTCATCGGCGGCAACGGCTTCAACACCCCGGTCGTCGCGCAGGACGCCGGCAAAGCGGCCGACGGCGCCATCGAGGGCACGGCGTGGTTCCCCAACGGCATGTCCGCCCGGAACCAGGCGTTCATCAAAGCCTACAAGTCCGCCTACGGCAAGGCCCCCGACCAGCTCGCCGCACAGGCATACGACGCCATCAACGTCATCGCCGACGCCGCACGGTTGGCCCATACCACCGACAACCGCGCCGCGCTGCGCGGCGCTCTGGCCAAGCTCAAGAACGTCCCTGTCGTCACCGGCGCCAGCGGCACATTCTCGTTCACCGCTGACCGCGACGCCGGCGAAATGGGCACAGTGCAGGTCATCCACAACGGCACGTACGAGGAGTACAAATAGTCGACTAATGTTGCAGCAAATCGTCAACACGCTCATCAACGCGTCAATCTACGCCCTGTTCGCGCTGGGCTATGCGCTCGTCTTCGGCGTGCTCGATATCCTGAACCTGGCGCACGGCGCGATCTTTATGGTCGGCGGGGTGGCCGCCGTGCAGGCAGTCTTGCTGTGGCATACGCCGTTAGTCGTGGGCGTGATCTTCGGCATCCTAGTCGGCGGCGTACTCGGCGTCGCGCTCGACTTCGTGGCCGTGGCGCCGCTGCGCGCGCGCGGGGCCGACTTCCTGGCCCCGCTCATCAGCACGCTCGCCGCCGCGGCCATCTTCGTCAACATCACCCTAGCCAGCGTCGGACCGGACGCGTTCAGCTTCCCGCCAGACGCCTTCCCCGACAATCCGATCACGATCGGCGCCGTCATCGTACGGCCGGTGCAGATCGCCATCGTCGTGCTGTCGATCGCGCTGATGGTCGGGCTCACCGCGATGCTGCGCTACAGCAAGTTCGGCCGCGCCATCCGGGCGGTCGCGGCCAACCGCCTGGCCGCGCAACTCGCCGGGGTCGACGTGCGGCGGACCATCGCCATCACGTTCTTCCTGGCCTCGGCCCTCGGCGCGCTCGCCGGCGTCTTCTACGGGCTCAACCTGCCCGACGCGATCTCCTACCAGATGGGCGACTCGATCCAACTGCGTGGACTGGCCATCATCGTCGTCGGCGGCATGGACAGCATCCCCGGCGTCCTGCTCGGTTCGCTGCTGCTGGCCGCCAGCGAGACTCTCGGCGTCGTGGGCGTCGGCTCGACGTATCGCGACGCCATCGGCTTCGGCCTGCTCTTCCTCGTCCTGGTGATCCGTCCCTCGGGGCTGCTCGGCCGGCGCGGGCTACGGGCGGCCTAGCCAATGATTGGCCTTGACGATGTTTGACGCCATCAGCGCCTGGCTCACGGCCAACAGCAACCTGGTCAACGACACGGGCCTTAACGCCCTGTTCGCCCTGAGCACCTACGTCATGGTCGCCTGCGGCCAACTCTCGCTGGCCACGCCGGCCTACGCGGCCATCGGAGCCTACACGGCCGTACTGCTCACGCCGCTCATAGGGCCGCAGGCGCCGTTCGTCGTGCAACTGGTCGCCGGCGCGCTTCTGTCCACCGTGGTGGCCGTACTGCTGGGCCTGCCGCTGCTGCGGCTGCGCGGCATCTATCTCAGCATCGCCTCCATTGGCTTCGTGGCCGTAGTAACCGTGTTTTTCCTGAACTTTCCACCGGGGGGTGAGGGCGGCGGCTCGCCGTTCATCGCCCAAGCGACCGCGACCTGGCAGATCTACCTCGCGCTCGTCGCGCTGTGCTATCTGTTCTGGCGCCTCCAGGGCTCGCCAATCGGACGCGGCCTGCGCGCCATCCGGCAGGACGAGGCGGCGGCGCGCTCCCTCGGCATCGACACCGTGGCCTACAAGCTGGGCGCCTTCGCCGTGAGCGGGCTGGTCGGCGGCCTCGCCGGCGTGTTGTGGGCGCGGCTACACTTCCAGGTTACGCCAACCACGTTTGGGTTCGCACAGAGCGTCGATTTCCTCTCCTACGTCATCGTCGGCGGCAGCTTCACCTGGCTGGGCAGCCCGCTCGGCGCACTGCTGCTCACGATCCTACCCAACGTCTTCCAGTTTCTGCAGGGCGCGCGCAACATCGTCGACGGCGTCGTGCTGCTGCTGGTCATCCTCTTCCTGCCCGGCGGCTTGGTCGACCTGCCCGCGCGGTCGATCGCCACGATCCGTGGCGCGCGCCGGCGGCGGTCGCTCCCCGCCATCGAAGCCAATCAGGGGGCGCGGACGCGATGACTCCAGAAACGCCATTGCTGCGGGTCGAGGGGGTGAGCCGCTTTTTCGGCGGCGTGCACGCGCTGGAAGACGTGAGCATGACCGTGCGCGCGGGCACAGTGCACGGGCTGATCGGACCCAACGGCGCGGGCAAGACGACGCTGATCAACCTGCTGACGGGCTTCTATCGCCCTACTGCCGGGCATATCACCCTGGAAGGGCGGCGGCTGGACGGCCGCCGCGCGCACCACATCGCGCGCATGGGCGTGGCCCGCACTTTCCAGAACATCCGGCTGTTCGGCGCGCTCCCCGCCGTCGACAACGTGCTGGTGGCCCGTCATCACCAGGGCGTACGCCGCTCACTTGGCCGCGTGGCTTTCCTGCCGGGCGCGTTGCGGGCGGAGCGCCGGGAGCGCGACACCGCGCTCGACGCCTTGCGCGAACTGGGCGTGCACGGCGACGCCACGCGCCCGGCGGGCACGCTGTCCTATGGCGATCAGCGCCGCGTGGAGATCGCGCGGGCGCTGGCGACCGAGCCGCGCCTGCTCTTGCTCGATGAGCCAGCCGCCGGCATGAACCATGAGGAGACGAACAGATTGGGCGACGCCATCCGCGGGCTGGCGCGGCCGTCGCGCGCCGTCCTACTCATCGAGCACGACCTGCCGCTGATCATGCGCGTGTGCGACTATATCACCGTGCTCAACTTCGGCCGCGTCATCGCCGAGGGCGCGCCCGCCGCGATAGCCGCCGACCCCGCCGTGATCGAAGCCTACCTGGGACAGGACGAGGACGACGATGCTGCTGCGTTGTGAGGACCTCGTCGTCCGCTACGGCCCGATCGAGGCCGTGCGCGGGGTCTCCTTCGAGGTCGAGCAGGGCCAGATCGTCGCGCTCATCGGGGCCAACGGCGCCGGCAAGAGCAGCACGCTGCGCGCCCTCTCCGGCGTGCTGCGTAAGGCCGGTGGGCGCGTCACGTTCCGCGACAAGGACATCACGCGCGCCCCGTCGCACGCCATCGTGCGGCAGGGCATGGTCCACGTCCCCGAAGGTCGCGCCATCGTAGCCACGATGAGCGTGCGGGAGAACCTTGAGCTGGGCGCCTACACGCGCGGCGACGGCGCGGCCGTGCGCGCTGAACTCGTCCGTATGTACGAGCGCTTCCCGATCCTGGGACAGCGGCGCGCCCTACCGGCCTCATCGTTGAGCGGCGGCGAGCAGCAGATGCTGGCCATCGCGCGCGGCTTGCTGGGCCGCCCGGCGCTGCTCCTGCTCGACGAGCCCTCGCTGGGCCTGGCGCCGCAACTCGTGCGCGAGGTCATGCGTATCGTGCGCGAGATCCGCACGGACGGCACGACGGTGCTGCTAGTGGAGCAAAACGCGCGGCAGGCGCTGGCCCTGGCCGACAGGGCCTACGTGCTGGAGCAGGGCCGCGTCACGCTGCAGGGCACGGGCCGTGAACTGCTCGCCGACCCCGCCATCGTGCGCGCCTACCTCGGCGTCGCCCCGGCCCACACGAACGCGACCGCCCATTGACAATCGCGTAACGCGGAGCGCGGCTAGCGATGCGAACGCTGCGCGCGTAGTCCCGCCGCGACCGTATCGTGTCTACTGGCAGCGCCATCTCGCGCTGCGCTGCCAAGCGTGACCGTGTGTGGATACCGGGTCAACCTGGCCGAGACATCGCTATCCATACACCGCCTTGAGGACGGAACACGCGCGCAATGTCACCCATTTGCTCAGCTGGCCCTGCTTGTCAATCTCCACCCAGGTTTTGCCATTGGAGGCAAACTGATTCCTCCAGCGTCCTGACTGTTCTTGTTTGCTGAGGAGCCACGCGACGGCGCCCTCAAGACGCGCATCGTGCGCGAAGCCAAGCTCACATAGGACCGCGACATTCTGGAGGATGTCGGCGACATAGCCTAAGGGGAAGCCCAGCTTGAACCAGGACGGGCTTGGCGTCACGTTGCCCCAGCCAGCCGGGTACGCGGCGGTGGCCGGGTCACAACTCAAGAGAAACGCTCCTCCCTGCTCGATGGCGCGTTCCACATGGGGCGCTCGCCGTTGGGGAGGGATGCGTGCCAGCGCCAGCAGCCCTTTGATCGCTCCCCAGGCGCAGGGAAGTTGCTCGTTCGACACGCAGCAGAATCCCGGCCCACTGGTTCCCGAGCGGTAATAGCGGGTGAAGCCTTCGCCGGTGATCGCGCGTGCTTGCCAGTCAATCGCGCGCTGCACGCGCTCATCCTCCAGCCAGCCAAACCCAATCAGCGCCCGGAGCAGATTGCCATTCAGGCAGTGGATCACGAGAGATGGGGGAGGGGGCGCGTCTTCCCTGCTTCCTCCCCCCCAGGACGCGAATCCCCCCGTTGTGGCTTGGCTGTGGGCCAACACATAGTCACATGCCACTTGCACACGCGCGTCTGCGCCATCGGCTCCAAGCTGGTCGAGAAAGATGAGTTGCCAGACCGTTCCCCGGTATTTGGGCGTATATCCCGGACCCGGTTTGACCCAGAACCCCTCTGGCTGCTCGGCGGCGAGGATGGCGGCAATGGGGTCGGTTTGCATGGCGGCGGCGCGCGCCTGCCGCACCTCTGGCACATCCTCGGGCTGATCGAGGAGTTGGCGCAAGGCCAGATGGCGCACCGCAGGGGTATCGTCGTCCAGCAACCAGGGCAACGGATCCCCTTTGAGCATGCGTAGCCAGGTGGTCATGTATCTTCTTTCCTTATCTCAAACCTCGTCTCGTCTTCCTCTGTTTATACAGCCTGGTCGCGGCTGTGGCGCGGACCACTCGGGTCCAGCCCGAAGCCGGCCCGCTCGATCCCTGATCCCTGCCTACCCTAGTCTATCGCAGGGCGGGCGACAACAGGGTGTCAGTCTTTCCGATCGATGGAACCTCTAGGCTGCTTTGTCCCTCTTCTTAAGTGAGACGTCCTCGTGAGGCGTCCTGCTCGGACAAGGGGAGGTTGACATGAGACAGGCTACCGTACGCCCCGTCGACGCGGCGATGATACCGCGCGCCCGACCCACACGCCGCTGGCCTCGGCGCACGCTCTATGTCTTGGGGAGCCTATGCGGCCTTGGCGTGCTCCTCCTGCTGTCTGTGGCCTATGTGTATCAACCACCGGAGGATCGCACCGACGTACCCGCCTATCTCGCCTGGATGCAGACGCGCCATCTCGACCACTACGTCGCCGCAGGGAACTTTCGCCTGCATTATCTGCACGTCGGGTCGGGCGAACCGATCGTGCTGTTGCCAGGCGGCGGCGGCTGGATCTACGACTTTCGCGACATCATCGCCGCCCTGGCGCCCCATTACGCGGTCTATGCGATCGACCCGCCGGGGGATGGCTATACCACCCCGCTGGTGAAGCATCCCGACTACAACCGCCTCTATACCCTCGCCTCGATCGACCACTCGCTGCTGGCCTTCATGAACGCGCTGCATCTCCGCAAAGCGGCCTTCGTTGGGAACTCCTGGGGCGGCGGTTACGCGCTGTACTTCGCCGAGCGTCACCCCGCGCGGGTCAGCGCACTTGTGTCACTGGACGGCGAGGGTCCAAATCTTGATGACACGGGGGGGCAGTTGTCGTGGGAGTTGGCCAAGTGGCCCGTGCTTGGTGAGATCGAGATGAAGCTGACGGCGACGCCGGGGTCTGTCAGGCAGGAACTGGAGAGTCTCTTTGTCCATCGGACGGTGACGGAGGACATGGTGCGGGAGTACTATATTCCCTATACCTTCCACAGTAACCTCATCTCGCAGTGGGTGCTGACACGCAACCTCGATTGGGGCGTGACGGAGCGACTCCTCCCCACGATGCACACCCCGCTGCTGATCATCTGGGGGAAGCAAGACACGCTCATGCCTGCCCCCCTGTTTGTCCCGCGCTGGCGCCAGTTGGCTCCCCGCGCCACGATTGTGGAGATCGACCAGGCCGGACATACCGTCCACAACGATCAGCCGGCGCGGGTGAATCGGTTGCTCCTGCGCTTCTTGTCATCGTCGAGGAGCGACCCGTTGGAAAGCGCCCGTGATGGGCGCTGACCCCTCTGGCGACGGTGATCCGCGGAGAACGCCGGCTGAGATCGGCGCGTTGGTGCGGGCCGCCCAGCGCGGCGACACGATGGCGATGAACGACCTGCTGGATCAGCTCACGCCCTACGTCGCTCGCATCTGTGGTCCCATCGCGCTCGACGACGCGGCGGACGCCGCCCAGGAGGCGCTCATCGCGGTCTTCCGCCGCCTGCATACGCTGCGTGAGCCCGCCGCCGTGTATGGGTGGGTTCGGGCCATCGCCACGCGCGAGGCCGTCCACGTGGCCCAGCGCCGCGCCAGCCGCCCAACGGATGAGCTGGTCGATGTACCCGCTCGCGGCGATGTTGAGCTTACCGCCGACATCCGTGACGTCCTGGCGCGGCTCACGCCGGAGCACCGCGCGGTGCTGGTACTCCGTGATCTGGAGGGGCTCGATGAATCCCAGGCGGCGGCGCTGCTGGCGGCGCCGCGCGGCACTATGAAGTCCCGCTTGCACCGGGCGCGCCTTAACTTTAGAAGGGTGTGGACTGAATGAACGAGCCGACGAATCTTGCGTGGCCGGTCGCGGAACTCGACACGGTACGGCGCTTGCGCGTGCTGGCGGCCGCCGCAGGCGCGGTGGTGGTGGAGCGGGTCATCCCGGCGCCGGTCGAAGCCGTCTGGGCCGTGGCGGGCGACCTGGAGCGCGAAATACCGCGCCTGGGCTGGTATGTCACGTCGCTACGCATCGTCCGTGCCACTGGAGATCGCCTCGATTTGGATGTACGCGGGCCGCTGGGCGTGCGGGATCACTTCGACGCGGTGCTGCGGCCGGGCTGGTGCTGGTGTCAAGGCCGCGTCCTGCGCGTGGGCATGGCCGCCACTGCGATCCCCGAGGGGACCCTGTTCGCCGCGGCCGCGGGCCTGCGCCTTCCCGGCGCAGGCGTGCTGCGCCCGGCTGTGCGGCGCAGCCTCGTCCGCGCGCTCGACCGCACCGCACGGCATGTGCGCGAGACATGATGTCGAAGCCGTGGGTTTTCTGAGAAGTTTCTATAATGTATCCATGGGTTGTGCGGGACTAGCGAGCCGGAGGCGTCGGATGAGATCGTTTAGGATAATGATCGCGGTAGTTGCGGTGATCGGCGCGCTCGCGGCGGCGGCGGGGTTGATCTCAGTGGCCACCGGCGCCGGCGCCCCCGCCATACACTTCCGCGTCTTCGCCCGCACCGGCCTCCGCCTGACCGACATCGTCTGGACCGGCCGGCAATTCCTCTATGTCGACAACACAACCAATCGTGTCGCGGCCGCCGGGCCGTCCGGAACGCCGCTGGCGCCCTTTGTCCGCATGCCCCGTCAGGTCGAGGAAACGCGGTGTCGCCCCTCCCCCGGCGCGCACGGCTTCGCGGCCGGGGACATCTACTGCCACGCCCCGGACAACAAGATCTACCGCCTCAGCGCCGACGGCAAGACGGTGGCCGTCTTCGCCACGCTGTCTCACGCGCCGCGTTCCGATGGCGCGCTCGCCTTCGATACCGTCGGCGCTTTCGGTTTTGCCCTCATCGTCGCGACCGGCCGATCGGGATCGTCCACATCCCGCGGAGGCGCGGTGTTCGCGATCGATCACAGTGGGCGCGTGCGTCGCATCGGCCGTTACGACAATCCCGGCGGCGCTGACGAGATCGCCGTCGCGCCGGCGCGCTTCGGTTCAGCCTCCGGGCAGGCGCTGCTCGCCGTCGACGCCGGGACAAGCGGCAGTTTGGTGGCGATGGATGCGCATGGTCACGCGCGGACCCTCTTGTCGCTTCCGGATGGACCCAACCCGATCGTGGTCCTCACGCGTGGTCAGAGGCCGCCCGCCGGGGCCGCCAAGCCCGGCCTGTACGTCACCGACACGCTCTCGCGCGACGTCTACCTCGCGCCTGAGTCCGAGCTTACGCCATTTGTGGGCGACGTGGTCGTCGGTAGCGAGCTGCGCGGGATCTTCTGGGTCGTGCGGCCCCATGGGAGCGGCGTCGTGGCGACCCGGTTACCGACCACCCTCTCCGGCAAGGCGTACAACCTCGAGGGCGCCGCCTACGTCGACGCCTGAGTGGCGCCCGCCGCGGATTGACGACCCACGCGTCACGGGACGGACGCGCCCTACGCCCTGGGAGGGGCCGCCTTTAATGCAAAGCTACGCGCGTAGGCCGGCCGCGCGCAATGTCGCGTCGACCCACGCGGCCTCCTCTGGGGACAAGACAGGGGATGGCGGCGCCTGAGTATAGTCGATCAACCGCTCGTACCCGACCAGGGCAAAACAGGCGTCGACGGCCGCTTGCAGATCAAGCGGCACGTCCGGGTCGGGCGGCAGCAACGGGAGGGGAACGGTGGGCAGGGTGTCCGGCAAGGCCATGGCCCACAGTTGGGTGAAGGGGCACCGTTGCGCGCGACTCAGGCAGACATAGTAGGCGGCGGGCGGCGCGGTATCCGCCAACGGGATACGCGCGCCCTGGCGCACTAGGTCGATCTCCAGCAGATGCACGTCGGCGCGCAACAACTCCCGACGCCGGTCGAGATATTCGCGCGCGCCTTCGCCGTATTTGTTCGCCGGTGAGATGATCTCAATCACGTCGACGAGGCGACGCTGGGCCACGTCGCGTATCTCGATGCTCAACTGCGGCGCCTCGACATAGTTGGGCAGTTCAGCCGATGGCGTGGTAATGCCCGGGGCGTCCGGCGCGGCCTCGGCCACGGCGACCGGCGACGCGCCGCGCACTGGAACCACATGGACATCAGGATAGACGGCGCGCGACGGCGGGACATCGAACACGCCCAGGGCCGGCCGATCAAGCACGTAGCGCTTCGCCAACAGGGCCACATATGTCGGCGCCAGCAGCGGCATGAGCAGCGCGCGGATGGCCCCGGCGAGGGTTTCGTGGAACTCCTGCCACAACTCGCCCTCGAGATACGGGTCCATGCCGGGGAAAGGTGATGGCATCGCGCGCCTCCGCATACACTACGCGCCAGATCGTTAGCGCCAGTCTAACACGTTTCGCGCAGTTCCTTAAGCATGTGCTAGGAGCGCATGACGTTCATCTTATGTAATCGCTCAGTTGGGGCGAAACGCTACGCGGCGCGCGGCAGCGGCGCGCTGAGCGTGGTCGGCTGCACCTGGGGCAGCAGAGACGGGGACGGCGTGCCCGTGAGATGGGCCGCACAGGCGGCGG
>JAABUJ010004018.1_pt1 | contig 15871 bp, 9 predicted proteins | sample 5559131 | NCBI WGS metagenome assembly JAABUJ01 (sample SAMN10711875, study PRJNA513366) | rock metagenome | isolation source: Antarctica rocks | place: Antarctica: Victoria Land, Mt New Zealand nord | collected 2016-01-07 | reverse complement strand
TGCGCACCAGCGGCGACACGGCCCGCTCGCCGCCGCTGCACAGCGCTGTGGGAGGGTGGTCGTCGAAGGCGTCCCATTCCCCGACGGCCACCCTCCCATACACAGGAAGACGCGCATCGAGGGCGTATCCCTACAGGGCAGTGCGACACGATGTTGCACTATGTAAGTGTGGTAGAGGAAAGGCTACTACCAGGCTAAGCGGCTAGGCGGTGTACGTTCGTAGTTTTTGCACGGCGATTCCTACGAACTTTGACCAGCGACCCACTTAGTGTTCAAAGCCTGTCCCCACTCCCACGGTGCGTCGTCGGTAACGGCGGGGTGCTATAGCGCGGGAGGAAGCCTAAGGAGAGGGCTAGCCATCAGCCCGAACCGGGCAAGGGGAAGATCGGACGGGTGAACGCGAGTGAATCCTCGGCATTAAGCGTCGTCATAGGGAAAGTAACCGGAATGATGGATGCCCAAGACGGTGAGATGGGTCAACAGGCGCGTACCTTTGCCCTGGTATGCGCGAGGACACCTAGACCCCGGCGCATAGGGGACACCCACCCCGATCGCATCTTACGAGTGCGGAACGTGGAAACCCCGATGGGGTCTGGCCGAGAGACCGGGCGGAAGCCCGGCAGGCCAGTAGGCCAACCGCGAGGGCGGCGGAACACCCCAGCGGGACAGGAACATCCCGGAAGCGAAGGCCACCAGCCGAAAGGCACGGGGAATCCATAACCCGGTGGATAGGGCGGATGCCCACGCTGAAAGGCGGCTGACGGGGATGTGGTGAGCGACCCGGAGATGACTGCGACGGCTGCAAATTGAGGGGGAAGTTAGATGCAAGACACCCGTCCTGCAAACAGAACCGAGAGACCCACCGATTGGAACGGCGTCAATTGGCGCGCGACCAATCGGCGCGTCCGCAACCTGAGGCAGCGCATCTTCCGGGCGACCCGGGAGGGCGACGGGGATAGAGTCCAGTCGCTGCAACGGCTCATGCTGCGAAGTCGATCGAACACTCTCATGAGCGTGCGACGGGTGACGCAGATGAATCAGGGCAAAAGGACGGCGGGCGTCGACAAGCTGGTGATCAAGACACCGGCAGCCAGGGGACAACTGGTAGACCATCTCATGGCCTATCAGCCCTGGAAGGCAAAGCCGACCAGACGGGTGTACATACCGAAAGCCAACGGCAAACCCCGACCGCTCGGGATACCCACCGTGATGGACCGCTGCCTTCAGGCACGCGTCAAGAATGCGCTGGAACCGGCGTGGGAAGCCCTCTTCGAGGGCACCAGCTACGGATTCCGACCGGGACGGGGCTGCCACGATGCCAGCGCCAAGATCGTCCATGTAGCGAACGCCAGCACGCGGAAACACTGGGTGCTGGATGCGGACATCAAAGGGGCCTTCGATCACGCATGTTGATACTCCCTTCCAAAAGCCAGCGTCGTGAGCGTGCCGTCTTTGAACCGCCGGAATTGGTCGAGCGTGGCCGGCGTATCGGGAAACAGGAAAGTCTTGCGCTGCGGGTCTTTGGTCACCTGAATGCTCCCTTTATAGATACGATCGTAGATCCAGTGCGGGGTGAGGTCAAGCGCCTGGGCAATCTGCGTCACCGAGAGGTAGCCAGCGACGCGGCGCGGGTGCGATTGGCTGCGCTTTTGGAAGATGCGGTGCTTGAGGCGGATAATCCTGACCGTGTTGGGTAACATATCGCGGCTTTGGGGCGAGCGATAACCCCGCGCCGTGAGCATCCGGGCGATCTCCTCATCGGGGGTGCCCTGCACGCTCTCCTCCACGATGATCCGTTCCACCTCCGCAGCCTCCGCGAGATCCGTCCACCTCCCGACATGGACGGGGACGCTCAGGGTCGTCGTCTCCCCGCCGCGCCAGACGATGCGCGCCTGCACCCGATCCCGTGCCACCCGGTGGATGACCACCTTGTCGATGAGCGCCCGCAGCAACGCCTTTTTATGGGCCTGGTCGATGACCCCCTCTCGCCAGAGCTGCGGCAGGCGCTGCCCCACCGCCTCGAAGCATGCGCGGAGGTCGGGTGATAATGGGAGCGCCGGAGTGGGCGGCCGCTGCTGCTGGGCATAGGCGTCCTCAGCCTGCTTGAGGGTGCCGAGCGCCGCTTCCCAGCGCCGCTCAAGCTCGCCCGCCACGAGCCGATTGTCCGGGTCGACCCGCGTGAATTGCTGCTGGGCCAGGTCCGCCTCGTAGCGCAGGCGCTCCACGTGCTGCCGGTGCGCGTGCTCGACGCGCTCGTCGCGGGTGTGTTCCGTGGCGACCGCGCGGGCGTAGGCGTCGAGTTCGACGGGGGAGAGGGCCGCGACGAAGGCGTCCACCACGGCCTCATCGACGGCGTCGGCCGGGATGCGCTGGCAGACGGGCACGCCGTACTGCGCGCGCAGGTAGGTGCACAGGTATCGCGTCCCTCCTTTGTATTGCACGACCACCTTGTGCCCGCACTCCCCGCAGTAGACGATCCCATGCAGCAGCGCCTTGCCGGGGCGCGGGACGCCGCGCGATTTGTTGCGGTCGTACTCCGCGTAATTGTCCTGGAGCATGGCCTGGATACGCGCGAAGGTCTCCCAGGGAATGTACGCCGGGTAGACATCGTTGACACGGATCTTCCATTGGTCGAGGGGCAGGCGCTCGATCTTCTTCTGTGTCGTCGACGGCCCGCTCGTCGTGGTGCGCGTGCGCCCGTAGACGAAGGCGCCCGCGTAGACCGGGTTCTTCAGGATCTCCAGAATGGCGGCCACGGTCGGCTTCTTCCAGGCCACGTCCCCGAAGCGGTCACGGCGGGGCAGCAGGAGGTTGTTCTTATTAAAGGACTGGAGGACCCGGTTCGCCGAACGCGCCTCCAGGAACGTGGCGAAGATCAGGGCCAGACGGTCCTGGACCTCCTGGTTGGGGTCCTTGGCGGCCCGGCCGAGCGGGTCGCGGACGAGTCCGACCGGGAGTGCCAGGGCGAGCTCACCCCGCTCGGCCTTGTTGAGCAGGCCCGCGGTCAGCCGAGCCTTGATGGTATGGAGCTCCAATTCCGACAGTTGGCCCTTCAAGCCGAGGAGGAGGCGCCCGTTGGGCGAGCCGGGGTCGTAGATACCATCCCGATCGGCGATCAGGCAGCGCCGGTAGCCGCACACATCGAGCAACGGATACCAATCCGAGCAGTTGCGGGCCAGGCGGGTGACGTCGTAGGAAAGGATGATGCCGACCTGGTCCAGCGTGACCTGCGCCACGACATCCTTGAAGCCCTCGCGCCGCTCGGCGGAGGCGGCGCTCACGCCGATGTCGGCGTCGACGACCACGACATCCTCAGGACGCCAGCCGAGGCCGACGGCGTGCTGCTCGAGGGCATATTGCAGGCGCAGGCTCTCCTGATGGGAGAGGGCCTGGTGCGGGGTCGACTGGCGCACATAGATGATGGCCTTGCGCGCCAGGTGCTGGGGCGTGATGAGTTCGGACGTAGTCATGGATCACCTCGTGGAAGATCGCGGCGAGGTCGTCGACGATCTGATGTTGCAGAGTGGGAGGGAGGCGCTCCCACAGGTCGTCGGGTCGGCAGGGCATGGCGCACCGCACTGCTCGGCCAGGGCTAAGAGGTCGGTGATCGCATCGTGCGTCAGCTTCGTCGGGGTGAGTGGCCGAGGCGCCGTCAGATTAGTGGAGGCGAGGGGTAGGCGCAAGGCCATGTGGCCTCGATAGGCGACCAAGACGTGGGTCGGGCCGTGCGCAGGCTGGCCGAGGGGGCGCAGCGGGAACCGACGCCCAAAGAGGGGATGGGTGGGGTCGGTGACCTCGACCTCGGTCACCTCATCAAGGATTGGGTTATTGAATGGGGTAGGAAGATGGGGGCTCGTTTGACCAACTGGACCACCAGGTCTTGCTGTCCATCCTGGGTGAGAAGCTGCACGATAACCGGTTCCTACGGTTGATCGGGAGCATGCTCCGGGCCGGCTATCTGGAAGACTGGCACTGGCACCCTACCTACAGCGGGAGCCCGCAAGGTGGGGTGTGCTCACCCGTCCTTTCAAACGTCTACCTGGACAAACTCGACCAGTACGTCGAGACCGTGCTCCTCCCGGCCTACAACCGGGGGGAGGTGCGACGGACCAATCCGGCGTACACCGCACTCGAACGACCAATCGCACGGGCCAAGCGCGTGGGGACCCCACGAGAAACGGCCGCCCTGCGCCAGCAGAGGCGGCCGTTACCCTCGCAGGACCCCCACGACCCGCAGTACCGGCGACTCCGCTACGTGCGCTACGCCGATGACTGGCTCCTTGGCTTCGCCGGTCCCAAGGCGGAAGCCGAGGAGATCAAGCGCCACCTCAGGGTATTCCTGCGCGACACCCTCAAGCTCGAACTCTCTGAGGAGAAGACGCTGATCACGCACGCCGCCAGCCAGGCCGCGCGCTTCCTCGGCTACGACATCGTGACCCGCTATGCCAACGCCAAGCTTGACCAGCGCGGCCAACGCCAAGTCAACGGCACCATCGGGTTACGCCTCCCGGCGGAGGTCATCGCGGAGCACCGTGCACGGTACGAACGCGGCGGCTACCCGATCCATCAGGTGCGGACCTCGGACAGCGATTTCACCATCGTCGCCGCGTACCAAGCCGCGTTTCGGGGCCTCGCGCAGTACTATCTTCTGGCGCGGAACGTCGGCTGGCTCTGGCGGTTGCACTGGACGATGCGCGGGTCGCTGCTCAAGACGCTCGCGTTCACGCACAAATCCTCGATGATGGCCCAGGCACGCAAGTACCGGGCGACCGTCGAGACGCCCCACGGCAGCATGAGCTGCCTGCGGGTGGTGGTCGAACGCGGGGCGGCCAAGAAGCCCTTGGTCGCCCAGTTTGGCGGCATCCCTCTGCGACGACAACGGTACGCCCTCCTCAACGATGTCCCCCCGAAGGTCAACACAGACAGGCGCAATGAGCTACTCAAAAGGCTCCTTGCGGATACCTGTGAGCTATGCGGCGCGCGGCAGGACTGCGAAGTCCACCACATCCGCAAGCTCGCGGACCTGAAGATAAAAGGACGACCAGAGACGCCGACGTGGGTGCAGATCATGGCTGCACGACGGCGGAAGACGCTGGTCGTGTGCCGCGCCTGTCACGACGCGATCCACGCAGGACGACCAACTGACAGGAAACGGGCATGAGTCACTGGAAAGCAGGATGCCGCGAAAGTGGCCTGTCCTGTTTGGGGAGGGGCCGACGGAAAAGGGCTACATCCCGTAGCACCTCGCCGGCGGCCTACTCTACTCTGAGGCGGGGAGAGTACCGCGAGGTACCGACCTATGCCACTTCATGCCGGAGCGCATAATACGAAGGGTGCTTTCGCTAATGGTGAGCTCTCCTTCGCTATGCCCGCTACCCTCTCCGCTTGACCGCTGGCAGACGCATTAGGACGCATGTGGCAAGCCCACGGGGGCTGCTAACGATTTTGACGCAGTGAATAAGTATGTGCCAGCGTCGCGACCAAGTGGCAGCCCACTGACAGCGCCCACTTTATTCTCGGTCAACCGCTGGCATGTCTATGCGCGCGATGGGCGCCGATAGCTCACGCGGCGCTGCTTTCTGTGTGCCCCGAATCCATGGGTTGGTAACGATCAGCGAACAATGGCAATTCGAGCGGCTTATGACAACCCAGACTCAAGGCAATTATGGGAGGATTTGAGGGGGCACTGCGAAGGTGAATCTGCTCCCGATTGTACTCCCGCGCGCCAGGAGGTTGAACGGCAACTGCACGCGGATGGGCGGCCCTGTACGGTTTCCCTGGATACGATCCATGAGCAACGACACGGCGGTGTGGGCGATGTCCTCGATATTCACGGTGACCGTGGAGAGGGAGGGCGTCGCATATAAAGCTTCATCGATACCGTCGAAGCCGATCACGGCAACGTCCTCAGGGACTCGGCGACCCATCTCGTACAGCGTTTTCAGCGCTCCCAGCGCCACGAGGTCATTGAAACAGAACACGGCGTCCGGCGGGGGGTCGAGGGCGAGCAGGTGTCGCATCGCCCGGACCCCATCGTGCCGCTGAAACGACCGTGGAGACACACGCGCTACGAGGCGCGGATCGAGCGGCAGCCCCGCCTCCGCCAACGCCGCTTCGTACCCTTGCAGGCGTATGCGCGGCATGAGGTCGGTCGGGTCCTCCGGGACGCCGATAGCGGCAATGCGCCGTCGTCCCAAGCCGATCAAATGCTCTGTTGCCAGACGCGCGGCGGCCGCATCGTCCGCGACGACATGATCGAAGGGCGCTCCAAATGGGCGCTGCCCCAGGAGGACGATCGGGATCTGTATCTGCTCCGGATGGATGTCCTCTACATGCAGCGCGAGCGGGTTGAGGATGACGCCGTCGATCAGGTGCGGGCGCAGGCCATTGGCGACGAGAGCCTCCCGTTCGCGATTGCCGCTCGTATGGTCGACGAGGACGGTGTAGCCCTGCTGTTCGGCCGCCGCGACGATCGCCGCACTGACTTTGGAGAAGAACGGATTGGCGAGATCGGGGATCGCGACGGCCAGAACGCCGAGCGGTCCTTTGCGCAGAGACCGCGCGGCGAGATTGGGACGATAATTCAACGTCACGATCGATGCGCGCACGCGCTCGGCCGTTTCCACACTGACGCGGGCCATATGCCCGTTGACGACGTTGGACACAGTCCTGTGCGATACACCCGCATGCACGGCCACATCCTTGAGTGTCGCCCCCCCCACGGGTTATCCCCCTTAGTATCCTGTCAACCGCGCGTGTATCAAGTGCCACGTGGTACTTACACTAGCACACGAACAAGCGTCCGTCAATGACAATGTCGGGCGGGCTAGGAGATAAAGCCCGTACATAGAACTCCATTTAGACTGCTTGCTTCACGGTTATGGCACTCTATCGACCGAGGTGTGGTCTCACCCCAACATCACCGGCTTCATGAACGACGTTTACACGCATCTCCCGCGCTCATCGCACCCGCTCGTCTTTCACCACACGTCTGGGAGATGGAAACACGTTGGAAGCGTTAGACGTTGGAAACGGGGTATTGACAGCCCGAGAAACCTATGCTACAGTAGGTACCACGTGGAACCTAATACCACGTGGTACCTGCGAACGGTATCGGTGAAGCAGCGAGAGGCTGGAGGGGGCCTTGTCCGGACTGACCATGGGAGTCAGTGGGACAGGACGCTACAAGGAGGTATTGTGGTGGACGAGAATAACACACACTACGGGCGGCGAGACTTCCTGCGCATGGGCGCGACAGCGGTGGCCGGCGTGGCCGCAGCCGGCGCCGGCACGGGGTTGGTGGACGTGGCCCGGGCGGCGGGTCCGCAGGCCCAGGCCCCCGCCGGTGCCCTCTCGGTGGCCATCTGGGGCGGGCCGCCCGACATCCAGTCGCTCAAGGACGCCGTTAATCGGTACCAGAAGCAGTACCCGCAGGTCCATATCACGTTGCGGTACGGCGCCAACGCCTGTGGCGTGTCCTACGCCGACTGCAAAACCCTCATCGCCGGCGGCACCATGCCCGATGTCTTCGTGCCCGGCATCTGGAACTACAATGCGATGGTCGACGACGGCGTTTTGACCGACCTCGGGCCGTACATTGCCCGCGATAAGGTCGCCTTGTCCAGCTTCAATCCCAAGGTCATCGCGCAGATGCGCGCCCTAAAAGACGGCAAGATCTACGGCCTGCCGATGGGCTTCAACGTGCAGAGCCTCTACTACAACAAGGACATGTTCGACAAGGCCAAGCTTCCCTACCCGTCCGCGAGCGGGAACTACACCTGGCAGGACTTACGCGCGATGGCTAAGAAGCTGACCCTGGACGCGAACGGTAACACGCCGGCCTCGGCCAACTTCAATCCGAACAAGATCAAGCAGTGGGGCTTCTACACCCTGGCCGCCGTGCCCATCGCGCCCGCCTACGACCCGGTCCTGCTCGCCTTCGGCGGCAGCACCATGGCTTTCAAGGACCACCAGCGCTGCAACCTGGAGCACCCCGACAGCGTCCGCGCCTGGCAGTTCATCCAGGATCTCATGTGGGCGGACCACTCGACGGTCACGCCGCAGGTGAATCAGGAGCAGGCCGGCTACCTACGCTGGGTCGCCGGCCACGTCGCCATGCAGCAGGGCTCGCACGAGCAGACCGGGCTCGTCAACCAGCAGAACCCAGGCCTGCGCTACGACATGGCGCCGCTGCCGCGCGAGAAGGCTGGCCCCGCCACCGCTATCCAGATGCACATCTGGTCGGTCTACAACCGCTCTAAGAACAAGGATCTGGCCTGGCACTTCGTCAACTGGGTCTCCACTGTGGGTTCCGGTACGGAGATGGGTCTGGTGCCCGCCTACAAGGACTACGCCCTGGGCCCCGACTTCCTCCAGGCGCCGCAGCAGCCGGCGCACCTCAAGCAGGCCCAACTCGACCCGACGCAATGGAAGCTGACCTCGGTGCCGACCGCCTACAATCAGAAGTCCGACGAGATCGCGGGTCAGGATGGCTTCGGGCCGGCCTTGACCAGTATCGTCACGAACAAGAAGAGGGCTGCGGACGCCTTGCGCGGCATCTCGAAGAAAGTCGACGCGATCATGCGGGCGTAGCGGCGGGGCTGCCGGCGGGTGAGGTCATCGCGCCCGAGCGATAGCCTCACCCGCCGATGCACACTGTTCATCGCGCCCCCGATACGTCGCGCCTATCGCGCCGATATCATCACATCATCCTGAGTACGCCCTCGCGTACGGCTGGATAGAAGGGAAAAAGACCGCGCATGGCACGAGTGGCCCCTCTTGGTACGAGCGTCGCGCGCCGGGGCGGCGCGACGCTGGAGCGCCGCGAGTGGCTCGCGGCCTATGCCTTCATGGCGCCCCAGATCATCGGCCTGATCGTCTTTGTCGTTGGGCCGCTGTTGGTGTCCCTGTATCTCACGTTCACCCACTGGGACCTCGTCGCCCCCGCGCCCACCTGGGTCGGCCTGGCCAATTGGCGCTACTTCTTTCAGGATGCCCGTATCTACACGGTGCTGTGGAACACCGTGCGGTTCATCCTGACGGGCACGACGAGTTTCCTGGTCCTCTCGCTCCTGCTGGCCCTGCTCCTCAATCGGCCGCGCCGGGGCATCGGCCTGTTCCGCGCGCTGTTCTTCCTCCCCTTCGTCCTCTCGCAGGTCGCGGTTGGCGTGACCTGGCGCTGGATGTTCAATACCCAGTCGGGGCCCATCGTGCAACTGTTCGGCCTGTTCGGCCAGCAAAGCCCCGACTGGTTGGGAGACGGCGCCTACGCGATGACCGCCATCGCCGTCGTTACGACCTGGCAGGGCCTGGGCTACGGGTTGACTATCTACCTGGCGGGGCTGCAGGGCATCCCCGGCCATCTCACGGACGCGGCTCGGGTCGACGGGGCCAACGCCCTCCAGCGTTTCCGCTACGTCACCTTCCCGCTGCTCTCACCGACCGTGCTCTTCCTCACCATCACCTCGCTCATCGGCGCGTTCCAACTCTTCGACCCGGTCATCGTCTTGACCGACGCGGGGGCGAGCATCTCGACGGCGGGCGGGCCCGACAACTCGACCCGCACCATCGTCCTCTACCTCTACAACCAGATGTTCCAGTACAGCGAGCGCGTGTCCGGGTTGGGCTATGCCGCGACCATTGCCTGGATGCTCGCCATCCTCATTTTCGTGGTGACGGCGCTGCAATGGTCGGTGGCGCGTCGTTGGGTCTTCTATGGCGGCGACGACGGAAGGTAGGGAGACACCATGGCTACGGAACCTTTTATCAAGCCTGAAGTGGCGCGCGGGCGCGTCGCCTCTCGGGGGCAGCCCTCTATCTTGTCGGGGAGCGCACATAGGGCACGGAGGCTGGGGTATTACGGTCTGCTTATCGCGCTGGTGGCGGTGTATCTCGTCCCATTGAGCTGGATGATCTCCACGTCCCTGCGCACGCAGGTCAACCTCTTCGACCCGGGGCAGTGGGTTCCCAGCCCGGCCACGCTCGACCACTACGGCAATCTCTTCCAGTACCTGCCGGATTACGGCCGCTACGTCTGGAATACGCTGCGCATCGCCGGGCTCACGACCGTCGGCCAGCTCGTGTCGTGCTCGATGGCCGGCTATGCCCTGGCGCGCCTGCGCTTCCCGGGCCGTAACGTCCTGTTCGTCGTCCTGCTGCTCACCCTGATGGTGCCGTTCCACGCGACTTTGATCCCGGTCTACATTCTGTTTAAGAACCTGGGCTGGATCAACACGCCGCTGGCGCTCATCGTGCCGGCCTTCTTCGGCAACGCGCTCTTCACCTTCTTCTTCCGCCAGTTCTTCATGACGGTCCCGCAGGAGTTGGAGGAGGCGGCGCGCATCGACGGGGCCGGCTGGGCCCGCATCTTCCGCAGCATCATCGTGCCCGTGTCCAAGCCGGCGTATACGGCCGTCGGGCTCCTGACCTCCGTCACCGCATGGAACAGCTTCTTTGTCAACACGGTCTTCCTGCAGACGCAGGACCAGTGGGTCCTGACCGAGGCCTTACAGAGCCTGATCGGCCAGTACAACAGCCAGTACGGGGAGATCATGGCCGGCGTGGTGCTGATGTCGCTGCCGATCGTCGCGCTCTACGCCGTCGTGCAGCGCTACTTTGTCGAGGGCTTCACCTTCGCCGGTATCACAGGGTAGGGGTGTCGGCGAAGCGCCTCCGCCGGGGCAACCCGTGCCCCACCGTCGCCCCGTCTAGTAATAGCAGGAGGGATTACCCATGTCCGGGGGAGATGTTCAGGATGCGACGGCCGCGCCGTCACCCACCACCGTCACCGCCGACTTCGCCGCCCCGGTCGACTATCCCCTCTCCAAGGAGAAGTTCGCCGTGTACAACTCGGGGCTCGTGACGCGCGATCGCTACCAGCGTGACGCCGAACGGTTCGCCGAGGCGGGGCCGGAATCGTTGCGCATCGACATCGCGTGGGGGTGGCCACCCAGGGAAGATCCGTACGCGGTCCAACCCGTCACGGGGACGGCCGACCAACCGGTCTACCATTTCGACGAGTTGGACGAGCTCGCCGCGCTACTGAACAGGCAGGGCGTGCTGCCCTATTGGTCGTATTGCTACATGCCGGTCCCATTGCAGCGCGAGGGGGACTGGCGCAGCGCGCCGAGCAGTATGGAGGCGTGGGAGCGCGTGTTGCGCGCGTTCGCGCGGCACTATCGCGACGCGGGTATCCGCATCGGCTACCACGAGGTCTACAACGAGCCCGATCTCGTCGATCCGTCCGTCGGTCCGGTTTTCTTCACGGGGACGCGCGACGAGTACTTCGAGATGTATCGCCGTGGGGCGCCGGGCCTCAAGGCGGGTGATCCCGACGCGGTGGTGGGCGGGCCGGCGCTGGCCGTCACGGGCGAGGGCTCCTGGTTCGCGGACTTTCTTGCCCACGTGCGCGCGCATGACCTGCCGCTCGACTTCGCCTCGTTCCACCACTACGGCCCGGGCGTCGGTGAGGCCGTCGAAAGGATGCGCGACGGGCTCTCGCGCGACCCGTGGTTCGCCGCGACGGAGCTGCACCTCAACGAGTACAACGCGCTGCCGATCGACTACCCGCCGGGTGGCCCGCAGGAGAAGCATGGCCTGGCCGCCGCGCTGCTGCAAGATTTCCATGACCTGCTCGGGTATCCTTACCTGACCAAGGTGAGCTGGGCGCAATTCCTGGACAGCGGCCACGATAATTACTCGGGCATGGTCAGCATCGACGGCCGGCGAAAGGCTGTGTTCAATGCCTACAAGATATACATGGCAATGCCGACGGACCGCCGGCGGGTGGGCATCGCGGCGCCCGTGGGGAACGGCGGCATTGGGGGGATGGCCGCGACCGACGGGCACAGGGCGGGTATCGTCGTCTGGAACCGATCGGGCGCCGAGTGGATCGTGACCGTCGCCCTGCGCGACATCCCTTTTCCACGAGGAGCGTTCCGCGTGTATCGCATCGACGCCGACCATGCCAGTTGGGGTGACGACCCAGCCACCGAGGCGCTGACCGCGACGGAAACGCGCGACGACGTGGATACCGCCGCCCTCGCGTGGGCGGGCTCGATACCGCGCGACGCCGTCGTCTATCTCGAGGTGGATGACGGCTCGGGCATCTCCGAAACACCACCCCACCCCGTAGCCGCGGTCGTGCGAACCTTGCGCCATTATCCTGATCGGATGCGCACAGCCTACGCCGACTTCGACACGCACACCTGGATCGCGCGGCTGGGGATGGTGACGGAGCGGCAGGCCCTGGCGCAGGTTGGCGTGACGGTCGAGGATCTGCCCGACATACTCGCGCTACATTTCATGGCGGACGGCGCCCTCCGACCGATTGACGAGGACAGCCTGCTCGGCGTACGCATCGACTACCAGGCCGACGGGACGTACGCGTGGAGCGTGTTGTTCCACGGGCCGTACGCGGGTAGCCCCGACCTCTATGACGCGCGCGGGTCGGCCCCGCTGCCCTGGGGGACGGGACGGCCACCCGATCGGGTCGTCGCGGTGGCCGATCTCGCGCGCTTCGACATCCCTGTCACCACGTCCGCCCCCGAGGCGTGGACCGGACGCGCGCATCTCACGTTCATCGCCCGGAACGCGGGCGTGGGCGTGCGGGCCAAGGTCACGGTGCGGGCCGGGTGAGCTTTCCGGGTAGCGCTACCTGCCCGTGCGCTGGGAGGTAGGGACGGGCTTTTTTACTTGAGAGTTGAACATCGGACAGCGGAGCGAACCATGCCCTTGAACGACCACATCCTCCACCCACGTCCGCAGATGACCCGTCCGCGCTGGATCGATCTCGGCGGTCCCTGGGGCTTCGCCTATGACGACGACGGGCGCGGGCTGACGGAGCGATGGCAAGACCGGGTGGACATCTTCGCGCGCACGATCCGCGTGCCCTTCCCTCCCGAATCGCCCGCAAGCGGTATCGCGGACACGGGCTTCCACCCCATCGTGTGGTACAGGACCACCTTCACCGTCGCGCCCGACGACGCCGACGGCGCGCTCCTGTTGCACTGCGGCGCCGTCGACTATCGCGCTCACGTCTGGGTCAACGGGCAGCTCGTCGCGACGCACGAGGGCGGGCACACGCCCTTCAGCGCGGACATCGCGCCCGTTCTCGCGCCGACAGGGGAGCAGGTGCTCGTGATCCGGGCCGAGGACTGGCCAACCGACCTGGCGCAGCCGCGCGGCAAGCAGGATTGGTGGGAGGAGCCACACACTATCTGGTACCACCGCACCACTGGCATCTGGCAGCCCGTCTGGCTCGAACCGGTCTCGTCCACGCACATCACGGGCGTGCGCTGGACCCCGGACGTCGCGCGCGGCGTGCTCCGCCTGACGCTCACCCTGGTGCGGCCAGGCGGGACGACGACGCCGGTGCGGGCGCGCGTGCGGCTCATCCTGCGCGACACGCTCCTCGTCGAGGATGTCTGCCTGGTTTCGGGCGGCCGCCTCGAGCGTGAGTTCGCGCTGGACTACGTGGGGCACGAGGACGAGAGCAGCCGTGCGATTCTCTGGTCCCCGGAGCATCCGAACTTGATCGACGCACGCCTGACATTGTGGGAAGGCGATGCGGAGGTCGACGAGGTGCAGAGCTACGCCGGACTCCGCAGCGTCGCCGTGGCGGACAACTGCTTCCTGCTCAACGGCCACCCCTACTATCTGCGCCTCGTACTCGGGCAGGGCTACTGGCCGGCGTCGCACCTGGCCGCGCCGGATGAGGCCGCCTTGCGTCGGGAGGTGGAGCTGGTCAAGGAACTCGGCTTCAACGGCGTGCGGGTGCATCAGAAGGTAGAAGACCCGCGCTTCCTGTACTGGTGCGACCGTCTGGGCGTGCTGGTGTGGGGAGAGATGGCCAACGCCTATGCTTTTTCGCCCGAGGCCGTCGAGCGATTGACGCGCGAGTGGACGGAGGTTCTCGCGCGCGACTATAGCCATCCCTGTGTCGTGGCCTGGGTTCCGCTCAACGAAAGCTGGGGTGTGCCCGACCTGGCGCACGATCCCGCGCAGCAGCACTACGTGCGCATGCTCTATCACCTGACCAAGGCGCTCGACCCCACGCGCCCGGCTATCGGCAACGATGGCTGGCAACACATCGCGGGCGACATCATCGGCCTGCACGATTACGCCTTCGACGGCGGCACGCTCCGCGCGCGCTACGGGAGCGTCGAAACCCTGGAGCGGACGTTGCGGGAGGTGCGGCCACACTATCGCCACATGATCCTTCCCGGCTATCGACGCGACGCGGAGCCGACGATGCTGACCGAGTGCGGCGGCATCAGCTACCGCCCGCACGCCGCGCAAGTCTGGTTCGGCTATGGGACGGTGACCGGCCGAGAGGCCTTCGTCGAGAAGTATCGCGAGATCATCGGGGCCATCCTCGCCAGCCCGGCCATCGCCGGCTTCTGCTACACGCAGCTCGCCGACACCGGCCAGGAAACGAACGGCCTGCTCACCGACAAGCGGGAACACAAGCTCGATCCCGCCGTCGTCCGTTTCATTACGCGTGGCCTGTCGGCGGCCGTGCCGGGCGATGTGACCATGACCTACAAAGAGGACGCGTCCAGCTCGTCCTCATTGGGAACGATCACGTCGGGTGCGGCGCCGCACGGAACGAACGACGTGTGGCCGTGATTGGGTGAGGTGGCTGGCGCGCGGGGACGAAGCGTCGGGCGGCCGGGGATAGCGTCTGTGGGAAGAAAGGGGCCGCGTGGCGCGTGGCGCTGCCGCCGCGATGACTGATGACTGTGCCGGCGGTGCCCGGTGGTGGGAGTTGTCGCGCACCTCGTGGACCGTCGCGAGAACGCGCCGCCGATACGTGGCGACCGAAGCGACGTCAGCCGCATGGCCCGCCGGGCCATCGTGAGCCAGCGAGGGCCGGGAGGAGAGGGACCGACAGGGATGAAGATGACCGCGTTCGAGCTGTTCAAGGCCCCGCCGCGCTAGTTATTCCTGAAGGTCTCGACGGATAGCGGCATCCGCAGGCTGGGGAGAGCCGATCGTCGAGAGTTCGGGCCTTTCGCGCTGCGCGCCTGCCTGCAGGTCGACGCCTACACGACCAACACGGTGATCCAGGAGCAGAGCCTGGACATCCACTATCGCGGGCGGGTGCCTGCTCGACTACCTCGCCGACCCGCCAGTCGTCGACTATCGTGACGGGCACGTGGCCGTGCCGCGCGGGCCCGGGCTGGGCATAGTCGTCGACGAAGAGGCCGTGCGCATGGTGGCCGCGATTGGCAACGACAACCCCCTCTGGCGCGTCGCCGACGGGACGGTCGCCGAATGAAAATGCGTGATATGCGCGCGTCGCTGGCACCCGCATTCAGCCTCAGCCATTGGCAGGGCAACGCGCAGCACATCTCAACGCCGCTGTGTGGAAGCCGTGCATGCATGCCTATACACCGAGATGCATGAGCATACGTTAGTGTGATCCGTCATTGGATCGCCACAACTGCGGCGAGTCGGATCGGGCAGGCGCGACGATGTTGCTCACCCGACTGTCGCTCTTCTCTATGCCAGCGAGGTAGCAAACGCATGCTGCTCCGTTCACGATGTGCCTTCCCGATAAGCCATGAAATAGTTGCGCCGCACTCTTACACGTTGTGAAAGGCTATAGAGCAAAGTGTTCCTTCGGGGCGCGGGTAACGCTACAGGGCGATGATCGCGTTGGGCTCCTGGTAAGAGCCGCGCGCGCATGGCACGCTCTATGCCATGCCGCAGCCCGCCCTCCACGCGCCTCTGACCGTGAACGCGTTACACTCTGTGCGGACATACCGTCACGTCGCCGGTCGTCGGATAGGAGAAATGATGGGACCACCAGAACCGAAAGCCGATCTTCACCGCTACCTACAGGGCGCCCGCGACGCCCTGCTGTGGA
>JAABUJ010004017.1_pt1 | contig 15871 bp, 15 predicted proteins | sample 5559131 | NCBI WGS metagenome assembly JAABUJ01 (sample SAMN10711875, study PRJNA513366) | rock metagenome | isolation source: Antarctica rocks | place: Antarctica: Victoria Land, Mt New Zealand nord | collected 2016-01-07 | reverse complement strand
TAGCTCGATCTCACCGAACTCTACGACTGAACAGCCCGCCGTGGTCGCTCGCGAGAGGCGCGGGGCGCGAGAGGGCCAAGGAGAGCCCGGCGGAGGTTTGGCCCGTGTGCGCGCTCGGGTAGCGCTCCGGTAGAGGGTGCGGGGGCCCACGGAACTGTTGCGTGCCTGCCTTCTAAAGCCCGTGAGCCAGCAGGAGGCTTCCCCGATATGTCGTTTCGCCGCCTCGCCCTTCTCGTAGCTGCCAACGGAGCGGTCCTCCTCGCGGCGGCGGCGCCTTCGCCGGCGGCGATTCCCTCCGCCGTCTCGCGCGGCGTCGCGCCCCTCCGCCTGCGGGGCGCCAGCGACCTGGGCGCGCTCCCGGCGCGACGGTTGACGATCACGGTGGCGCTGGCTCCTCGCGATCCACGCGGGCTTGCCGCGTTCGTGGGCGGCCGCCACGCGCCGCTCTCGGCTCGGGCGTTCAGCGCACGGTTCGGACCGGCCGGGGCGACCGTGCGGGCGGTTACGAGCTGGGCGCGTGCCCACGGGCTGCGCGTGTCCTCGGTCTCGAGCAACCGCACCCTGGTGCGGCTCTCCGGCTCCTCCAACACGGTCGCACGGGCGCTGGGCACACGCTTCCACACATTCCGCGCGCCCGGCGGGTTGCGGTACTTCGCCACGACGGGCACCGCCCGTCTTCCGCGCAGCTTCGCGCGTCAGGTCAGCGCGGTGCTGGGCCTTTCGAACCTCGGCCGTCTCACCACCGCGCATAGCCAGGCGCGCACGGCGGGCGTGGGTGGGATCGATGTCCCGCGCTCGTACGGGCCGCAGGACCTCGCCGCCCTGTACAACGCGCCGAGCGCCGCGAGCGGGGCCGGACAGACCGTGGCCGTCATCGCGGCCGGTGATGTGAGCCAGCCGCGGCGTGATCTGGTCACCTTCGAGCAGCGCTTCGGACTGCCTCAGGTGCCGTGGACCCAGGTCAATGTGGGAGCGGCATCGAGCGACACGTCGGGCAACGACGAGTGGGATCTCGATACCCAGTACTCGACCGGTCTGGCCCCCAGCGTTTCCTCGCTGCGCGTCTATGTCGGATCTTCGCTCGCCGACGCCGACATCCTCGCGACGATCAACCGCTTCGTCATCGACAATGCCGCGCGGCAGGCGAGCTTCTCCGCCGGCGAGTGCGAGTCGCTGGCCTACGCCACCGGCTTCAGCGCCTCTGTGGATACGGTGCTCGAGCAGGCCGCCGCCCAGGGCCAGACTCTGTTCACCTCGAGCGGGGACACCGGCTCCTTCTGCCCCGCCGGCCCGGCGGGCGTCAACGGCGTGCCCGCCGGTCTCCCCGGCGTGAACTACCCGGCCTCGAGCCCGGGCGCGATCGGTGTCGGCGGCACGACCGTCCTCGGACCGGGACCGAACGAGATCACGTGGTACGCGGGCGGCGGCGGGTCGAGTTTCTTCGAACCCGCACCCGCCTACCAGGCGAAGGCCGGGGGGTCCTTCCTCGGGGTGCGGCGCGGCGTGCCCGACGTCTCGCTCGACGCCGACCCCACGAGCGGCTACCGGGTCATCGTCGGCGGGCAGGAGCAGACGATCGGCGGAACGAGCGCGAGCGCCCCCGCATGGCAGGGGATCTGGGCGCGCGCCCAAGGCGCCCACGGCGGAGCACTCGGCTTCGCCGGACCGGTGATCTACGCCACCGAGCCGCCCTCAGCCTTCCACGACATCATCATCGGCCACCAGGGCATCTACCCAGCCACACCCGGCTGGGACTACACCACCGGCCGAGGCACCCCCAACATCTCAGCGTTCGTGGCCGGCGGCTGAGCCAGAAGGGTCCCAACACCCGCTCGACTACGGCAACCCAGTGGCCACGGTGCTCACACGGGCCTGCGCACTAACGCGGTCTCGACCGTGAAGAAGTCGCAGTCGACGACGCTCTCCGCATGTGCCCACAGGAGCTCGCGCCAGATATGCCCGAGCGCCCCGACACCCATTACGCGGATCGTGCGTCCCTACTCGCTGCTCGCTGTCATCGTGGCGGCCGGCGCGCTAACGAGCGGATGCGGTGCGATCGGACCCAGCGCCGGCGCGGTGTCGGGCCGGGCCCTGTTTCTCGGGACGGGGTGCGGCTCTTGTCACACGCTTGCGGGCGCGGGTACTCACGGCCGATTGGGTCCTGACTTCGACACGAGCGAGCTCCTGAGCGCTTCGCAGCTACGCGCGTCCTTGACGGAGGGAGCCAACGGTATGCCTTCCTTCCGGGGCCGCCTCAACGATGCGCAGCTCAGCGCCGTCGCGGACTTCCTCTACACGCAGACGCATCATGCGCCGGACGCGCAGATTCGCGGGCGCTCGGGCGCAACGCCGTTGAAGTGATTCGGCGACCGCAGCGACCCCCACCAGCCGCCGCTGTCACGCTCGCTGCGCCGTGGTGAGCGCGGTCGGAACCCGCTCAAGGAAGCCAGGATGCCCAGGGACAGTCTTCGGGGCTTCAGTACCACGCATCGTTCGGGGAGGCCGGGATCGCATCGTGGCTAGAAAACTAGCTGCTAGGTCTCGACGACTGATCGGTCGGGAGCATGTTCCTCTTGCCAGTGTCTTATGAGCTTGGAACGGTCCGGGAGCAGACGGTTCGCATGGATGGCGTGGTGCGACCGTGCGCTTCGTGGCGCCGGGCGACGAGCGCGCTCTCAACCTCGGAGGACATGAATGTTCGAAAAGCTCAAGACTCCGGAGGAGATCTTTTCCTTCAAGCTCGGCTCCGCTCTGACCATGGAGAAGAACGTGCTGGGGATGCTTGGTCTCCTCCTGGAGGCTGCCGAGCCGTGCCCCGCGATGCAGGGGCTGGACAAGGGGGGCAAGGCGACGATCAAGAAGACCGACGACAGCATCGTCGACGCGGTCATCCTGCCGGTTGCGATCGAGACCGAGCATCACGAGATCGCGGTCTATGAGGTGCTGGTCGCCAACGCCGAGGCACGCGGCGCGCCGGAAGTCGCCGCGCTGCTGAAGGAGAACCTCGGTCAGGAGCAACACACCCTGGAAGAGGTCAAGTCCGTCGCGGAGCGCATCGCCAACGAGTGCTACGCGGTCGCGTAGGCCACTGAAGGGGCGGGTCCTCGGCAGCCAGAGGCGCTGCCGAGGACCGTCGGCGCGGAGGTTCGCGGCGAAAGCGGCGCATGGATCGAGCGCCGTGCGATCCGTCAGAGTTGTTCGCGCACGCCGGTCTCGCCACCGGCGCGGCGGAGCTGCTCGCTCAGGTCCCCCTCGAACGAGTCGCGCGCGGCGCCTCGCCGCAGCACGGGGAGCACCGACGAGCCGCGCAGATCCTCGAGCAGGAACGCGATCCCGGCATAGAGACCGACCCCGCAGATGGCCGCGGCCACGAGTCCGGCCGCGTGCTGGACCCCGGCGCCGTGGCCGAGCTCGTGAAGCCTGGAGAGCACCGCCCGCGCAGCCGACAGCGCGAGCAGCACGGAGATGAGCGGCTTGCCAAGCGCTCCGGCGCCGGCGAGGAGGAACGCCGCCGCGGCGAAGACGAGCAGGTAGAACCCGACGGCCGGGCTCAGCGTCCCGGGCGCGGAGAGGAGCTGAACGAGCCCAAGCGCCACCCAGGAGCCGGCGAAGAACGCGAGCACGGTCCCGCCGAGCGTGTCGCGGGCGAGGAAGGCGAAGACGCTGGCCAGCAGCTCGAGCGGGAAGACGAAGGCGACGAGCAGCAGGCCGACCTGCTTGCCCTGCGTCGCGGCGACCCATCCGTCGTCGAGCGCCGCGAGCAGGAGCATCCCCACCGAGAAGCTCATGATCCCGAGTGGAAGCGCGCTGCCCCGGTCGGACGAAGATGCGCACAGGCGCCGCGGGGTCGCGTGAGACGTCTGCGGTTCGGACGGCGTCGTCGCTGCTCATCGGCTCGCTCGCTACCCCGCAGCCGAGGCGTCAAACGCGATTAGCGCGGCGCGTGCCGGGGCACCTGTGTAGGTGCTCGGCGCGGCCGGGCTCCGAGTGCCGACAACGAGGAGATCCCATCCATGAAGGCAGTGACCTGGCACGGCAAGCGCGACGTCCGCGTGGACTCGGTCCCCGACCCGACGATCGAGCAGCCCACCGACGCCATCGTGCGGATCACGTCGAGCGGGATCTGCGGCTCCGATCTCCACCTCTACGAGGTGTTGGGGATGTTCATCGACCCGGGCGACATCCTCGGGCACGAGCCCATGGGCATCGTCGAGGAGGTCGGCACCGAGGTCACCCACATCAAGCCGGGCGATCGCGTCGTCATTCCCTTCAACATCTCCTGCGGGCACTGCTGGATGTGTGACCAGCACCTCTACTCCCAGTGCGAGACGACTCAGGTCCGCGAGCAGGGCAAGGGCGCGGCGTTCCTCGGCTACACGAAGCTCTACGGACAGGTGCCCGGGGGCCAGGCGGAGCTCCTGCGGGTGCCCCAGGCGCAGTTCGGGCCGATCAAGGTCCCCGAGGGACCCCCCGACGAGCGCTTCGTCTATCTCTCCGACGTCGTGCCCACGGCGTGGCAGGCGGTCGAATACGCCGGCATCCCCAAGGGAGGCAGCGTCGCCGTCTACGGCCTCGGGCCGATCGGGCAGATGTCGTGCCGCATCGCGCGCCACCAGGGCGTCGAACAGGTCATCGGCATCGACCTCGTGCCCGAGCGGATCGAGCTCGCCCGCCGCTACGGCGTCGAGGTGCTCGACCTGCGCGAGCACGACGACGTGGCCGAGACGATCCGGGGAATGACCGACGGACGCGGCCCCGACAGCGTGATCGACGCGGTGGGCCTCGAGGCCCACGGCGCACCGATCGGCAAGTTCGCCCAGCAGGCGGCCGGGATGCTCCCCGACTCGGTCGCGCGCAAGATGATGGAGACGGCGGGCATCGATCGCCTGAGCGTGATCAACCTCGCCATCGACACCGTCCGGCGCGGCGGCACGATCTCGCTGAGCGGCGTCTACGGCGGGACGGCGGATCCGATGAACATGATGACCCTGTTCGACAAGCAGATCCAGATCCGGATGGGCCAGGCCAACGTGAAGAGCTGGATCGACGATCTCATGCCCCTGGTCACGGCCGACGACGATCCGCTGGGGGTGGAGGATCTCGCGACCCACAAGCTCCCGCTCGACCAGGCTCCCCACGCCTACGAGATCTTCCAGAAGAAGCAGGACGGGGCGATAAAGATCCTGCTCCAGCCCTGACGAGGAGTCGAGGAACTCATGCTGCACACCAACGTCGCTCACGGGGTGCACCGGATCGAGCACTCCTACGTGAACTGGTACCTCATCGAGGAGGAGGGGCGGCTGACCGTCGTCGACACCGGAGTCCCCACCTCGTGGGCGTCGTTCGAGGACGCCCTGTCGCGCCTCGGCCGCTCAGCCGGGGACGTCGAGGCGGTCGTGCTCACCCACGGCCACTTCGACCACCTCGGATTCGCGGAGCGCGCCCGCTCGGAGCTCGGAGTTCCCGTCTACGTGCACGAGAACGACGTCCCGCTGACGCGCCACCCCTGGCGCTATGACCACGAGCGCGTGCGCGCCTACTACTTCGCGTCGCAGTTCCGGGCGTTTCCGATGGTGGCGACGTTCGTCCGCAACCGCGCCTGGTGGCCGACGCCGGTCAAGGAGGTGATTCGCTACGAGAGCGGCACCCTTCCCGTCCCCGGCTCGCCGCGGATCGTGTTCACCCCCGGCCACACGCTCGGGCACTGCGCGCTGCACCTGCCCGACCGCGACGCCGTGATCGCCGGCGATGCGATCGTCACCCTCAATCCGTACACCGGCTCCACCGGCCCCCAGATCGTCGCCGGCGCGGCGACGGTGGACAGCGAGCGGAACCTCGCCTCGCTCGACGCCCTCGCCGAGACCGGAGCGGCCACCGTGCTCGTTGGCCACGGCGAGCCGTGGACCCTAGGCGCCGAGGCCGCCGTGATCCGGGCGCGCCAGGTCGGGGCCTCCTGACCCGAGCGCCCGCCCGCCCGCGAAGACCGGTCCTCAGGAACGCAGGCGCGCGACGAGCTCGCCAGCGAGCGCCGAGTCTCCGAAGTGGCCCTTGTGCGCGAGGCGGCGGAGCTGGGCGAAGGTGAGCCAATCGATCAGTCGGCGCGGCGTGCGCCGGACGAGCGCGTAGGAGACGGCGCCCTGGCGCGTGGTCGCCAGGTCGCGGACCGGTGGGCCGAGCGCCGCGCGGGCGAGCGTGTCGGCCGCGGCGGCCACGGGCTCCGCGGGCACGATGCCCTCCAGTCCGAAGCCCGTCGCGCGGGAGGAGGCGTGGATGGGAGTGCGGATGTAGCCGGGGTAGACGGTGGTGACGGTGATCGAGCCGCCGTACTCGAGGCGCAGCGCGTCGGAGTAGGCGACGAGGCCGCGCTTGCTCATGCAGTACGCGGTCGCGAAGGGGACGCTCAAGTGGGCGAGCCCCGAGGCGACGTTCACCACGCGCCCGCGCGCGGCGAGCAGCGCAGGCATCGCCGCGGCGGTCACGCGCCATGGCCCCAGCAGGTTCACGTCGATGACCGCGAGCGCCTCCGCGTCGGGCGGCTTGCCGGCGCTCTGGCTCATGCCCACGCCGGCGTTGTTGATGAGCACGTCGAGGCCGCCGAGCCGCTCGGTCGCCTCGGCCACGGCGCGTTCGACCGACGGGAGCGCTCAGGTCGAGCCCGAGCACCCGAGCCCCGCGCGAGCGCAGCTCGGCGGCGGTCGCGGCGCCGATCCCGCTCGCCGCCCCGGTGATGAGGATGCGCGTGCTCACGCGAGTACCGCCTCGCGCCCCACCGGCGCGCCCTGCAGCTCGTAGTCGGCGGGGTCGAAGCGCGCTGTGCGCCGCCGAAAGCGCCACGTCCAGTCGGGCCACAAGGTGGCGTTGCGCCCGGTTCGGTCCTGGTACCAGCTCGCGCAGCCGGTGCTCCACACAGTGCCCTCCATCCGTCCGTCGACGGCCTCGTTGAACTCCGTCTGCACGTCTGGGCGCACCTCCATGGTCGCGGCACCCTGCTCGCGCGCCGTCCGCAGGGCGTCCAGCACGTAGGCGATCTGTGACTCGATCATGTAGATCATGGAGCTGTGCCCGAGGCCGGTGTTCGGCCCGAGCAGCATGAAGAAGTTCGGGAAGCCCCCGACCGCGGCGCCGAGATGCGCTCGCGGGCTGCCCTGCCAGACGTCGTCGAGCAGCTTGCCCTCGCGACCGCGCACGAGGCTGGCGATCGGCATGTCGGTGACCTCGAACCCGGTGCCGAGGATGATCACGTCCACCGGACGCTCGACCCCGTCGCGGGTCACGATCGACGAGCGTCGTACCTCCTCGATGCCTTCGGTCACGAGCTCCACGTTGGGCCGGCCGAGCGCTGGGTACCACTTGTTCGACGGAAGGACGCGCTTGCAGCCGAGCGCGTAGGTGGGAGTCACCTTCTCGCGAAGCTCGGGGTCGGCGACCTGGTTGCGCATGTGCCGCCGGGCGAGCGCCTCGGCCACGCGCATGAGTCGCGGGCGCTTGACGAAGCCGAGGACCATCGTTTCCCGCGCGAGGTAAACCCCGCCCCGCACGAGGCGCTGGGCCGCGGGAAGGGCCCGGTAGAGCCGGCGCTCGAACGCGGTCGTCGCTCGGTTCGTGTGCGGGAAGATCCACGGCGCCGTGCGCTGGAAGACGTGGAGCTGCTCGACCTGCGGCTGGATGGCGGGTACGAGCTGGATCGCCGAGGCGCCCGTGCCGATCGAGGCGACGCGCTTGCCCGTGAGGTCCTGGGCGTGGTCCCAGCGGGCGGAGTGGAAGACGGGCCCCTCGAAGCTCGCGAGCCCGGGAAGGTCAGGCACCTTCGGCTCGGTGAGGGGGCCCACCCCGGCGATCAGCGTGCGCGCCGAGAAGCGTCCGTTGCTCGTCTCCAGATCCCAACGGCGGGTGTCCTCGTTCCAGGTCGCCGAGGTGACCGTGTGGCCGAAGCGCAGGTGAGGGCGGACGCCGAAGCTCTCCACGCACCGGCGCAAGTAGTCCTCGATCTCCGGCTGGGGCGAGTAGGTCTGGCTCCAGTGCGGGTTGGGGGCGAAGGAGAACGAGTAAAGATGGGAGGGCACGTCGCACGCGCAGCCCGGGTAGGTGTTGTGGTGCCAGGTCCCGCCGGGCTCCTCGGCGCGCTCGAGCACGACGAAGTCCTCCATGCCCTGCTGCTTGAGGCGGATCGCCATGCCCAGGCCGGAGAAGCCGCTGCCCACGATCGCGATCTCGACGTGCGACGGCTCTGACTCCTCGGCGCGCTCGACGGCGGCGGATCGACGGTTGCGCTCATGGCGGTCTCCTCTCGGGACGGGCCAGTAGGACAAGAAGGTGACGCTGACGTAGCTTACGAGTGTGTAACTTACGCGGCCGTAATAACGTTTGTCAAGCGATGCCGGTGCCGACGACGAGAACGACGCGCCGGATGACCGGAGCCGAGCGCCGGGAGCAGCTCATTGACGTCGCGCACGCGCTCGTCACCCACCGTGGCTTCCACGCCGTCTCCATCGAGGCAGTGGCGCGAGAGGCGGGCATCACCCGGCCGGTCGTCTACGGCCACTTCCGCGACCTCGCGGATCTGCTCGAGGCGCTCGTCGAGCGCGAGGCCGCGCGTGCGCTGGCCCAGCTCGCGACGGTGCTGCCCACCGACCTCGCTGAGGGCGATCCGCACGAGCTCCTGCTCGCCGCGTTGCACGCCTACCTACAGGCGGCCGCGGCGAACCCCGGCACCTGGCGGCTCGTGCTCATGCCCCCCGAAGGGGCACCTGACGTGCTCCGCGAGCGGATCGCCCGCGGCCGGGCGGCGGTGCTCGCCGAGCTCGCTCACGCCGTGCGCCCCGGGCTCGTTCCGGGACGCGGCTCGCCCGACCCCGAGCTCACCGCCCGGGCCCTCTCGGCCATCGCCGACGAGGCCGCGCGGCTGCTGCTCACCGACCCCACCCGCTACCCGGCCGACCGGCTCCTCGCCCACGCACGCTGGCTCCTGCTCCAGCTCCCCGGGTCCTCTGGGCCCTAGGAGTCGGCCTGCCGAGGGGGCGCTAGACTGGCCTTCGCGCGCCGGCGCGGCGCCCGTCCCGTGCGCCCGAAGCCGGCCCTCACCCACTACGAGAAGCCCGGGGAATCGCCATGGCCCGTGGAGACGTCCGCATCGCAGTGACGCTCGCGTGCGAAGACTGCAAGCGTCGCAACTACCAGACGAACAAGAGCAAGCGCAACAATCCCGAGCGGATCGGGATGCGCAAGTACTGTCGCTGGTGCCGCCGCCATACGGGTCACCGCGAGACCCGCTGAGAAGTCGGCACGCCTCGTGGCCCGCGACCGCAAACGCGCCAAGCAGCGCCGTGACCGCGAGCGGCGCTCGGGCGGCAACGGCGCGTCCGAGCGCGCCAAGCAGCGCCTCCTCTCGGACGAGAGCACGCTGAACGCCGCCGCACCCCTCGAGCACGGCTCCGGCGAGGCCGACCTGGCCGCGGCGCAGATGGCCGTGGAGAGCGGCGAGCTCGGCCAGGAGCTCGAGCAGCCGGGGGCCGCACGGGCCGGCGAGAACGGTGACGCCGCGCACCGGCCCGTCCCCTCCGGAGAGGAGGAGGAGCTGCAGGCCGGACCTCCCGCGCGCCGTCCCGAGCCCGAGGGCAACCGTGTGGCCGCCTTCGTGCGCGGAAGCTGGACCGAGCTCCAACGGGTACAGTGGCCCGACCGTAGGCAGGTCGCGCAGGCCACCGGAGTCGTCCTCGGCTTCGTCATCATCGCCGGCGCGTTCCTTGGCCTGGCGGATCTGGTCGCGGGCAAGCTCGTCGACCTGATCATCTAGAGCAGCTCCCAACCTCCACTCTTCTAGGAAAGCCTCTCGAGCGCATGTTCCGCTGGTACGTCGTCAACACCTACTCCGGCCACGAGAACAAGGTCAAGCACAACCTCGAGCACCGCGTGGTCTCGCTCGGCCAGCAGCGCGCCGTGCGCCAGGTCGTCGTGCCCACCGAGACCGTGTCCGAGATGAACAAGGACAACCAGAAGATCATGGTGGAGAAGCGCACCATGCCCGGATACGTGCTCGTGAACATGGACCTGAACGAGGACTCGTGGTCGCTCGTCAAGCACACGCCGGGCGTCACCGGGTTCGTCGGCGCCTCCAACGAGCCCGTGCCCCTCACCCAGGGCGAGGTAGACCGCCTCATGCACCGCGAGGCCGCCGAGCGGCCGCGCACGCGCGCCCAGTTCACCATCGGCGAGTCGGTCAAGGTCGTCTCGGGGCCGCTGTCCGACTTCTCGGGCGAGATCTCCGAGATCAACGAGGACGGCGCCCGCCTCAAGGTGCTCGTCTCCATCTTCGGCCGCGAGACACCGGTTGAAGTCGGCTTCGACCAGGTGAAGAAGGTCTAGGCGTGCTGACGTGGCCGACCAGCGGAGCGGTCTCGCGCACTCAAGAAGCGGAGCTGGGAGGCCGGGAGGGTCGGCGCAGCCGACACGGTCACCTGATCGACCTGCTAGGTATGACTCGTGGCTAAGAAGGTATTGACCAACATCAAGCTCCAGGCCGTCGGCGGCCAGGCGAGCCCGGCGCCGCCGGTCGGCCCCGCCCTGGGCCAGCACGGCGTGAACATCATGGAGTTCGTCAAGGCCTTCAATGCCCAGACCCAGGGCGACACCGGAACGATCATCCCCGTGGTCATCACCGTCTACGAAGACCGCTCGTTCACCTTCGTGACGAAGAGCCCGCCGGCCGCCGTGCTCATCAAGCAGGCGATCGGGCTCGACAAGGGCTCGGCCGAGCCCCACCGCGACAAGGTCGGGAAGATCTCGCCCGACCAGCTCCGCGAGATCGCCGAGAAGAAGCTCCCCGACCTGAACGCGCACGACATGGACGAGGCGACGAAGATCATCGCCGGCACCGCGCGCTCGATGGGCGTGGAGGTGGGATAGTGGCCCGCGGCAAGGCCTATCTCGACGCCAAGCAGCGCTTCGACCGCGAGCGCGAGTACGCGCCGAGCGAGGCGATCGGGCTCGTCAAGCAGCTGAAGACCGCGAAGTTCAACGAGTCGATCGAGGTGCACGTTCGCACCGGGCTGAACGTGCGCCACGCCGACGAGCAGCTTCGCGGCACGATCGCGCTGCCTCACGGGCTGGGCAAGGACGTCACCGTGGCGGTCTTCGCCCAGGGCGACAAAGCACGCGAGGCCGAGGAGGCCGGCGCGGATGTCGTCGGCGCCGAGGATCTCGCCCAGCGAATCCAGGAGGGCTTCTCCGACTTCGACGTGGCCATCGCGACGCCCGACCTCATGCCCGTCGTGGGGCGCCTCGGCCGCATCCTCGGCCCGCAGGGCAAGATGCCGAACCCCAAGGTCGGCACGGTCACGCCGAACGTGCGCCAGGCGGTGGAGGAGTCCAAGGCCGGCAAAGTGGAGTACCGCACCGACCGGAGTGCGATTGTCCACCTCACGATCGGCAAGTCCGACTTCGACGAACGTCGGCTGCTCGAGAACTACGCGGCGGTGCTCGACGAGCTCATCCGCGCCAAGCCCGCCGCCACCAAGGGCCGCTACCTGCGCACGATCACCGTGGCCTCCACGATGGGGCCAGGCGTGAAGGTCGACCCCTCCCGGGTCCGCGACATCGTCGAGGAGGCGGTCGCCGCCTAGCGCGCACTCCTCCCCCGCACTGCCCGAGACCCCCGGCACACCGCTAAGCCCGGGGCAGGCGGAGCGCGAGACCCCGGCCGCCCGAGCGGCCGCTCTTCGACGCCCGCCGCCCGCGGGCGTCGTGCGTTCCGAACCTAAACGAGACCCACCACAAGGACACCCGAGATGAACCGAGACGAGAAGGCCGCGACGATCGAGCGGATCGCCGGCGACCTGGAGCAGGCCGAGGCGGTCTTCGCGGTCGACTACCGCGGGATCTCCGTGCCGCAGGCCGCGGACCTGCGCAGCCGGCTCCGCGACGCCGACGCCTCGTTCCAGATCGTCAAGAACTCGCTCACCGAGCGGGCCGCCGACCGCGCCGGCGTGGAGTCCCTCAAGGTCATGCTCGAAGGGCCCACGGCGCTCACCTTCGTCCGCGGGGACGTCGCGCTCGCCGCCCGCGCCTTGAGCGACGCGGCCCGCAGCACTCGCCTGCTCGAGTTCAAGGGCGGGATCATGAACGGCGATGCGCTGAGCGCCGCCGACGTGCAGTCCATCGCCCGACTGCCCTCCCGGGAGGTCCTCTACGGGCAGCTCGTGGGCACCGTGGCCTCGCCGCTCGGCGGCCTCGTGCGTACGCTCAATGCGCTTATCTCGGGGCTGGCGATCCAGCTCAAGGCGGTGGTCGACCAGGAGCTCGTGAGCGGCACGCCGCCCGCGGGGGCGGAGTCCACCGAACCGGCCGAGGACAACGCGCAGAAGGCTGTAGAGCAACCCAGCGAAGACCCGGACGCCGAGCCGCACCAGGCGCCCGAGCCGCAGCCCGACCAGGCCGAGGGCGAGGATTCGCCGGACGAGACTTCAGAGACGACCCCCAAGGAGGACTAGGACATGGCCAGCAGCACACAAGACTGGATCGAGGAGCTCAAGGGCATCTCCGTGCTCGAGCTCTCCGAGCGCATCAAGGCGCTCGAGGAGACCTTCGGCGTGTCGGCCGCGGCGGTCGCTGCGCCGATGGCCGGACCGGGCGGAGGTGGCGCCGCCGACGGCGCCGCCGAGGAGGCCGAGGAGCAGACCGCGTTCGATGTCGTGATCACGGGCGCCGGAGAGAAGAAGATCCAGGTGATCAAGGTCGTGCGCGCGGCGACCGGGCTCGGCCTCAAGGAGGCCAAGGCGCTCGTCGACGAGGCTCCCAAGCCCGTCAAGGAGGGCGTGGAGCGCGAGGAGGCGGACAAGCTCAAGGCCGACCTCGAGGAGGCGGGAGCCGCCGTCGAGGTCAAGTAAGGACTGGGCGGGGCCTGGGCGTGGACGCGGGCGTCCACGCCCATCCGTCCACCCCAAGTACCGGCGCGGGTTGCAGTGCGCCGCAACCGGGGTACACTTCCGCTCGTCAGCCGATAGTCGCAGCCGCCACATGCGACGGCGCCGCGCCACATACGCGGTAGCCGAGGGCGGGGTCCGTGAGCGCTGATAGCCCCGCACAGGGCAGCGATGCCGTGTGCTATGTTGCGTTGTCGCGCCGACGGGAGCCTTCGCCCGCCTCCGCCGCGCTTCTGCTCGCTCTCGACCTCCCTGAGGAGTCGCTGTCTTGGCACCTGCCACCGCCCCGCGGACGCGCCGGAGTTTCGCGCGTCTGGACAAGGTCCTCGAAGTCCCCAACCTCATCGACATCCAGCGCCGGTCGTTCGCCTGGCTGACCGATCCGGAGAAGGGCGGTCTGCGCGAGACCATCGACGACATCTCGCCCATCGAGGACTACACGGGCAACCTCGCCGTCCAGTTCGGCCCGTTCACGCTGGACGAGCCCGTGGCGAGCCTCGACGAGTGCCGCGAGAAGGACCTCACCTACGCCCGTCCGCTCACGGTCACGGTCGCGTTCGTCAACCGCGAGACGGGCGAGATCCGGGAGCAGTCGGTCTTCATGGGCGACTTCCCGTGGATGACCGACCGGGGCACCTTCGTCATCAACGGCACCGAGCGCGTCGTCGTCACCCAGCTCGTGCGCTCCCCCGGCGCCTACCTCATGGAGCCCAAGGATCGCGAGAAGCAGGTCTTCATCGCGAACCTGATGCCGGCGCGTGGCTCCTGGCTCGAGCTCGAGATCGACAAGAAGGGCAAGACCTTCGTCCGCATCGATCGCAAGCGCAAGCTGCCGATCACCGTGCTCCTACGGGCGATGGGCTACGCGTCCGACGAGGAGATCCTGAACCTCTTCGACAACTCGCTCTACATCCGCAACACCGTGGAGGCCGACCCCGAGGCCACCCGGACCGAAGAGGGCGCCCTCATCGAGCTCTTCCGCAAGCAGCGGCCCGGTGAGCCGCCGTCGGTGGACGCCGCCAAGGGGCTGCTCAACCAGCTCTTCTTCGATCCCAAGCGCTACGACCTCACGCGCGTCGGGCGCTACAAGCTCAACTCGCGCCTCGGGCTGGACATCGACCTCGACACGCGCGTCCTCACCCACGAGGACATCATCGCGCTGGTCAAGGAGCTCGTCTCGCTGCCCAAGCGCCTCGGTCTCCCCGAGGAGCCCGAGGTCGAGATCAAGGACTACGCGGCGGAGGCGGCGATCATGCCGCGCGAGCCGGTCCTCGATCACCTCGACGAGTACGAGCACTTCGGCAACCGCCGCCTGCGCACCGTCGGCGAGCTCATCCAGGAGGCCTTCCGGATCGGCCTCTACCGCATGGAGCGCGTGGTGCGCGAGCGCCTGACGACCGAGGACGCCGACACGATCACCCCGCAGACGATCGTGAACATCCGTCCGGTGGTCGCGGCGATCAAGGAGTTCTTCGGCTCCTCGCAGCTCTCGCAGTTCATGGACCAGACCAACTCGCTCGCCGGTCTGACCCACCGGCGGCGCCTGAGCGCCCTCGGCGCCGGCGGCCTGACGCGGGAGCGCGCGCCGATCGAGGTGCGCGACGTCCACCCGACCCACTACGGGCGCATGTGCCCCATCGAGACGCCGGAGGGGCCGAACATCGGCCTCATCGGCTCCCTCTCCTCCTACGCGGAGATCTCCGAGCACGGGTTCGTCACCACCCCCTACCGGGTCGTGCAGGGAAGCAAGGTCACCGAGGAGATCGTCCACTTCGACGCGACGCAGGAGGAGGAGCTGAAGATCGCCCAGGCCGACACGCCGGTCGATCCGAAGACCGGCCAGCTCCTGGGCGAGGAGATCATCTGCCGCACGCAGGCGGGCCAGTACGTGACCGTGGGCCCCGACCAGGTCGAGCTCATGGACGTCTCGCCCGAGCAGATCTGGTCCGTGGCCACGGCCATGATCCCGTTCCTCGAGCACGACGACGCGAACCGCGCCCTGATGGGCTCCAACATGCAGCGCCAGGCCGTCCCGCTGCTGCGGACCGACGCGCCGCTCATCGGCACCGGCATGGAGCGTCGCGCGGCGATGGACACGGGCGACGTCGTGCTCGCCGGTGACGCGGGCACCGTGACCCACGTGGACGCCGAGCTCATCGTCGTCGACGGCAAGAACGGGAAGACGGAGTACCCGCTCCAGAAGTTCATGCGCTCCAACCAGGGCACGATCATCCACCAGAAGCCGCTGGTCTCCACGGGCCAGGCGCTCGAGGAGGGCGCCGTCCTCGCCGACGGGTCGGCGACCGACAAGGGCGAGATGGCCCTCGGCAAGAACCTGATGGTCGCCTTCATGTCCTGGGAGGGCTACAACTTCGAGGACGCGATCATCCTCTCCAAGCGGCTCGTCAAGGACGACGAGCTCACCTCGATCCACATCGAGGAGTACGAGATCGACGCGCGCACGACCAAGCTCGGCGACGAGGAGGTCACCCGCGACATCCCCAACCGCTCGGAGGAGTCGCTGCGCAACCTGGACGATCGGGGCATCGTCCGCATCGGAGCCGAGGTCATCTCGGGCGACCTCCTGGTCGGCAAGGTCACCCCCAAGGGCGAGACCGAGCTGACCGCCGAGGAAAAGCTCATCCGCGCGATCTTCAAGGAGAAGGCGCGCGAGGTCCGCGACACCTCGCTCAAGGTCCCCCACGGCGAGGGCGGCGTGGTCATCGACGTGATGACGTTCTCCCGCGAGGCCGGCGACGACCTGCCCCCGGGCGTCAACGACCTCGTGCGCGTGTTCGTGGCCAAGAAGCGCAAGATCTCCGAGGGCGACAAGCTCGCGGGGCGCCACGGCAACAAGGGCGTCATCTCGAAGATCGTCGACGAGCAGGACATGCCGTTCCTCGAGGACGGCACGCCGGTCGACGTGATCCTCAACCCGCTCGGCGTCCCGAGCC